>Ga0181520_10000620_pt1 | contig 77154 bp, 61 predicted proteins | sample PEATcosm2014_Bin_29_FD_132451 | JGI IMG/M metagenome (GOLD analysis project Ga0181520, IMG submission 132451) | Peatland microbial communities from MTU Mesocosm Facility, Houghton, MI, USA - PEATcosm2014_Bin02_30_metaG | ecosystem: Environmental > Terrestrial > Soil > Wetlands > Peat | place... | reverse complement strand
TTCGCTCCTAAGTGCTTTGGAATGAATGGCGGGGACGACGGGGCTCGAACCCGCGACCTCTGCCGTGACAGGGCAGCGCTCTAACCAACTGAGCTACGTCCCCACTTTGCCTTGCAGCAAGTTAATTCTATAATACATAAAATAGTTGGTCTTCGCTCAATTTTGACCTTCTCGCTCGTTTACAGCGAAAACTGTTAAGAATCAGCGCCCTGTTCAGGCCAACCAGCCCGAACCAACCCAACGAAATCTAGTTTATCAGATCGGTTCGCCCTTGCGGGGCATCACCCCATTCTGGAGAGAATTCTGATTGAAACAATTTGGCGGACCCTCTCTTTTGGAGAGAAAAGAAACCAACTGTTGTGTCTCAGGAATAGGATCCATCCTGTGCCGAGGGTGGACAGAGTGGTCAGGCGACCGCGTTATGCGTGCAGCTCAGCCGTTTGTTCTGGAAGCAGATGCCCGGCGGATACTGGAGAGCCAGGCGCGTGCATTCGACACCGGTACGGGTGTTTCTGCGCAGCCGTATCGCGTTGTTGGCGCTCGTTGGCTTCAGAACAAAGAGATTGCCGCCACGCTGAAGGTCGCTCGTCGCATGGTGATGCTCTGGCGGAGACGATTTCTGGAGAGCGGCGTTGTCGATCACGACTGAGGTCACCGCAACCTTTATTGCGAAAACCACACAGAGCACACGAGTCAATCTATCTGATCTGGGACAACTACTCCACCGACAAGAATGAGAAAGTGCAATGCTGGCTAACCAGAAACAATCCTCCTGTTATGCGGCCTTGGGACCGATTTTGACATCGAAGTCGAGGATTCTTCTGAGCGGTTGACCATACGCAGGATGTGTCTTGCTTTGCCTTGCTGATCGAAGTGGTTGGGCCAAGCACTCGGATAACGGCAACGATGCGGCGGTCGTGGCCTTGAATGTCTTGACCACTGCTGTGACCTTGCCTTTGGCCGCGCTGATTCATCCCACAGCGAGAAAGATCGTCCCAAAGCTTGACACGAACCTCGTCTCCAAGCAGACTAAAGAAAGCCCATAAGACGAAATAGAGGATCAGAATGCGAGACGAAGCACCTAAGGGTACATATAAAGTTCAGGCACTGGATCGTGCTTTTGCGGTATTGGATCTTTTGGGGGAAAGCGATACGCCACTTGGGTTGGCGCAGGTTGCGGCTGCCTTGCAACTGCACAAAAGCACCGCACACCGCTTTCTGATGGTGTTGGAGCGGCACCGCATGGTGGAACGCACCACAACCGGCAAGTTTCGGCTTGGGCTGCGCTTGTTCGACCTGGGAAATCGCGCCATCGAGCAATATGACCTGCGGGACCGTGCGCAACCGCATCTGCGCCGCCTAGTTGCCGAGACCGAAGAGACTGCACATTTGTGCATTCTTGAAGGCGCCCATGTCATTTATATCGACAAGATCGAGCCCGCTCGCTCGGTGCGCATGATTACACGCGTAGGGGCAAGCAATCCGGTCCACAGCACCTCCGTGGGCAAGGCAATTCTGGCGTTTCTGCCCGAGGATCGGGTGGCGGACATTATCCGCCGCACGCGATTCGAACGTTTCACACACCGCACAATTGCCACACCGGAGGCCTTCCGGACAGAGATCGAGAAGACCCGCCGCCGTGGGTACGCAGTGGACGACGAGGAACTGGAAGAAGGCCTAAGGTGCATCGCGGTGCCTCTGCTGGATGCGCAGCGCCAACCCGTGGCAGCGGTCAGCATCTCCGGGCCTTCGTTCCGCGTGACCGCCCAAAAGCTGCCTTCGATTGCAAACCAGTTGCTGCAATGTGTTCGTGGGATTGCTGCGGATATGGGCTACACCTCGAACGGCCGGGCGAGTCGAACGGCGTGGTCGGCGTAAGCGGCAGAGACAGGTAATCTGTCTGCGGTGATCGTTAGCTAACCGCGGCGAGTTCCGGATCGTCCTCGGCGCCACGCGGTTTGAATCCACGTTCCTCATAATGCAACTGCTTGGCCACGTACATCTTCTTGTCGGCTTCGGCGAGCAAAGTTTCGGCGTCCGCTCCATCCTGAGGGTAGAAAGAGGCGCCCAGACTTAGAGATAACATATCGCAGCCACAGACCTCGCGCCCCGCTTCCGTGGCCAGTGAACTGAACAGGGCCGACCTTTCCTTGACCGACCCAGGAGTCATGTTAGGCGCAACGATCACAAATTCGTCGCCGCCCATGCGTGCCAGATAGTCGTACTCCCGGCATGCCTCCTGCATCAGGCTCGCAAAGATCTTGAGGACCTTGTCCCCCGACAAGTGGCCGAACCTGTCGTTTACCTGCTTGAAGCCGTTGAGGTCGCAGACCATGATGCCAACAGTCGAGTGCTCCCGCCTAGATCGCGCCAATTGCTGTTCGAGATGAAGGGACAAAGCGCGTGCATTGGCCATCCCAGTGAGGTAGTCGATGGTGGCCGAGCTTTCGGCTTGCCGATACTTCAGGGCATTCTCAATGAACAGCGCAACCTTCGAGGTAATCACCTGTAGGACGCGCAGGTGGTCGCTGGTGAAGGCATTGGGCTCGTCCTGATAGAGGGCCAGCACTCCCACCAGCCCGGTGACTCCTTGCAGGGGCACAGCCAGAGCCGATCGCAGATCGGTGGTGTTCTTCTGGTTGATTGAGAACCCATGCTCCACGGCGGGATTGCCATTGATAATGGGTGTCGAGTTTTGTGCTACCCAGCCGCAAAGCCCAGTCCCTACAGGAATCGTGAGAGAAGACAAGAGGCGGAAATTGTCGCCGCTGACAAACTCGGGCACCAGGGTGTCGCCCTTCTGGATAAAGGCCACAATCGAGTCGTAAGGAACCAGCTTGCGTAGCCGCATGGCTACCAGGGAAAGGGTCTCGTCCAGGCTCAGAGAATTTCCCAGATCCTGGCTGAGCTCAAACAATGTATGCGCCTCCTGTCGGGCAGAGGCGATGGATGAAAGAAAATCGGTCTGGCTGCCACGTGGATGGTTGACGCTAAGTTCAAATCCTGCGCCTGGTTGGTCACCCCGCTCGACCTTGTAGCTGAAGCTATGCGAGTCCTTGCGGGCGTCCACCAGGCCCCGAAGCGCCATCGCCTCCAACTCGACATAGCGGCGCTCAAGAACCTCAATGATCTTGGGGTCGAAGGCTGAACCGGACTCTTCGGCGATTTTTTTCATGGCTTCTTCGAGGGGAAGGGCATTGCGATATTGACGATCGGAGGCCAGCGCGTCCAGGCAATCGACGGCGGCCAGGATGCGGGCGCCAATGGGGATCTCTTCTCCCTTGAGGCCGTCCGGATAGCCTTCGCCATTCCACTTTTCGTGATGCGCGCGGACGATGGGAGCCACAGGATAGGGGAAGGCGACGCGTTCCAGAATATCTGCGCCCACGATGGGATGAATCTTCATCTTTTCGAATTCTTCAGGAGTGAGCCGCCCGGGCTTGTTGATGATCTGGTCGGGCACCGCCAACTTGCCGATATCGTGGAGCAAGGCAGCTGCGCGCAGGGCATCGGTTTCTTCCTCAGTAAGGTTCAGTTCCTTAGCTATTTCGATGGCATACGTGCGCACCCGATGCAGGTGCTCGTGGGTGGTGTGATCCTTGGCATCAATGGCCAGCGCCAGACCTTCGATGGTCCGCATGTGAAGAGCGCAAACCTGCTCCACGTGACGTTTCTCAGCTGCCACCTGCATGGCTTCGATTTCCACGCGTTTCTTTTGTTCTTCTAGGCGGTCCAGATAGAGTTGAAAGGACCGATGCACCCCATACATGATGGGCAAAATCAATAATGCATTCTGCCAGCCGACATAGTGGTTGCAGATGCTGATGGCACCCACCACGGCGGCGCCAGCCAGATGATACGGGAGAGTCCAGAAATGGGTTTCCGACCAGAGACCGCGCAGGGGCTGCCTTTCGGCAAGCGCAATCACCAATGCAAGAGGAACATGGTTGGTCAAGAAATAGGTAAGGCCAGCCACAAGTAGCATCAGAGGCAAACTGTGCTTCAGAAATCCAGCGGACCAGTGATAGGCAAGATACGTGACCCAGATGCCATTTGCGGTCAGTCCAAAGACATTAAATACTACCTTGATCAGTTCCGGGCGTCTTTTTGTTTTCCAATAGCTTTGAACCAGTGCCGAAGTGCAACCGATAATCAGCGCCTCGGGAAGTGAGAGTTCCAGGACCGAGAGCAGAATGAAGAGAAAGTTCACCGACATGGTGCTTTCCATGCCTGGTAAACGTACTTTCATGGTGGACGCAAGCGCTGCGATCAGCAGGTAGCAAAAGAACTTCAACAAATCGTCGAGGTGAAGGTGCATACAGGCAGTTCCGAGCTCCATGGCACCAGCAATAGCGGCAAGAGCAATAAAGACTTTCGCTCGGATTGGCATAGAGAGCTCCCTCGTGGCACCCCGATTTAAGATATCGGTGTTCTGACCGGACGCTGCAGTGGTTTCAAAGGCTTGCGCTCCGGCTGCATTCGCAGTCCGCACGATTTGCTTTCCGAGGCCCAATTTGGTACGACGGGTATTCGCTCGACTGTACTAGTCCCGAGCAAATACCCGTCGCAGAGGCCCTACTGTTTGCAGCTTACTTGTCGTTGAGCTTGCTGCTGCTTCCCCAAAGTGCGCTGGTTCCCCACAAAGTGCCGTCGCCCGAGACCAGGCCGGTTCCCCAAAGGGTGCCAACCGTGTCAGTGATCGCCGTGCTGGTGCCCCAAAGGGTGCCGTCAACGGCTCCGGTGCTGGTACCCCAGAGAGTACCGTCGCCAGAGGCTGCGGCGGTCCCCCACAAGGTGCCGTCATTCATCAACGAGCCAGTTCCCCAGAGGGTACCCAGAACGGTGCCGTCCGCTGCTGCGGCGCTGGTGCCCCAAAGGGTTCCGTCGCCTGTGCCAGATGCCAGTGTGGTTCCCCACAATGTTCCGCTGACTGCTCCGTCACCCCACACGGCGGCGGTTCCCCAAAGTGTGCCCGTTCCCCAGAGCGTGCCGTCGCCGGCTCCGGTGCCGGTTCCCCACAAGGTGCCGTCTCCAGCGCTGGCGCTGGCACCAAGCACGGAGGAGCCGTTCTGAACCATCACCACATCGCCGTTTGCATCGACCGCGGCAAGCGGAGACAGGGCGCTGCCGGAGGCTGCGGGCGCCAGTGCACCGCTCGCCAAAGCAGCCTGGATGTCCAGATAGCCGGCACCGACCGTAAGTACGTCAGCCTGCTCCTGGAAGGATTGACCGGTAGTCGCGTCGACGGCGGTGCTGGACTGCACCAGACCTTTGAACGCGGTTAGCATGAGCCGGGCCTTGATCTGATCGGGAGTCAGGGCTGGATTCTGTTGCAGCATCAGAGCTGCGGTGCTGCTCACCAAGGGTGCGGCCATGCTGGTGCCGCTCAGCTCAAAGTAGGTCGCGGAGGCGGCGTTAGTGCCATTGGTCTGATAGAGAGAAGTCGCAATCTCATTGCCGGGGTTTTCCTGATTCAAAGTCGCTGCCGGGAAGTAAACCGAGATCACTGAATTGCCGGGAGCCACCAGATCTGGTTTTACGACCATGTCAAAGACCGAGGGGCCTTTGGAACTGTAGCTCGCCGGCACATCGTCCGTGCGGTCCGGGGTGCCTTCGGTATTCATGGCGCCTACGGTAATCGCATAGGGATCATTGCCCGGAGCAGTGATGGTGAAATAGCCGTTGTTTTGCAGGTTGTTGTCGCGACCATAGTTTCCTGCGGCGACCACGACCGTGATTCCGGCCTTCCAGGCCTGCTCCACCGCCTGGCAAAGTGGATCGAGCGCGTAGCTTTCATACACTGGACGCCCAACGGAAAGGTTGATGACGCGGATGTTGTAGGTGCTCTGCAATTGAATGGCTGCTTGAATGGCCGCGATTACTTCGCTGTCGGTGCCGGCGCCGTTCTGGTCGAGCACACGGAAGTTGACGATGCTGGCGTTCTGAGCAATGCCCTGGAAGGTGTACGAGAAGTTGGAACCTGTGGAATTGGCGCCGTTTCCAGCGATGAGACCGGCAACAAACGTTCCGTGGCCGTACTGATCGACGGCGTTGCCCAAGCCGGTAAAGTCCTGGCTATACACCACGTTGCGGGCGTTTAAGTCGGAAACGTTGGCGACACCGCTGTCAATCACTGCCACGCCGATGCCGGTGCCGTCCAGACCCTGTGTCCAGGCCGCGGGTGCGTTGATCGCTTCGTTGTGGTGGTCCAAAACCTGGGCCGAACCAGTGCCGTGCAGGGGGCGATCGGGAGAGACATAGAGGACTTCGGGATCGTTCGCCAAGTCGGCCGCCGCCGCAGCAGTCATACGGTAGGCAGCGCCCTTGAACTTGCCGAGCTCGCGCTTGATGGAGCCACCCCGGTCAAGTACCTTCTGGTGGTGTGAAGCAGTGGGCACATGCCTGAACTGGACGATTACGTCGACCTTTTCGGAAGCCTTTTTTCCTTCGAGGTCTTTGGACATCTTGTTATGCGTACCAGCGAAGGCCACACTGGCAGTAAGGATCAATGCGCACGCTGTCAGGATGATTCTTCCCCACATGGCGCTTCTGGATCGCTTGGAATTCATCGGTCTTTCTCCTCGAGCGCCACCTCCTCCATGACAGGGCCCTTTTTGTGCTGGCGCCGCGACACAATCTGATTTTCGGAAATTGTTAGAAAATCTTCATGACACTAAAGTGGAAAGGATCGCTCTTTAGTGGAGTCCCTGGTAACGTTCCCAAGGTGCACTGAAGGACTGTCTCAAAACAGGGCAGTGAGGCTGCCCGGCACGGGCCCAGTCGCACCAAATCGGAGTGTCTGCCAACGGGAAGCTTTGCGCATGCGAGCAGGGCTTTGCAAGCATGGATAGACCGCCAGCCATGCTGGGACTGGCGGTCTGAAGCGATGCAGAACTGGATGGTAGAGTTGATTCGGCGAGGACGTTGGTGGTCAGTCTGGAGAACATTGTTTTTTACCCCTCGTGCGCCATCTTTGGTAATTCAGGGGCCCTTTTTGTGGTGGCGCTGCGGTCGAACGGTGAAACTTGGTAATACGAGAATGAAGCTAGCACTTAAACAATGCACATTAAAAGTTACTAGTCGTGGGGTGAGATGAATTGTCGCATTTTCTGTGCAAGCAATCAGAGGAGTTTCTATTTGTCACTGAGGATCGCTTGCGGATGGTTCGCAGATAAGTGCTTTAGATCTAGGCTGCCTCGATCGCCAGTTCCCAAAGCGGGACGGATTTAGAGTGGTGTGCTGAAATGGGACAGTAAAATTGGCAGCGGCACAGGAAGGGCGTTCAGCAGGGAAAGAGTGGCAGGATGTTGGGCGTGTTCGAGCTGGGAAACGGGCAGGCATTCGACAATGGAACCGGCATGAAGCACGGCCAATCGGTCGCAAATCTGCAAAACCGAGAGCAGATCGTGGGAGATATAGAGGATGGCGGTCCCGAGGCGGCGGTTCAGGTGACGCAGCAGGCGGACGATCTCGGTCTGCGTGACCGGATCAAGGGCGCTGGTGGGCTCGTCGGTGATCAGGATGGCGGGCCGATGGAGCAGGGCCAGTGCGATTAGGATCCTCTGCGCTTGGCCGACGCTGATTTGACCTGGCTTTCTGGCCAGAAAGGCGGCGTCGGCGGGTAGTTGCACCTCGGTCATCAAGGCAGGCAGACGCGCTTCCAACGCCTTGCGGCCGGAAGATTGATGAGCGCGCCACGCCTCGTCGAAATGCGCCCGCAAAGAAACGGCCCCGTTTAGCGCGGTCATGGGGCTTTGCGGCACCAGGGCAATGCGCTTGCCGCGTATGCGACGGGCCTCGGCGGCGGGCATGGTTAGGAGATTGTTCCCGTCGATCAGCACTTCTCCCGACACTTTGCCTCCCCGCCAGGCGAGCAGCCCGAGCAGAGACATGACCAGGGTGGTCTTGCCCGCGCCGCTGGTGCCTACCAATCCCAGGGTTTCTCCGGCGCCAAGATCGAAGCGCACGTCGGACAGGACGCGGCGTTTGCCGTAATCGGCCCGCAGCGTCACTTGCATCAGCGGCGCGGTCACCGGGCGCCTCCTTGTCCCGGGTCGCGGCGCATGAAGTCGATGGCCCAAACCGGGCCCGGCGATACGATCGACGCCTGCACGCCGCGTAACTTGGGGGAGACGGCCTGCAGGGCATTGGGATAGACAAGGTAGATGAACGGCTGCTGGTCGGCCACGATCTGCTGCACGCGATCGAAAGCCGTCTTGCGCTCCGGCACCGAAGCCGCCGATCCCTGGGCCAGCATCAGCTTGTCGATTTCCGCCTCCCAGGGCGTCGCGGGTGTCTTCTGGGAGGGATTCCACTGGTGGTTTTCCCCGGAACTGAGCCAGATGTTCATTCCGAAAGATGGATCAGGCTGGACCACGGCCAGACCGAGCAAGCAAGCTTCGTAGTCTTGCTTGTGAAGCAACCGCTCAATGAGCGCGGGATAATCAAGGGCCACGATGGTCACCTGCATGCCGGCCGCACCAAGGTCCTGCTGAATCATGGTTGCCATTTTCTGCCTTGCAGGGTTGCCAGCATTGATAAGAAGGGAGAATTTGACCGCGTGGCCGCTCGAATCCCAAAGCTGGTTGCCGAAGCGATGGAAGCCGGCCGAAGCCAGCAACTGGATGGCGCCGGGCAGGTTTTCGTGCGGGTATTGCAGGTGGTCGTTGTGCCAGATCTTGTTGGCCGGTGAAATGAAACCGGTTCCCGGCGTGGCGTGGCCATCGAAGGCGATGCGCGCCAGGTCGGCGCGGTGGATGGCCTCGGACACCGCGACCCGGAAACTGCGGTTCTGAAACCAGGCCTTTTCGAACTCCGGCAGCGGTGCGCCGGGAGCCTGGTTGAACCACATCTGCTCGGTGCCGAGCGAGGCGCCCAGGTCGTGAACCGATTGCGGCGACTTCTGGGCAACAACGCGGAAATAGTCAGGAGGAAGGTTATCGATCAGGTCGTATTCGCCGCGCAAGAACAGGGCGATTTCCTGCTCGCGGTTGTTCTGGATATCGAGGCGAATGCCGGTCGCGTAAGGCAATTGCGCGCCGGCCTTGTCGTGCCGCCAGTAGTTGGGATTGCGGTTCAGGCGCACATACTGGCCGCGTTTGTAGTCCGATACAGTGAATGACCCTGAGGTTACGCGCGCTTCGGTAGGGCGATTGGCGGGCTCGACAGCAATCTGGTCAAAGATCTCGGCTAATCCGATGATGCGTTTGGGAAGGTGAATCCGCACGGTGAGCTTGTCCGGCGTTTCGATGGAAACTGCGGCGGGGGAAAGAAACTCCGCCGCCACGATGGATTCCGTGGAGGGCGCAAGGATCCGGCGGATGGACCATGCGACATCCGAGGAGGTCAACGGGGAGCCGTCGGAAAAACGAAGCCCGCTGCGCAGTTTGAACTCCAACAAAGTGCCCTGCGGCGAAACGCGGAAGCTCTCGGCAAGCTGCGGCTCCGCCTCCAGGGTCTGGCGGTTCATCCGCAACAGCACGCCCCCGGTCAGGTAGCGCACCAGTTCTGAAGCCTGGTCGTCCACTTTGGCCGGATCGAAGGTCTTGGGATCGGAATGAATGGCCCACGCCAACTCGCCGGGCAGGCGCGGCGCGGCCTGGCCGGGTGCGGCGATCGGCAACAAGACGAATAAAATGGCAGGCAGAATCGAAGAGCGTAACAGGCTAGGCATTTGCTTCCCCCTCGGTGGCGAAGGATTCAACCAACAACAGGACGACGACCAGCAGAACAATCGGCAGGTAGACCCAGGGTGAGCGCGCCAGCAGCGCGGAGTTGTCCAATTCCAGCAGCATGGCGCCCCAGGAGGGCATCGGCTCGCCGACACCGAGGCCAAGCGCACCCAGGTTGGCCTCGGCCACAATGAAAGCCGGCACACAGATGAAGAACTGTGGCATCAACAGGGGGCGCAGATGGGGCACCAGGTGCAGACGGATGAGCTGGCCGGTCCTGAGACCCGAAGCACGGCCCTGGATCATCCATTCGGCGGAACGAAGCACCGAAGCGTCTCGATAGATGGCACGAGCACAAGCCGGCCAGCCCAGCGCTGCCAGGACCAGAAAGGTAGCGATGGCAGTTTCGAGAGGCGAAGCGGTCAACGGAAGCATGGATCGAGCTATCATGAGCAGAAAAAGCCAGGGAAGCGACAGAAACACATCGCCGAGGAACAGAAGCAGCGCTGCGGCCCAGGCTGGACTGAAGGCTGCCAGCAAGCCGAAGCTGGCGGCGATCAGGGTAGTGACGGCAGCGGCCGCGGCGGCACCCGTGAGGCCGATGAGCAGTGCTGCGGCAACGCGCACCGTGCGATCACGGCCCAACTCGTCGGTTCCCGTCCAGTGGCGGACGCTGGCCGGAGCCATGGTGGCATCGCGGTCCTGGAAGGCGTAGTTATCCGGCGCCAGCCAGAGCACGCCTAGGCTCGTTACCAGCAACAGCAGAAGCAACGCGGCTGGAACGCGCTTCTTCATGTCGCCTCCAGTGGAATGTTGCGGGTAGAGAGCAGGCCCGCCAAGCCCACCACCAGTGCCATCAGCAAGCTGACCGCGACCAGCACCGGGAGGTCTCTGTTCATCACTGCGGCCCACGCCAGTTGCCCGACGCCGGGAACGGTGAAGATCACCTCGATGGGGATCACGGCTCCCAGAGCCGTCACGATCGATAGCGTGGTGAGCGCGCCAAGCTGCGGCAGGATGTTGGGCAGAATGTGAATGCGGATCAAGGCGGGCCCGGAAAGGCCTTGGGCACGCCCTTGCATCAGGTGAGGCGCACGCCATGCTCCCTCCAGCAGACTGCGCAAGAACTTGAACTCCCTGGCGGCAATCAGCAGAGAGAGCACCAGCACCGGCCCGCCGGTATCGGCCAGAATGCAGGCGGTGGCCATAGCCGCGGTGGGAACCGCCAGCAGCACCGTGAAGGGCAAACCCCAAACGATGCTGCTTTTGCCGACAGCGCTTAGGGGCAGAGCAGCGCCAACGGCCAAAAGCCAACCATAGCCAATGCCTTGCAACAAGAGCCACGCCGAGATGCGCACGCGCGCGCCCAACAATTCTGCCACCGGTACACGATATTGACGCGATTCGCCGAAGTCGCCGTGAATCCAGCCTTTGACCTCGCGAACGGCAATACTCTCAAGAGACTGCTGGCGGTTTTCCGCTTCAACATCCGTACGCACAACACCTGCGTAGTTGGCGTCCAACTCCCGTTCGTCGGAAAAGAATCCCGGGGCGAAGCGCACCAGCAGGATCGTGCCGGCGGCGGCGCAAAGCAACAGCAACAGGGTTCGTCCGCCACGCACAGCGATAGTCATCGGAAGCTTCACAGTGCCTCCCGATGTCTAGCGAGCAAAGGGGATCTGCGATCCCCAGCATGGCTTGACGAGGCGCTTGCTACGGGATAAGACAACCGCAAACTCCAGGGAACCGAAGCGGCCTCTCTTACAGGACGGGAAGGATGCAAATCGAATCGGCTAGGGGGAAAGGATAGAAGGACTGTGCCATGTCTTTTAGAAGTCGAAAACCCGAACACGAGGGAGTGAGGGGAGCGAGCGCAGGGAAAGCACAACTGACTCCGAGCGAGTTTGGCAGCAACCCGCTTGCCGGTAAATTCGGGGCCCATCAGGATCATCGAGACGACGTTCACTCGAACAGGCATCCGTTTTTCCTCTACGGCAGAGCGATCGGCTTGCGTTCCGACTGACGCGGATTGCGCAAGAGGTAGTTCTGTCCCCCTTCATATCCAATTCAATTGGACACTATTCCCTTCGACAGAAAAGAGTAACCGGTAAATCCTGTCCAATTGCGCGTCATTTCGGATGGATTGAGGCAATTTTTCCCGGGTTGAGAACGAGCGGCGCTCTATTTCCCGACTCGGCTCCTCCCCGCACAGTTCGTCGGCGGCAGCCACCACTGGGTGCCAGGCAGTCTGTATCTTGCCAGGAAGGCGTCGACTTTCTCGCCGGTACCTAACCGCCCTGAGTTGAGAAGTGGCTCGGGCTGTTCTGGAACGGGGTCCAAAGTCCATCCCCTTACCCGACCGCACTGAGTCCAACCGTATTGCTCTCAACTTTCCCACTATCCTGCCGATGCTTCCCTTGGAGGACACTTTCCTTCCAGGATACCGATCACATGGCTTTTTTGGATTGGAACAGCAGCTATTCCGTCGGCGTGGAAAAACTGGACCAACAACACTCCAGTTTGTTTAACCTCGTGAACGAACTCTACTCCGCGATGCTCAAAGGCCAATCTCAGGCCATGACTGCGGAGATGCTTGACGCGCTTGTGGCCTATACCGAAGAGCATTTTGCAGCAGAAGAGGCTCTGATGGCGGCCGCGGGGTATCCTAAACTGGAATCGCATATCGCCGATCACCGCGAACTGACCGCCCGGGTGCAGGAATTCCTGTCCAAACTCGAACTAGGTGAGGGCGTGGAGAATCTGCCGGTTCTGTATTTCATGAACGAGTGGCTGACCACCCACATTCTGAAGGTGGACTTGGAATACAGCCCTTGGCTGAAGGCAGTCAAGCCCGTCCCCGGCGCGGTGCTCGACGCCGATGAGCCTTTGCATCCGGCCTGCTCCTGAATCCGAACTCCCGCTGCGCCGGTTGGGTATAAACTCATGCCAAGCCTATGCGCACCCCCATCTCGCTCAGTGTCCTCGCCTTAGCTCTCCCCGCACTTCTGAGTGCGCAATCCCTCGTAAAGCCCACACCCAAGATGCCAACAGCCGACCAGGTCCACCGCTCCGCCATCGTCATCGACACCCACGCAGACACCCCCCAACGCTTTCTGGATGAGCACTTCGACCTTTCCAACCCTCTGGGCGGGGGCAATCTTAACCTGGAGACGATCCGACGGGGCAATCTGGGCGCGGAGTTCTTCTCCATTTGGGTGGAACCCACAGAGTACAAAGGACAATACGCCCGGCGGACTCTGGAATTGATCGATGCGGTGAAGCAGCAGGTTGCCGATCATCCCGATCGAATCGAGTTCGCCACAAGCCCTGAGGGCATTGAGAAAGCGCACAGGGATCACAAGTTCGCAGCGCTGATGGGGATTGAGGGCGGCCACTCCATCGAGGATTCGCTCGGGCTTTTGCGGCAGTATTACGCCCTCGGAGTCCGCTACATGACCCTCACCTGGTCCAATTCAAATAGCTGGGCCGATAGTTCCGGCGACATGAACGACCCGGCTGTCCCCCATACCAAGGAAGGGCTAACGGAATTCGGCAAGGATGTTGTTTACGAGATGAACCGGCTGGGCATGATGGTTGACATCTCCCATGTCTCGGACCACACATTCTTCCGCACGTTGGTGATTACCAGGGCACCGGTTATCGCCTCGCACTCTTCTTCCCGTGCCCTCTGCGATGCGCCCCGCAACATGACCGACGACATGCTGCTAGCCGTGGCCCGTTCCGGCGGTCCCACCTCCAAGGGCGGCGTGGTGCAAGTCAACTTCTTTTCCGGGTTCCTGTCCCAGCCCTATCGCGACGCTCTCAAGATTCAGGAACCGCTTGCTCAAAAGGCCATCGATGAACTGAAGGCGAAGGCAAAGACCGAAGGCAAAGTGGTGACGAATGCCGAGATAGAGGGAATTCAGCGGCAATTCGCGGATCGTATACCGCGTCCACCCTTGTCAGTGCTCATTGACCACATCGATCACATCGCCAAAGTCGCGGGAGTGGATCATGTCGGCATCGGTTCCGACTTCGATGGCGTGAACGGCCAGCTTCCTGAAGGCATGGATTCCCCGGCCGACTTGCCCAAAATCACTGCGGCCTTGATGGCTCGCGGCTATTCAGCCGAAGATTGCCGCAAGATTCTGGGCGGTAATCTGTTGCGCGTCTTCCGCGAGGTGGAACAGGTTTCGAAAGAGCTACAGGCCGACAATCGCCCCAGAATCACGGAAAAACAGCCGTTTGACAAGGTCCAGAAGTAAGGACTAGGGGTTAGGGGTCAGAGATTAGGGGTCAGGGGTTAGGGGACAGGCCCGACAGGGAGCTTTCAAGTATGACTGCTTGTGACGATTGCTTCGGAGAGTTTCTGCACCCGCTGGTTCACGAGTTGATGGAGAAAAACGACCGCTTTCGCGAGAGGTATGGGTTTTACAAGCGCTGGGATTGGGATTCAGATGAGGCCGAGCTCACATTTTCCGATCCTTGCAAGCCGACGCTTCGGATTGCTGTGACCGTTGTCGGGACAACCCAGGGCAGCGCCTGGCAGTGGACGTGGGCCAATTCCAACTTTCCATCTCATTCGAAGTCAAACATGGAACAGGTGCGGGAGTTTGGTGAAAGTCGCGGATTCGAAAAGCTCACCACGGCATTTCTTGAGGCGGATGAACACACCGGCTGGGAGATGACCGCCGTAGCAGCGCATGTTCTGAACGCACCCGGGGCCTACCGCTTTCCAACGGAACTTGGTCACTGCTACCTGATCTATCGCAACATCGAAGAAGTCGAACCGCAGCAAGACCACGCTTGATCGGGAGCGGCGCGGGCAGTCATTCTGAAATCCTGTGCCACGCCGTAAACTGGCTTTTCGCCGATTTTCCCTTTTGGAGTTTTCGATGCGCCGTTGCCTTTGCCCATACGCCGTGCTTCTTGCATTTGTCCTTTTGTTTTTGCCCGTCACCCTTCTTCATGCCGAGGACGAAAAGCCCACGGCGCCTGAAAAGGCCGCCGACAAGCCCGCCGAGAAGGCGCCGCCGGCTGAAGTCACAACCCAGGGCTCCATCGATGTGGGCGGGCAGCATATCGCCTATAACGCGATCGCCGGCACGCTGACTGTTGGGGCCAACGACACGCAGGACGCGCAGCTCGGCGCCGACGGCAAGCCGCAACCCGGCAGCCAACAGGCCATCTCCGAGCCGAAAGAAGCCAAGGATGCGACCCCTGTAGCGCGCATGTTTTATGTGGCCTACTTCAAAGCGGCTTCGAGCGATGGGATTTCGTCGCCGGGGCAAAGGAAGGACGCCAAGGCGGAAGACCGCCCCATCACCTTCTTCTTCAATGGCGGTCCGGGCAGCTCAACGGTCTGGCTGCACATGGGATCGCTCGGCCCCAAACATGTGGTCACAGACGGCGATCAACACCTGCCGGCCGCTCCCTACAAGCTGGTCGACAACCAGTATTCGCTGCTCGACACAAGCGATTTGGTTTTTGTCGATATGCCAGGGACCGGTTTTGGACGGCTTATCGGCAAAGAAGCGGGAAAGGCCTTCTGGGGCGTGGATGAAGACGCCAACGCCTTCGCCCGCTTCATTGCCCGCTTCATCACCAAGTACAACCGCTGGAACTCACCGAAGTATATCTTTGGCGAGAGCTACGGCACCACCCGCTCGGCGGTGCTGGCCAATGTCCTCGAAAACCAGAAGGATATCGACCTGAACGGCGTGATTCTGCTGTCGCAGATCTTCAACTTCACAACCGACATCGATGGGCCCAGCAGCAATCCCGGGGTGGATCTGCCCTACATGCTCGCACTGCCCACCTATGCCGCAACGGCCTGGTATCACAAGAAACTTCCCCAGCAACCGGCCGCACTCGAGCCCTTTCTCAAAGAGGTGGAAGATTTCGCCATGGGGCCTTACAGCCATGCGCTTGCGCAAGGCACCGACCTCGGGCAGGCCGAAAAGCAGCAAGTGGCAGAGAATCTGCATGAGTTCACCGGTTTGCCGGTGGCCTACCTGGTGAAGGCCAACCTGCGCGTCAGTGGCGGGGAGTTCTCCAAAACGCTTCAGGACGACGAAGATCTGACTACCGGGCGTCTCGATACGCGCTTCTCCGGCCCTTCGATCAATCCCCTGAGCGAGCAGGCGGACTACGACCCGCAGAGCGCAGCCATCTCTTCGGCCTATGTCTCGCTGTTCAACGACTATGTTCGTCGCGATCTGAAGTACGGCGAAGGCCAAACGTATCTCTCGCACGCCCTATTCGGGGGCACACAATGGAATCTGACGCATCGCGGCAATCCCGTCAGCCTGAACGTCAGTCCGGACCTGGCGGAGGCGATGAAGACCAATCCGCGGCTACGTGTCATGGTGAATGGCGGCTATTACGACCTGGCGACGCCCTTCTTCGCCGCGCAATATGAGGAGAAACACCTGCCCATTCCGCAGTCGCTGGTCAAGAACATCGAGTACGACTGGTACGAGTCCGGGCACATGGTCTATGTGCGCGACGAGAGCCTGAAGCAGCTCCACGATCGTGTTGCCGCTTTTATCAAGAGCACGCTTGCTGATAGCAAATAGGCGAGATGGGAATCTCGCTCGAACCCAATACGAGGCGATGAGGCGGTGTTTTTGCCAGAAATAGGGCAGTTTCCCGGGACCTCCAACATCGTAAGTCCTTTGTTTTGAATGGGTGTATTTGACGTTTTTTATTGTAACTTATTTAGTTTCTGTTAGTTAGGCTTAGAATGGGGGAGGGGGAGGCTAGGGGAGTGGCATTCCCGGGTCCTCGACGGGCCGGAGCAAGGATCTCTCTAAAGCTAGTATGCACCGACGAGGTTTAATGATCGGCAAGTTAATTCGCGATGAGTGCGATTTGGCGCGGTCCGTTCGATATGTGGTGAGGAATCCGGAAAAGGCGGGGTTGAAGGGGTGGAGGTGGGTTTGGTGCGCGGGCGAGGACGCCCGCGCGACAGCCGGTCGGGAGACCGGCGCTACAACTTGAGATTTGGCTATGGCTTGAGATTGGCGTTACCAATTGACGTTAGTTGTGCTTACCCTTCCACTCGGCGTAGGGGCCTTGGAAGTCTTCGATGCCTTCTTCCTTGAAATTCCAGAGGCGGGTCGCTACTTCGTCGATCAAGTCGTGATCGTGGGTGACGAGTAACACCGTGCCTTCGTAGCGCTGCAGGGCGATGTTGAGGGCGTTGATGGCTTCCAGGTCCAGGTGGTTGGTGGGCTCGTCGAAGATGAGGAAGTTGGGCTTGGTCAGGATCAGCTTGCAGAAGACCAGACGGGCCTGTTCGCCGCCGCTGAGAGCTTTGGTCTGCTTGTCGCCTTCTTCGCCGCTGAACAGCATCTGGCCCAGAATGCCGCGAATCTCTTCGACGTGCGATTGGGGGTTCCAGCGGTGCAGCCACTCGGCCACAGTGAGGCCGTGCTCGATGGTGGCGCCCACGTCCTGGGGGAAGTAGCCGATCTGGGCTTCGTGGCCCCAGAAGACGGCGCCGTTGTCGAGATCGAATTCCTTGTCGGCCAGGCCGGGATAGTTATTGAGCAGACTCTTGAGAAGGGTGGTTTTGCCGGCGCCGTTGCGGCCCATGAGACAGATCTTTTCGCCGCGCAGCACGTTGGCGGTGAAGCCGTCGATGACCTTCTCTTCGCCGTAAGTCTTGGTGATGTGCTTGAACTCCAGCACGTGCTTGCCGCTGGGGCGCACCTGGTCAAAGCGGATGTAGGGTCGGGCAATGTTGGAGCGGGCCAGGTCGTTGGTCTGCAGCCGCTCCACTTCCTTGCGGCGGCTGGTGACCTGGGTGGAACGGGTGCCGGCGGCGAAGCGGGCGATGAAGTCGTTGAGCTGGGCGATCTTCTTTTCGCGCTGGGCGTTCTGCGACTCCAGCGTGGAGCGGATTTGGGTCTTGGCCATCACCATTTCGTCGTAACCGCCGGTGTAGACAATGATGGTCTGGTAATCGATGTCGGCGGTGTGGGTGGTGACCGAGTTGAGGAAGTGGCGATCGTGGGAGATGGCGATCAGGGTGCCTTGATAGCTGTGCAGGAAGTCCTGCAGCCAGTGAATCGACTCCAAATCGAGGTAGTTGGTAGGCTCGTCGAGCAGCAGGGCTTCCGGCTTGCCGAACAGGGCCTGAGCCAGCAGCACGCGGACCTTCTGGCCGCCTTGCAGCTCGCCCATCTTGCGCTCGTGGAGGGATTCGGGAATGTCGAGGCCGTCGAGCAGGATGGCCGCATCGGCCTCGGCGGTGTAGCCGTCCTCGTCACCGATGGTGCCTTCGAGTTCGCCCAGGCGCATGCCGTCGGCGTCGGAGAGCTCCAGCTTCTCGTAGATGCGGTCGCGCTCTTCGAGAGCCGCCCAGAGGGGCTTGTTACCCATGATGACCGTGTCGATGACGCGATAGGCGTCGAAGGCGAACTGGTCCTGGCGCAGAACGCCGTACTTGCGGGGGCGGACGACCGAGCCCTTTTGAGCGTCGAGCTCGCCGGTGAGGATCTTCATGAAGGTGGATTTGCCGGATCCATTGGGTCCGGTGAGACCGTAGCGGCGGCCCTGCACAAAAGCAACACTGACATCCTCGAAGAGCACCTTCGAGCCGTAGCGCATGGTCACATTGCTGACACTAAGCATGGTTTTTCTTAATCCTGTAATCGGGCCGCGGCAAAGGATCGGCGCCGCCGGGCCGGATGGAGATGGGTTTGAATCGAGGTTTTGGGGCGCGCGCACGCGGGCAGCCCCGAAAAAGGCAAAATCCTGCCCTTCTAGTTTCTCATAGTTACGATGTGAAGGCGGCGCGGCTGCAATCCTGGCGCGAAGCCGAGGGTCAAGGCAGGTAGAAATGGGGCTTTGGCCGTTTTGGAATCGGGAACCGGATCGGCACCTTTCCAGGAACGGTCGTGAAGATTCTATGGCCGAGCGTGCTTTTGGGGCTTCGAATGCCGATAACTCGCGGTGGAGACGAGTATGGATCTGCCTGAATCGACGCCCGGCAGGGAATTGCTGGAGAAAACCCGCCGGCGCGGGGATCGCCGCACGCATCCTCGGCTGGATTGCGGGGGCGACGTGGAGATGCGAATCTTGCCCGACGGGCCCAAGGAGGTCGGCTCGTTGCGGGATCTCGGTTTGGGAGGGTGCCGCATCCGGTTCAACCGCGCCTTGACGATTCACCGGCAGAGCGATGTCGAGGTGCAAATCCGCGTGGATGGGGTGACATTGAGGCTGGCGGGGGTAGTGCGGCGGGTCGAGGAACGCCGGGACGTGGCCTTGGAGTTCACCGCGGTGAGCAACCGCAAGGCCGAGCAGATTCTCTTCCTGCTGACGGAGATGTTCGAGAAGCGGCAGGAGCGGCTGGCCGAAGCCGAACAGAAGCTGCAGGAACTGAAGAAGTCTGCCGCAGTCAACTTGCCGCAGCAGACACAATGAGCAAGGACTATCCGAGAATGGCCATCACCACGTGGTTGACCACGAACGCTGCGGCATAGGCCAGCACCAACATATAGGCGAATTGCAGTGCGGGCCACTTCCAGCTATTGGTTTCGCGGCGCACCACGGCCATGGTGGACGTGCACTGCATGGCGAAAGCGAAAAAGATCATCAGCGCCAAAGCGCCGCCCAGCGTCATGTCGTGGTGCAAGGCGGTTTGCAGGTGCATGGCCTGGGTGTCGGGGTCGGCGCCGTAGAGCGTGCCCATGGTGCTGACCATGACTTCGCGGGCCAAGACGCTGGAGAGCAGGCCAATGCCGATCTTCCAGTTGAAGCCCAAGGGCGCGATGGCGGGCTCAATGAAATGGCCGAGACGGCCAATGAGACTGTTGGCCAGATCGGGGGCCGCATAAGCGCCTCCGGCAACATGAAGCACCGGGAGGTGAGCCAGCACCCACAAGGCGAGGGTGACGCTGAGGATGATGGTGCCGGCCTGGCGCAGGAAGACGCGGGCGCGATCCATGAGCCGAAGGGCGAGGGAGCGCAGGGTTGGCATGCGGTACTGGGGCAATTCCAGGATGAAGGGCGCGTCGCTGGATTTGAGGATGGAGCTTTTCAGCAGCCACGCGGTGGTCATGGCGCCTACAAAACCGGCCAGATAGAGGCTGAGCATGACGATGGTGCGCAGGCCCAGGAATCCATGCATGTAAACGATGTTGGGGATGAAGGCGGCGATCAGCAGCATGTAGACAGGCAGCCGGGCCGAGCAGGTCATGAACGGTGTGACCAGGATGGTGGCGAAGCGGTCGCGCTTGTTCTCAATGGTGCGCGTGGCCATGATGGCGGGAACGGCGCAGGCGTAGGCCGAGAGCAGGGGGATGAAGGCCTTGCCGTTGAGGCCGATGGTGCGCATCACGCGGTCGGCGATGAGGGCGGCGCGAGCCAAGTAGCCGGAGTCCTCAAGGACGCCGATGAAGAGAAACAGCAACAGAATCTGGGGCAGGAAGACCAGGACGGACGAAATGCCCTTCCAAGCGCCGTCGAGCAGCAGCGATTGCACCCATCCGGTGGGCAACAGGGGGCGGATGAGTTCGCCGGCGCGGGCCAGAATGTCGCCGAAGCCGTCGGACATCGGCTGTCCGATGGAGAACACCACTTCAAAGACGCCTACCACCACCAGGAGGAACAACAGCGGTCCCCAGATGCGGTGCAGCAGGACGTCGTCGATCTTGCGGCTGTTTTCGACGGAAAGCGGGGCCTGGTAACCGGTTTTGCGGCTCACTTGAGCAGCCCAGGTGTGGGCGCTGTGGGCATTGCCGACGACGGGGAGGGCCAGCGGCGTGGCGGCGGAGCGGTCGGTCTGCCGATGCAGAAACTGCGGCACGGCATCGATGCCGGTGCCTTTGAAGGCGCTGATGCGGGCCACGGGGCAGCCCAATTCGCGGGCCAGCTTGAGAGAGTCGATCTGGCCGCCACGGGCGTCCATCAGGTCGCTCATGTTGAGCAGCACCAGGGTGGGCAGGCCGAGCGCCAAAACCGGCGCAGCCAGCATCAACTGGCGGGTCAGGTGAAGAGAGTCGAGCACCAGCAACACGGCATCGGGCTTGGGTGTGCCGGGCATCTTGCCGCGCAGCACGTCGATGGAGACGCGGGCGTCTTCGGAATAGGGCGACAAGCTATAAATGCCGGGCAGATCGATGAGAGTGAGGTCGTCGCGGCCGACACCGGCCATGAGCCCAAGGCGCTGTTCCACGGTGACGCCGGGGAAGTTGGCCACCTTTTGCCGAAGCCCTGTGAGGCGGTTGAACAGTGTGGACTTTCCGGAGTTGGGCGGTCCGATCAACGCCACGGTCTTCAGGGCGCCGGAGGGAGGGGTCGCGGGGGGCGTATAGGGAGGGGGAGCACAGCATCCGCTCATCGCGTTGCCTCGAACAATTCGGGAACCTCGATGCTGGGAAGGTCATCGGAATCTGCGGTGGCAGGGCGCACCTGGATGGCCGCGGCTGTCTCGTGACGAAGGGCAATTTCCATTCCGTCGACGCCGTAAACTGTCGGATCGCCTGCCGGGGCGCGGCGCAAAGCCGTGACTAGCGCGTCGGGGACGAAACCCATGTGCATCAGGTGATTTTGTACGGACTCAGGCAGATTGAGGGACACCAGAACCCCGCTTTCGCCAACACTTAACTCGCTCAAGACGTTCAACGGCCGAACTCCCAAGGCCCGCCGGAAGGGAAGAACGTGCGGAGGACCTGCGTGAAAATTGCGACCAGAATGGTCGGATTTGAGTATACGACCGAATAGGTCTGAGTTGCAAACTTGGGATGGAGAATCATCCCCCTGAAATTCCGGCATCGTTTGACCTCCGTGAAGGGTACGGCTGCCAGACTCCGGCATCCTCCCCAAGCCCCCTGGTGGACCCCAGTGCATTGTTCATCGGAACGATGAGTTGTTTTTATCAGTTGGATCCCTTTGGCGGATGTGATGCAAATCACTCCGTCGCTCAAAGCGGGAAGAAAGGTGTTTGGATGCGAGGCGAAGAATTGATTGCAATGAAGGAGATGGGGTGATAGAAGAGTGCCATGAAGATTGAAGAGCTGCGCAAATCGCTGGCGAATCCCGATCCGCCGCCGGGGCTTGCCGAGCCGCTTGCGGCACTGTGGTGGGACGCACGCGGGGACTGGGCTCGTGCCCATGGTTTGGTTGACGAACTGGAGACCCAGGAGGGCATGGCCGTCCACGCCTATTTGCATCGCAAGGAGGGCTCTGCCGGGAATGCCGACTACTGGTACCAGCGAGCCGGTCGCCAATTCCACCGGCCCACGCTGGACGGGGAGTGGGAAGCCCTGGTGGAAGGTCTGGCGCGCTGACCGGGGCTTTTCCTTCGGGCAACGCGTTCCTGAAAACTCGCATCCATGTTGACGATGTTCTTGTGCAGGCTCCGATTCTCTTCGTTGCCTGCTCCCGCACCGGGCTCAGACCAATCTACACCGCGCCATTCTTGATCGGACGATTACAGGCGAGCTGGTTGCCTGCAAGGGCTGGAATGCGAAGCTTACGGGCTGACCCCGGCTGCTGCGGCGAAACCCGCGGACTGAACGGCGGGAATGGTGCTGGCAGGGGGCGGAGGGGCAAAGGAGGCGTCCTTGCTGTTGATGGCGCCGGAGTAGTCCGGGCCGAGGCCGAGTTTCTTGAGGGCGCGGGAGTCGGGCATGAGTTTGGTCTGCCATCCCTGATCGGCCTGGAACTTCTGCATGGCAGCTTCAGTAGATGCATCCCATTTTCCGCTGGCTTCCCCGTCGAGATAGTGTTCGCGGATCAGAGCCTGCTGAATCTCGGTAACGCGGCTTGATTCGATGGCCTGTTGGCCATGAAGCTTGTGGCCTTTCACCGCCTTGGTCTTGATAGCCTTGCCACCCTTGTGGGAGCTGCGGGAGCTGTGGGAGCGGCCGGTTGCGGAGGCATGGTGCGTGCGGGTGGCACGGGTGCCGAATGCCGGTGATGCGGCCAGAGCCGCAAATAGAACGAAAGCCAAGCAAGCCCTGAAAGAAAGCACGCTCATGTCACCTCAAAATGCAAAATCACCGGGGTTTTCGGTTGAAGTCTAACCAAAAACGACCGGTGGTACAAGGGGAAAACCAGTTACTTGCTCTGATTTTGTCGAATCAGGAAAGGCGGGCCGCGCCGGGATCCACGGCCCGCTACTTCTCGCGCTACGGGGAACTACTCCAGAGTGCCGCCCAAGACATTGATTCCGCTGTCCAGGTGGCGTGGATCGATGACCTCGAACACGACATCGTCTCCGGATTTCAGCCGTCCGACAATCTCGTCGAACTGGTCCTTGGTTCCGGTGGGATGCTTGTTGATGCGAGTGATGACCAATCCGGGTTCCAGCCCCTGCAAGTCGGCGAAGGAGCCAGAGCGGACCGACCGGACAACCACGCCGGGGGTGTGGAGTTTGGCCGCTGTGGCTGCGGAGACCTCCTGCACCACGATTCCAAGCTTGGCTTCGCTGACATCGCCCTTGTCTTCCTGATTGCTCTCGGCCTGCTGGGTGCCCTGCTCGGAAAAGACTTTGTCCCGATCGCCGATGGTGACGGTGGTGTCGCCGTTCTTGCCATCGCGCAAGTAGCCTAGCCGGATGGTGGACCCGGGCCTGCGGCTGGCGATTTCGTTGACCAGGTCGTCCCCGTCCTTGATGTTGCGGCCGTCGATGCTTACGATGATGTCCCCGACCTTGATTCCACCCTTGTCGGCGGGGCCACCGGGCGTAACGACTTGCACCAACACGCCATTCTTGAAGCCGTACACGCGATTGACCGCACCGGAAAGTCCCTGGCGGAACTGGATGCCGATGGAGCCGCGGGTGACCTTGTGGCTGGGGCTGATGAGGTCGTTGTAGATCTCGACCACGGTGTTGGAAGGCATGGCAAATCCAATGCCCTGGTAGCCGGCCGACTGGGTGTAGATGGCCGTGTTCACGCCGATCACTTCGCCGTTCATGTTGAGCAGCGGTCCGCCGGAGTTGCCGGGATTGATGGCAGCGTCGGTCTGAATGAAGTGCTGGAACTGGCCAGTGGGGCCGGGCTCGATGGTGCGGTTCTTGGCCGAGATGATGCCGGCGGTCACTGTCTGGGAGAGCGCGAAGGGACTGCCGATGGCCTCGACCCAATCGCCCACTTCAGTGGTGTCGGAGTTGCCAAGCTTCACGGTGGGCAGGGGACTGGCGGTATCGATTTTGATCACGGCCAGGTCGGTCGCCTTGTCGGTGCCGATCACGCGGGCGGGGCGGCCCAGATCCTGGCTGTCGGGATCGGTCGAGAGCTTGACGTAGATCTTGTCGGCTTTCTCAATGACGTGATTGTTGGTGATGATGTATCCCTTGGGGTCGACGATAAAGCCGGAGCCGAGAGACTCTCTCAGTTGGCCGTCGTCGCCGCCATCCTGGTCGGGCATCTGGCCGCCGAAGAACTTGTTGAAGAAGTCCTGGAAGTTGCCTTGGCCTTGTCCTTGTCCTTGTTGCTGGTCGTCCTGATCGTCGTCATCGGGATTCTGGGGATTGGGCAGCGCGCGTCCATGGGGATTGCGGCGGTTCTTCGAAGCCGTCTTCGGCAGGGTCTGGGTGTTGATGTTCACCACGGCAGGTCCAACCTGACGGGCGATCTTCACAAATTCGTTGGGCGCGACAGGGGAGTTTACAACCTTGAGCGGCGTGGCGTCGGCGCTGTTGTTCTGCTTCTCCTGCCCACGGACGCCATGAGCGGCAAACGAGCCGGCGACGATGGCCGCTGAGAGCGTGGCGAGCAACACAAAAACGGAAGCGAGACGGCGCGAACGAATCCGTTCGAAGAGCGATTTCATAGATGGAATGACCTCGTATCGGTGACCAACCACGCGGCTGGCTTGTTGTTTACACCCATTACCAGTATAGCCAGTGGCGGGCAAACCCGTCTGGCAGGGGGTCACTTGCGCCACCACGGCGGAGAACGCCACTCTGCTCTCCGATGCCGTTCGGCATGGTGGTCGTTGCTCCGGTACGGCGTCAGAAGAACCGCTCCAGACCATATAGACGCGAAGCCGCGTAAAGAGTCGCAGAATGCCGTGATAACATCCGTCATGGATTTCGCCCGGAAGATCGTTCGATTCGTTGCCTTAGCTACGTTGGCCGCTACGTTTGGAGCGTCCCATTGCCAGTCGCAGAATAGCCCGGCGGCAGGACCGTCGCCGGCCCTGATGGACCGCATGAACGCGGTGCTGGCCGGCGGCAAGAGCGCATGGAGCCCGGAACAGTTGGCCACCATGGATCGGCTCCGGGATGGCGCGATGAAGGACCCTTACGCGATCGACCAATTGCGCCATCTGACTGATAACATAGGCCCCCGGCTGACGGCGTCTCCCCAGGCGCAGCAGGCGGTGGAATACGTGGCCGCGCAGATGCGTGCCTTGGGCGCGGATGTGACATTGGAAAAGGCCACCGTGCCGCATTGGGTTCGCGGTGTGGAGACTGCGGAGGTTGTGGCGTGGCCGGGCCAGACGCCGGGAACCACGCAAAAGGTGGTGTTGACCGCACTGGGCGGCAGCGTGGCAACGCCCGCCGATGGAATCACGGCCGAGGTGGTGGTTGTGGACAACTGGCAGCAACTGCATGCGTTGTCCGCAGGCGCGGTGAAGGGAAAGATTCTGCTCTTCAATCATGCTTTCGACAAAGAACTGGCAGCGCAAGGCGGCGGGCTGAATGCCTATGGCGGGGGTGTGGTTTATCGTGGCGCCGGGCCGATTGCAGGCTCGATGCTGGGCGCAGTGGCCGTGCTAGTGCGCTCCGTCGGAGGCGCAGACTATCGGCTTCCTCATACCGGTTTGACCATGTACACGGATGGCGTGCCGAAAGTCCCCGCCGCAGCGGTCACCGCCGAAGATGCCGATCTGATAAAGAACCTCGTCGGCCAAGGTCCGGTGAAACTCCACCTGACGTTGACCCCGCAGACCCTGCCCGATGCGGTGAGCTATAACGTGATCGCCGACTGGAAGGGAAGCGAGAAGCCGGAGCAGGTGGTGATCGTCTCAGGGCACCTGGATTCCTGGGATCTGGGCACAGGGGCGATTGACGACGGCGCGGGGGTGGTGGTTTCGATGCAGGTGCTTCATGTGTTCCATGACCTTGGCATCCATCCCCGGCGGACGGTGCGTTTCGTTGCCTGGATGAGCGAGGAAGAAGGGTCGCAGGGTGCGGCCGCCTATATGGCCGACCACAAGGACGAGATCGACAACCACGTTGGGGCCATCGAGAGCGATTTGGGCGCGGACCACCCGAGCGGCATTTACTATTCCGGCAAACCGGCGCTGGGGCAGTGGCTGCGGCCGGTGGGCCAAGTGCTGGAAGCTATCGGCGCCGAGACCACGGTGGATGCGCCGGAGACAGGCGAGGACATTTCCGGGCTGACGGAGAAGGGTGTGCCCAGCTTTGCCCCGGTGCAGGACAACCGCTTCTATTTCAACTACCACCACACCGCCGCCGACACGTTCGACAAGGTAGATTTCAAGCACCTGAATGAGAACGCCGCGGTCATGACGGTGCTGGCCTATGCGCTGGCCGATTCTGCGGAAACGGCGCCGCGTTAGCGAGTTAGCAGGTCAGCAAGTTAGCCAGTCAGCGAACGAGTCGAACGGTGACCTGCTTGCGGCAAAGGCGCGCTGACTTCTGCTCGCTGTTCTTCACGCCTCATGCGCGGTCGGTACATGAGGCTGCGGCACCAGTTCGGTAAGGGCGATTCCCGCAAGGATCAGCAATGCCCCGGAAGCGGGACGCAGGCCGAGGCGTTCGCCTTCGACAAGGTACGAGGTGATCCAGGCGAATGCCGGCTCCAGCGTAAGTACCAGGGCAATGGGAGTAGAAGACAGCACGGACTGCGCCCAGCTCTGAATGGAGAAGGCGGCGGCCGTGGCCAGTACCGCGGCAATCCCCAGGGCGCCAATCAGTCGGGGAGTCCAATGGATATGCGGGTGTTCGATCATCGGCATGCTGAGCCCCATGAAAACCGCGCAGAATCCCACCTGCAACAGGGCCAGGCGCTGGAAGTCGATCCGTGGCGAGATGTGGCTCAGCGCGATGCAATGAAAAGCGAAACCGATGGCGCATCCCAAGGTGAGGACATCGCCGAGATTAATGGAAGAGAAGTTCGGGAGAAGACTCGAAAGTCCATCTCGCCAGCCACCCGGGCTGCCGCTTTGCTGCACGGAGGGTGCGGTCAAAAAGACGATCCCAGCCAGGGCCAGCGCGGCGCCCAGAAAGGCGTTCCAGCGCGGACGGCGCACTCCCGGCGGGCGCAGCCCGGGAATCAGGGAGAGAAAGGGCACGAAGACGACCAGCAGTCCGGTGATGAACGCGGACTTGGAGGGCGTGGTGCGCGCCAGCCCGGTGGTCTGGAACTGGTAGCCAGCGGCCAGACAAAGGCCGACCACTGCTCCTGCCGCCAGTTGCCAGCGCTCGATTCCGCGCCAGGAGCGGTGATAAATCGCCGCCAGCACCAGAAAGGCAAGCGTCATGCGCACAAAGTTGAACGCGCCGGGAGTGGCGTCAGCCAGCGCGCCCTTGACCAGCACAAACGTGGAACCCCAGACCGCAACCACAAAGATCATCAGCAGATAGGCGCGCAGCTTCATCACTCTGCATTATCGCAGCCACCTGGGGTGGGGCCGGCTGCCATCGGCATGGCTGCATTGAGGACGCTTGCGGCCTGTGGCGAAACCCGGCAGGCCGCGAGGGAGCTTGGGGTACCTGAATTTGGGTAGCCTGGTTCGATCTGCGGACGCCGAACCATGAACCGATCCAGCAACTCCTCCGAGTTCGTTTCTCAGAGCAAGAAAGGGGCCGTCATGAATCCTTCTCGAGATACCAGGGAATATTGATCACCACAATGCGGCGGTTGCCGCGCATGAGCAGGATCACCTTCAACAGATCGGCGCGGCGGTTGTGCAGAAGGTTGTCTCCCCAGTGGCGAACCACAAGTTCAGGCACGAGCACGCAGACTTTGTGGAAACTCGAATCGCGCTCCGCCGTCAGGATGTAGTCCACGACAGGCGCCAGTACGTAGCGATAGGGCGACTGCAGTATCTTCAGCTTGGGTACGCATTTTCCGGCCGCGCGCAAGGGAGCGGCGACCTTGGATTCCCAGTCCGCTGAAATCTCGTCGGGCTCCTCGCCCACCTGCACATGCAGACAACGAATATCGTTGGACATCGACAAGGCGAACGATAGCGCCTTCTCGGTGATCCGGCTCCAGCGGTCGATGGGCACAATCACGATGGGCTCGCTGATTTCGGCGGGAGTAATGGGACGATCGAGGGAAGTCTCCTTGTCCACGCGCACATAGTGCTGCTTGACCTTGCGCATCAGCAGCATCATCAACCCGATTAACAGCGCGGTGATCCAGGCTCCCTGGGCAAACTTGGCCACCAAAACCACCAGCGTGGTAAGGCCTGTAGCGAGGGCGCCCAGGCCATTGACGAACATGCGCACCGGCGCATTGCCCTGGCGCTTCCAATGCATCACCATGCCCGCCTGCGAGAGCGTGAAGGCCATGAATGCGCCGATGGCGAACAGGGGAATTAGCCGGTCGGTTACGCCGCCAAACAGGATCAGCAGCAACGCAGTCAGCGCCACCAGCACATAGATGCCCCAGGAGTAAAGCAGCCGGCGGCCGCGCAGCAGAAACACATGCGGCATGTAGTCGTCGAGCGCAATGGCGCGGGTGAGGCGGGGGAAATCGGCAAAAGCCGTGTTGGCGGACAAGGCCAGGACCAGCAACACCGAGGCGATAGTGACGTAGTAGAACCATCCGTGGCCCATGACCGCCCGCGTCAGCATGGACAACACGCTTTCGTAGCCTGGCCCATCGGGGTTGGTGGCAGCGATTCCATAGGAACGGCAGAGCAGCGCAATGCCGGCCAGCAGAGCGCCCAGCAGGACGATGATGATAGTCAACGTGATCTTGGCATTCTTGCGCGTATCCTCGCGGAATGCCATTACGCCGTTGCTCACCGCTTCTACGCCGGTCATGGCCGTGCAACCGGAAGAGAAGACCTTCAACAGAAGCCACAGGCTGACCGCGGCGGTGGCGGCGGGAAGCGCAGGCATTGGAGTCACCGGGTGCGGATGCCCGCCGGACTGCATGACATGCCAGGCGCCGACGCCAATCACGATCAACAGCGTGCCAGTGAACAGGTAAGTGGGAATCATGAATACCACGCCGGTATCGTGCACCCCGCGCATGTTCACCAAGGTCAGAATCGCCAGTACTCCGAGACAAAGCGGCAAGGTGTGCGGCTGGAGACTGGGTACAGCGGAGATCAATGCGCCCACGCCGGCAGAGATGCCCACTGCGGCTGTCAGCGTGTAGTCGATCATCAGCGCAGCGGCGGCCAGCAGCCCCGCGCCTTCGCCAAGATTCTCACTGGCTACGGTGTAGGATCCGCCGCCCTTGGGATAGGCCTCGATGGTTTGCCGGTAGCTGAAGTAAACAATGGTTAGCAGCGCGACGATGGCCAGGCTCACTGGCACAATGTAGTGCACACCGACGAGGCCCAGCGGAATGAGCAGGGTGAGCGCGGCTTCGGGTCCGTAGGCCGCGGAACTCAGGGCATCGAGCCCGAAGACCGGAATGCCGGCGACCGGGCCGATGTGTTCGGCCCGCTCCTCGCTGGTGGCCAGCGGCCGGCCGAAAAGCAATGTGGGAATACGCGACGATAAGGCCATAGGGTCAGTTTCCCGGCGGCCGGTGAGTTACGGGGAAGGCCGTCGAGGGCATTGTCTCATGGCGCGCCGGGCCTACTGCTTCGCCCTGAACAGCCGACCGGGATTGTCGCTGACCAGGACGCCTTCTTTTTGTTCGCCGAGGTCCAGGATCAACTGGCGGAGCGCGCCGTCATGCAAAACGTTGTTACGGACGACGCAGTTTTCGAGGCCCTTGTAGACGATGCCGTAGGAGGGGCTGTAGATGCCGGCGTTGCCGTCGTCCCGGCCCGACTGGAGAACGTTTCCGACGCAGGTAACGCCGGTCGACTCGTCCATGAAGATCTGCGAGGAATCGTGGCTTTCCGCATCAATGAATTTGCCGCTGCGCTTGATGAAGTTTCCGGTGATGGTGATCTGGGTACAGGGAACATTGGTCTTTCGGAGCGCGATTCCGCAGGTTCCGGCGCGATCGAAGAAGTTGCCGGTGATCTGGTAGCCGTCGCCGCCGTGGATCACCATGTTCTCCTTGCTGTTCCACTCGATGCGGTTGGCGGTGAAGGTGATCGATGCGTTCTCACGGCGCGCTGCAAAACCCGCTCCTTGATTGCCGGAGAACCAGTTATCCAGCAGGAAGCCGTCCCAGCCGCGCAGGTTCAGGCCATCGCCCAGGTTATAGGCCATCATGCAGTGGCGGACGCTGAAGGCCCATACGCACTCCAGGTGCGCGCCATCGCCGCTGAAGCGATTGAGCTGGCAGCGTTCGATGCGGAAGCCGTCCTCGTGCGGCCCCCATTTGGTTCTGATGGTGGCGATGCCATGAATGTTCTTGCCCAACAGGCCTCCGTCGAGCGCCAGGCCCTCGATTGAAGATCCGCGCGCGTCGGTCAGATTCAGCAGGCAGGAGGAGGCGGCACTTGCCAGTTTCAACACGGAGCCGCCCGGGTAGCTATAGTTCCAGGCGGCCACACCGGTCAGCGCGACGTCCGCCGGCACGTGAAGCTCCTGGGTCAGGTAGACGCCGGGTGGCACGAAGACACCGCCGCTGGTTTTGCCGGCAGCGTCAAGCGCGGCCTGCAGGGCATGCGTATCGTCGATTTTGCCGTCGCCGACGGCGCCCCATTTCCGGGCATCCAGCATATCGCCCGAGGCCGGTTGGCCGGGCGCAGCCATGGCTGAGGCTCCAAACAGCAGCGATGCGCCGCCAACCAGGCCGCCAACGGCCAGTTCGCGCCGGTTGAAAATAGATTTGCCTTGCTGTGCCATGCCTTCTCTCCTTGAGTCGCGTTTGTGGGTTGAAAAATGTGGGATCGGTGTCGCTGTTCATTCTATGCGCACCATCGGGACGCGACGAAGGCCTGTGTGGCACACCTTCACCCGGGACCTGACTTGTGGTTTGAATTTGAAAGGGAAGGGAAGACGCGCTAGATTGTCGCCGCAGCGGCCGGCAGCGTGAACAGGAAGCGGCTGCCCTGACCGGGCACGCTCTCGGCCCAGATGCGTCCGCCGTGTTGCTCCACGATGCTGCGGCACAGGGCCAGGCCCAGGCCGGTTCCGCCCTTGGCGCGTGAGTCCGAGGCGTCGCCTTGCTGGAAGCGCTCGAAAATACGCTCCAGCTTCTCTGCTGCGATGCCGCGCCCCTGGTCTTCCACCAGAATGCAGAACTCATTTTCTCCGACCGCCTCCGCGGCGAGCCGGATCTCTGTCTCCGGAGGCGAGAACTTGATAGCGTTGGTGACCAGTTCGTTCACCACCTGTAAAATGCGCTCCTCGTCGGCGAGCACCAGCGCCGGGGGAGCATCGATGCGTAGACTGATGCGGGCGTGCTTGGCGGCAGCATGGGCCACATCGGCGGCGCGGCGCAGCAGGTCCTTGGCCTCAACCGGTTTCCTGTCGAGCGGTAACTTGCCCTTCTCCACACTATCGAAGTCCAGAATGTCATTGACCAGACGCACCAAGCGGTCGCAGCTGCCAATTGCCATTTCGATCATCTGGTTCCGCTTCTCAGGCCGCTTGTCCAGCGAGCCGGAAGAGATCAGGCCAAGCGAGGCGCGCAGCGCAGTGAGGGGCGTCCGCAATTCGTGGCTGACGGTCGAGATAAACTCGTCTTTCATCCGCTCCAGACGGCGGCGTTCGGAGATGTCTTGAAATGCAACCACGATGCCCGATAGCCGGCCTTCCTCAACGATTGGGCTGGCGCTGTATTCAACCGGGATCGCGGAGCCATCGTGTCGCCAGAAAACCTCGTCGCGAATGCGGATCGATTCGCGGCGCCGCATGCACTCGAACAGAGAACTGCTCGCCAAGGAGTAGGGCGAGCCATCGGCGTGGCTGTGCTGGATCAGCTCATGCACCGGCCGGCCGGTCAGATCGTCGGGCGTGTATCCCAGGGAGCGTGCGGCGGCCTGGTTGATGAAGGTGAAGCGGCCCTCGAGGTCAATGCCGAAGATGCCGTCCCCCACCGACTCGAGGATGAGCTTGCGCTGGTGTGTGGCTCGATTCAGCGCCTCCTCAATCTCGTGCTGCTCGGTGACGTCGATGCCATGGTTCAGGACAAAGGGCCGCTCCCCGGGCAACTCCATCCTGCGGCTGCGAAATGCGATGCGCCGATAAATGCCATCGCTGCGCCGCAGCGACATGGACCCCTGCCACTCGTCTTTGGTTTCAAGGGTGCGAAGACAGTGATGGAGGGTTGTAACTCCTCTTGCATCGAGCAGGTCGGAAACAGCCCGTCCCGTGAGGGCTTCGGCGCGGTAACCCAGAGTCTCCGCCGTGAAGGCATTCAGCGAAGTCATTCTCCCATCCATCGAGCATGTGAAAACGAAGCCGAGAGAGTTAGCGACCATCTCGCGATAGCGGGCTTCGCTGGAGAGCAGCGCGAGCTCCATCTCCCGCTGGTCGGTGACGTCTTGTCCGCTGACAATCAGATACTGGATCTCGTCGTTCGGTCCCTTGAGCGGGCGCAGCGTCCAACTGACGCGCCGTTGAAGGCCGCCGAGAATTCGCCAGGTTGTCTCATGCGGTCCGGAAACCTGGCCCGCGGCCGCCTCGCTGAGTTTGGCCGCTGCCCAACTCCTGTCCTCGATTCTCAAGACCTCTTCTATAAAGGGACGTCCTACCGCGTCGGCCAAACTCAACCCAGTCAACTGCGCGCAGGACAGATTCAGCCGAACCACACGGCCGGCGGTATCCAGCACGGCTACCAGCGCGGGAATCGAATCCAGGGTCGCGGCCACAAAGCAGCGCTCGATGGCCAGCGCTCGCTCGGCTCTCTGGCGGGCGCGCTGGGCCAGTTCCTGGGCGCGAAGGCTGGCCGACAATTCGAGCTTGGTAACGATCTGCCGGCCGACAATCTCCAACAGCAACAGATGCTCAGCCCTGAACTGGTTAGGCCCTTCGGCCAGGATCGCCAAAGTCCCCACAACCTGGTGGTCGCTGGTGACCAGCGGAGTACCGGCATAAGACCGGCAATTCCTGGCTCCTGCCAGAGGTATGCCTTGCGTTGGAAATCGGGGGTCTTGGGTCGCATCCAGGATCAGCAGGGGAGCTGCTTGTTCCAGCACCCACTGACATGCGGTCGAACTGCGGGGTTGCTCTTGCGCGGAGAAGCCATGGCGCGCCTTGAACCAAAGGCGATTGAAGTCCATCCAGCCGACGTAGGCGAAATCGGCGCTGCTCAGTACGCCGGCGAACTCGGTGAGTTCATCCAGTGCAGGATCGTGGTTGCGGTCGAACAAATCGACTTCAGACCGCGTGACCAGTCCTGGGTAGTCGCCGAGCTGTGGTCCCATCAATGCGCACATGAGGCACAATCACCCAGCGTTTAGTATTCAGCAGTTGAAGCTGTTTGACTCTGGCACAATTAGGGGAATTGCGCGTCATGGTCCTGCAACAAAAGTAACGTTCTGAATTGGTACTGAGCGATCGAAGGTGTCCACGAAACGGTTACCCGCAGCTCCGGCTGCGGGGACGCGGGAGCCACAAGGCCCGATCCGCGTTGGCGATCCGAAAATCATAGTCGCGGCCGCTTAATTGCTGCCGGGCAATTTGCAGCAATCTCCGGCATTTGCCGGTTCGTTGCTTCCCGCGTCCAGCACAACCTTCCACAGGCCGTCAGGCTGTCGACGCCAGATGGTGATGTAGCGGCCCGTGGTGGTCACGGGATTGCCGTTGGCGTCTTTGCTGTGCCCCTCAAAGTGGCCCCAGGTATAGCCCACATCGCCTGAGGGGCCCATGGTCGCGTCGGTAGGAGTCCAAGTGAGCTGGTATTCCTTTGGGGACCAATTGGCGGACTTGGCAATGGCCACGCGGCCGACCAGCGGCGCGGCGCCGTTGCCCAGAGCCACGCCGTCTTCTGCAAACCAATCGGCAAATGCCTTGCCTCCGCGTTCCAGCACATCTTTGGCAAAGCGTGCTTCCAAATCGTAGAGCAGCATCTTGCCCGGCTTGACCGTGGAGTCGGTGAGAGGGTTTGGGACATTTGCGGCTGCGCTGCCTGGCTCCGGCATTTGTCCTGAAACAAGCAGTGGAGTCCCACCGAATATGGCGACCGCCAGAAAAACTGCGCAAAGAGTCACTTTACCCGTTCTTGCCACGTTCCCATCCTCCCGCAAATGCAGCGGTCTACCAGCCCATCCTACAATGTTCGGTGCCAGTGCCGGTTTTCGGGAGTTCCCAAATTGACCTCACTCACGAAGATCTGCCCCTGCACTTCTTGACGTCGCGGCAGTGTTACAGGTAATGTGACCGTACACGGGAAAGGAGGTTGATCCAGCTGATGCAAAGTGAATGTTCCAGTTGTTTTCTACGTGAGGTGACTGAGGCCTAGGGCATCGCGCCCCAGACCCCATAGCAGCCCCTGCGGATCAAGATCAACCGCCGGGCCAAGGGCACTCGCGGCAGCGCGATGGCCTTAGTCCAATCCCAACAGTCTACCGGCAGCGGCCTCACGAGCACTTGCTCTGAGGCCGTTGTTGCTTGGAAGGAACCGATTCAGAGGAGCAACCCATGAACAGGGAGTGGCATGAGCAACACAAGATGCCCGATGGGGCGACCTCCAACCAGCGCATCCAGTGGCATCTTGAGCACATCAGGAACTGCGCTTGCAGGCCCTTTCCGGCCAAGCTTTTTGAGATGCTGAGCGATCGGCAGCGAGGAGAGATCGCGTTGCAGCAAGCCAAGAAAAGTTGAACCCTGGGGCATTTGGGAAAGGAGCGTATGGAGCAGCCATATTGTCGTTCCAAAGCAAGGCCTGCACATCGCAATACCGGGTCGGCCGATCAAGCAAGAGCGGGGTTTGACCGAGCGCGGGAATCCCCTTATTATGGAAGAGGTTAGTTTGTAGAGATCGCGTTGGCCGCGCCTCGGCTCACCCAACGGAAGCAGTAGACGTAAAGATTGTTGCCCCCTCGTTCAATGGTAGGACACCTGCCTCTGGAGCAGGCTATCGGGGTTCGAATCCCTGGGGGGCAGCCAATATCCGTACTTATAGGACCTTCAGAGAACCTTCCCGAACCCTCAAAATACAACTCAAACATTCGATTGTAATACGTTTACTTGTACATTTTCGTGTGCAGAGGTCCGTCCGCGCGCGTTCGTAGCCAGCTTCTTTTGTGGGCACAATTGCGTGTATCGTCGCTCCGATGCGGGGGTCGGAGGGATTCGCTATCTGCATTCCACCCTAACTGCGCGGAGCGTTACTCCACACGCAGCGCACGCATCGGGTCGACGCTGGCGGCGCGGCCTGCCGGAATCGCACTTGCAACCAGAGCAACCGCAGCCACTCCTGCTACCGCCAGCAGATATGTGGCGGCATCCAGTGGCTCGATGCCGTACAGCGACGAGGCCAGCGCGCGTCCCACCAGCATCGCGAGTGGAATACCGATGACGACTCCCGCGACGGTCAGCGCCACACTATCTTTCAAAACCATCCACACCACCTGCTCGCGCCGGGCGCCAACGGCCATGCGGACCCCGATCTCCGGCGTTCTCATGCTCACGCGATACGCCAATGTTCCGTAGAGCCCGGTGCCAACCAGCACGATTGCCAGCAATCCGAAGAACCCGGCCAGGCGCGCAAACAGGATTTGTTGGGCGACGGTTGTGTCGAATTGGGCGCGCTGGGTCATGGGCTGTATCAGCGGCAAGTTGGGGTCGAGTTGCTGCACAACGTTGCGGGCCGCAGGCAGAATCGCCAACGGATCGCCGTGCACACGCATCTCCACATTCATGGCCCCAATCACCGGAATCTGCGCATACATATACCAGGCCATGGGAATTGGCTTTTCGTCGATGCTGCGGTATTTGTGGTCTTTCACCACGCCGATAATGTTGATCTTTACTTGTCCATTCTCAGGGCCAAAAGTGTGGCCCAGCGGATTGGCACCAGGCAGAAAACGTCGGGCGAACTCCTCATTCACGATGCCGACAAAGGGCGTCTTTGCGGTGTCGGAATCGGCAAAATCCCGGCCTGCAAGTACAGGCACGCCAAGTGTGGTGAAGAATCCTGGCCCAGCGACGTTGCTGCGCACTGTTCTCGACCCGCCGCCGACCACGTCGGGCAGTTTGGCGTCGACCATCATGTCGCTGTTGTTCGACGCCCCGGATCCAAGGCGCTCCAGCACGATGGTCACGGATTCGACGCCAGGCAGAGCGCGCAGCTTGCCCATCAGGTCAAGGTAAAAGCTTCTGCCGGCCTGTAGCGACGGAATATTTGGGTTCACTCCGAAGACGACCAGGCCGTCCGCATGCATTCCAAGTGGAGTATTTTCGAGATTGCGCAGAGTTCGAATCAACAGGCCCGCGCCCACCAGCAACCCGACGCACAGCGTCATCTGCAGCACGACGATCATCCTGCCGATGCGGGATTTACCTTCATCCGCGTGCGATGCTGCCGCAGTAGTCCTGATCGCCAGCTCGGCTTTGCCGGCGAGCGCCACCTGCAGAGGCGCCAACCCAAATAGCAATCCTGCCAAAGCCAGTACACCCAGCGTGAACAGCAGCACGGTTCTGTCCGGAGCCAGGCTCGATTCAATCTGTGCCCATCGTCCGAGCAGCCGCGTCGCCATCTCAGCAAAGCCCCACGCCAGCACGCCCCCTGCCGACACCAGAATCAGGCTCTCCGTCAGCAGTTGGCGGAACAACTCGCCACGGCCCGCGCCCAAGGCCTGCCGCACCGAAAACTCCCGCTGCCGCGCCGCATTGCGCGCCAACAGGAGCATCACCACATTCGCCAGTGCGATCAGCAGTACAAGCCCCACCATGGCCATCAACGTGCGCAGCGGATTGCCGTACATCCGGTCATATCCGGTAAAGCCTTTGGCGTCTTCGAGGCTTAGAACCGGAGGCTTCTCGCCCGGCTTTGGCGAGCCGCCGAGTTCGATATATGCTGCCGACTGAAAAACAGGTTGCAGACTTGCCAGCGCCTGCGTTCGGTTCACCCCAGGAGCAAGCCGCCCAATCAGCCGCAAACACCACCATGTAGGGTCGTTGATATAGAGCTTGCCTTCGTTGGGAGGATTTCCCCACGCATTCAACTCCCCACGGTTCTGGAGAGGAATCCAGAAGTCGGTCGAGCCGCCGCCTTCAACGCCTTCAAAGCCAGGCGCCGCGACGCCAACAATGGTCATGGGCACCGCGTTCACATACAGCGTCTTGCCCAGCACATCCCGATCCCGGGCAAAGCGGCGCGTCCAATAGTTGTAACTGATCACAGCAAGTGGCGCATGACGAGCCTCGTCGTCCGCGGTGAACCCGCGGCCCACTGGGAGATTCACGCCGAGACCCGAGAAAAAGGTTCCGCTCACCATGTCGCCTTCCGCCTCTTCGGGGTCGGTTCCATAGCGAACTGCAACCTTGCTGCCAGAGAGCGGCACATACGCGATTACCGCGGTGAGGGCCTTGCTTTGACGGCGCAGCGCGTCATATACGGCGTAGGAGAATGTCTGATTGGTGTCGATAGTTCCTGTCCCGCGAGGCGCATCCGACGTCTGTAAATAAACCAGGCTCGCTGGGTCGGTCACGGGCAGAGATTTGAGCAGCACGGCGTTCATCACGCTGAACACTGCGGTGTTCGCCCCGATGCCGAGCGCCAGGGTCAAAACCGCCGCAATTGCAAACCCCGGGCTTTCGAGAAGCGAACGGAAGCCGAACCGGATGTCGCGCAACAGCTTCTCCAGCAACACCGGGCGGCCCTTCAAGTAGAAGCGCTCCTGCGCCGCTCGCACGTTTCCGAACTCGCGCTGCGCCTTCCATCGCGCCTCGTCGGCGCTGAAGCCCTCGCCTTTCAGGTCATCGGCCTCGAGTGCAAGGTGCGCCTCGATCTCGGCTTGGAAATCCGCTGCACTGCGCTTGCGTCCGAACATCCTTACGCCTCCTCGCCTTTGAGCCCGCTGGCTGAATCCAGAATCAGATTCATGGCTCTCGTCAACCGACGCCATTCGCCGGTCTTTTCATTCAGCTGCTCGCGGCCTTTCGCAGTCAGCGAGTAAAACCGTGCCTTGCGGTTGTTCTCGCTCACGCCCCACCTGGCGCTGATCCAGCACTTATCTTCCAGTCGCTGCAGAGCCACATACAGCGAACCATGGTCGACAAGAAACACATCTTCCGATTGCCGCTGAATGATCCGCGCGACGCCCTGTCCATGACACGGACCCATCAACAGCGTTTTCAGGATCAGCAGGTCCAGAGTGCCCTGCAACAAGGCAATTCGGTCTTCGTTGTTCTCTTGGGTAGCCATTCGACCCAAGTATGCAGCCCTTTGGGTAGAATGTCAACCCAAGCCGGAGTGTCGATCAGGAACAACGAGAACTGCGAGGTAATCGAAGCGGCGCATCCCGGGACCGATTGATGGCATTGCTTATCTGTTGCGGCTGTTCGCACCACGAAGGCGGGGGGCTCGTTGACAAAATCGCCAATGAATTTAGCAAGTCTGGATAGATCCTCGTCTTGCGCGATCTTTCGACAGCGAACCACCTCTCCTTGCCTTGATTTTTGCTCGTTATGCAAGGGGGGTAGTCATGATCTTGCGCGAAATCCTATTAAGGCGAGGGTGCCTCGGCCCGGGGGCCCCGTGGGCAGGACTTCGTCCATGGGGTGGGGGCCTTAGCTTTTGGGGACCGGGGAAGTCGAAGCATCGGAACGGCGATTCCGCATCCATTCGGGCAGTCGCCAGCCTCTGTCGTGGGGGCCCGCACCGATGGGTCTTTGCCAAAAGGAGTTAGTGGTCTTCGGAGGTGAAGGGGGTATCGTACCGGATTTTCAGCTCGGGGCAGGCGATGAAAACCTTGTCCCCGCCGCAATTCTCATGCTTCACGGCGGGCCGGGGAACAACTTCCATTTTGGGAGAGATTGGCGCGACGGGCATCTTCGGTTTCACCAATCCCTTTTCCATAGCTGGAAGCCCCACCGAGGCTACTTTCACCGTTGAGCCCGACAGGGTTCCCTTCGCAGCGAGGCTGTGGGCAATCGCCGACGGGGTGGGAGCCGAGGCAGCGGGTGCGTTGGGCCGGGTGCCTGCGTTGCCGGGGACGCCTGCGGCAGGGATGGATGCGGCCAAGCCAGGGGGCGCAACATTGGCGGTTGCGTGCAAAGAAGCTGCTGCCTCGCGAACAGGCGCGGGAGTTCGGCCGGGAGGTTTCTGTGGAGGGTAAACCACGGTCCGAGGCGTCGGCGCCGACAAAACCGCGCGCCGGGTTTCACTGGCACGGAGTGCTCTGATCGCGGAGCGCTTCGCCATCCGGGTGCTGGGCAACGCGGCCGGACGGGCTTCGACAGGGGGAGTCTTCTGACTGAGGGCATCTCCCCGATCGAGACTGGACCCCCGATCGGCCGGCGCATTGAGCTGCGGCGAGGAAGCGGCCTTCGGCCGTTCGAGTGTGAGCGGAGTGGAAATTGCGGGTGCTCCAGGCCCTTTAGTTTCAGTTCTTACGAGAAATGCTGCCAGGAGAACGTTCAAGACAAACATTGCTCCGACGAGGAGCCGAGCGGAGAGCGGCCATGACGGGCGAGCCGTTCGGACCCGCGAACGAGCCTGGCTGACCTTGGCTCTACCCCTTTCGGACTCGTCAAAGATACTCAACTCAATGCTCCCGGTGGTTCCGTCCAGACGGGGGGACGGATGCGCCAATTTTTGCTGCGCCCAATTTCCAGCAAGGCGTGACTGCATCATAATCCCGATGACCGGTTGCGCGCACGGCGTGTGTCCTCGGTCCCAGGGGAATTTGATCCTGCCGAGGTGCCCCCGGGTTCATCGTCTCCGGGATTGGGACGGCGGAGTAACGATCGGTCCAATCCCACGGTTGAAGCCAGATCGATCTCCGACGAATTCCCTGGCGGTTTCAAACTGAAGGTTGCCCTGACTCGAGCTTTATGTCCGCCAATATTGTCTCTAATCAGGCGTTATACGATTGGACTCGGTGTAAACTCCGAGGTGATCGAAGAAACAGCGCGACTTGACGAGCCATACACTCCGCTACCGCTAAAGCATTTAGCATCTTGCCAAATTGAGGGCTTAAGATGAACGATCAACAAGAGAAGGAACCGTATTTCGGAGTGCGAGACCAAGCAATCCGTGCGGCACTGAAGGAGCATTGGGCGGCCTCCGATGCCAACGATTTTGAAACGGAGCACCGCATCTATCGGGAGGACGCGGTGCTGGAATACCCGCAGTCATGCGAACGAACCCGCGGCCGACGCAACATCCAAAACCAACGCGCAAGTCAGCCGAGCAAAAAGCGGTTTGTTGTCCGACGAATCATTGGCGGCGGCGATCTTTGGGTCACCGAATTCATCCTGACTTATGACGGCAGGCCGTCCCATACCGTAAGCATTATGGAATTCAGGGATGACAAGGTGGTGCGAGAAACGCAGTACTTTGCGGATCCCTTCGTGGCTCCCGCATGGCGGTCCGAATGGGTTGAGCGGATGGACGCATGATCTCGACGCGCGAGACTTCACGGACGACACCGCCATTTGCAGTTTTCAGCAAATTTGTCGTGACCAGAGATGTATGCCAGGGACCGTCTACGTTCTGGTTGACACTGTTAGAAGAGAAGGCGAACGATGAAGCACGGTGTCGATTACTGCGCATCCTGCGACGGAGGGACAAGTGGTGGGTTGGAAACAGTCGGTCCAGTTTGCGCTGCTTGGTAGCGGTGATTTGGAACAATATGCGATCTTGCTGGTGCGCGTTTCTCTCGGGCTGTTCTTCGCCATCTCCGGTGCAAACAAATTGTTTGTCGCCGGAAGAACGCAAACCATGTACGAAACGCTCGTCGAGGCCAAAGTCCCGTTTCCCCACCTGATGACCTATTTTGTGTCGGGTGTCGAGTTCGTTGGCGGATCCATGCTGACAGTGGGGTTTCTGTCGAGCCTAGCCTGTGCTACTTTTTTGGTCGATATGTTTGTCGCCATCCTGACCACCAAGCTTTCCGCGATGCCTAAAGGAGATTCTCCCCTTAACTGGCTCGACGATTTTCTCTACCTTCCTGAAGTACTGTACGCGCTCTTCTTTATCTGGCTGATCTGCTCTGGTCCGGGACAGTTTAGTGTCGATTACTGGCTCGCCGCCCAGCTACGGAGATGAGAAGTTGATTTGCGACCACTTGCGGTGGGACTTCTTGAGACAGCTCATAAGCTATTGATTCTAAAATGGTAGGCGAGGAAGGGCTCGAACCTTCAACCCCCGGCTTAGAAGGCCGGTGCTCTGTCCAGTTGAGCTACTCGCCCACGTTTGTGCAAACCGTTTGAATGGAGGAACTTACGACTACAAAAGAATCGAGCTCCTCCCGTTTGAAAGTGCCAGGTAGCCAAATATTGGCCATTTTGTACCTGTTTGCCCCATAGGGGAATAATCAACTGCAGCGCCGCGCGCAAGTGATGCGCCGCGAGATGAGCATGGCATGCCGTCATAGCCAGGCACTTGTGCCCCATGAGAAGTTGCACCGCTGTTAAGTTTACACCACGCATGACGAGGCGACTTGCAAAGGTGTGGCGGAGGGTGTGCCAGGTCACACCCTCAATCCCGGCCCTCTCCAAGGCTGCATCGAACCACCCAGAAGGGTCCTTGATCGAGAAGACCGGTCCATCTTGAGGGGCACCCAGCCGATCACGGCGACGCATCAATTCAGCCATGGCAGCCAAGGCAAACTGACCTTGCCCGCAGAATGCGTATCCCTTGACCGGCCGGTTTTGGGAGATTTCTATTTATCCCCGTGGTAGTCGTGGCGGTGGGAATGTGGGAATCGGTTTCATCGATTTCCAAGGTTCGTGGGAAGGGCGGGGTGGAGGCTCATGATGTACCTTCGAATTGATACAAAGTCCGATAACGGATATTCTGTACATCCAGGCCAGATAATGGGTGGCTTGAGCTCCATCAAGGGCCGGCAACGGTCTCGAGTCGCGACCGTGAATCGGAGCGTTCACATCCGACCAAGTCTGCTTCAACCGCCTGCTGAATTACCGAGGCCACCGCAAATCCCAATACCGTCCTCGGTTGCCAATCGACGTTGGAAATCAGTTCTGGATCCAGATCTCGACACGTCTGTTCTTCTCCCTGCCTTCCGCGGTGTCGTTCGAAGCAACTGGGAGTTTGGAACCGAAACCGCGCACCGCCGCGGGCTTGATGCCCCGCTGGATGAATTGATCTTCAACAATCTTGGCTCGGCTTAATGAAAGGGCTTGATTGGCTGCAGCAGAGCCGACACTGTCGGCAAACCCGAAGAGGAGAATCTTCTCTCCCGTTCCCTTTTGGTCTGCAATGAGGGACACGACCCGGTCCAGGTCGGCCAGTGCCTTGCTGTCTTGCTCCAGAGCTCCGGCTTGAAACCTGAAATCAAGAGGAAGGCGCTCGGCGTTTCGAGTCAACTGCTTGTATTCGTCCGGAGCATCGCTGGGTACGGTCTGAGACTCGAAGGCCACATCCTGGGCCACGAAACCGCTGGCGGCGACCACGCTTTGACCTTGCTTGGAGAGCGCGAACTCAACAAACTGGCTAGTCAGAGAATTCGTGGGAGCACCTGGAGTGTAAAGGTAAAGACGGCGCGACAGAGAATAATCTTCAGTAGCCACAGTGAGCCGGGTTGGCAGCAGCGCAACTGTGCCCTCTTCGGATACAGCTACGGGTTTTGCATCATGCACGAATGGAAGACCGATGAATCCGATTCCCTTGGGATCGCGCGCGACGGCATCGGATAGCGCATTGCTGTCTTCAAAACGCTTTGCGCCTGCGGCCAGAGGCTTTCCCGCTAAAACCAGGTTCTTGAAAGTATCGTAGGTGCCGGACTTATCGTCCCTTGCATAAATATCGATCCCTCCCAGGGACGAATCACCGCTCGGCCAATTGGCGGTTTCCCCGGTGAAGATATGCATGATCTCGTCTTTGGTCATCTGGCTGGCGGGATTGGCTGCATTGACGATCACGGCTATTCCGTCGAGGCCCAAAACATGCTCGCTCGCGGGCGCGAACATGTTCCCCAGAGATGAAAGCTTGGATGCTTCATCCAGCTTGATTCGCCTGGATGCCATACCGATGTCGCAACTGCGGTCAGCAAGGGAGCTGAAGGCAGTTGCAGAACCATGGGCCGCAATTTGAATCGAGGAGGAGAATGAGTCGCCAGGGAGTGTGCCGAGCACGATTTTCTCTTGAGGATTGGCTCCCGCAACGGTGTGAACATCGGTTGCGCCCCGGCTCTTGAGAAAGGCCTCGGCGACCGCGGGCATCAGGCTCTCGCCGATGGTGTTGGAGCCGGCCAGGCGCAAGATCGTGTTCTTTGCGGCAACCGAATTGCCACCCGCCGATTGACGGAATGGAAGCCAGTTCCTGGAGATGGCGACTGCTGCAATCAGGATCACGACCGCACCCGCTGCGGCCAGGAAAAGGGGGCTCGCTTTCTTGCGGGCTTTGGTCGTTACTTCTTGGAGTTTTTGCCGGCACAACGGACACAGGAAATCGGAGCCTTCGGGAATGGTGTGAATCTCATTTGCCCTGGCGATCGGACAATTTGTGGAGTTGATACACCTTCCCTGTCGCGCGTTTACCATAGCTTGTCCCTGCCTTCCGGTCCGTTTCCTGTTGTCTCTTCTTTTCCGATGTCCGGCCAGAAAAGCCCAGAACTTTCACCAAGACGCCTGCCACACGGCTACCCGTGTCAAGCATGTCCCGCTATCATTCTGAAATTGAAATGACACTTCTGCTTTCAAGATTAGGACGTGGCAGGACCTTGGACCATGAACAGAATTTGAATTTCCGGCAAATCCGACGGAATTGCGGGGAATTTATATTGAGGGCGACATTTCTGGCAAGCAAAAACATTTCGGGTCAACGGAATCAGCGCCGTGCCGTGTGCAGGTAGGCAAGCAAAGCGGCCATTTGCTCCTCGGTAAACCGGCCGGCAAAGGAGGGCATCATTCCCTTGCCGGTCAGAACATTCAGCCGTACAGCCTCATCCGTCGCAGGGACCCCGCTGGGAAGGGTTTTGTGGTCAAACACTCCGTGTAGATCGGGAGGGACTTTTTTGAGCGCCAGATCGTTGTCTTCGTGGCAATGAGCGCAGCGAACTTCGTAGAGGTGCTTCCCTGCTGCCTCCTGCGGAGTCAGGGTCGAGGGTGAATGGCAGCCGACCAAGCCGAAACCAAGAACGGAGGCCATGATGCAAACAATCCACTCACTTTGAGTAAATGTACATGTGTTTTGAACGCGATCGCTGTCGTTTCCGAAGTTCCTCACGGAGGTGCAAACACTGTCCTTTTCCAGATGCCGTGTCTGATACAACAAAAGGATCTTCGCCGATTTCAGCAGCCGAAAAAGCAAGCAGGAGAGGTTCGTAGCGAGTGTCCTCATCAACTTTCCATACACGTCCTTTGTAGCAAAAGTACCCGAAGGATCTTCGTTTTCCTCCCGTCAGTTCCCCATCCAGGCGAATGTCGTTTGGTTTTTCTTTTTGACGAGGAAGTACGCTGGACCGAATGAAAGTAGGAAAATCCTCGTATGTCATTGACTTTCTCCGAGGATCATCTTAGCAGCCTATGGTGAAAGTCCAAATCGCTGAAAAACTCCCCTCGGGGGCTAAAGCCCACCCTTCTTTTCAGCGTCTTGCGGCACGGCTAAAGCCGTGCCCCTTCAAAACCTGACTTTCTCCATGGGCTGTTACGCCTTCTGCGCAAACTGTCCACTCACATAGTCCCAGTTCAACACCTGAAAGAAGGCTTTCACATAATCTGCGCGTTTGTTCTGGTACTTCAAGTAGTAGGCGTGCTCCCAAACATCGACGGCAAGTACCGGCTTGTGCCCAAGCGCCAATGGGGTGTCCTGGTTAGGTGTAGTTTCAATGCTGACAGTGCCATCGGGAAGCTTCACCAGCCAGGCCCAGCCACTGCCAAAAACGCTCATCGCCGCCGCCGTCAGCTTGTCTTCAAAGGTTGAAACCGATCCGAACTTGGCGTCGATGGCTTTGGCCAGCTCTCCCGTTGGCGCAGAACCGCCTTTGCCTAGTGTCGGCCACCAGAAAGAGTGGTTGGCGTGTCCGCCCCCATTGTTGCGCACCGCGGTTCGGGCAGACTCCGGCAAGGCGTTCAGATTCGATACCAATTGCTCAACCGTTTTGCCGGCCAGCTCCGGATGCGCGACAACCGCAGCGTTGAGGTTGTTCACGTAGGCTTGATGATGCTTGTCGTGGTGCAGATGCATGGTGGTGGCGTCGAAGCTTGGCTCCAACGCGTCGTAGGCATAGGGGAGCGCTGGCAGCGTAAATGGACCCGACTGGGGAGCAGCAGGCGTTGCAGCAGCGGTTTGGCCGGCAGAGAACCCCTCGGCACACAAAGTTTCACTCAACAGCAGCGCGCCTGCCGCGCCGCCCAAGTGCTTGATTGCAGTTCTGCGATCCATCATGATCTCAGAAACCTCCGTACACGTTCGATGAGGGGCTCGGGTAAAAGTCTGCGAGGAATTTTCAAGGCCGTTCAATCCGCAACGAATTCCCCTGAATTCGATATGCTGAACTCATGGTGCTTCCCTCCCTCGCCCAGATCCGTGACGCCCAGAAGGTGGTGTATCGGCACATGCCCCCGACTCCGCAATACCGTTGGCCGCTTCTCGAGCAGCGGTTGGGGACCGAAGCCTGGATAAAGCATGAGAATCATTCCCCTGTGGGCGCGTTCAAACTGCGTGGCGCCCTGGTCTATCTGGATTGGCTCAAGCAGTCCCAACCTGCCCTCGCCGGGGTCTTTGCGGCCACCCGCGGCAATCACGGCCAGGGCGTTGGCTTGGCGGCTCGACTGCTGGGGATGAAGGCGGTCATCGTTGCTCCACGGGGCAACAGCTTGGAAAAGAACCGGGCGATGCAGGCCCAGGGTGTTGAGCTGTTGGAACACGGCGACGATTTTCAGGAGTCGCTGGAATACGCGCGCATTCTTGCCGCGGAGCGAAAACTGGCGATGGTCGATTCCTTTCATGAGCGTCTTGTCATGGGAACGGCGACCTATGCATTGGAGCTTTTTGAAGCTGCGCCACCGATCGACACAATTTATGTGCCGGTCGGTCTCGGATCGTCCATTTGCGGCGTGGCCGCAGTCCGGAATGCACTCGGATTGAAGACGGAAATCGTCGGCGTAGTGGCAACCGAATCCCCTTCTTACGCGCTCAGCTTCGAGCAACGAAGGATTGTGGAGGCCCCGTCCCGCACGGCGATTGCGGATGGGCTGGCCTGCCGCGTGCCGAACGCGCAAGCTATGGAAATCATCTGGAATCATGTCAGCCGCGTTGTGACAGTGAGCGACGGGGAGATAGCCGAAGCCATGCGTGCCTACCATCAAGATACCCACAATCTTGCAGAGGGCGCCGGAGCGGCCACGCTGGCCGCTGCACTTCAACAAAAACACCACATCGAGGGAAAGCGCATCGGCATTGTGCTTACCGGCGGTAATGTGGACCGGGAACTTTATCAACGCATCCTAGCTCGCGAACTCTAGAAAGAGGCAAATGACAACCCCAGACGAATCCCCCACCGCTTTGGCGCCACAGGCACAGAGCCGATGCTTTGGCTGCGGCCCGGCCAGTACTACTGGTCTTCACCTCGTATTTCTGCCCAGTGAAGACGGGTCGGTCTCTTGCCAGACGGCCATACCGGAAGCCTTCGAGGGACCGCCCGGTTATATCCATGGTGGCATCATCGCTACCATGCTCGACGAGGCCATGAGTAAGTCGGTTCGGGCGCTGGGGAAAGCCTCCATGACAAGACAGTTGGAAGTAGACTACCTGCGGCCCGTACCTTCCGGCGCTCCCATTCGGATTCACGGACACCTGGTTCGGGGCGAAGGCCGTAAACACTGGGCCGAAGCCACAATTCAGAACGCGGCGGGGAAAGTGTTGGCGCAGAGTAAGGGACTCTTTGTCGAAATGCGGGAGAGGTAGCTTGCGTAAGTCTATCGATCTTAGATAAAAACTGGGGCGGCCTTGCGACCGCCCCGGTGCTTCTTAGTGAATCATATTGATGGTTTCTTGCGTGATGGTATCGAAGGTAGTAACAGCCTTGGAACTTGCCTCAAAGGCGCGCTGAGCAATAATCAAGTCCGAGAACTCGGCCGAGATATTGACGTTGGATTCTTCCAGGGCGCCATCCGTCACCGTGCCAAGTCCGGCAGCGCCAGAAGTGCCAATGGAGGCTGTGCCGCTGGTTGCGGTCGTCGAGTAGTCGCCATTTCCCAGAAGGAGTAGTCCCTGCTGGTTAGCCACGTTGGCAAGAGCCAACTGGCCCACGTTCTGTGTCTTTCCGTTCGAATAGGTCGCCGTGACAGTTCCGTCGGATCCAACGGTAAAGCTCTGATACTGGCCGCTGGCGTACCCATTCTGAGAAGTCGCTGAAACTGCCGAAGCTGTATCCACCTGGCTGATGTTGGGCGAACCGCTGGTTCCAAGCAGGTTCCATCCCATTTTCAGATCCGAGGCGCCATCGGCCAGGCCGGTGAAGCTCAGTGGAATCGAAGAGGTTTGGCCCACGCCGCTCCCCACGGTTTGTGCAGCGCCGCCGGTAGGCGTCACGGTCGTCAAATCCCCGTTTGCATTGAAGCTCAAAGTACCCGTCTGAGGCACCGAAACACCAGAGGAAAAGTCTCCCGCCGGCAAGGACACGTTGTAGCTCCAGGTGTTGGTGCCAGTTTCGGTGTAATTGACCGTAGCCACGTGATTCACGCCAAGCGAGTCATACACCGTGATTTGAGCCGGGAACGAGGTGTTGTTCGCCGAGGCGGCATCCAGGTTGGCGGTCATATTAAACGAAGTGGTGGCCGCTGGCTGTTGTACTTCACCCACCGGAATGTTAATGGTAGTCAGGGGCGCGTTGGTGTTCACCACGCCATTTTGAGCAGGGTAGCCCATCACATTAAACCCATTGGAGGTGACAAGATTCCCGTTCGAGGCCAGCGAGAAATCGCCTGCGCGGGTGTATTCAACAACACCACCACCGGTGTTAACCACAAAGAAGCCGTTACCATTCAGCGCCACATCGGTTGAGTTTCCGGTGGCGTTGATCGTTCCCTGAGTGAATGAAGTCTCGTTGGAAGATACCTGAACGCCTGCACCCACCTGAATCGGGTCGCCGGAGCCGGTCGAACCGATCTGCTGGTGAAAGAGATCGGAAAAGTTGGTTGTTTGGGTCTTGAAGGCCGTGGAGTTCATGTTGGACAGATCGTTGGCGATCGTGTTCAACGCTGTTGAATCCGCTTCGAGTCCTGAAAGTGGGATATAGAAACTTGCCATTGTGAATCTCCTCCGATGTCAGATAAGGTTGGCGCTGGCTTTTCCGGCCGGCGGGTGAACGAACTTCATTGGGCGCGGTACGTCCCACCGACCATCGACTTTGCGTGATGCTGCCCATTCAGGGCTTGGCTCACACTTTTCGCCGATGCACTTGTTTCAGGTATGGTGATATTGCCTGGAGCGCCTTTCGATACCGCGGCGTGGGCAGCGGCAGCATGGGCAGAGACCAGACTTGCTGCGGAAGTTTGCGCGGGTGTCTGCGCACTCGCTTTGCTCGCCGACTGTGTGGCCGCGGCGGTTGCTGCGTTCGGGCTCGCTGTCGCTGCACTTGCGGCCACCGATTTGCCAGTGGTGCCGGAGGTGGTAGAAGAGGTTCCCAAGGCCGTGGAAAGATTTTGGTTGATCGAGATCAATTGCTCCAGGCTGTTTACTTGCACGAGCTGGTTGATGTACTCGTTGGGATCGCTATTCGCGGTCGGGTCTTGATTCTGCATCTCAGTGACCAGCAAGCTGAGAAAGTCATTGGCTGAGATGCTGGCCGAGGAGCTGCTCGAACTGCTTGAGCTGCTCGAGCTGCCGGCTGCCGCGGCCGTCGGGCTCGCGGTCTTGCCTGACAGAGCCTGTCCCGCCGTTAGGTTGTGACTGAAAACTCCTGCTGCTGCTGCCATTTCTCCTCCGTGCCTCTCCTGCGTTCTGCCCAGTTGCAATCTGCACTACGATGTTGAAGACTTCTTTCCAACCATGTCGGCCCGCCCAAATGAAATCGGCCCCATTAATTCGGCACTCAGGCCATCACAGAGATGTGACCGCCTGGCGACGACGCCACACTAGAGGACACAACTCCACCCTGTCCTGCTGCCGAAGACCGCGATCCCGAACTCGCCGAAGCATTCTGTTGACCGGAAGCAGTCGCTCCAGTCGATTGTGTTCCCTGCCCCGTTTCCTGCGCATTGCTCTGGCCTGAGCCCTGATGCATGCTTTGGCCGCCACTCTGATCCGTGAGCGATTCAGATCCTCGGCCCGTTGGTGTCGACATGGTAACTGGGTCCACCGATGTGTGGTGTTCGGCCATATAGGCGTTCAATCCGGCCAAATGCCCGCCAAGAGCCTGAGCCGCGTCAGCCGAACTTGGGACGAGCGAGGCATGGACCCCACCTGCTCCCGTCTCGGCACGAACGCCGATCCATCCAAGCGTCGGGTCCTGAAATCCCGCTTCGGCGTGTTGAGCACCGGCGTGGATCCAGGTTGGAGTCCCAGCCCCGCTTTCGGCGTCAAGCGCCGCGAAGGTTTCCCGGCTGCCGATTCCGGTGGAGGTGTTCGTTGATGCGGCGTTGCCTCCTGTCGAGCTATTCAAGGCTGCGGCCCCAGCAGCGGACTCTCGCGACTGAACCGAATTATCCTGTCCCGCAATCGGCGTCACAACGGCAGCGACATGACTCCCAGCCTGAACAGGCTGTAACGTGCTGGCCCCGTGTGTCACGCGCTCAGTATTGGAGTTTTGCGTTGCGGTCCGCGCGGTTCCCTGCAGGCCAACTTTGCCTTGGGTGGGGCCAGCCACCGCAGGCCGGCTGGACTGAGTGAGCCCAGGATCTGCATTGGCGGATAAGCCTCCCGCAGCAAGACTAGCCGACTGGACAGTGTCGGATGGGGTGGCGGCCTGACCCGAAAGCTGGCCCGGATTCGCCTGTTCCACGCCACTCAGAACCGGGGTACCTGTCTTGCTGGAATGCGCGGTTACGCCTTCAACGGAAGTTGCTTTGGTAGATGCCCCGCTCGATACAGACTCTGTCGCCTCTTCAGTCAGGGCACCTTGGTGCGCGGGAGCCGTATTTCCCAGCGTTACATTCTTCGTAGTCCGTTCGGACCCGGCAGTCGACGAAGCCTTGGCTCCTATTTGCCGGGAGCCTCCGGCCCCTATTGCCCCTGAATCCAGGCTTGCATGGGCTGAGGAAGCTCCAATCTCACTAGAGAGCGGACCTCCAACGGCTTCGGGCTGCGTCTGGCTGGCAGCGGGAATGACCGGCGAGCCGCCTGTGGTTCCGGCGACGAAAGTTGCCGGGGAAGCCGGCTGCGAGGTCGCCGCAAGTTCCGAGGCAAAATTGGACTTGGAAAGCAGCTGCGAGATTCCCGCAGGTTCTGGGTTTGCTGGAACAACGGCAGGAGCAGCGGCAGGTATAGGAACGGGGGCAGCGGCGGGAATTGGAACCACGGTAGCGTTTATCGACGGAGTCGTTGCAACGGGCGCGGCCATTTCCGCGGAAGAATCGCTGCTCTTCTTGGCGCTCGTCGTGTGGGAATCCGCTGAGTCAGATGTCTTCGAGCTCTTGTCCGTGCCCGATGAAACAGATTGATCCTGAGTTGGGACGGCAGAGCGCGCCTTCAAACCGGCAATCGCCGCTTGCTGCGACGCCGTGGCCGCCGCCGCTCCCGCAGGCGATGCAGCCGTACTTGTTTGCAGGGTCTTGAATTGCGATGGCAGAGTCGCAACCCTCGCCTGAGATGCTGTACCAGCTGCCGACGGCGCATTTTCAGTTTTGGCCGAGGTTGCTGTTTCCTTCGAAGCAGCATCGGTCCCCGCATCCACGCCTTCGCTAGCAGTTTCCCCTGCAATGGAGCTTTCCGCGTGGCCTCCCATCGAAGCCAGAAGCGACTGCCAACTCGTCCGGAAGCTCTGTGTTCCGGAGACAGACGACGAAGCAGAATTGGAGGCCGGCGTTCCCGTCAGCCCTGCACCTGGTGCCTTGCTGCCCGCAGCCGTTGCCAGAGCGTGACTCTGACCCAACGCCGGGTGCCCGCCTGGGATGATCTCGATACCTGCAGCAACACTCATGCCGTGGATTGATGCAGATGACGTGCCAAAACGGGGCTGGTGCGGGTTAAAGCTTTGTCACCCTTTGAGCCCGTATACCATTTGAGGAAGTCAATCCTGGGTTTCTGCGGAATCTCTCTCAAGTTCCGCCGGCAACGGACGATGACTATTCTCTTCCGAATTGGCATGAGCAATTTCGGCCGATTTTGCCATTTGCTCTTCCCGATGCATCCGGTTGCGATACCAGTCGTCGAGCCCCTGCTGGTCCCGCCTGCCGGTTTCAATCGCGTCCTTTGCTTCGGTCTCCTGGATGAGCGTCTCGGCCTGGCGCCGTTCAACTCGTTTCATGATGAAGGCTTGGCGGAGCGCCGCCACCTCGAGTTGTACCTCGGCAATGCGAGGTACCAGAACTGCGGCATAGCGCGCTGCCGTGTGAATCTCTTCGATTCCGGAGAGCCTGTCCGGCAACTCCCCGGAGCGGGCACTGGATTCGATCAGCCTTCGGCCCTGGCGGTTCCGCTCGCCCATGGATGCCAATGCCTGTTCCAGCCCGTGAAGTTCGCTGACTGCGGACTCCAAAGCCAAACGGCATTGTTCCTCTTCCAGATCTCGAATACGGAGCAAGCGGCGCAATGCGCGCGAGACGGCCATGGTCTAAACCTCGGAGGCCAGGACGGAAAGGCGGCGGACACAGTCGGCAAAGCGAACCTGCTCCCGCGAGTCCTGCGTCATGAAGTTGCGCATGGCTCCCCGGGCGCGCAGTGCGCGATCCAGGTCGGGATCCGAACCCGCCTTGTAGGCGCCAATGCGTACCAGGTCCTCAGAACGGGCGTAGACCGCCATCAATCGTCGCAGCAGCGCTGCCTGCTCGCGATGTTGCGGCTGGGTCACTGCGGGCATCAGACGGCTGATCGAATCCAGCACTTCAACCGGCGGATACCAGCCTTCCGCAGCCAGGGTCCTGGAGAGAACGACGTGACCGTCCAACAGGGAACGCACCGCATCCACCAGCGGGTCCTGCTGGTCATCCCCCTCCATCAAAACTGTATAGAAAGCCGTAATCGAACCGACCCTGAACTGGCCGGTGCGCTCCACCAGCTTGGCCAGTCGAGTGAAAACCGAAGGGGTATACCCCTTGGCCGTTGGCGGTTCCCCCGCAGCCAGCCCAATTTCCCGGGCGGCCATGGCAAAGCGAGTCAACGAATCCAATACGAGCAGAACATGCTTGCCCTGGGCAGCGAAGGACTCAGCGACTGTCGTGGCAGACAAGGCCGCCCTCATGCGCATCAACGGCGACTCATCCGAGGTGGACACCACCACCACGGAGCGCGCGCGACCTTCAGCCCCCAGCGAGTCCTCAAGGAACTCCGCGACTTCACGTCCCCGCTCGCCGACCAGACCAACCACCGTCACATCGGCTTCCGTATTGCGGGTCATCATGCCGATCAGGGTGCTTTTGCCTACGCCGGAACCGCCGAAGATTCCCACGCGTTGGCCGCGGCCGACTGTCAGCAGGGAGTCAAGCACGCGAATCCCTGTGCCCAGCGGGGTCTTGATCGGAACACGATCCAGAGGAGACCGCACCGCTCCATCGATAAGCAATGTCTGAGAAACCTCTGGAGGCCTGCCCTGATCGATGGGAGCCCCCAGAGCATTCAACACTCTGCCCATCAGCGCAGGTCCCACCTCGATCTCCGGACGCACGCCCAAGGCGGCAACCGGATCTCCGAAGCGAATTCCCTCCGTGCTCTCCACCGGCATGGAAAGCACGTTGTTTCCCTTGAATCCGATGACCTCCGCCAAATGCGGGCGGCCGAACTGATCCGTAATCTCGCAACACTCGCCTACCGACGCCAAGGGGCCTGCCGACTCGATGGTCTGACCGACCGACTCAAGCACCTGCCCACGCCAGCGCCAAGGCTGGCCGCGTTCGAGACGCGCAAAATAACGTGTCAACAAGGCAGTCATGGGCGTCCTTCATGGCCGGCCTGGATGGGCCCGTCTGGAGCCGCGCCAGGTTCGTTTCGCGACCCGCCTGCACGATCGAAGAACCCCCGCTCGATCTCTCCCAATTGCGCTCGAATCCCAAGGTCCACCGACCCCATCTCGGTTTCGATGACGCAGTCTCCGAGCCGCATCCCTTCCCCTGGAACCACCGCGGGCTTCGTGGCGAGGTTGGGCAACAGGGCAATGGTCTCTGTCCAAAGGTCCAATTCGGCAGGGGGAACCCTCAGCCGCACCTTGGTCGATCCGGACAATTGGCCCAGAGCGACTCTGACAGCGCCGGTAAGCAGGAGGGGATCCATCTGTGCCTCGCGGCGCAGAATGCGCGCCGCAATCGCAAGGGCAAGTTCCACCACCTCGTGTTCGACATTATGCAGATACCGGTCGCGCTCCTGGCCAAAGCGCTCGATTAACTCGCCAACTTGATGTGTCCGTCTTTGTTCTGCAGCCGCGGCGGCGCCGGCCTGAGCCTCGCGCTCTGCCTCTCGGCCCTCTTGGCGACCCTTTTCCCGGCCTGCCTCAAATGCCCGCTTCGCCTCTTCGACAACCTTCTGTTCCCATTCCGCCTTTAATCCCGCGGCAACCGCTGCATGGGCCACATGAGTTGCCTCGTGCACCGGCTCTTTGACCGGCTCGACCGCTGGCTCCGGCGTCTCGGGAGCTGACCAGCCGCCCCAGGCCAGGGAGGGCGGCACAGGGCTATCCGGGTACTGGAACGTCTCGACACGTTCTTGCAGTCCGGATCGAATTGTCGAGTCTTGCTTTGGCAAGAATTCACACTCCCACACCCAAGCCGTGCCGCGTCAGAATCCTGCTCTTGCTTCCATTGAAGAACCGAGGAGGGCTGCCATCGCGTCAAGCCAGCATCTCGTCGCCGGTTTCCAGTTTGAGAATGACCTTCCCCTCGGTTTCCAGCCGTCGAGCGAGATTGAGGATTTCCTGTTGAGCCTGCGCCACCTCGCGTGAACGCACCGGGCCCAGCACTTCCATGTCTTCCTTCAGCATTTCCACGGCGCGCGAACTCATCGATTTGAAAATCTGTGCCCGCAGCTCTTCGTTGGCGCCGCGCAGCGCGAGTGCAAGTTGGCGCTTGTCCACTCCGGAAACAATCTCGCGAATCGTAGCCGGGGGAACCGTGACCAGGTCTTCGAAGGTGAACATCAGATTGCGGATGCTGAGAGCAAGCTCCGGCTGACCGTCTTCGATGGTTTCCAGGATTTTTTTGGACTCCTCGGCCGTGAGCCGGTTCAGCAGGTCGGCGACCGCCTTGTAGCCGGAGTAGCTCTTGCGCGCAGTGTCGCCTACGCTTTCCAGTCTACGATGCAGAATGTGGGCCACTTTCTGCGCCATTTCAGGCGAGAACTGGCGCATCTCGGCCAGCCGCTGAACGGAGACCACCTTGTGCTCTTCGCTGAGGTTATCCAGCACCATCGATGCCCGGCGTGGATCCAGGTGCGCCAGCACCAGCGCGATGGTCTGCGGATGTTCTGCATCCAGCAGCTTGCCCAGTTGCTGGGGATCGGTTCTCTGCAGCTTGGCCAGGTTGCCCTGTGCGGCCTCCTGGGACCTGCGGACCAACGAAAGGAGATCTTCGGCGCGTTCCTTGCCAAAGGCTTCGATCAGCAGGCGGCTGGCATAGTCCAGGCCGCCATGCACCATAAAGTTCTGAGTCTCCAGCAGTTCCCAGAACTCTTCCAGAATCTCGGCTGAAACCTCGCGGGTGATGCCGCGCAAATCGGCCAATTCTTCGGTGAGCCGTTGCACGTCCGGTTCCGGCAGGGCGCGCAGGATCTCCTTGGCCAATTCCTCGCCCACAGCCACCAGCAGCACAGCCGCCTTGCGCACACCGGACATGGTAGCCGTTTGGCGGCGGCGTCCCAACCCGTTATCGCTTCCCTGTTCGCCCACGGCCTTGGCCCTTTCCAGCTACACGCTGTCTCTCTGTGTCTATCGGCTCCGAATTGCTTTCTCGAAGGCCTGCCATCCATTCCCTTTGCCCGCTCAGCCCGGGCGATTGGGAAGGAGAATTCCATTGACGCCCCAAATTGCTTCCGGCTTTCAGCCCAACTCCAGGTGTTTAATCGGAATGAATCCAACTTTGCAACAGACGAGAACTCGACGTCGGTTCCAGTTTCAGGTGGCTGGTAACCTGGTCGAAGATCTCCTGCGCCCTGATCCGCTCCGGGTCGTTGAGAGCCAGTTCCGGGGCCTGACGCAGGGAGTGCAGTATGCGAGCCCCTGCAGCCGCCTGCTCGTCAACTGCGGCCGCGGCGCCTGCCGGTAGCTCCTTGCCTTCTTCGTTGACCATGGCTTCCTTGACCTTGAGAACAGGGACGGGCACAGGGCGGGCACGTCGAACCGCTGGGCGCACGCCAAAGGCCACAATCACAAGAATTCCTAACACCAGGGCCGCGTATTTCACCAGCACCGGCGAGCTCTCCGCCGTCGACAACGCTTCCGAGTACAAAGTGGTCGGCTGCTGGGAACGATTGTCGTCGAAGGCCAGATCTTCTACGGTCAACAGGTCGCCGCGTCCCTGGTCAAAGCCCACCGAGGCCTGCGCCAGAGCGGTCAGGTTGCGCAGTTCATCGGCAGAACGCGGCTGCCAGGCCGCCATCTTGCCCCGAGACGCAGCCTGCGCGAGCCGATCGTTGACCACAATAGCCGCGGTCATGCGCCGCACCCGGCCCGGATTCTCGACAACGTGACGGACCGTCTTCGATGCGCCGTAAGTCCCGGATTCGGTTTTGGAGCTGTCGGGAGAAGTGGTCTGCTGCGGGTAGACCGGCAATGCCTGAGAATTGGGTGCGTTGGACGCGGTTCCCGGCACCCCTGCCGCGACCGCGCGGCCGGCCGTGGTCTGCTCCGTGCGTTGCATCGAGAGAGTCACGGTCTGATCCGGGTCGTAACTCTCCTGTGTTTCTTCGTGCGCCGCCTGATCGTAGTCCAGCGTCACTGAGGCGCGAACATTGCCCACGCCAGTTACCGGCTCCAAGGTCGCGATCAGCTTCTCTTCCAGAATCTGCTCGGCACTGAGACGCAAAGCTTCCGCAGTCTTCGGGCCGAGAGGCTGATGGCCATCCGCGTCGACCAGCACAACATGGTCCGGCGTCAGTCCGTCGACTGCCGAGGCCACCAGATTGCGGATGGCGTCCGGCTCCCCGTCGGCCAGAGAGCGATGACGCAGTTTCAGCATGACCGACCCCTTGGCAGGCCGTTCCTGCTCCCGAAAGAGAGAGTCATGGGGCAGCACCAGGTGCACCCGCGCCGATTGCACGTCGGCCAGCGATCCGACCGTATGTTCCAATTCGCCTTCGAGCGCCCGCTGATAGTTGACCTGTTCGTCGAATTCCGAGCCCACCCAATTGGGCTTATCGAAGATCTCGAATCCCAGCCGCCCGCTCTTGGCAGCTCCTTTGGCCGCAGTCGCCAGCCGAGCCTTGTCCAACTGGGGCGCCGGGACGCGAATGCCCATTCCATTGGCCGTCGCTTCAAATGGAATCTGTGCCTGCGCCAGGATCAGGCCCGTCTGGCGCGCATCCTCGGGGTCCATGTCCGCGTAGAGGGTACGCCAATCGGTGCGCAGCGCATACCAGAGAAGGCCTCCCGCCAGAACTCCGATCAGGGCTGCTGCAGCAATGGCCCAATTGCGCTGGGCCGGCTTCATCCCCGCCCAGCGCACTTGGCCCCGTCCCCACAGTCCGGCGAGCCGGTCTGTCAACTGGGGTTGCCCAGGTGTTGCCAGCGCGGTCTTTTCCAACTGTGTTGCTGTGGCCATGATTCAATCCCCGTCGTTTTCAAAAGCCCGATCTTTACTTTCGGCAAGCTCCCTTTACCCTGGGTTGCCGCACTTCCTGCCTGGCGCTGGCGCTGTTTCTAGAACTGCATACCGACGACCTGCTGATAGGCCTGCACCGCCTTGTTCCGGACCGAGAGCGCCAGCTCGAACGACATGCTGGCCTTCTGGGTGGCGATCATCGCCTGGTGCACATCGACGCCGGCCCCGCTCATCAAACCGGCAACCGCGGTGTGAGCCTGGTCTTCCAATTGACTCACCTGGCCGATGGCATCGGTCAGCAGATCTCCAAACGGAGTTGCCGGGGCAGTTTGGCCGGCGCCCGTCGGCAGGGCTGGGGTTGCGCCTGCACCAGCCAGATTGGATAGAGCCTGACCGGCGGAGCCGAAGGGGTTCATCATCGACTGCATAGAAGCAGCCGATCCACCCATTTGCATTGCGGAACTCATGGCACTGATTGCTGGATTCATGGCTATCCTCTTACGACTTGGCGATTTCCAATGCCGAACTGATCATGCCTTTTTCGGCCTGGACGGCAGAGCCATTCAGACCGTATGCACGTGTCGCCCCCATCAGGTCGACCATCTCTGTGAGTGGATTAATGTCCGGATATGAGACATATCCATCGGGCCCAGCATCCGGATGACCCGGATCGTAGCGTTTCAGCGGCGCCGATGGGTCTTCGATCACACCCGCAATATGAACCCCGGGAGCCACAGTACTGCTGCCCGGAAGACTCACCGTCGGCAACAATCCCGCTGAAGCAGTTCCGGAGGTCGAAGTTCCCGAAGCGGCATTCATTGAGTCCAGAAAGCCGGAGCCACCCTGATTGGCGGCAAAAACCACTTGCTGGCGGCGATAGGGCCCGCCCGATGCCGTGCGGGTGGTCTCGGCGTTGGCCATATTGGCGGCCACCACCTCCGCTCTCATGCGTTCGGCTTGCATTGCGCCGCCCGACGTTTCCATCAACCCGAACATGTTCATCTCGGCTTCTCCCTGCTGCTACGCGTCCCGTTTCCTATTTGCCGTCGGCATGAATCGCATCCAGGACTCGTTGATTCTCTTCCCGGAGCACCGATACGCCGACTTTGAATTTCAGCTGCGCCTCGGCAAGATTCAAGCTCTCCCGATCCATCGAGACATTGTTGCCGTCGGGTCGCGCCACCAGCCCATCCACGTTCTTGACCCGTACCTTGCTCGGGCCCCGGCCTTGGTCAACTCCATCCATCGCCCCGCGCATTTCGGCCTCGAAATCCATACCGATGGCGCGATACCCCGGGGTGTCGATGTTGGCCATATTGGCTGCGGTCAACTTGGCTGAGCTGGCGGCCAGATCCAGATACCGCTCAACCTGTTCTGCCAGCCGCGTTTCAATCTCGAAGCCCATCTAGGAACCTCCTCTCGCGTGTGTCCGGATTCCCCGAACCTTTCTGCTTCCCCGCTCCGGCCCAATTCAATGGGCCCAGAGCAGTCCCATTCTCTAGTTCACTGCAAATCCGAAGTCGATTTCGTCCGCGGTGAGAATCGACTCATCGCCGGCTAAAATCGCACCCCTCTCCAAAACATGCTCGAGTTCGCGAACGTTACCCGGCCAGTCGTGTGCGGCCAGCTTGGCCATGGCCTGCTCGTCGACCCGCTTTACCGGAGCTTCGCGTCCCATGCGCTGCATGAAGTGGTCCACCAGCAGAGTCAGATCCTGAGCGTGGTCGGAGAGAGAGGGGGTGCGAATTAGGAAAACCGCCAGTCTGTAATAGAGATCCGCGCGGAAACTGCCCGACTGGGTGTGCTGGGCCAGCGCCTGATGGGTGGCGGCCACGATGCGCACATCCACTTTCAGCGTTTCGTTGTCGCCGACCCGCTGCAGTTCGCCGCTCTCGACAAAACGCAGCAGCTTGGCTTGCAGGCTGAGGGGCATCTCGCCGATTTCGTCCAGAAACAAGGTGCCGCCATCGGCTGCTTCAATGCGTCCCACGCGTCCTTGCACAGCGCCAGTGAAAGCTCCGCGTGTATGGCCGAAGAGTTCCGCTTCGAGCAGAGCCTCGGGGATGGCGGCGCAGTTGATGGCCACAAAGGGCTTGCGGCTGCGCGTGGATAGCCGGTGCAGGGCCTCTGCAACCAGTTCCTTGCCGGATCCGGTGGGCCCTTCAATCAGGACCGGAGTCGAGCGAGGTGCCACCAGGCGAATGCGGCGGCTCACTTCAATCATGCAGGGGGCATTCCCGATCAGTTCCGGGAGCCGTTCGGTATTCGACACGTCGCTGTTCTTCGCCGATTGGCTGCTCCGGCTCGCTCCAGTCACGGAAGAAGCCGCCTTTTGGGGAGCGGGGACCTGAATCTGCGGCATCGAAATCACATGGGATTCAGTCGACCGGGAAGGAACCGGCCAGGCGTCTGTGTGAATCCGGCTGGTTGGCGAAGCGGGCTTCAAGACCGCAGGAGGAGCACTCCAGACAGCGGTATCGGTATCCTGGCTGCGGCGCAGCGCGTGCAACAGTTCCTGACGATAGGGGCCACGCGGGCTCTCCTGAGCAGAGGAACCGCCCGCGGTGATCAGATCCACTTGGGGAAACGACCCGCGGAAGTCGGCCAGAAACTCGGCCAGATCCAGGTCGGGCAGCCAGGAGTCGACAATGATGGCCTCCGGCACAGTCGCCTGAGCTTCGGCCCATGCCTGGGCACCGCCTTCGGCTTCGCGAACCTGCCAGCGAAGTCCGGTCAGAACTTCGCAGAGGCGCTGGCGAAAATTGCGATCGGCACTGGTTACCAAGGCTGTGCGTTGCCGGTTGCGAGAGACCGGAGGAAGCGCGGAAAGCGGGAAGGTCTGCATGAGGAGTCTCCTGGATACGAGGAACGGGTTGATAAGAACTTAGTGCACTTCCGAAACCGGGGCGAAAGCGGCAGACCGGGCGGGCAGAAGTGGAATACTCAGGGGAGCCGCGAGGGCCAGTTCGGCTTCCGATGGCACCACGTAGCCTTGTCCGCGCACCGTGCGAATCAGCAGCCCGGGCGCCGGGTCCTTGATCTTGCGGCGAAGGTAATTGACATAGACGTCGACGATATTGGTGGTCTGGGCAGGCTCCAGGTTCCACACCGAATCCAGCAGTTCGACCCGCGAAACGCACTGGCCGCGATTCAGCATCAGGTGCTCGAGCAGGGCGAATTCCTTGTTGGTCAGAACGATCGGCTGACCGGCGCGGCGGGCGGAGTGATCGAGCCGGTCCAGTTCCAGGTCGCCCGCGCGCAACTGCAGGCGCGCTTCCCGCTTGCGGCGCAGCAAAGCCCGGCAACGGGCGCGCAGCTCATGCAGGCTGAAAGGCTTGATCATCAGGTCGTCGGCGCCCAGGTCCAGGCAGCGGACACGGGCGTCTACATCCTGGCGGGCGGTGAGAATCAGGATCGGCAGGTCGGCATCCAGGGCGCGGACCTCTTGCAGGACCTGTTCGCCGTCCTTGACAGGCATGTTCAGATCCAGAATCGTTAGATCTGGCAGGTCCTGACGGAATGCGTCGACTGCGGCGCCACCGTCATGAGCCAGGCGAACGCGGTGCCCATCGGCTTCCAGTCCACGGCATAAAAACAATCCCAGCGCCTTGTCGTCTTCAGCGATCAATAACCTCATGGCACCCTTCCCTTTTCGGCAGCGTCCTCAACCCGCGACGCCTGCCTTGTTCCTCAAGGAGCCGGCTTAGCACTCGCTAACCGGGCTACCTCTTCACCTTGCGGCATGGTGAACAGAAACTCAAGATTGGAAAAGGGAAGGAATGAAAGCGATTCCAGGAACGGCACAGACTAAGAAAACTGTCCCAAAATAGATCAAACGCATTGGAGTCCCCTGACCTGGGTCCCAAATGAGCCAATTCTCTAATGTTTCAAGCACTTCGCCTGGTCGCGGGCCGGATCAGGCGTCCGGCTTTGGCATCGGGAGCACCCTTGTCGATCATTTTGGTTGGTGAATTCCGAGACTGGCTGCCACGGATGGGAAAAAAACACGCAAATTCGCCCCACTGGATGTGCCGTTGGTTCAACTGGCATGCCGTTGAAATTGTCTGCGAGAGCGAAAAACCTCTTTGACAGATTTTTCATGCTCCCGAATCGGCCCTGTAACGAGATGGCGTAACCGGAACCCGCTACTTTTCGTTGGAGGGGGTGACACGCGGCAAAGGGCTTCGCGGGCCAATTCCTTGAATCGAAAAGGGCTAGCGTCTATAGGCGATGGCGTGCGAGGCAGCCTTTTGCTGGTACATGGCCGCATCGGCCCGCGCCAGCAGTTCCTTCATCGATTCGCCCGCCTGATGTTCGGCCAAGCCAATGGACGCCTCGACACGCAGCTTCTTTGGTGTTGTCTTGGTAGCCACTGTGTAATTGCCGCAGATCCATTGCCGCAGCCGGTCGGTCTGTGCCTTGGCTTCCGCAAACCCGGAATCGAGAAGAATGATGAACTCGTCGCCGCCCCAGCGTCCGACGGTGTCGGTCGATCGGCAAGCAGAAGTCAACTCGGTGGCAAATTGCTTCAGCAGCTCGTCGCCAACCACATGCCCGTACTCGTCGTTGACCTTTTTGAAACTGTCAATATCGATAATGGCTGCGCAAAAGGTGGTTCCCGCAGCGATCCGGCGTTCCAACTGGCTCTCCGTGCACAGGCGGCTCCGAACCCCTGTCAATGCGTCCTTGGACGCAATCTCCTCTGCTTCTTCCATACGAACTTGATACATTGACACTTGGGCGCGCAATTGGTCCATCGCCGCCTTGCCTTCCGAGGTCATTCTCTCAATGGATGACTTCAGCTCCGCGGCATTCCTTTCGATCGAGGCACGAATCTCAGTCAAATCGTCGAGGCTGGCAATGCCCTCGAGGCGGAGAGTGACTTCATTGAGCTGACCCGCGCAACGGAAATCCCGTTCTCCGACCGACTCGGCGGTTCGCGCCATGACCAGCAGGATCTCCCGCACTTCGCCGGTCTTTTCCCGATAATGTTTGGCCGTGCCCCGGCCCCAATCCTCCAATTGTTGCTGGACGTTCTTCTCGACCGCTTCGATTTGTTCCGGATTCATCTTGACGGAGAGGCCATCCCCGATTTTGTTGAGATTGTTCTTCAGCTTGTTTCCCAAGGCGGGACAGGCATCCAGGCTGCAGCTTCCCATCTCCAGCAAAGCGGAGCGGTATGCCGCAATCGTAGCGGGGACTAGGTTCTTCTCTTCGACCGCGACCGCGGGCTTCAACGCCGGCACCGGGATGCCGACAGGCACGGGTTCGGTTCTTTCCACTGGATCGGACTCAGCTTTTGAAGCGGCCGCAGAGGTTTCAAGGTACTTTTTCAAAGAGATCATTGGGCCCTCAAAGAAACGCGAACTGGTCTGAATTTATGGCACAGACGAATCAGTCTTAATATCGGCAAATCTTCTCTTTGTCTTTAGTCCCCGTTTTTCGCGGGAATTCGCGGAGCTCCCACGAGCACTTTTTACAGATGGGTATCTACCATGAGCGCCGGAATTGACCTGCAACCTGACATCTTCACCGCCAATCCCGATGAACAAAAGAAAGCAAAAAAAGAGCTGTCCTGATTCGCCTTTTATTCGCTATAATGCCCGCATGGCTGTGACTCGAAGGCAAAAAGAGATATTCGACTTTCTGGAGTCGTTTGTGGCGCGCAATGGATATTCGCCGTCCTTTGAAGAGATTGCGCGGGGAATGGGGCTCAAAAGCCTGGCGACCGTGCACAAGCACGTTACCAACCTGGAGAAGAAGGGGCTTCTGGACCGTGTACACAATCGGAGCCGGTCCATCGACGTGCTGCCTCCGGGCGCACGAACGCGGTCCAGCGACCGACTCCCTCTGGCCGGCCAGATTGCTGCCGGACTACCGGTAGAAACCACCGAATTGCCCGACAGCATCTCATTGCACGATGTGGTCGGCAACCGGGATGTCTTCGCCCTTGAGGTGCGAGGCGATTCAATGCGCGACGAACACATCATCAGCGGGGATTACGTGCTGGTTGAACGGACCCGGACCGCCCGCCAAGGCGAAATCGTCGTGGCTTTGGTACACGGAGCCGAAACAACGCTGAAGCGGTTCTACACCGAAGGCGCCGTGGTGCGGTTGCAGCCTGCGAACGTTGACATGGAGCCCATCTATGTTCCCGCCGCGCAGGTGGCCATCCAGGGCCGCGTGCTGGGGGTTCTGCGCAAGTATCGGTAGCAGAGGACAACAAACTCATTGATGGAACAATGAGGCGATGTGCCCGGCATTCAACGTACGTCCTCCCCCCGGCAACTGGGAACGCTACCGTCACCCGCGATGCCGAAGATGCACCGGCATAAGCCAAGTGAATGTCACTCTGCTAACCTGCCAATGAATGGAAAGCCGTGTCGTGGCGCGAAGGCACACCTCATCCGCTCCGCAGCCGTTCGCGTTCTTTCGCCACACGGCGACAAGAAGGTTACGGAGCCGCGCGAGACATGGCTTGAAGCTTCCGTTGCCGAAACTGTTTGGAGCTTCCGTGATTGCGCCCCTCCACTGGCCCGCTGTGGAGTTGCTGCATACAATCGACGCTGAGGGTTGAAGATGATCGCGCGCCCGCTGCGCATTGTGCTGCCAGGTGGCAGCGGACAACTCGGACAGGTTCTGGCAAGGCACTTTCAGCAGCGTGGCCATCATGTGACTGTGTTGACCAGAGGGCCTTATACGGCGCCATGGTTGACGGTTCATTGGGACGGTAAAGAACGCGGACCATGGATCGAGACGCTGGAAGGCGCGGACGTCTGCATCAATCTTGCCGGCCGTAGCGTGAATTGCCGCTACGACTCGGAAAACCGGGCGGAGATTTACAACTCGCGCATCCAGACAACGAAGCTGCTGAACAAAGTGATTGCGGGGCTCGACCAGCCGCCGCGCGTGTGGCTGAACACCTCCACCGCTACGATTTATCGGCACTCTCTTGACAGGGAGATGGACGAGGCGACCGGCGAGTTGGGCGGGAATGAACTTGTCGGCAAGAAGCGGCGCGCTCCGGATACGTGGAACTTCTCAGTCGGGGTTGCCAAGGACTGGGAGGCGGCGTTCTTTCAATTGCCGACGCCGCGCACCAGGAAAGTGGCATTGCGCACTGCCATCGTCTGCAGTCCGGTTCCGGGAAGCGCCTTTGGCATCTTGCTTAATCTGGTTCGTCTCGGGTTGGGTGGCAGCCAGGGGAATGGCAGGCAGTTCGTCTCCTGGATCCACGAGTACGACTTTGCGCGGGCCGCGGAGTTTCTCATCGACCACGACGAAATGGAAGGCTGCGTCAACCTTGCCGCGCCTCACCCTTTGCCCAACCGGGCCTTCATGGAAGAGCTGCGCGAGGCATGGGGCATGCCCAATGGGGTGCCTGTTCCAGCCGTGGCGATCGAATTGGCAGCGGTTTTTCTGCGCACGGAGTCGGAACTGGTGCTCAAGAGCCGCCGTGTGGTTCCAGGAAGACTGTTGGATGCGGGCTTCGATTTCGAGTTTCCGGAATGGCGCCAAGCGGCTGAAGACCTCGTTGCGCAATGGCGCCATCGACACGACTGAGATGAATCAGAGGGCTGTCCTCGTGGCGTCCTTGCGTGCCTCGGCGAGCCCTCCAGGCCACCAGTTCCAATCCCCTGCAATGCGAAGCAGCGCGGGGCCGATCACGATTCGAACCAATGTCGCGTCGATCAACACGGCAACGGCCAACGTAAATCCGATCATCTTGACAACCAGGAAATCTCCAAAGGTGAATGCCGCAAACACGACGATCATGATCGCGGCCGCGCTCGTGATCAGGCCTGCGGTTCTTGCCAATCCCTCCGGGATGGCATCTGTTTCGCTCATGCCGCTTCTTCTTGCTTCAAGCACCCTTGCGACCAAGAACACTTCGTAATCCATGCTCAGCCCGAAGACGATGGCAAAGGCAACGATGGGTACCAGGGGAAACACGCTGCCGGTTCCTCGCGGGATCCCCAAGTACCTGCATCCGTATCCATCCTGGAACACTAGAACCAAAGCTCCGAAGCAGGCCGCCACCGAGAGCAGGTTGAGGGTGATAGCCTTCACCGCAACAAAGACCGATCGGAATCCGCAAAGCAGCGCCACCAGCGTCCCCACTACGACAAGCGCTGTTACCGGCACAAAACGATCGACGACAATCGTCTGATAATCGGCATTGAGGGCGGGGATTCCTCCAACGCGTATCGTGGCGCCGGGAACTCCGGTGAGAGCCGTCGCGCCGGTCTTCCGCAGTTCCCGGACCCAGTTGACTTGTTCGCGCAAAGAAACCGAGGCCGCCGGTAACACCTCAAGCAGTGCCGCCCGTCCGTCACTGCTTAGAAAGGTTCTATGTGTTTCACGTGAAATGTTACTGAGGAAGGACCGGTTGCCCTCCGCAAGGGTCGTAATCGAAATCACGCGGTAACATCGGTGATCGTTTGCGAGTTGCTTTGAGAGACGATCGACCGCGTTCCAGCCCGCGTCGGATTGCGCAATCGAGTCCGCAGGCAGTTCTACAATCACGCGCATGGATTCAACAACGCCGGCCCGTCCCATTTGTTCAAGGGTGTGAAGCGCATGGACCGATTCTGCCGCCTGAGGCAGCCAATCTCCTCGGGGGAGGCTGGTGTCGAGCCGCCTGGCCTGCCAAGCGAGCAGGAGCAAGGGGATGGCTGCAAGGAAAAGCGCAAGCCAGGGGTGGGCGACAATCGACCTTCCCCATTGCCTCCAACGATTCCCCGTGCATGCGGCTCGGTGCACATCTAACTTCGCCGCAAAGGGCAACCGGCCGCCATCGATGCGTTGACCCAGCAAGGCCAGTATTGCCGGGACAAGCGTGTTTGCCAGCAAGAGGCTGATTCCGGCCACCAGAATTCCGGCGACGCCGATGGAACGGATCTCGCTGATGGGAACAATCAAAAGGGCCAGAAATCCGATGGCTACCGTTGAGGCTGAAATCGAAAGGGTGCGACCTGCCTGTCGCGCCGCAATCAAGGAGGCCGTACGCCCATCGTGCCCTGCGGAAATCACTTCGCGAAAACGGCTCACCATGAGAAGTGCATAGTCGATGCCCAAGCCGAGCCCAAGCATGGTGGCCAGATTCTGAACCAGAATGGACAAATGCAGGTACGGGGCCAGAAATCCAGTAATCGCCAGTGTCGCCGCGATGGCAAGTTGGCTCACCGCCAATGGAATCAGAGCGGCGATCAGGCTTCCAAACGCCAAGAGTAAAAGGGCGAGGGTCGCGGGAATCACCAGACTCTCGCCGCGTCGTACATCGTCGGCGCTGGCCTTGCGAATGTCGAAGTTCAGTGGAATCTCGCCGGTCAGTTCGAGCTTTGCGGCGGGATATTGCATCCGCAACTGATTTGAAAGAGCGCTTACCCGCTCGTGAAGCTTGGGAACGAGCGACTCCACCGATCCCTCGGACGAACCGAGGCCCACCAGAACGAACGTTGCACCGCCCCTGCCGAGAAAGATCGGATCGCGCATTTCAAGGTACGACACAACCCCGGAGATGCCGGGTTCGTCTTTCAATCCCGCCACAATCGTCGATAACGCCCCCTCGCCTTCTTCCGAATTAACGGCTGGGAGCCCCTGAACCACCAACACCACTCGATCGACAAAAGGCGAATGAAATCGGCTGGCCAGTTCCTGGCGGACTGTTTCCGCATCGCTGCCTTCCACCTGAGTTGCCGTCTCCAAGTGGCGCTCGGCATGAAAGGAGAATGGAAGAAGCGATAGGACGGCGACAAGCACCACCCCGGCCACCCAAAAACGCGGTTCCTGCGCAAAATTCTCGAAATTCTTCAACATCGCCGCTAGTTGACGCATATTCAGATTCGATGCCAACCGAGAGCAAACTCAGGCTTCGGCATAGAAATAGGCCTGGAAGATGAACATCCTCGAGGCCTTTTTCCATCCTATGCATTTTTGGCGGTTCCTGCGTACTAGTGAGCAGGATCGCCGTAGAAGATGCCGCGGCCGTGCATCCCGACATAGACTCGCCCAAAGATCCGCGGGTCGCCGGCAACCTGCAGCACCAGTCCCCACTGGTGTTGATCGTCGTTGATCCTCACCCAGGTTCGCGCTCTGTCAATGGAGCGGAAGATGCCCGGCTGGCCCTTGATGGTGCCGACCAGGTAGATGGCTGGATCGGCATGGCCCGGCGCGCCCTTGCCAAAACCGAAGGCGTGGATCTCTTCGACCCCGTCAAGGCGCGCGAAAGCCAGGTCCCCGGCGTTCTGAGGCATTCCCAGAGCGGCATGGAAGAGTCCGTCCCAAGCCGCCAACCACACGTCCCCAGAGCGTCCAGGGGTGGCGTAGATGCGGTCCTGGCCGCCGCGATTGTCTCCTCGGCCCGTCGTAACTGCGGGAAGGTTGTCCGGCAGGGTGAAATGTTGCCCAGTGAAGCTGTCGCCGTCGTCGTCGCTGCGGTAAAGGGTTCGGTCGGCCAATGAAATGGAATAGAACGTCTTCGGAGCGACGGGGTCGGCAATGACGCGCAGGCCCAAGGGCAAACCCTGCGAGACCTTCCAGCTAACGCCCAGGTCATGGCTCACCGCCGTCGGCTCGCGCTGCGGAGTCCAGACCCAGGCGCTGGCGTCGGCAGCGACGGCGATGGAACCGCCGCGGCTGCGCGTCGTGGGCGCCGAAGGGGTGGGATTCCAGGTGTGTCCGCCATCGAGCGAATAGCCTATGTTCTGGCCTTGCTTGTGCTCGGCGCTGTTGCCCACACGGACGATCGTGTCGGGAAGAAGCGCGGCAAAGGCCACGCCGTCGGTATTTCCCATGCGCGGCGGCGCGGAGGCGCCTTCGGGAGCAGGGCGGTCGAGATCCGCGTGAACGAAGCCTCCGTAATCGCCAATTCCGGAGATCAGGTGCGCGCCCTGCGGCGGGCTGACGAGCTCCAGCGCGACAGTCTCTTCGATTCCCCCGGCCAGGATGCTCCAGTGGGTGGGCTTCCCTTGGTCGGCAGCGGTCAAATCGAAGGTCTCCCAGCCGCCGTATCCGGTGGTAAAGACCGCGTGGTCGGAGTTGGTGGGATCGATCTCGATATCGAAGAGCCAGTGAATCGGCGTGGACTTCACATACGGCGCGCCGCTGTAGTCGTAGACACCGCCGTCCCCGAAGATCGGCTTCCAGTGCGCGCCGCCGTCTGTGGAGCGGAAGATGTCTTCGTCGCCTGCCGACCGGGGGCGGCCAAAAGAGCTGGCAATCAGGGTCTGCGGATTCCGCGCATCGACCGAGACGGCCGCGTAACCGAATTCCTTCGAGCCGGCGATGGGCGGATCGGGCGTAATGTCAGTCCAGGCGCCGGTACGGGTATTGAGCTTCCATACGGCTCCGTTGGTCATGCGCGTGGGGCCGGGCGCGGTGCCGTAAGCGATGTAAAGGAAACCGTCGGAGGACAGGGCGGCACGGGTGGGCCTGTAGCCGGTCGGCGCGCCAGCTACTTCGTGCCAGGACGCTCCGCCGTCGTTGGAAGCAAATAGGTTGGCACGGTTCTTCAGGGAAACGCCGACATAAATGGTCTGCTTGAATGCGTTTACATTCTGCGGATCGGGCGTGGCGGCAAATTTGACAAAGACGATGCCGCTGCTGCGTGCCGGAATGCGCTGCCAATGCTGATCTTCAGTCTCCCCCGGTACAGGAACGGGCTGGGGCGGAATGGGTTCGGTCACGTCGGGAAAGCTGGCGACGCGCATCCAGGTTGCGCCGTGATCGCTTGAACGCCAGAGTCCGTCATGACGGGTTCCGAGGTAGACGACGCTTCCGTCGTGGGGATCGACGGCCAGGCGCTCTCCGTTGCCGCGGCCGTCTTCGTTGCCGCCAAATTTGAAGGGGACATCGACGCGCTTGAATGTCCGGCCACGGTCCTGGGAGCTGAGGATCGCCCCGTTGGGCGTGGTCGGGTTGGTATAGGTGCCGCACGCCAGGTAGACGCGGTTGGAGTCGGCGGGATCGACGGCAATGGACTCGACGCCCATCAAATTCAAATCCTTGTAGGGGACCCAATCGAGAATGGGCTGCCAGCGATGCGTCGTGGCGTCAAAACGATAGGCGCCCCCCATGTCGGTCCGGGCATAGCGGACATCGGACGCGGTGGGATGAAAAATGACTCCGTCGACAAACCCGCCGCCGACGATTTGAACGCTCTTCCAACGATAGGGTTCCTGGCGAGTTGTCTGGGCGGATACGTCGATAGCGCAAAGAAGAAGCAGAAGAAGAACAGGAATTCGAACTCGGTTCATGAACGACCTTTTCTGACCTGGATCGGCTTTTGACCTGCTGGTTTAGGTACAAATATATCCTGCCAGACGAGCCTACACTCCTTGACCATCTGGACAAAGGCGACTCGTACACACCGCGAAGCCGAGCCGCCTTGAGTTCGATTCTCACCTGGTTGGACTCGTTGCGGTGAACTCGGAACAGCATGGCTTCACGGACGGTTGAAACTCCATCAATTCGGCGCGCGTGCCATCCGGATCGTACATGTTGAACTGCCACTTGCCGTCGCGCCCGAGCTGCGCGGGGCTGTGTTTGGCGTTTAGCCGGTCACCCGAATACAACAGGTTGACCGACTTCTCGATATTGAAGACGCCGAGTGAGAAATGGTTCAGCACGCCGGCGGTCTCCTGCGACATGCTCGCCGGGATCCCAACGGTCTCAGGCCCGCCGGCCATCATGTACTCGATCCAATCGGTGCCGTCGGGAACCTGCTGCGAGATCCATTCCGCTTTGTCTTCGTGCATGCCGCCGTGCCAGTAAGGACGGAAGCCCAGCAGCTCGCGATAGAATTTGTTCTCGGCATCCGCATTGTGCGTGACGTAGCCGACATGGATGATGTGCACGCTGAGCGGATTCACCGGCACAGGCTCCGGCTTGGCGGGAGGCTGAACAAACTGCACCTTGTTCCCTTCGGGATCGGAGACACTGACCCAGCGGCTCCCATCGCTTCCGGTTTCAACTTTGGCAGGCACCGCAATTCCGTGCGCAGCGAGATAGAGCCTCATCTGCTCGGCATTGGCGGTATTGTAGGCCACGTGGTCCATGCGGCTCTTCGATGTCCAGCCCGCAGGAAGCGGCAACACCTCAACGAATTGCACGGGGCTGAAATAGTAGCGAACTCCCGCGGGATTCTGCGGATCTGTTCGCTTCTGCGCGCCCAGGTCGTGCACATAGAAGAACTCCGTCTTGGCCAGATCGGCGCTGTACACGCTCAGGTGAGAAACTCCGGTAATGTGCGGACGCGGCGGTGCTGTTTGCGCGCAGCTCAGCGCTACAGGCGCAAGGGCGATTGCTGCAAAGGCTACGATTTGCGAGATTCTCATTCGATTCCTCATCTTCAATTCCATTGGTTATTCGGTTGACCCGCTGTCGTCGGCAGGCAGCATCTGATAACTCACAAACGCCAGATGTTCGCTATCGGGCGCCCAGGACGGCACATTCATGCTTCCCGACCCACCGAGCAGATTCACCAACACGCGAATCTTGTTGTCGGCGGGAGAAAAGATGCGCAGTGCGATCTCTTTATCGCCCGGATGCCCGGTCACGCTCTTGTCATAGGATTCGAATACAACCGATTTTCCATCGGGCGATGGATGCGGCGTCCAGTTCTTGCACTCGTCGAAGGTGATCTGCTCCTGGTGGCTGCCATCCGGAAGCATACGGGCGATCTGCATGCCGCCCCAGCGATCTGAATTGAAATAGATGTATTTGCCATCGGGAGAATAGTCGGGGTCGTCGCTGATGCCGGAGCCGGTGGTCAATGCTCTTTCAGTTCCGCCTTCGAATGGAATTGCGAAGATGTTGCCCGAGCCGTGGCTGGGCCGTGTAAACAGAATGGTCTTCCCGTCGGGCGACCAACTGTGCCAATAGGAATCCGGATTGGTGGTAAGCATGCGCGGTGTTCCGCCTGCAGAGGGGACGATGTAAACACGCCGTCCTGGATTCCCCGGCGTGGTGCAGGTGATCGCCAGCCATTTGCCATCGGGCGACAAGCCATGGCTCCCGGTGCAGTCGGATGCCGAACCAATGTCGATTGGCTGCGGGCTGCCACCCTCCGCGGCAATCCTGAACATGCGTCCATCCTGGTTGAAGATCAGGCTGGCGTTGTCCCGGCTCCAGTTGGGGGCTTCCAGATGCGCGCGCCCAGTGTAGACCACCAGCGCGCGACGGAAGTTATCTTGAATGCCGATGGTTTGAAGCGTGCTGTAGAGAGCGAGTTTGGCGGGGGATAAAGGCGGCGCAGGCGGTTTCAGCTCCACGTTCGAGAACGTGGCAGTTTCCACCGCGTCCTTGTTGTGCGCGCAGACACCGATGCCGACATAGAATGGACCAGCGAAATGCAGATTGATGGAGGCGCCCACCTGGTGCAGGGCTTCGCCGCGATTGCTGAGGAACATGGTTACGATATCGCCGCGCTTTTCAAGACGCACGCGCTGAGGCGCATCGATATTCAACTCGATGTCTTGCGTCGTTGCGCCCTTTGTCCGGCGATATTGCAGGGCCGTCAAACCTGAGCCGTGTTGCGCGGCATCGGCATAGACGCCATCGGCATCCAGTGTCTGGCGAATCATCAAGACGGCCTTGCGATGAGGGTCGTGGGTCCCGGCAATAATTGGAAACCTGATATCGGCTGTCAGAGAAAGATCGCCCGACATCTTCTTCCAGACGAAGTGGAATCCGTCCGTTGTCGACCAAAGATTTATACCCGCCGCGGTAACCGTATAGACGCCTGAAACGCGGTCGAACGACGCAGTCCCCGGGGGCACGACGGCGCCCACATCCGATTGGCCATCGAAGGCACCCAGCAAACCCGTACCTTGGCCCAACACGAATTCAGGCGCGGCGCACATGCCTAAGCAGCAACAAAGCAAAAGAGAGAACCAGCGAGCAGGCCTCTTGAGCATCCGAAATGCCTCCATCGGAATCGCCCCATTGGATAGGGCAAATTACGCTTTCTATTCGAGCGAACTTCAAACTATATGATCGGCACCTGCCCTTGTCAACCGAGCTTCGAGCAGGTCTAAGGCGAGGCCAGAGTGGGCGTGGTGTATGGCGGTCGGTTGGTTACAGTCGTCTAATTAAGTGATCGCACGATGGGGACAGATTTCCCAGCCTATCGCCGGAAATATTGCTGGTTGCCTGAGGAGGCGCATGTGATTGCAGCAATGCAGGAATCCCCTGAATTGCTGCGTTGCTGTTTGCAGGAAAGGAACCGGGCAGCCCCGGCAGGCGCAACTTAACTTTCAGAACGGGGTATTCTCTACTGAAGCCCGTGGCGCGCGAACGATCTCCGGCCAACCCGGACAGGAGATACCATGAATCGCATCCGAGGATCGCTGGCCACATCGTTGTGCCTGAGCCTCTTGTTCCCAACCGGCCCACTGTTTGCCGAGTCCGCTGCGACCGCGCCTAATCAGGCTGCGGTTTCAGCATCTCCGGATAAGCCTTTTCCTGCCGGTCAGTTGCAGGGCGACCAGCGCATTCTGCACGCACTGAATCGCTTCACCTTCGGACCCCGGCCCGGGGACTTGGAAGCAGTCAAGGCCATCGGCCTGGAGAACTGGTTTGCCCAGCAATTGCACCCTGAAAAACTGCCCGAGCCCGATCTGTTTGCACGATTGGCCCAGTTCCCTGCCATGCAGTACACGCCGGCAGCCCTTCTGGTGCAGTTGCCCAGCGGCGCAATGATCCGGCTGGCTGCCAATGGAATTGTCCCCATTCCCGAAGATGGAACGCTTCACGCCGTCTACGAAAACGAAATCGCTCGATTCCAGGAGCGGCAGGTGCAAAAGGAACTGAAGAAGTTGGAACCCGCTTCGGCAATTGTTCCGCAGCAGGCGCAACCGGCAATGGCCGGCAACGCAGGGATGGCTGGAGGCTCCTCAACGATGGGCGCTGCCTCCATGCCGGATGGAGCCATGGCCGGCGCCATGACGACCCCAAAGGCCGATGCGCCACTGAATCCCGACAAGCCCCGCACTGCCAAGAAAGCACTTACTCCTGAAGAGGTCCAGATTGCCCGCATTCTGGCTTTAACCCAGCAAGAGCGGCTTGCCCGGCTCGCGGCCATGTCGCCGCAGGAGTTTGAGCGTTTTCGCACGGCTCTGAAACCCGCGCAACGCGAAGCGATGATCGCGGGGATGACACCGGCACAAAAGGAAATCGTCGGTGCTCTTGAGAGCCCGCAGCGCGTGGTTGCCGACGAGCTGATGAGCCAGCGGCTGGTGCGCGACATCTATTCCAATGCCCAATTGCAGGAAGTGATGACCGATTTCTGGCTCAATCACTTCAATGTTTTCCTGCACAAGAACGAGGAAACGCCCTACTACCTGGTGAGCTACGAGCGGGACGTGATCCGGCCGCACGCGCTGGGCAAGTTCGAAGACCTGCTGGTGGCCACGGCGCATAGCCCCGCCATGCTGCTCTATCTTGACAATTCCAGCAGCATGGGGCCGGATTCGCCGGCAGCCGAGCGGAACAAGAAGGCGGCGGCACGACGGGTCGGCGCCCCACAAAAGGCGCCGGAAGGCCTGAACGAGAATTATGCCCGCGAACTCATGGAACTGCATACGCTGGGGGTAAACGGAGGCTACAAGCAAGCCGATGTGACCCAGGTGGCGCGGGTTCTGACGGGCTGGACCGTCGATCGACCCCAAAAAGGCGGGGACTTCAAGTTCGATGAAAACCGGCATGAACCGGGCGTCAAGAAGGTAATGGGCAAGAAGATCAAGGAGAACGGCGAGTTGGAGGGCCGCGAGCTGCTGCATATGCTGGCCACGCGCCCGGCCACGGCCCAGTTTCTCTCGCGCAAGCTGGCAGTGCGCTTTGTGGGCGACGAACCGCCGCAATCCCTGGTTGACCGCATGGCCAAGACTTACAAGAAAACCGGCGGGGACATTTCCGCGGTGCTCACCACGCTGTTCCACTCACCCGAATTCTGGGCTGCGGACGCCTATCGCGCCAAGATGAAAACGCCGTTGGAATTTGTAGTGTCGGCCGCCCGAGCCAGCAACGCCACTACCGATAACCTGCAGCCTCTCCTGAATGCGCTGCGGGAGATGGGGATGCCGCTCTACGGCGCGGTTCCGCCGACGGGCTACAACTGGAAGGCGAGCGAGTGGGTGAACACCGGCGCCTTGGTCAATCGCATGAATTTCGCGTTGTCCCTGGCCGCCGACCGGCTGCCCGGAGTCACTGTGGCATGGAGCGCACCGGAACCAAATGCCGGTCCGGCGACGCCCGGCCTGGCGACTCCCGTAACGGCTAATTCCCTGCCGGTGTTCGATCCGGCGGCGGAAGAGCGGCGGTTGGAGTCTCGGCTGGTTGCCGGTGGACTCAACGATTCGACCCGCAAAGCGGTTCTAGGACAGTTCGAGGCGCAAAATTCGCCGACCGACAAAGCCCAGCCCCTGAAAGTGTCAGCTAAATCGCGGAACCAGGCGATGACGGCTTCGGCTCAAGAAAAGCAAGATCAGATATTGGCGGGATTGTTGCTTGGGTCGCCGGAGTTTCAGCGACGCTAACGACTGATCGTTCATTGCATCAAGACGGTTCATTGCATCGAGGATGGTATCAACATGCAGACCAATCGTAGATTGTTCCTGCGCAACGGGGCCCTGGCCATTGCTGGCACCGCGGCGATTCCCAGCTTTCTGGTGCGTGCCGTGCTGGCGGAAACCGCCACCAAACCCAACCAGAAGCTGGTGGTGGTTTTCCAGCGTGGCGCGGCAGACGGCCTGAACGTGGTTGTGCCTTACCGCGAGCCCAATTACTATGCCATGCGGCCAACCATCGCGATTCCGGCCAACCAGGTTGTGGATCTGGACGGATTCTTTGGGCTGCATCCTTCAATGGCGGCCTTCAAACCGCTTTACGACCAAGGCCACCTGGCAATCGTCCATGCCGCCGGCTCGCCTGACATGACCCGCTCCCACTTCGATGCGCAGGACTTCATGGAGTCAGGCACGCCGGGGATAAAGAGCACCGAAGATGGCTGGCTCAACCGGGCCTTGCAGGCTGAGGACTTGCGCCACCAGCAAGAGCACACAGCGTTCCGCGCCCTCGCCCTGGGTTCCGAAGTACCGCGGACTCTGGCCGGGAAGATTCCTGCCATTGCCCTCTCCAACGTCAACAACTTTACGGTGGGCGGACGCGGACCTGCGCCCTCGCCTGCCGCCCAGGCTCTACAGGCTATGTATGGGGAAAGCGGCGATCAAATATTGCACGCTGCCGGCGACGAGACTTTCGATGCCGTGAAGATGCTGCGCGCCGCCAATCCCGCACAGTACAAGCCCGCTGCCGGAGTGGAGTACCCGAACACCCAATTCGGCAATAACATGAAGCAGATTGCCCAGTTGCTGAAGGCAAACCTGGGGGTAGAAGCCGCATTCACCGATGTGGGCGGCTGGGACACCCACCAGTACCAGGGAGGGGTCAACGGACAGCTAGCCGACCGGCTCAAGGACTTCTCGACCAGCCTAGCTGCCTTCTGGCAGGATCTCGGAGACGGCGCCGAACAGGTAACCGTAGTAACCATGTCGGAGTTTGGCCGCACCGCGCGGCAGAATGGCACCGGGGGCACGGACCACGGACACGCCAACGCCATGTTCGTTCTTGGCGGCAGCGTGAAAGGCGGCAAGGTTTACGGACGCTGGCCGGGCCTGGCCGACCATCAACTGAACGAAGGCCGCGACCTGGCCGTGACCACCGATTTTCGCCAAGTGCTGGGCGAGGCGGTGACCAAAAGCATCGGAGCCAGCAACCTGGACTTGGTCTTCCCGGGAGCGCGGTTGAAAGCAGACCGATTCTTGAAGTTCGCCTGAGCACCTGCGGTGCGGCCAAATGCCTTCGGCTATCCCGCGCTCGAACGACGCGCGGGATCTGATGGCGAGGTCAATTCCAGGTTTCGAAATCGAGATCTGCGGCACCTGCGGTGTGGCCAAATACCTTCCGCCGGGCACCTGCGGTGCGGCCAAACGCCTTCGGCCGGCCCGCGCTCGAACGACGCGCGGGGTCTGATTACGAGGTCAATTCCCAAGGCCTAAAATCGGGACCTGGGCCACCCCAAAAAACACTGGCTTTAGTTCCCTACTCTGCCGCCTCCGCATCCACGCTGCCGAGCAAGCCTTCGATGAGTTCAAGCGCCTCGGCGCGCCGTGGTCTCGCTACCTGGATTCTGCAGACGGGATTCAGAATCGGGCTGAAGGCGTAGCCCATGCGCGCGTCTTCCGACGCCGAGAACTCGATACCCGCCTCTTCCAGCGCGGCCTTCACGATGCCGAGTGCCACCGGGTCCGCACTCTCGAATACGATAGCCAACTTGAGGGTTGGTTCTGGAGCTGCCATTGCGCCCTTCTCTCTTCTCCGGCAAAGCGAAGCCGATCAGGAGGCCGGGGAAAGAATAGCAACATGGTAACGCTACTCCGCACGCTGCGCATCGGTTCGATTCACTGGCGCCGTCCCGGGGTCAGGCTCTGGCAGAGCACCCGCCACATGGTTTACCCTCAAACACGGCATGAAACTCACGTTCCCACTGATCGCATCTGCTTTGGCCACGGCTCTGGCTGTCTCCGCGCCCGCCCAAACCTCCACCAAGCCGGCAGACGATTTGCCGGATGCACCGCAGGCCACCGCGGCCGCCATGATCCATCCCAACGGGCCGACCGTGGTCATGGATACCTCCATGGGCCGCATCACCTGCCAGTTTTATGAGAAACAGGCGCCCAAAGCGGTGGCGAACTTCATCGCACTGGCCGAGGGCACCAAGGACTGGACCGATCCCGCGACCAAGAAGATACAGCACCACAAGCCCTATTACGATGGCACCATCTTTCATCGCGTGATCCCTGAGTTCATGATTCAGGGCGGCGACCCGACCGGCACGGGCATGGGCGACCCGGGCTACAGTTTTGACGATGAATTCGACCCGAATTTGAACTTCGACGGCCCTGGGAAGTTGGCAATGGCCAACTCCGGACCCAACACCAACGGCAGCCAGTTCTTCATTACGGAACAGGGCTACGACACTCTCAACCAGAAGTACACGCTGTTCGGGCAGTGCGACGACTCCAGCGTTCTGGTGGTAAAGACCATTGCCCGTGTCGAGCGCGACGAAAAGGACAAGCCGCTGACGCCTGTAGTTCTGAAGAAGGTGACCATTGTGCGGGATGGTCAGCCGATGCCCGCCAGCCCGGCAGCCGCCGCGCCTGCGGCTCCCGCTGTCCATCCCGCCATGCCCTCCCCTGCCAAGCCGTAACGACCCGTCTTGAATCCAACAAGAGCCGGATCTGAGGTCTCGACCCTGAGACCGGAGATCCCTCGCTAACCCATCGAAACCAGGAGTCACCCATGGCACTCGCAGCCGGTACCTACGCCGTCTTCACCACCACCGAAGGCAAGATCACGGTTCGTCTTTTTGAGGCCGACGCGCCCATCACCGTAAAGAACTTCATCGAGTTGGCCGAGGGCGCC
>Ga0181520_10000617_pt1 | contig 77578 bp, 69 predicted proteins | sample PEATcosm2014_Bin_29_FD_132451 | JGI IMG/M metagenome (GOLD analysis project Ga0181520, IMG submission 132451) | Peatland microbial communities from MTU Mesocosm Facility, Houghton, MI, USA - PEATcosm2014_Bin02_30_metaG | ecosystem: Environmental > Terrestrial > Soil > Wetlands > Peat | place... | reverse complement strand
GCGCGTCTCCTCCAACTCTTCGTCGTAGGTTGGATGAGGCAGCGCTTCCAGGGCGTCCAACTTCCTGGCAAACTCGGAATGCTGGCTGAAAAGCCGGCCAAATTCCTCATTTGTTTCGATCAGGTGCGCTCTTAACTCTTCCTGTGCGTTCCGTTCCATCATGGGCATTTCCTCCCAGAGAAGTTGCCGGGCCGAGCCGGGCGATGCGGGACTCGGTGGGCAAACTCGTTATCTCTAAAGACGGGCATTACCGCCTATCGGCCAACTTAACATGAATGAAACTTCATGACAATAGCCGTTTCGGGGGGCGTGCCGTAATAGTTCTTCCTAAGGGTAAGCTCCTGAAATCCCAAGGATTTATAGAAGTTCCGCGCGGCCGAATTAGAGCCCCGAACCTCCAAAAAAACGTCTCCACGGAAACCGCGGAGAAAAGCACACATGAGCGCACGGGCAACGCCCCGCCTCCGGTATTCGGGGGCCACGGCCAGGTTCAGGACCTCGGCTTCACCGTCCGCCGTCGCCCGTGTGACCAGGAAACCGGCCACCCGGCGCTCGCGCACAGCCACCCGCGCATCGTACTGAAGGTATTCGGCCGGCGGCCAGAGCGCCGCTTCCGGGCTGGCCGACTGAATGGCGGCGATGGCTTCCAGATCGGCCGCTTCCGCAACCCGGATTTGCCATGGTGGGACAGACGATCGTCTTTCGTCGTCTGTCAACTCCGGGCCTTGCGGCACAGACGATCGTTTTTCGTCGTCTGTCAACAACGGGGCGTCTCCCATCCTGACAGACCACCAAAAGCGATGGTCTGTCCCGCTCTTACATCTTGGGCGCGAAGTAACCCGGACGCGCCAAAACCATCAGGTCCTTGCGTCCCTTCACACGCAGTTCGACCGGATGAAACAGGCCATCGGTTGCCAGGGGCTCGGGCCGGTAGGAAAGGTTGTACTGGTGCCGCAGCTCGTTGGCGATGTCCACGAAAGACTGCGCCATGTCTTCCACCTTGAACGGGAAGAAAGCCCGCCCGCCGGTCTCTTTCGCGAAGTATTTCAGCACCCTGTCGCCCTCGCTCTCGTCGCGGCTGATGTTAGTGGAAATGGTGTAGATCACCACTTCGTCCTTTTGGGCCCTTTCGAGCGCCTGGTCGCGGGTGTAACGGCTGTAGTTGTCGTCGCCGTCGCTCACGATCACCATCGCGCGGCGAAACTTGTGCATGGGCTGATCCTGGGAGAGCTTGTCGCGACAGGCGAAATAGATGGCGTCGTACATGGCGGTGCCGCCGCCCGCCCGCAGGTCGCGGATGGCCGCGTTGGCCGTGTCCGGGTTATCCACCAGTTCGCTCCGCAGCTCAGCCTCGGTGTCGAAGCTGACGACCATAGCCTTGTCTATCCTGGGATGCATCACGGTGTTGATGAACTCGCTGGCGGCGTCCTGTTCGAACCGGAAGCGTTCGCGGACGCTCCCGCTGGTATCGATCAGAACGGCCAGGCGCAAGGGCAAGTCGGTTTCCGCGGCGAACTCCAGCACGGTCTGGGGGCGCTTGTTCTCGATGACCTCGAAATCGTCCTTGGTGAGACCGGTGACGAAACGCGCCTTCTTGTCCTTCACCGTGTAGAGAAAATTCACGCGCGTGACGTCCACCGTGATGCGCGTGGGTTCGTCGCTCTGGGGGGCAGGTTGAGCGGGGGGCGCGGGCTTCTGCCCGACGGCCCAGGGCGCCACGGCGAGTGCGCTGGCTGCCACAAACAGGGCCCATACTTTCATACGCTTTCGATTATACCGTGCGCTCGAGGCCCTTCATCCACTCTTCGAGCTCCGCCGGCAACGGCGATTCCACCACGATCTCCGCGTCCGTGGAGGGCTGCCGGAAGCGGATGCGGTGCGCGTGCAGAAAGTAGCGGCCCAGGGGAGGCATGCCCGGCGTCCGGGCAGGAGCGCCATAAACCGTGTCCCCGGCAATGGGGTGGCCGATGCTGGCCAGGTGCGCGCGGATCTGGTGGGTGCGCCCGGTGCCGATCCGCACCTCCAGAAAGGTGAACCCTGCGAAGCGGCCCAGGACGCGGTATTCGGACCACGCGGCGCGCCCCTCCCCCAGCCGGGCGGTCATGCGCGTGCGATGGTCCGGGTCGCGGGCGATAGGCCGGTCGATGCGCCCGCTCTCCTGCTTGGTTCGTCCGTGAGCCAGCGCCAGGTAAACCTTTTCCACCTGCCGGCCGGAGAATTGCGCGGCCAGACGCCGGTGCGCGACGTCGTTTTTGGCCACCAGCAGCACCCCGCTGGTGAAGCGGTCCAGCCGGTGGACGATTCCCGGCCGCAGCGGCCCTCCGGCGCTCGAGAGCGTGGCGAAGCGGTGCAGCAGGGCGTTCACCAGAGTGCCGGAATGGACGCCCGCGCCGGCGTGGACCACCATCCCGGCGGGCTTGTCCACGGCCACCACGTCGTCATCCTCATAGAGCGTCCGGATGGGGATATCTTCCGGGATGGCCCGCAGCGGCGGAGGTTCGGCGGGCTCCACTTCCACGGCCTCGCCGCCGCGCATGGTCCGCGAGGCGCGCGAGGACGCGCCGTCCACCAGCACGCGTCCGTTCTTGATCCAATCCTGAATGCGTGCCCGGCTGAATTGCGGCAGGCGCTCGTGCAGCATCTGGTCCAACCGCTTGCCTGCGTCGGCCAGGTGGGCGGAGAAACGCATGGGGGCGGCCACCCTTAACGGGCGGTCCCTGGCCCGCGCGGCGAGACGCCGCCGTTGCTCCGCGAGTCGCTATCGGGAGCGAGTTGCCGGCGGTCATAGAATTGCACCCGGCAATAGCGGCAGTGGTAGATCTGGCCGCCGGCCATGCGCTCGAGCAGGTGCAGGAACCCCCTGTCCATGGGGTCGATCCGGTCGCGCTTCTTGAGCCGGACCACGCGGAATGTTCCGCATCGCGGGCATCGGCAGAATTCGCCGAAATGAAGCCTGAACCGGCGCGGCGCGTGGTTGATCTCGTGGCAATCGCGGCACTCGTAGATCGCCAGGTAGGCAATCCGCTCGGCGAAGGTGCGGTGGATCCGCTTCAACCGCCCGCCGCATCGGGTGCAGGTGCGCATCTCTGGAAGCTTTTATAACGCAATTTGCGGAAGCCGCACAACCCGCGCCACAATTAGAAGACTGGCCCTTTCGAGCCATAACTCACTATGCTGGACCGGATTACGGTGCATGGCGCTCGCCAGCACAATCTTCGGAATATCGACGTCGAAATCCCGCGCAACGCCTTCACTGTGATCACCGGCCTGAGCGGCTCGGGGAAGTCTTCGCTGGCGTTCGACACCATTTACGCCGAGGGCCAGCGGCGTTACGTGGAAACCCTTTCCACCTATGCGCGCCAGTTCCTGGACCAGATGGAGCGGCCCGACGTCGATTCCATCGACGGCCTCAGCCCGGCGATTTCCATCGAGCAGAAGACCACCAGCCGCAGCCCACGCTCCACCGTGGGCACCATCACCGAAGTCTACGATTACCTGCGCCTGCTGTACTCCTCCGTTGGCGTTCCGCACTGCCCGGTTTGCGGAAACCCGATTTCCTGCCAGACCACCGGGCAAATTCTCCAGCAGGTCATGGCCTTGAAATCCGGAGAACGCATCATGGTCATGGCCCCGGTGGTGCGGGGCCGCAAGGGCGAGTATAGGAAGGACCTGGAGAAACTCGCGCGCCAGGGCTATGTGAGGGCCCGCGTGGACGGCGTGTTGCGCTCGCTCGACGAAGAAATCCCGCTCGACAAGCGCAAGAACCATACCATCGAACTGGTGGTGGACCGTCTTCTGGTCAAGCCCGGCATCGAGAAACGCCTGGAAGCCTCCATCGATACCGCAACGGGGCTGGCCAACGGCCTGGTGCTGGTGGCCGTGGTCAACGGCGAAGAACGTCTCTACTCGCGCAAGCTGGCATGTACGGAATGTGGCGCCGGCATTCCGGAGCTGGAGCCCCGGTCGTTCTCTTTCAACAGCCCCTACGGCGCCTGCGAGGAATGCCACGGGCTGGGCAGCCAGTGGACCTTCGACCCGGCGAAACTGGTGGCCGACGCTTCCAAGCCCCTGCTGGAGGGAATCGCCATCGCGGCCGGCTCCGCCTACATGGAGGAGCGGCTGCGGGAGGTGGCGCGCCTGCACCGCGTGAATCTGTCGAAACCCTTCGAGGATCTTCCGCGAAAGTCCCAGGACCTGCTGCGGGAAGCGGTGGCCGCGAATCTGAACGAAAGCTACCGGGAGGCCTCGGAAACCTACCGGCAGTGGCTCGAAGAATACATGTCGCCGGTCCTCTGCCAGGCCTGCAAGGGCCTGCGGCTGCGGCCCGCCAGCCTGGCTGTGCGGGTGAAGAATTTCTCCATCGCCGAGTTCACCGCGCTGCCCATAGCCCGCGCGCTGGTAACTGTGCGGAACTGGAAATTCGGCGAGCGCGAAACCGAAATCGCCGGCCGCGTGCTCGACGAGATCCGCCGGCGCATCGAGTTCCTCTCCGCGGTGGGGCTCGATTATCTCAGCCTGGACCGCTCCGCGGCCACGCTTTCGGGAGGCGAGGCGCAGAGGATTCGCCTGGCTACCCAGATCGGCTCCAAGCTGCGAGGGGTGCTCTACGTGCTCGACGAGCCCTCTATCGGGCTGCACCCGCGCGACAACGGCCGCCTGCTCGAAACCCTCGCCAAACTGCGCGATATGGGCAACACGGTGCTGGTGGTGGAGCACGACGCCGAGACCATCCGGCGGGCCGACTACGTCATCGATCTGGGACCCGGCGCCGGCCGCCTGGGCGGCCGACTGGTGGCCGCCGGCGACCCCGCCCAGATAGCCGCCAACCCGGATTCCCTCACCGGCCGCTATCTTTCCGGAGCGCTCGAAATCGCCGCGCCACTGGAGATCCGGTCCCCTGGAGACAAGAAGTTGGTGATCCGCGGCGCCCGCCAGCACAATCTCAAGAACATCGACGTCGAGGTGCCGCTGGGGCTGCTCACGGTGGTCACGGGCGTTTCCGGGAGCGGGAAATCCACCCTCATCAACGAAATCCTGTACCGCAAGCTGGCCGCCGAAATCTACGGCTCGCACGAGGAACCCGGGGAACACGACGCCATCGAAGGCATGGAGAACATCGATAAGGTGATCCGCATAGACCAGTCGGCCATCGGCCGCACCCCGCGCTCCAATCCGGCCACCTACACCGGGCTCTTCACGCCCATCCGCGATCTCTACGCCATGCTGCCGGAATCCCGCGAGCGAGGCTACAAGCCGGGGCGTTTCAGTTTCAACGTGAAGGGCGGCCGCTGCGAGGCCTGCCAGGGCGACGGCCTCAAGCGCATCGAAATGAACTTCCTCCCCGACGTTTACGTCACCTGCGACGTGTGCCGCGGCCGCCGCTACAACCACGAAACCTTGCAGGTGAAGTACAAAGGCCATTCCATAGCCGACCTGCTGGACGCCACCGTGGAGGAAGCCCTGGGCCTCATGGAAAACCTGCCGCAAATCGCCGCCAAGCTGCGGACGTTGAACGACGTGGGCTTGGGCTACGTCCACCTGGGCCAGTCTTCCACCACCCTTTCCGGCGGCGAGGCGCAGCGCATCAAGCTGGCCAAGGAGCTGAGCAAGCGGCAGACCGGCCGCACCTTCTACCTGCTCGACGAGCCCACCACGGGCCTGCATTTCGACGATGTTCGCAAGCTGCTCGACGTCCTCCAGCGCCTGGTCGGGCTGGGCAACACGGTGGTGGTGATCGAGCATAACCTGGATGTGATCAAGACCGCCGATTGGATTATCGATCTGGGCCCCGACGGAGGCGAATACGGAGGCCGCGTGGTGGCCTGCGGCCCGCCGGGGCAGGTGATGCGATCGAAGAAGAGTTACACCGCCGAGGCTCTGCGCGGGGCCTGCGGCATGAGGGAGACGGCATGAGCAAATACGCCAGGGGCCCGCTCGATTTCGCGAAACTTCAGACCGTGGGTCTGGAGGAGCGTGGCGGCAAGGTCAAGGCCGCCGATTTCGCTTCGCCGTATCGCCCCGGCTCGGGCGTGGCCGGATGGCTCGATTCGCTGCCGCACATCCTGGCGGGCAACGCGTTCCGCGCCGTATTGGAACGTCTGCGGGAGGCGCGCGCCAACAGGCGCGCCATCATGTGGGGCCTGGGCGGCCACGTAATCAAGTGCGGCCTGGCGCCCGTGCTGGTGGACCTGATGCGCCGCGGCTACGCCACACTGTTCGCCATGAACGGCGCGGCCGCCATCCACGATTTCGAAATCGCCCTGGCGGGACACACCAGTGAGGATGTGGAAGCCGCTCTCCCCGACGGCCGTTTCGGCTCGGCCGAGGAGACCGGGCGCGAGATGAACCTGGCCATTATCCAGGGCAACGCCGAAGACCTGGGAATCGGCGAATCGCTCGGCCGTTATCTGGACGCAGCCGAGCATGCCAAGGGATGTCCCGCCCAAAGCCTGCTCGCGCAGGCCTACCGGCAGGGCGTGCCCGTCACGGTGCACGCGGCGCTGGGCACGGATACGCCGCACACCCATCCCGCCGCCGATGGAGCCGCCATCGGCAGCGCCTCACTGCGCGATTTCCGCCTCTTCTGCGCCTACCTCGCGGACCTCGACCAGGGCGGCGCGTACCTCAACGTGGGCTCCGCCGTGGTGCTGCCGGAGGTGTTCCTGAAGGCCGTCTCGGCGGTGCGCAACCTGGGGCGCCCGCTGGCCGGTTTCACGACGGCCAACTTCGACTTCCTCCAGCATTACCGGCCCCGCGTCAATGTGGTGGAGCGCCCGCACGCGCACTCGAGCGGGGCCGGGTACGCCATCACCGGGCATCATGAGCTGATGATTCCGTTGCTCGCCGCCGCCTTGATCGAGATGGAGCCATGAGCGAGGAGCAGCCGCCGCAGCAGCCCGAAGAATTGCTGTTTCCGCCGCCTGTTCCGCCGCCCGAACGCGACCCCTTCTGGACGTGGGGCGACGTGTTTCTGTTCATCGGCCTCGCGGTGGCCAGTTGGCTGGTGGGCGGCCTGCTGGTCACGGCGGTGGCCATCCTGGCGCGCGTCCACACGCAGGGCAAGGTGGGGACCCCCGAATTGCTGGCCACCCAGGCGATCATCTACCTCCTCGCGTTCGGCGCCCTCGCGCTGCTTTTCCGCGTCCAGTACGACCGCCCTTTCTGGCGTTCCCTGGGCTGGCGCGGTTTCCGGATGCCTGTGGTTCAGGTGGCGGCGTTGGGCGCGTTCACGGCCTACGCCGTCTCGTTTCTCGGCGCGCTCATTCGCACGCCCACCACCCCCAACGACATCACCAAGCTCCTGGACGACCCCAAATCCCTGATCCTCATGGCCGTGTTCGGAATCACGCTCGCGCCGGTGTGCGAAGAGCTGGCGTTCCGCGGCTTCCTCCAGCCGCTGCTGGTGCGTGCCCTGGGCCCCGTTCCCGGAGTTCTCGCGGCGGCCGTCCCGTTCGGCCTGCTGCATTACCGCGAATACGGCAACTCCTGGCGCCACGCGGTGATCGTGGCGGCCGCCGGCGCCGCCTTCGGCTGGATGCGCCAGCGAACCGGCTCGACCCTAGCCTCCGCCATCATGCACGCGTCCTATAACGCCCTGTTCTTCGTAGCCCTGGCGGGGCAAAAAGCGAATGTGTGGCGCTGAGGGGTAACGCAAATCCAGCAAGGCTGCTTCTCAACCGCGGTCAAACCCTGTGCGCTGGCTGCCGGAGCATCATCGCTCTCTTGTCGGGCCTCGCCCGGTAGAGCTGCACAGCGGAGTCGATCAGTTCGGGCTCGAATGGAACCACCTCGATCCGTGTGTCCGCATGGGCCCGGCGGTAACCCTCGGCTGCAATGGCGCACCCAGGAATGCCGGAGACGCCGATATCCCTCAGGTCGGCATCAGCAAGTCGGTTGACGGGAATGACACGCAGCCGGCTCCCGGTGCGGAGAGTAGGCGGCGGCCGGCAACCGGGGGTCCGCAAAGTGAGATACAATGTATCTCAGAAGAGCACAAGCCGATGTCGACAACCATGGTGCATGTTCGCATCGATCAGCGCGTGAAGGACAGGGCCACGAAGGCGCTCGCAGCGATGGGCCTCTCCGTCTCGGACGCCGTCCGCATGATGCTGGTTCGCGTGGCCGCGGAGGATGCCCTGCCGTTCGAGGTGAGGGTTCCCAACTCGACGACCGTAAAGGCCATGGAGGCCGCCGACCGTGGCGAGGGAAGGCGCTTCAGCTCTCCCGAGGCTCTATTGAAGGACTTGGGCATCTGACACGCCGCGCGCAACGTGGCTAGCGTGGCCCATTTCCGGCGCGACGTGAAGCTCGCCGGGAAACGTGGCAACGACATGAGCAAACTGCGCGAGGCAATCTTGCTGCTTTCTGCCGGCGGCCCGCTGCCGACGCGCTACAGGGACCACCCCCTGGGCGGCAATTGGGCGCGCCACCGGGATTGCCATATCGAGCCGGATTGGCTGCTGATACACAAGGTCGATGGAGATGACCTGTATCTGGTACGCACCGGCACGCACTCAGACCTGTTCTGAGTGGCCGGCGCGGGAAACGCAGGTGGCGCAGGGCGCCCTCGCCTGCCCCGCGAGCCCCCCTTTTGCGCGTTCCCCCGCTATCCCGCTATCCTGGTCGTTCAGATGGTGGAGACCATTCAGTGGACCGGCGATGGCGTGGTCATGATCGATCAGACCCGCCTGCCGCTCGAAGAGACCTACGTGACCTGCCGGACGTACCAGGAGGTCGCCACGGCCATTCGCGACATGGTGATTCGGGGCGCGCCGGCCATCGGCGTTGCGGCCGCCATGGGCGTGGCTCTGGGCGCGCTCCAGGCCGGTGAGGCGGATTTCGACGCCCACATGGACACCGTCTGTGCTGCGCTGGCCGCCACCCGCCCCACGGCTGTCAACCTTTTCTGGGCTATCGATCGCATGCGCCGGCTGTACCAGGGGCTGCGCGGCAAGCCCGTCGAGGAGATTCGCGCGGCGCTGGTGCGGGAGGCCGTGCTGATGCGGGAGGAGGACATCGCCATCTGCCGGGCCATCGGGCGCCACGGGGCTAATTTGGTTCCCGACGGGAAAACCGCGCTCACCCACTGCAACGCGGGGGCGCTGGCCACCGCCGGCTACGGCACCGCGCTGGGCGTTTTTCGCGCCGCCATAGAGGCTGGCAAGCGCATCGATGTGATTGCCGATGAGACGCGGCCTTTTCTCCAGGGGGCCCGGCTCACGGCATGGGAATTGCAGCGGGACGGCATCCCATGCACCCTCATCACCGACAATATGGCCGGCCACTTTCTGAAGTCGGGGCGCATCGGCTGCGTGGTGGTGGGGGCCGACCGCATCGCCGCTAACGGCGATGTCGCCAACAAAATCGGCACCTATTCGGTGGCCGTGCTGGCCCGCGAAAACCACGTGCCTTTCTACGTGGCGGCGCCCATTTCCACGCTCGACCTTTCGCTCCCCTCCGGCGAGAGCATTCCTATCGAGCAGCGCGCCGCTTCCGAGGTAACCCGGTTCTTCGGCCGCCAGATTGCGCCGGATAACATCGCCGTCGAGAACCCCGCCTTCGACGTCACTCCGGCGCGATACGTGGACGCCATCATTACCGAGCGCGGCGTGGCCCGCGCACCCTACGACCTGTCTTTGAGAGAATTGATATTGCGAACTTAACCTATGCGACTCCCCTTTACCATCCTGCTTTGCGCCGCCACGATCCTCGCCAGTGAAAGCACCGGCCGCCGCGCCCCGGGTTTTGCCCTGCCCGATTCCCAAATGAATTTCCACGACCTGGCCGATTATCGCGGCAAGGTTGTCCTGATCGATTTCACGCAGACCGATTGCCCGCACTGCGCGACGTTTGCGCCCATTCTGAACCAGGTCCAGCAGCAGTATGCCGGCAAGGTGGTCATCCTGGCCGTGGTCAACGGCGCGCACGACAACGCCCCCAAGGTGGCGGCGTACATTGCCGGCCACCAGATCACCTATCCGGTCCTGTTCGATTCCGGCCAGATGGAGTATTCCTACGTGCGCAAGCCCACCGTGGATAACCCCTGCCTATATCTGATAGACGGAAACGGCGTCATCCGCAACGACTGGAGCTACGGCCCGTTCGCCGTGGACATATTCGAGGGAAAAGGGCTGTTTAGGGAAATCGACCGCGTCTTGAACGCGAATTTTTCGGCGGCGCCGAAGAAGTAGCGAAAGCCATCGGCTATGGGCCCTCAAGACGGTTTGAGTTTTGGGGGCCTGAAACTGCTTTTTCCCTTGCGCTCGCTGGATAAACCGTCCGAGAATATCCTGATAGGACAGGCATGGCATCGGAATTCCGGCGGCCGGAGCCTGTCCGCGGCAAGCGGAACAGGAGCGCATCGCGAATGCAGACGGTTTCCAGAAGACGTTTTCTCGAAGGAAGCGCGGCGGGCATCGCCGCAACCAGCTTGGGCGTGTCCTCTCTCGGCGCGCAGGATTGGGCGCAGCAGGCGGTGGACAGCTCGCCGCGGCGGCACGAGATGGTCCAGGTGAAATACGGCTCCAGGAGCCTCGATACGTTTATCGATTACCCGCAGTCGCAGGGCAAATCGCCCGCGGTTGTCATGCTCCACGACGTGATCGCCTTCGCCCCCTGGTTCGAGAACGTGGCCGATAAGTTCGCCGAGGCGGGCTACATAGGGGTTGCCCCAGACATGCTGTCGGGACGCACTCCCGAAGAACGGCAGGCGACCAAGACTCCCGAGGGAAAGAACCTGGGCCCGGCGCGCAGGCTGCCGCTCGAGCAGGTCACCGCCGATCTCAACGCGCTGACCGACTACGCCAGGAAGCTCCCGTCTTGCAATGGCAAGGTCTGCGTGGTGGGCTTCTCCTGGGGCGGCGACGAGGCGTTCCGCTTCGCCACCAACCGCCGGGATCTGGCGGCGGCGTTCATCTTCTACGGCAAATGCACGGAGCCGGACAAGATCCCCAATATCCAGGCGCCGGTCTATGGTTTCTACGCGGGGACCGATACAAACGTCGGCGGCACCATTCCGGAAACCACGGAAAAGATGAAAGCGGCGGGCAAATTCTACGATCCGGTAATCTTCGAAGGCGCCGGCCACGGGTTCATGCAGGCCGGAGCGGCGCCGAACGCGAAGGAAGCCGACAAGAAGGCGTGGGACGCGTCGTGGGTAAAGCTGAAGGCGCTCAGGAGCAAGTTCGACTGAGTGCGCCGCCAGCCTTTCCTGTGGAGAATGCGAAGGAGACTTTCATGAAACTTCAAGTTTTGTTGTGCGCCGCTCTGGCGTGCCCCGTGGCCCTCGTCGCGGGGCAGGGCCCAAGCAAACCGGTCCCCGCTGCCAGCACGGGCCAGGCCCAAAGCAAGCCGGCCCCGGCCGCCGCCGCTCCGCAAATCACTCACTTGCGGAAGCAGGGGACGGCCACCCAACTGATCGTTGATGGCAAACCGTTCCTGGCTTTGGCCGGAGAATTGGCCAACAGCACAGCCACCAGCCTCGATTACATGAAGATGGTGTGGCCGAGGCTGGTGCAGGCCAAAGTCAACACCGTCCTGGCGGGCGTTTCCTGGAACCAGATCGAGCCGCGGGAAGGGAAGTTCGACTTCAGCGTGCTGGACGGCGTGATCCAGGGCGCGCGGGCGCACAACATGCGGCTCGTGCTCCTGTGGTTCGCCACCTGGAAGAACGGGCTCTCGAGCTATCCGCCCGACTGGGTGAAGAGGGATTCCGACCGCTTCCCACGGGCCGCGATGATCGGAGACCAGACGCCCTGGCCGGTGTTCGGAAATGTGCGCGGCCAGGTCACGGGGAGCCTGAACATCGAACTCATGAGCCCCTACGGCGAGGCCACGCGGGAGGCCGACGCCAGAGCTTTGGCGGCCATGATGCGGCACATCAAGGCTGTGGATGGCCAGCAGCACACCGTCATCATGATCCAGGTGGAGAACGAAACGGGATTGCAGGGCGACACCCGCGACCGCTCGCCGGCGGCCGTTAAAGCTTTCGATGGGCCGGTTCCCAAGGAGCTGATGGATTATCTTCAGGCGCACAAGGCTACTCTGATACCGGCGCTTAGCAAGGTGTGGGAGGCGGCCGGTTTCAAAACCTCCGGAACCTGGGCGGAGGTGTTCGGCAATGTCAGAGCGGCGGATGAGATCTTCATGGCATGGAGTTTTGCGCGCTACATCGAACGGGTGGTGGAAGCGGGCAAGGCCGAGTACCCCATGCCGATGGTCACCAACTGCCCGCAGGACGGATTCGGGAGGGCCCCGGCGCCGCTCAAAGGGGGCGGACAGAGCGGCGGCGCCATGCCCGATGCCTTTGACGTCTGGAGAGCCGGGGCGCCGAAGATCGACATGTTCGGGGCGGATATCTACAGCACCGACTTCGTGGGGTTCTGCACGAAGTACGCGCAATCCGGGAACCCTCTCTTCATACCCGAGACGCGATACAACATGGAAGCCAAGGCGATGTACGCCTTCGGACGCTATGATGCGGTCGGTCTCTCGCTCATGGGGGTGGAAAGGCCGGCGGCTTTCGATCCCGATATGGTCCGCGGTTACGAGATGATTTCGCAATTGGCGCCTCTGATTTCCAAGCACCAGGGCGACGGCACGATGACCGCGGTGTGGCTGAATCCGAACGACCCGCCGCAGAAGGTCCAGTTGGGGAATTACACGCTGGAAGTGGCTCGTTTGGGCGGTGGGCGCGCGGCGGCTCCGCCGGCGGCGGCAGCGGCCGGGCGTGGCGCTGCGCCAGCGGCCGGGCCATCCACCCCGCCGGCCGCCTCGGCGGCGATCTTCATTGCGGTGGGACCGGATGAGTACTATGCCGCCGGGACCGACGTGAGCGTCGCATTTACTCCCAACACGCCGGGGCCCGAACATGCCGGAATCGGGACGGTGGAAGAAGGCACGTTCGTGAACGGCCGTTGGGTGGCCAACCGCCAGCTCGCCGGCGATGAGACCGGGGAGGGGCAAAATCTGTCCCTGCGGAGTCATGCGGCGGATCGGCTTTCGGATGACTATGTGGGCATCCAGCGCTTCACCGTGTACCGCTACCGCTGAGTGGAGCAGGCCGGGTGGCCTGCTTAATCAGGGAGGCCGTTCAGCGGGGAGGCCCGCCCCACTGAGTATGCCAAGGAGATCGTCATGAAACTTCGAGCTTTGTTTTGCGCCGCTCTGCTGTGCCCTCTGGCCCTGGTCGCGGGTCAGGCCCCCAGCAAGCCGGCCCCAGCCAAAGTGGCTACTGAAATCCCTCACTTGCGGAAGCAAGGGACGGCCACCCAACTGATCGTCGATGGCAAGCCGTTCCTGGCTTTGTCCGGAGAACTGGCCAACAGCACCGCCACCAGCCTCGACTATATGAAGATGGTGTGGCCCCGGCTGGTCGAGGCCAAGGTCAACACGGTCCTGGCGGGCGTCACGTGGAATCAGATCGAGCCACAGGAAGGTAAGTTCGATTTCAGCGTGCTGGACGGCGTGATCCAAGGCGCGCGCGCTCATAACATGCGTCTCATGCTTCTGTGGTTCGGAAGCTGGAAGAACGGCCTGTCGAGCTATCCGCCCGACTGGCTGAAGAAGGACTTCGACCGCTTCCCGCGCGCTCTGATGATAGGGAATAAGACGCCCTGGCCCGTCCTGGGAGGGACGCGTACCGAAATCACAGGAAATTCGTACATCGAGTTGCTGAGCGCTTTCAGCGAAGCCAACCGCGACGCCGATGCCCGCGCCTTCGCGGCCATGTTGCGGCACATCAAGGCGGTGGATGGCCAGCAACACACCATCATCATGATCCAGGTGGAGAACGAAGTGGGAATGCAGGGCGATACCCGCGACCGCTCGGAGTTGGCCAACAAGGCTTTCGCCGGACCGGTTCCGAAAGAGTTGCTGGACTATCTTCGGCAACACAAGGACACCCTGAATCCGGACTTCCGCAAGGTGTGGGAAGCGGCCGGCTCCAAGACGTCCGGAACATGGGAAGAGGTGTTCGGTAAGAGCGCGGCGACCGATGAGATTTTCATGGCCTGGAGTTATGCGCGCTATATCGGCCGGGTGGCCCAGGCGGGCAAAGCCGAATACCCCATACCCATGAACGTCAACGCCGCGCTGCCCAGAACCGCCTCCATCGCCGAGGTGGCTGCGAGGCAGCAGAGCCCCGGAACGCCCCCGAGATCCTTCGCCATCGGCGGGCCGATGTGGGACATGATCGACGTGTGGAGAGCCGGGGCCCCGGCCATCGACATACTCTCGCCCGACATATACGGCGACGGGCAGTTCGTGGCGTGGTGCGCCAAGTACACCCAATCCGGGAACCCGCTGTTCATACCCGAGACGCGTGGCAATATGGAATCGAAGGCGATGTACGTGTTCGGGCGCCATGAAGCGGTTGGTCTCTCGCTCATGGGGGTCGAAAGGCCGACGGCTGGCGACCCGGACATGGTCCGCGGCTTCGAGTTGATCGCGCAGTTGGCTCCGCTGATCTGCAAACATCAGGGCAACGGGACTATGACCTCCGTCATCCTGGCGGCGGACGACCCGCCCCGGAAAATCCAGTTGGGGAATTACACGCTGGAGGTCGCGCGGATGGGCGCCCGGCGTCCGGCGGCGCCGGCGCCGGCGGCCGGGCGTGGGGCAGCGCCGGCGGCCACTCCAACGCCCGCGCCGAGCTTCGAGGCGGCCATTTTTATCTCCACGGGGCCTGACGAATACTATGCCGCCGGTACCAACGTGAGCGTCAGTTTTGCTCCCAGCACTCCGGGACCGGAACATGCCGGAATCGGAACGGTGGAGGAAGGCACGTTCGTGAACGGCCGTTGGATTCCCAACCGCCAACTCGCGGGCGATGAGACCGGGGAGGGGCAAAATCTGTCCTTGCGGAGTCATCCGGCGGATCGGCTCCCGGACAGCTATGTGGGCATCCAGCGCTTCACGCTGTATCGCTATCGCTAAGTGGGGTAAGCCTCCAGGCTTGCCTGTTGTGGCGTAAGCCTCCAGGCTTGCCCCAAGGAGATCGTCATGAAACTTCGAACTTCGTTTTGTTGTACCCTGCTTTGCTGCCTCGCCTCAGTCGCCGCTCACGCACAAAACAGGCCGGCCTCTGCCGACATCCCTCACCTGCAGAAGCAGGGCGCCTCCACCCAACTGATCGTGGATGGAAAGCCCTACCTGGCTTTGGCCGGCGAATTGAATAACGACAGCGCCACCAGCCTCGAATATATGAGGCATGTATGGCCCAGGCTCGTCGAGGCCAAAATCAACACAGTCCTGGCGGGCGTTTCCTGGAACCAGATCGAGCGGCAGGAGGGCAAGTTCGACTTCAGCGTCCTCGACGGCGTCATCCGAGGGGCCCGTAGTAACAACCTGCGTCTCGTGCTTCTGTGGTTCGCGAGCTGGAAGAACAGCACGTCCAGCTACCCGCCCGACTGGGTGAAGAGGGATTTCGAGCGATTCCCGCGCGCCCAGACCAAGGCGGGCAAGTCCGTGGAGCTCATCACGCCGCTGAGCGATGCCAATCGCGACGCCGATGCCAAGGCCTTCGCGGCCCTGATGCGGCACGTCAAGGAAGTGGACAGCCAAGAGCACACCGTCCTCATGGTCCAGGTGGAGAACGAAGTGGGAATGCAGGGAGACTCCCGCGATTTCTCGCCCCTGGCCAACAAGGCTTTCGCGGGGCCGGTTCCGAAGGAACTGATGGATTATCTTCAGCAGCACAAGGACACTCTCGTTCCCGAGTTTCGGCAGGTGTGGGAAGCGGGCGGCTTCAAGACCTCCGGGACTTGGGAAGAGGTGTTCGGCAAGAGCGCCGTGACGGATGGGTACTTCATGGCCTGGAACTATGCGCGCTACATCGGCCGGGTGGTCGAGGCGGGTAAAGCCGAACTCCCCATCCCGATGTTTGTGAACGCGGCGCTGTACGGAATCGGGAGGGGCACGCAACAACCTGCCAGCGGCGGCCGCCCGTGGGACCTGGTGATGGATATCTGGAAAGCCGGCGCGCCGCGACTCGATATGCTCTCGCCGGACAATTACGGCAACTTCGTGGAATTCTGCGCCAAGTACGCCCGGCCCGACAACCCGCTGTTCATACCCGAGGCATTGAATCAGGCGGTAGGAGCGGGCCGAGTGCTGTACGCCGTGGGGCGCCACGATGCCATCGGGTTCTCGGCCATGGGGGCCGTCGAGAGGTCCAACACTCCCGACACCGATCTGATCGAAAGCTACAACATCCTCACGCAGTTGACCCCGCTGATTCTGCAACACCAGGGCAACGGCACGATGTCCGCCGTCCTGATGGCCCCGGACGACCCGCCACAGAAGATCAAGGTGGGGAATTACATCCTGGAGGCCACCTTCATGAAGCCCCGCACCGCGCCTCTGACACAGCCGACGCCTATCCCGCCCAACACCTTTGGCTCGGCCATCTTCATCGCCACCGGGCCCGACGAGTATTACGTGGCGGGCAGCGGCATAATCCTCACCTTTTCTCCGGCCACGCCGGGGCCTCCCGTGGCCGGGCTGGCCACCGTGGAAGAAGGCAGTTTTGTGAACGGCCGCTGGGTTCCCGGACGGCTGGAGGCCGGCGACAGCACCGACGAGGGCCAAAGCATAAGGATAGCTTGGGCGCCGGGAAGCTGGGTGCCCGTGTACCGGCAGCGATCAAGCCCCGACGCCATCCAGCGCGTGACGCTGTATCGCTATCGCTGAGTAAGTGGGGCTGACGGTCGGCTTTCGTCTTTAGCCCCCTCCTTAACTGCCGGATTGACAGACGAAAGCGTCTGTCCCACATCGCTGTCGAAGTACGTCCATCCTGGTGGGGCAGGCGCTTCCGCCTCAATTGTTACGCTTTATCGAGCTTCGCAACCGGCGCCCGCGCGACGGTAAAATAATATTCGGAGAAAAACCGTGATGGCTGCAAATCGCAAATCGAGAAGAACGCTTTGCTTCCTGTTGGCCGTACCGGCCCTGGCCGCTCAACCGGATCTGGTGGTCGATCGTGGGTTGCCGCAATCGAATTTGAATAACGTCGCCGGCGCGGCGCGCAGCAACGTGCGGTTGAGCTTGCAGGCGGACGCCTTCATAGGCGACGATTTCACCATTGGGGCGCCGGGCGAACAGTGGGTGATCGATTGTGTTCGCGTCTGGTCGGTTCCCGGATTGGGCTCGCCGCCGGCATTGTATCTCGGCGATTACTACCGGGATACGCGCCTCTACTTCGGCGAACCAGGGCAAGACCTTTCACCGGTAGTGACGGCTGCACTCACCGAGGGCTCCGATGAGACCGGCAATCCGAACGTCAAGATTACCGAAGCCACGGCCAACGGAGCGCAACTCTACGACAATTTCGGCCAAGGTCTGCGAATCTGGCAGGTAGACTTCCAGAACCTGAATCTAAGGACCGAGGGCGGCGTGAAATACGCGTTCGGCGTCTGGGGCATGGGACGGCCGAGCGCCGCGTACGAGGGCAAGCCCTATTTGTGGTTCAACCATGCTTCGAATGCCGCTCTGAGCGGCGCGAGGCAGGATGGCGCCGACGGGCGTATCCTCGAATTCGACGCCTCCGGCCGCTACAAGGGCGATCTGTCGACGGAGGACGAGGACTGGGACAAATCAGCCGATATCAACGTCCAGGTTTTCGCCCATCGAGTCAAGGCGCGACAGCAGTAAAAGCGCTCCGCATGTGGAGTCAAGCCTTCGGCTTGCCGGGGCGCCCTCTGTGCCCGCGTCTGCCTGGCGTCTGGCGCCGAAGCGAGGAACGCCGGCCAGAAGGCCGGCGGCAAGCCCGAAGGCTTGACCCCACTTAAGCTATTTGTACCGGTACACTTTCACGCGCTGGATGGCGCGCTCGGCGAAGGATAGGTGCGGTTGCGCGAAGAGCCGCACGCCGAAGCCCGACTGTCCCTCGGCCACGGCGTTAGCAAAGTCGCGCCGCAGGGTGGAATCGTCGCCCGCCAGGTACCGGATGTGCACCCATTTGCCGTTCTCAAAGCGGCCCGCTTCCTGCTCGGCCAGGCCCACGAACTCGGGTCCCGGCGTGTCGGGGGAAAAGACGATCTGCGCGTTGTCGCCGGCCATGAGGAACTCGTCCGGGCCGGTAGCCATGAAAATGCCGTAGCCGGTGAGGTCGGGCACCACGTCGAGGGCCTTCAGGGTCGTGGCGCCGTGGCCGATGGGAACATCGGAGACGCCGCGGCTGCCCCACCCCCACAGGGCCACATGCAGGATGTATCCGCCCAGCTTGATCTCGGTACTCGGATTGTCCTTGTTGAGCCACGCGCCAGCGATAGTCCCCCTGGCCTGGTGCTCCAGCACCAGCGGGGTGAGCTGCGTAAGCGTGGCGTACGCTTGGGGCAGCGGGAGGCTCTCGACATCCGCGGGAATCTGCGGTCCGGCATCACTTGCCCGAAAGGCCGTCAGCCGCTGCAACTCGCCCACGCCCATCGTGGAATAGCCCACCGCCTTGTACTGCCCGATCGCGTAGAACGCATTCGCCGCGCCGTGGATGTCGCCGGCGGACTCGGGAACGAACAGCGGGTTGCCGGACCGGCTGAACAGCCCGGCCCACTCGTTGAAGTTGGTCGCGTAAATATCCGGGCACAGCATGTCCACATGCGGGGCGCCCGCGCGCCAGATGTCGTGCATGTGAGCCTGCGGGCCGCCGCCCGGATAGTCGCCCGGCCCTCTGTCCGCCGCCGTATTTAGCCAGGCGTTCACGAACATGGGAATGTCGTACTCGCGCTTGCCCGCTTCGGCCACCTGGTCGACGTAGCGGGCGTAATTCCAACCCATGAAAATCTCGTCTGTCTTAACGCCTTTCCCGAAAACATCCTCCCAAGTTCCCGAGGTCTTGAAGCCGGCCGCCTCCCAGATCCGGCGGAATTCCGGCAGCAGGCTGTCCCTGTGTTTCTGAAGATAATCTAGGAACTCGCGGGGCGCCGGTTTGCCGAAAGCCTCGCTGGCCGCGGGCGAGCGGTCGCGCGAATCGCCCAGCAGTCCGACCTCGTTTTCCACCTGAACCATAATCACCCGGCGGTTCTTGTCCACCTCGCGCGTGTGCCGCATCAGGGCCGCGAACGCCCGCGCATCCGCCTGCAGGTTGCTCGCGCTCAGCGTCGAGAGAATCTCCATGCCCTTGCCGTTCTGGATCTGGGCCCGCGGAAAGCGGTCCTGGGCCGCCTTCACCCATCCGGGCGTGAAGTTCGATTGTCCGTTTTTCCAACTGCCGAACCAGAGCCAGACGATCCTCAGGTCGCACTTGTTGGCGTTCTCGAGGGCCGCGTCCGCCAGGTGGAAGTCGAACTTGCCCTCCTGAGGCTCGATCCACGCCCATGCCATGGGGGTCAGCACCGTATTCAAGTGAACCTGTTTGGCCAGAATAGGGAAGATCCTCTGCATGTAATCGAGGTTCGACGGCGCTGTGTTTGCCAGCTCGCCCGAGAGCGCTAGAAACGGCTTGCCATCCACAATCAACTGCATCGCCGCGCCCCGCTTCTCCAGATGGGGCAAGGCCTGGGGGTATGCCGTGGCCGCCAGCAGCGCGCACATCAATAGGGTCTTCATTGCGGGAAAATGGTAACAAGTCGCGGGAGGGATATCAATCGTGTTCGTTATGGTACAGACCATCGGTGGTTGTGGTCCACGAGCACCCGGGATTTGACACTCTCGAAAATACGCCCTTCCCCTTATTTTCATCGCTGCTGGTGCGCGATCGTCGCCCATCCAAACAGGGTCGAAAAGGCGCCTTGGGCCTGCCATGCGACCACTATTCCAATCGCTCCCTGGCGGTCGCGGCTCGCCAGACCGATAACGAACCGCGACCGTCAGGGAGCGGTCGGGCGACGCCTGGCGATGGCGACCCCTATCGGTTCGTCCCTTTGTCGAATAGCGCGCTGGCCTTGGCCCTGTCTTCCGCCGCCCCCTTGGCATCCCCGGCGGCGCGCCGCGCCGCGGCTCGATTGGTATAGGCATTTTGGTAGCTGGGGTTCAGCTTGATGGCCTGGTCGAAATCGGCGATGGCTTCCTTGTATCGCCTCAATTGCAGGAAGGCGAAACCCCGGGCGTTGTAGACCAGAGGCGCTTCCGGGCTGGCTTCGAGCGCCAGCGTGAGTTCCTGAAGCGCCTCCTGGAACTTGCCTTGCTGGATGAGTTGGCGGCCGCGTGAGTGATGGTCGGCCGCTTCGGACGCTTTAGACAATTGCGCCGTGGCTAAAGGCGCGGCGGCCGGGACCGTGCGCGCCGGCGTCCGCGCCGGCGTCGACTGCGGCGCCGGCCTTGCCACCGGCGGTGCGGCGGGTTGCGGCGCCACGGGAAGAGGCTCCGTCTGCGCCATGGTTTGCTTCGCCGCGGCCTGTCTCGCGGCCGCTTGCCTGGCGGCTTCCTCCTCCGCGGCCTTCCGCTCTCGATCCGCAGCCTCTACCTTGGCCCGCGCCTGATCGGCCAAGGCCGCCACTTCTTTGTTATCCGGCTCCAACTGCCGAGCCTTCTCCAGGTCGGCGAGCGCCTCCTGGAATCGCTCCAGCAGGAAGTAGGCGTTGCCGCGGGCCTCCCAAGCCACGCCCGAATCCGGATCGAGGGTGACCGCTATGGTCCGGTCCGCCAGACCCTTTTCATGTTCGCCCAGCACATGGTACGACCCGCCGCGTGCGACGTAAGCTTCCGGATTTCGCGGGTCCAACCGGACTGCCTGCTCGCGATCCTGGAGCGCTTCCTGGTTTCGATTCAGGCGCGCGTACAACGCGCCGCGCACCAGGAACAGGCGCGCGTCGGAGGGGTCGCGCCGGATGGCTTCGGCGTAGTCGGCCAGCGCGCCCTGGTCGTCGCCCAACCGCTCGCGCACGGCTCCACGCACGCGCAGGGCGCGCAGATCGTCCGCGTTCCGCGCCAGCGCGGCGCTCAGGTCTTCCTCCGCCCGCCGATAGTCGCCCAGGGCGGAGTACGCTAGAGCGCGTTCCACAAAAGCCTGTTCGTAGTCCGGCTTCCGGCTGAGGCAAGAATCGAAATCCTCTATGGCGTCGCGATACCTTCCCAGAGCCGAGAGGGCCATGCCCCGGCCCCTGTACGGCTCGGGATTGTCGATGCGCAGCTTGATGGCCTTGGTGAAATCGTCCAGGGCCGCTTGGGGCTGGCTGGTGGCCAGCAGGGCGTTGCCCCGGCCGGTATAGACTTCCGTCCGTTCCACTTTTAGATTGATGGCGGTCTCGTAGTCGCGGAGCGCGCGCACCGGCTGGTTGACCGCGGCATAATAGGCCCCCCGCGCGGCGTAGGACAGCCCATCGCCAGGCTGCGTCCGGATGGCTTCTTCAAAATCGGCCAGGGCTTTCTCGCGGTCGCCGGCGGCCAGATAGTCGGCGCCGCGGGCGCGTAGCGCGGCCACATTGGCGGGGTCGTACTGGAGAGCCTCCGAGTATGCCGCGATGGCATCGTCGCGCCGGCCGGCTTCGTCCGCGCGCGCTCCGCGGTCGTAAGCCGCTTGAAATTTCTTTTTGTCGGGCTTGACGTCCGCTGCCTGGAGGGAGAAAACCGCGGCCAGCATGACGATGGCGGCATGGCGGAGCAGCGCGACGGACCGCCCCTCCGCCCCGTGACGGGCGGCAACAGGATGTTGCATGTTCTTTTAGAATCAGTGTACACTCCGAAAGTAGTCAAATTCCGCTGGCGTTTTTTTGGGAAGCTGGTGAAAATCCAGCGCGGCCCCGCCACTGTAAGCGCGGAGGATCGGTCGAGTAAGCCACTGTTCCGGAGACGGGATGGGAAGGCCGGCCACATCCGAGGATGCGCAAGCCAGGAGACCGGCCAGCGAGATCGAGTCGTTCGGCTCTCGTGGGAGGAGCTTGAGATGAAAAACGCCGTTCTCTGCTTGTTGTTGTCTTCCGTTGGTCTCTCCGCCGCCGTGATCAGCGGCACAATCGTCGATCCATCCGGAGCGCTCGTGGGCGGGGCCCAGGTGGCCGTGGTGACGGCGTTGGGAGTGGTGGAAACGCTCCCCGCTCCCAACGGCTCTTTTGAGGTGAAAACCGCCCCGGAGGCCAGGCTGGTGTTCACCGCGCCGGGCTTCGCGGCGCAATCGGTCCCCGCCGATCTGGCCTTCGCCGGCATGCTGGTGAAGCTGCAACTTGCGCCCGTGGTGGACTCCGTGCGCGTAGTGGGCTCCGCGCTGGACATCCCCGCCACCGAGCAAGGCGGCAGCGTCGCCATCATTCCGCGCCAGGAAATTGAGGAGCGCAACGAGCCGCTGGCGATCGACCTGCTGCGCGAAGTTCCGGGCCTCACTCTGGTCCAGACGGGCCCCACCGGCGGCTTGGCGGGCCTGTATATTCGCGGCGGATACCCGACTTTCAATTTGGTGGAAGTCGATGGCGCGCCGGTGAACGCGTTCGGCGGCGACTTCGATTTCGCGCACATTCCCAGCGAGGAGTTGGACCACATTGAGGTGATTAGCGGCCCGGAGTCGGCGGTCTACGGGCCGTATGCCAACAGCGGCGTGGTGAATTTCGTGACGCGCGAGCCGGGTCCGGGGCCGGACCTGGACGTGCTGGCCGAGGGCGGAACGTATAGCGAGCGCCGCTTTAACGTCTCCGGCGGCGGCGTGCTGGCGGGCTTCGGTATTATGGCCTCGGCGGCGCAGATGAATACCGACGGCCCCGTCGAGAACAGCGATTACAGAAACCAGAACGTGATGCTCAACGTGACCAGGCGCATCGGCGGAAGCCAGTCGCTCGCGCTGCACGGCGATTTCGATTCCAACGAAAACGGCGTGCCCGGGCCGTATGGTTCGGACCCGTTGCACGACTTCACCGGCATCGATACCATCAGCCGCAACAAGAACAACTTCTCGGACTATTCGGCGCACTACCAGGTGGACCTTTCGAGCCGCGTGCGGCAAGAAGTCTCCGGCGCGTTCTTCCTCAATAACAACGGCTTCATCAGCCCCTACGGCTTTACCATGAACAAGGACCTGCGGGCCAACGGCGAGAGCCGCACCGTGGTGAGCGTTACGGGGCGCGATGTGGCGGCCTTCGGATTTTCCGGCGGCGCGGAGGAGGTCCGCAACTCGTACATCACGGACGCCAATTACCAGATGTTTCCGATCTGGCGCCGCGACCTGGCCGCTTATGCCGAGAACCGGCTGCAGTTGGGCGGACATTTTTTCCTGAACGTCGGCGTGCGTGGCGAATCCCTGCACACCAGCGCGATTCCACCCGACGGATTTTCGCGCCCTCAATTCCCGGCGCAGACCATCAATGCCGCCAATCCGAAAGTGGCGGCCACCTACGCGCTCGGAACCACGCGTTTTCACTCTTCCTTTGGGACAGGCATCCGGCCGCCCGACGGATTCGACCTGGCCTACACCGACAACCCGGCGCTTAAGCCGGAGAGAACCCGCAGTCTCGACGCGGGCATCGAGGAACGGTTCTTTCACAACTGGCTTTCGCTCGATGGAACATACTTTCACAACCAGTTCCACGACCTGATCGTCGTTTTGGGCGGATCGCTCGCCCAACTGAGCCACTATGAATCCGACAACCTCGCCAATTCCAGGGCCCAGGGCGCGGAGTTTTCGGCCAAGCTGCGCCCGGCGCGATGGCTGTTCGTCGAGGGCTCGTATACCCTGCTCCAGACGGAGATCCTTTCGTTGGACGGCGGCGCGGGGCTGGCGCCGGCGCCATTCTATGTCGGCCAGGAGTTGATTCGCAGGCCCAGGAACTCGGGCTCGACGCTGGTTTCGTTTCACAAGCGTCGGGTCTCGGCCAATGTGGCGGCCTATTACCGCGGCTCCCTTCTGGACGTGGAGCCGACCTACGGCGCCTCGGACGGGCTGTTCCGCAACCCCGGTTATGCCAACGTCGGCATCAACCTCAACTACTCCGTGGGACGCGGCGCCACCATTTACGGCAACCTTCGCAACGCGCTCAACGAGCGCTATGAGGAAACATTCGGCTACCCGTCGCCGCGGCTGAATTTCGTGACGGGCGTGAAGTGGGCGCTCCCGAAGAGGAGGTGACATGAGCGGCAAACCGTTCGACCAGCCGCGGCTGGCCATCAACCGCGTCTACACGCGGATGGGAGACTACGGCGATACGCGCCTGGCGGGCGGGCAGAGCGTTCCGAAGGACGGATTGCACATCTCGGCCTATGGAACCGTGGACGAATTGAACGCGTTTCTAGGCGCCGCCCGGGCTACCCTCGCGGAATCGTCCGCCCTTCAGCCGCGTCTCGCGCCCCTGGCCGCCATATTGCTGCGGGTGCAGCACGAGCTGTTCAATCTGGGCTCGATACTGGCTACCCTTCCCGAGGACGTGCATCCCCGGCAGGCGCGCGTAACGGAGGCGGAGGTGGCGTGCCTGGAGACGGAGATGGATCGCATGAACGAAGAGTTGGCGCCGCTGCGCTCATTCGTCCTCCCCGGCGGGAGCCGCCTGAACGCGGAGCTGCACATCTGCCGCACGGTGTGCCGTCGCGCGGAACGCGCCTGCGTAGCCCTGGCGCGGGCCGAGCCGGCGCCGCCGGAAGCCGTGCGCTATTTGAACCGCTTGGGAGATGCGCTGTTCGTCTGGAGCCGTTGGGCCAGCCACGTCACCGGCGCGCCCGAGACGTTGTGGGAGCCGAATCAATCGACGTCCGGGGGGCCGGGGACAGAGAAGTGACGGCCATGGCGCGTGGAGAACCTCCGCTTTTGATGGATAATCATAGAATAAGGAGAATGCGATGCAGGAGAATACAGCCCGGCCGCTGGGCGCCGGCCTGACCGTGGTGGCGGGTCTCGCGCGGATAGCGCAGGGCCTGAATTTCGCTCCCGTGGGAGCCTTGAGTCTCTTTGCGGGCGCCCGCCTGCGCGGATGGCGCGCCTACGCGCTGCCGCTCGCCCTGATGGCCATCACCGACCCGCTGGTGGGCGGGTACTCATTCGCCACGCCGTTCGTTTACGCCGCCTTCCTGATTAATGTGTGGATCGGTTCGCGGTTCCTGCGCAACACCGAGAGCCCTCTCAAGATCGGCTCGGCCGCCGCGGCGGGCAGCCTGCAGTTCTTCCTGATTTCGAATTTCGGCGTGTGGCTGAAGTTTCCGGTGACGTATGCGCACACGTTGAGCGGCCTGGCAACCTGCTATGTCGCCGGCATTCCGTTCTATGGCCGCACGCTGGCCGCGGACCTGCTGTATTCGGCGGCGCTGTTCGGCTTGCATGCCTGGCTCAGCCGCCGCGTGGCGCGGGCCGAGCTGGTGGCGCAGGCGGCGTAGGGGCCGGGCACGCCCGGCCCGAGTCGCCGAGGTCGCTATGAGGAGGCGGCGAGTATAACATGGCGTTGATCGCCGTTTCGGGCCATCCGGGATGCCGTTTCGAAGAGGTGGCTCGGCTTGCCGCTCAGCGTTTGGATTTCCACCTTCTGACCCAGTCGCGCACCCGCGACCTGGCCGTCGAGGAGTTCGGCTCTGGCGCGCCGCTGCCTGACAAAGCCTACCCCAGCCTGGTGACTTCGGTCCTCGCCAAGCTGGCCACGGAACGCCACATTGTCTATTGCGCCGTGGGCGGCGAGTTGCAGGCGCGCCATTTCCCGGGCATGCTCCGCGTGCACGTGGTTGCGCCGGAGAGCGTCCGTATCGGCAATTTGATGATCGACAACCGGCTGGAGCGGGCCGCCGCGCGCCGCCTTCTGCTCGAACTGGAGGCCGCCGACCGCGCCGACCGCAAGTCCAAATTCGGCAAGACCAGGGCCACCGCCGATTTGTTCGATATGGTGCTCAACGCCGAATCGTTGAATTCCGAGCAGATGGCCGGGTTAATTGAAACCGCGGCTCGCGGGGCCGGGCTTCAGGAACGCGGCCTGCTTTCGCCGGCGGCCGAGATCCAGCTTCAGTTCCAGATGCGCCTCAGGCTGGCGCGATACGGCATTGTCCCCCCGCGCAATATAACCTTGCGCAACAAGATGTTCGCCAACCCCAGCGAGGAGCTGTTCGCCAACCTGCTGGATTTCTACCGCATCGCCTGGGAGTACGAACCCCGCAGCTTCCCCATCCACTACCAGCGTGACGGAACCGTTCTCGAAGCCTTCACGCCCGATTTTTATCTTCAGGAATTCGATTTGTACGTCGAGCTCACCACCATGAAGCAATCTCTGGTGACCAAGAAGAACCGCAAGGTGCGGCTGCTGCGGGAGCTCTACCCGGGCATCAATATCCAGGTCTTCTACCAGAAGGATTTCGAGAACCTGATCTTTAAATACGGCTTGGCGGAGCGGCCCGTCGTCGCATGATCGCAACCTCCATTCCGGGCCTCGACCGGGTTTTGTTCACCGAAGAACAAATCGACGCCCGAATCCGCGAGGTGGGTGCGGAGATTTCGCGCGACTATCAGGGCAGGACCCTGAAGCTGATAGGCGTGCTGAAAGGGTCTGTCTATTTCCTTACGGCCCTTTCGCGCCGCATCGAGGTCCCTGTAAAGATCGATTTCCTGGGCATCTCCAGTTTTTCCAACCGCAGCGGCGCGCCGGGCGTGGTGCGCATCGCCAAGGACCTCGACGAGAGCATCGAAGGGGAAGACGTGCTCCTGGTGGAAGACATCGTGGACACCGGTTTCACCTTGCGCTACCTGCTGCAAACCCTTTCCGGACGGGGGCCTAACTCGCTCTCGGTGTGCACGTTTCTGGACCGCAATTCGCGCCGGATCGTGCAGACGCCGGTCAAGTACCGGTGCTTCGAGATTCCCGACCGCTTCGTGGTGGGGTTCGGCCTGGACTACAACCAGCTCTACCGCAACCTTGAGTGCGTGGCGGTGATGAAACCCGAAAAACAATAGAGCACGATCCCGGAATTCTCAAGAATATTTTGCGATCCCAGCGTGATTTCTTATACCAAGCTCCCAAAATCTTCTTGCACTTGTCATTGTACTTTTACAGGACCAGGTCTAGTATTAAGGAAGATTAACCATAAGGCAATTAAGGAGCGCGCATAAATGAGGTCCCGGATCCTGTTTGTTTCCGGGCATTTGGAAGATGCCCGCCGACTCTCGCACATGTTGAGCGCTCTTCCGCTGGTTCTGGATCATGCGGAGAACCTTCAGCAAGCGCGCGCCCAGCTTCGACGTAAAGAATACGATGTTGTTCTTACCGAAGCCGCTTTACCCGACGGAAACTGGCTGGATGCCCTGCACTTGGCCCGTGAAAACCCCGGCGAAGTGGAAGTGATAGTCACCGACCCGCAGGCCGATGCCCGCTTCTGGGCCGAAGCCCTGAATCTGGGCGCGTACGATCTGCTAACGCAGCCATTCTATGAGCCCGAGGTGCGGCGCATCTTGTACAACGCCTGCTCGCGGCCATGGCATCGGCCCCTCTCGGCGGTTGCCTCGTAGCGCTTTTAGAGCCTCCACGATTCCGCCCGTGGAGCGGGCCTCCGCTTCCGGCCAAGGTGCTCCGATGCCGGAATTGCCCAGCGCAAACTCGCCAGGACCAACATCGCGGCTAGGGTAACGGCCGTGGCCAGCGTGCCCGCCAGCAGGTAGTGAAACGGCTCGTGCGGAGCGGGCAGAATGCCGAGCGAGAGTTCGGCCAGTCCGGTGAACGCCAGCGCTCCGCCAGCCAGCAGGACCGCGTTGCGGGTTGCGCCTCGCACCCCTCCAGTATAGGACGCCGGAATACCAGTACGGCTGGTAAACTGATAGCAGGCGTGCGTTTAGGTTCCATAACCAAAGTGAATGCGGCCGCGGGGTTGATGCTGATGTTGGGCGCGTGCGGCGGTGTGACTACCCGCCGCGCTCCATCCATCGGCGAAGCCTACGTGGGTCCCTCGGATCTGAAAATCCGGGCCGATATTCCGCCGGAATCGGCTGCGGTGGCCACCGTGCGCCACGGCGAACGCCTCGAGATTCTGCAACAGAAACGGACGTCGTTCCTGCGCGTGCGCGCTCCTAACGGCGCCGAAGGTTGGGTGGATGCGCGGCAATTGCTGGGGGCAGAGGATATGGCCGGCCTCAGGGAACTTGCCGCACGTGCGCTGAACATGCCCTCGCAAGGGATCGCAACCACCTACAACGAACTCTTGAGAGTGCACACGCAACCGGCGCGGGGCGCGCCCAGCTTTCTGACGCTCAAGTCGGGCGATAAGGTGGATGTGCTGGCGAGCGTGACCGCTCCGCGCGCCGACACGCGGCGCCAGCCGCTGGTTCCGCCTGTTCCGAAGCAGCCCAAGAAACTGGCGAAGAAGCCGGCTAAACCGCCGAAATACCCGCCGCCTCCCATGCCCAAGCCTCCCGCGCCTCCGGCTGATTGGCTGGAACTCTCCCGAACCGGTCTTTCCGGCGCGCCGGAGCCCGGCGCCGCCGCCGCGCCGCCGCCATCCGCGCCCGTTCCCATCGACAACTGGACCTTGGTCCGCACGGCCGGCGGGCAGGCCGGATGGGCGCTCACCGGGGCCCTCTCGATGGCCATTCCGGACGAGGTGGCGCAATACGCCGAAGGCCACCGGATTGTCTCTTACTTCCCGCTGGGCGAAACCCCGGACGGCGACCAGAAGAAGCAGCAGTGGCTTTGGACTACCATCGCCGGCGGGCCGCAGCCGTACGATTTCGACAGCTTCCGGGTGTTCGTCTGGAGCACGCGCCGTCACCGCTATGAAACCGCGCATATCGAGCGCAATCTCAAAGGGTACTCGCCGGTGCTGGTGGGCCAGGTGCAAACGGTGGAGTCCAAGGGCCAACCCGCGGGCGCACTCCCCGGATTCTCCGTCTGCGTGCAGAAAGCCGATGGCCAACGCTACCGGCGGGAGTACGCTTTTGTGTCCAACATGGTGCGCTTCGCCGGCGAACGCCCGTGCGAGGCGCCGCAACCGGAGTCTCTCAAGCCCGCGGCGGCGCCGGCCGCGACGGCGCCTTCGGCCCCGGCGGAACACAAATCCCTGGGCCGGCGCTTACGCGAACAATGGGACGCGGCCGAGCGCAAACTGTTCGGAAAGTGAGCCCGCCCCATGTTTGCCTTCACGTGCGCCGCTGTGCGGCGACTGCCGTGTTACGCGCAGATTGCGCACCCCGCGCCCGCGGAACTGGGCGCGGGCTCGACTCGCGGCTCTGGACCCGCTCTTGCAATCATATATGCCTTCAGGAGAAAATGGGTGCGCTGGACAATGTGCGCCGTTCTGTCGGTTTTGTGGGCGTTGGGGATGGCCCCCCCAAATCGCCGGCAGCCTGCTTCACCTCCTGTTGGTCATTGCGTTGGTGGTAGTGGTAATCCGCCTGGTTCCAGGGCGCGGGATTGTCAGTTAAAGTGTTTTTTGCCATGCCGGCGAGCGGGCAGCGGATGGCAGCGTAACAAAGGTAGTGGTCGATTCCATGCGTTCGATACTCATCGTCGGCATCGTCTTCGCTATCCCGGTAACGGGACTCGCGCAGACGTTCACGGCGATGGGAGTGGAAGAAAAACTCGTCTACCACATCATGCAGTCCGCCGCGACACTGGCGCTGGTCGGGGATGTGGCGTACGCCGGCGTCATCCAGGAACTCGATGCCCCGACGGAATGGGGGCAAGGCTGGGCGGCCTACGGTAAGCGTGTCGCCTCAACCGCAGCGTGCTCCGGGATTCATAGCGCCATGGCTTTTGGCTTGGATTCCACTCTGCACGAGGATCCGCGCTATTTCCCCTCCACTGGCAAAGGGTTCTGGAGGCGCACGGGCCATGCGTTCCGCGACACGATCCTCACGCGCACGGACGGCGGAGGCGAAACGCTGTCCATTTGGCGCCTGGGCAGCGCTTACGGAGCGGCCTACATTTCGAACCAGTGGTATCCGGGCCGGCTGAATACGGCGGTACTCGGCTTCGAAGAAGGTTCTCTGCGCTTCGGGTTCGATATGGTCAGCAACCTGGCGACCGAGTTCTGGCCGGATGTCAAACGGAAAATACTACGCCGAAAACCGTGATTGGCCCGCCTGCCATGGAAATCACAGCAACGTCCGAGGTGCTAGTCGGCGAATGAGAGAAGTCGAGTTGCTGATAGGGGGCATGATCGTCGGCCTGATGATCGCGATGCCCGTGGGACCGGTGAACATCCTGTGCATGCACCGGACCATCGAAACGGGATGGCGGTCGGGCGTGTTCTCCGGCCTGGGAGCGGCGGCGGCCGATATGCTGTACGGCGCCGTCGCGGGCTTCAGCATCACCCTGGTCGTCCAGTTCCTCTTGCGGGAACAATTCTGGATTCACTTCGTGGGCGGCATTCTGCTGGTGGTCATCGGCGCACTGTACTTCTTCAAGCGGCCCCAGCCGCTGCACCCCGGAAAGCTAGGCCCAGGGAGCCGGTACTCGGACGTGAGATCGGCATTTCTATTGACCCTCACGAATCCGACCACAGTGCTTTCGTTTCTCGCCCTGCTGGCCGCGCTCGGCATGGGGGACCGAAGGCAGTGGTGGCTGACCGTGTTTCTGGTGGGCGGAATCTTCTGCGGTTCGATGACGTGGTGGATTGTGCTGAGCAGCATCGTGAACCGCTTCCGCGACCGGTTCAACGACCGAGCCCTGCTTTGGATGAACCGCATCTCCGGGCTGGCGATCGGCGGCTTCGGCATAGCCTCATTCGTTTTTCGTCGCGGGTAGCGGCGGCCGGCAGCCGCGTCGAATCCATGGAGGCCCGCTCAGTTCTTTTCAATAACGCAGGAGCACTTTGAGCGCCTCTCCGCCGCGAACCGCCTCGACGGCCTCGGCGATACGCTCCACGGGAAACTCGTGGGTGATGAAATCCGCCGCCCGCAGTTTCCCCTGGCGCACCCACTCGCAGAGAGGCTCCATGGCGGCCCGCTCGCGGCGCCGGGTGGGCCACTGGTGCACGTATAAATTGAAGTTATAAGGACCTTTGTGCTTGTGGATGGTGATGCTGGGCTCGGCCAGGACGCCGTAGATGCAGATCGATCCTCCCATGCCGATGAGACCTAGCGCGGCGTTGGCGATGGACTCCCGGCCCACCGCGTCGATCACCGCGTCGAGAGGCTTTCCGCGCCGTTCTTTGAGGCCGCTCAAAGCGGGACTGCCCGGTTCGAAGGCTTCGTCCGCTCCCATCTCGAGGGCCCGGCGCCGCTTGCTTTCGAGCGGATCCACCACGCCGATATAGGCAAGGCCGAGCAGCCTCCCGAGACCAACGAAGCTCAGGCCGACGGGCCCCGCGCCGAAAACCAGGACATCGGCGCCGGCCTTGATCTGGAAATCGCCGAAGCCGCCGTACACTTCGCGCCAGGTGCACATCAGCAGCGCCGCCTCGAGAGGGATGTCCATCGGCGCCGGGCGCTGAATCTCATAGCACTCGAACCATCCGTGCTCGGCGTCGGCTACGCCGTCGGCCGCCATGGCATCGTGATCGTTGGCCAGGGTGTATTCGCAGAAGCCGCCCCAGCCGCTGGAGTACCGGGGATCGGAAAAATCGAAGACCAGCCCTCCGATGACCCGCTGCCCCACCCGGAAGTTGCGGACCTTGCCGCCCACAGCCTCGACGATTCCCGCGCATTCGTGTCCCAGCACGAGCGGGTACTTGTCCACGCCCGGAAAATGGCCCGCGATCAGCTTGCCGTCGGTGGCGTTGCACAGACACGCGACCTCGGTCCGGATCAGGGCCTGATAAGGCCCGGCGGTGGGGCGGCCTAACTCGACTATCGCTACTTTTCCGGGCTCGGTAACGGCAACTGCACGCATAAGTCACTCCTCTCAGTTCCCCGCGGGCCCCACGTGGCGCAGGCTCTCAGCCTGCCGCGTCGAGACTCGTCTCTACGCTTGGTGGCTGGCAGCGCAAGACTCGACACGAGTGTCGAGTCGGCAGCCTGAGAGGCTGCGCCACGGGCTGCATACGATAGTGTGTCTATGAATCAGATGACTTAGTTCAGCATCGCCAGTTCGTCGTAGACTTCCACCAGCGAACGGTACGTCTTTTCAAACACCGGCATCAGCCGGCGGTACACTTTTCGATTTTCCGCGTTGGGGGTGGCCGTGCGATCCACGCGGACGAACCTATGAATCACGTCGAAATCGGGGTAGAGGCCGGCCGCAACTCCGCCGATTACCGCCGCGCCCATGGAAGTGGCTTCCTCCAGGAAGTTGAGCGATTGCACGGGGCATTGATAGACGTCCGCCATGATTTGCCGCCACACCTCGCTGCGGGCGCCGCCGCCAATCACCGTGATCGCATCGATGGGCACGTGCTCGCGAAAGATGTTCACGATGATTCCGAGGTTCATGGTGATGCCTTCCATCACCGCCCGCAGCATGTCCTCGCGCCGCGTCGCCAGGCTGAGCCCCACAAACGCTCCTCGCGCGTTGGGATTCCACCACGGCGTCCGCTCGCCCAACATGTAGGGCAGAAACAGAACGCCGTTCGACCCGGCGGGCACGCCGGCCACGGCTTCATCGATCACCTGGTAGGGACTGACGCCGCGCGCGGCCGCCTGCCGCGCTTCCTCCTGGCAGAGCGTGTTCTTCAGCCAGTTGTGACTGGAACCGGCCGTCTGCATGGTGCCGCTGGGATGCAGATAGCCCGGCACGCAGTGGGCCCAGTTCATGGTCCGCATCCCGCTATCGACGATCGGCTTTTCGACGGTCAGCGCCACCCAGGACGAGGAGCCCAGGTAATTGTATGCCGTTCCGGGCCGGATGCAGCCTACGCCGACGCCCGCGCAGCTTCCGTCTCCGCCTCCGACAGCCACCGGCGTGCCTTCCCGCAGACCGGTCTCGCCGGCGGCGCGGGAGGTGACTGTTCCCAGGATGGCCGTCGATGGCAGCGCCTCCGGAAACTTCCCGCCGTCCAGCTCCGCGAGAGCGATGATCTTTTCCGACCAGCGGAAGGTGTTGAGGTCGAAGGCATTGGTCCCGGAAGCGTCGGAGTAATCGGTGGCCATACGCCCGGTAAGACGGGAGTTGATGTAATCCTTGGCGCAGAGTGTCTTGTAAGTGCGGGTGTAGATCTCCGGCTCATGATCGCGGATCCACATCAACTTTTCCAGAGAGTATGAGGCGCTGACGCGGTGGCCGGCTATGTCATAGAAGCTCTTAAGATCGATCTTGGAGAGCACCTGCGTGGCTTGCACGGTAGCTCTTTGATCGCAGTAGAGGATCGAGGGACGCAATGGATTGCCTTCCCGGTCCACCGGGGTGCAGCCCATCATCTGCCCGCTCAGCGCCACCACGGCCACCTCGGACGCATCGGCCCGGGCTTCGATCAGAAGCTCCCGGGTGGAGCGGCAGACGGCGCTCCACCAGTCACGGGGGTCCTGTTCGGCCCAGTTACCGTTGAAGAAGCGGGTGTCATAAGGGCACGTGCGGCTGGCCACCAGGCTGCCATCCGTCTTGTACAGCGTGGCCTTGTTGCCGCTGGTGCCCAAGTCGTGCGCCAAGAGGTATTGCGCCATGTTACTTATAGCCAAACAGGTTGGCGCCGGTCCAACCAATCAACCCGACGATGGCCCCGCCGACGATACCACCGAGGATCGTGGCCAGAACGCGCGGCGCGGATTCCGCGGCGGCGCGCAGCCTGCGGCCGCGCCCGGTTTCGCACAAGCCGCAGACCCACATGCCCGAGGCGATCGCCGTACCCATGTCAACCCATGGAGCCGACCCGCGGAAGCCCTGATAGATCAAGCCGAACTGCTTGGAACCTCCCTCCGGATGCGGAATCAACTCGGGGTTGATGCCAAAGCCAGGCAGCTTGTGATTCAAGACCCAGAACGTGCCGATGATGAACGCAGCCGCGAACATGCCCCCGATCGGACCAAAATCCTCCACCAGCCTGCCCCAGCAGATGATCACCGCGAAGGCCACGCAGAAGGCCCCGAATATGGTGGTGAGTATGCTGACCGGCGGCATGCCGATGGAGGCCGCATAGTGGGACATCATTTCATACATACGGGCTCCTGCGTTTCCGTCCGGCCGCGGTTGAATGCCGGATGGCGCTTCTTCACGCGCGCCGCCAACACTCCGGCCAGGCTTCCGCCGATCAGGCAGCAGACCAGCGTGGGCAGACACTGCGCAAATTCATCATGGAAGCGCACTATGGCCCACACGATGCCGGAGGAACAAACCGACCAACCCTGGTCCACCCAGATCTTGCCCGGCTCGTTCCAGATCATCCCGATCCAGTGGTTCATGTACCAGCAGATGCCGATGACAATGGTTGCGGCCAGCCAACCGCCCATGATGCCGTAACTTTTCCACATCTCCGGCCAGACGCCAAAAACCAGCGCGCCGCAGACGGCCCCGCCCACAACCGTTGTAAGAAGCCTCATTTCAGCCTCAGAAACGAAAGCGTCGCCGGTGATTCATGCTTGCCGTTGACCTTGTCGGGCTCGATCACGGCATCGAAGTTCGACACCACCAGCATGCCGTTCCAGACAATCGGTTCTCCCGGTTCGTTCAGATCGCCGTCACGGCCGCCGGTGTCTCCGTTCCGAGCCAGCACGGAAACTGCGCCGCCGGGAGTGACCTTGGCGATGGCGTTATTGGAAAAGTCGGCAACATAGATGTTGTCGGCCGCGTCGACGCACATTCCGTCCGTGGTGCGCATCTTGGCGGCGGTAGCCTTGGCCAGGAAACCCGGCAGCTTGGGATCTAGCGAGTAATCGTGATCCGTCCTGGCAAAAAGAGAGATGCCGGTGACATTGCCCTTATCGTCGAAGGTCAGCTTGCGGATCGCTCCATCGCCGAAGTTACCCACGAACAGGTTTCCCTTGCTGTCGAAGACGATGCCGTCGAGGCCGTACTGCGCGTACTTGTTCTCCGTGACAAAGCTCGCCAAGAGGTTAGGATCCTCCATGGTATTACTGACCTGGATGTCCCGGCCGTCCGCGGGGAAACGATAGACCGCGCTGACCATGAGTCCGTCGGGCCGCTTGATCTTGGGCAGCTTGGATACGGTAACATACACCCGGCCGTTGCGATATCTCAGTCCGTTGGGGTGACTGATTCCCCTGGCAAGCACGGTGGTCTCGGCAAGCTTGTCGCCGTCCAGGCGCAAGCGCAAAATGCGACCCTGGTTGACCTCGCCGTCCGGTCCGTTCCCGGACGCCCAGTTCTGATTGTCAACCACGTATAACTCGCCCGCCGGGCCAAACTCGACCCCCATGGGGCATGCCCTGCCGGTCTCGGCCAGGATGGGGCATTCGAACAAATCGCGAACCTTGCGGTCCTTGCCGATCTTGACGAAGCGGCCCGGAACCCCGGGCTTGGTTGCCCCTGGGGCGTAACTGGCAAAGTTGGGGCAGGCCAGCAGCAGATCGCCGTCGGGCGCAATCGCCATGCCGTCGGGCGTCACCGCGAAATCCGGCAGATCGACCAGCAACTGGGCCTTCTGAAGCCCGGCCCGCCCGCAACCGCACAGCGCCGCCGAGAGGGCCGCAAGTCCGGCAATAATTAAGACAGATTCTCTATGCACGATCCGCTCCTGACTCACTTCGCCTTCGCGGCCTTGGGTTTCTCGACGATGGCCGTGGCCCAAAGAAACCCGGCGACCGCTTCGTTGCCGTTGACTGATTTGGGATAGTTGATGTAGGCGTCGTAGCTCGCCTGGACGCAAAGTCCCTCGCAGGCGCTGTAGATATCCACCAAGCCCTGTTCGTTGATCTTGGCGTTCTCGATGATGCCCGTATAACCCTTGGAAACCACCGGACCATATTCGGCCTGTTTCAGCAGCCCCAGCTCGATGCCCCGCTCGATGGAGTAAGTGAACATGGCGCTGCCCGAGTTATCGGTCCAGTTATCGGCGCGGTCGCCTTTATCCACCACCTGGAACCAACGGCCGCTCTTGGGATCCTGGGTGCGTTTGAGGCCGGCGGCCAGGCGGGTGTACACGTCCAGCACCTCGCTCCGGCGCGGATGATCTTTCGGCATCACCGCCAGAGTCTCGGCCAGGATGAGCGAATACCAACCGAGGCCCTCGCTCCAGACCTCGCTCGAAAGGCCCGTCTTGGGATCGGCCCAGTGAGTGGGGCTGGAAGGCCGGTGGCTGCCAATCACCACCGGCAATTCCGGCTGCTCGGCCCACGCGTGGTAATAAAGGCCGGTATCGTCCTTCAAGCCGTGGCGGGCGAATGCAAGAATCTGTTTGGCTGCTTCGTTGAAGCAGTATTCGGCGTCGCCTATGGACTGTCCATAGCGGATCAGCGGCATCTGGCCCATGAACACGCCATCCACCCACATCTCCCCGCGCAACGTCTGGTTGTGCCAGAAGCCGCCATCCGAGTTTCGCGGAAACCTGTCGAAGGCCTGGCGGATTTGGGTCGCGGCGATCCGGTAGCGTTCGTCGTGAGTGCGCTCGTAGAGACCGACGACGATGTTGCCGGGCATAGTGTTGTCGAGGCTTTCGAGGCGAACGCCCTTCAGATTGCCCTTTTCATCGATGAACTGGTCCATCACGCGCTTGATGAAATCCCAATACTTGGGATCGCCGGTGGAGCGCGCTACCATCTCGATGCCATTGAGCGTGTACCCGGTGACGTACGACCAGCGCGCCAGGCGGTCGCGCGGCGCGCCGGGGTTGCGGCTGATGATGCTGTCGGCGACGGCGACGGCCCACGATTTTGGGGCGGCGGCGGGGGCCGCGGGCTGAGCCCCATGAGCCATCCAGGCCAGCGCCAGAATTGCGGCGGTAGAACGCAGCGTAGCGATCATGGGAAGGCGCCCTCCAAAGGGGCGGAATAATTAAGACCCGATTGTATGGAGCGTCTCCGGGGTTGTCAAGCAAAGGGAAGAGGTCGCGGGCCGCGATGGCCGCTCTTGCTCAAAACGGCTCCTGTGTGCTTTTGCTTCCGAAAATACTGGCGTCCGGCCCCAAAAAGTGTCATAATTTGCCCAACTGGGTGCATCCGGGTTGGACGATGCGTTCGAGCAAGAGGGATGAGGATGTGGAAACTGTGGCGCCTTCGAACCTGCTTTTCGGCGGCTCTCCTGTTCCTTGTTCCCGCGCTGGCTCAACAGCAGTCCGGGACTACCTCCAGCGACTCCACGACCACCGATAACGGGGGAAATACGTCGACCCAGGGGACTACGCCGAGGCGCCCGCCGGGCGCGTTTTCCCGCGACTCGCGCGGCGTCTACCTATCCGGGCGCGTGATGGTGGACGGCGTGCCGCCGGGCGAGTCGGCCGCCATCGAGAGCTCGTGCAACGGAACCTATCGGACCGAGGGGTACACCGACAGTCAGGGCCGTTTCGGTATCCGGCTGGGTGAGAGAAACGATGGCGTCACGCCGGATGCCAGTATGGGGACAGGGTTCGGAATCCCAGGCGTTTCCGCATCGGGGGCGGCCGGTGGGAATGCCAGCGGCGGCGCGCGGAGGCTGGACGGCTGCGAATTGCGCGCCAGGCTGCCCGGATACCAATCGGAAACCATCAGGCTGGGCGTGCGGCTTGCGGACCAGTCCGACATCGGGGTGATTTTCCTGCATCGCCTTGGCCCGGCGGATGGGCTGACGGTGAGTATGACGTCCCTGGCGGCTCCGAAAGAAGCCCAGAACGCCCTCCGCAAGGGTCGCGAAGCGCTCGCTAAAGGAAAGCGCGCGGATGCCCGGAAGAGCCTGGAAAAGGCCACGCGCATCTATCCGAAATATGCGGTGGCGTGGTTCGAACTGGGAAAGTTGCAGTTAATTCAAAGCGATTCGCCGGCCGCGCGGATTTCCTTCGAGGCGGCCATCCACGCGGACGCGAAATTTCTGCCGCCCTATGTGGCGCTGTCGGTGCTTGAGGGCACGGCGCAAGAATGGCCGCAGTTGGAAGAAACCACCGCGCGGGCCATCGCGCTCGACCCATACGGCTCTCCTCAAATGTACTTCTACAACGCGGCGGCCAGGTATTACCAGCACGATCTGGAGGGCGCCGAAAAGAACGCCCGCGAAGCTGAGCGCCTGGACAAGAATCGCGAGATCGCGGGCGTATGGCGGTTGCTGGGCTCGATCCTGGCCATTCGGCGGGATTTCGCCGGAGCCGCGGAGCAGTTCCGCACCTACCTGGCGCTTGTCCCGCATGCCTCCAACGCCGCCGATATCCGGGTGGAACTGGACCGCATGGAGAGGCTTTCCGCGCGCGCCTCCGCCCAGACTGTTAACTAGTAGACCCCGGCCGCTTCCGGCGCCCGCCTATAGCGCGATATCTCTGTGATTGACCTTGGCTTTGAATCCGGCCGCCACCAGCTTTCGCCGGATCTCATCGGCCATCATCACCGAGCGGTGATGCCCGCCCGTACAACCGAAGGCGATGGTCAGGTAGCTCTTGCCTTCGCGGATATAGTGCGGCAGCAGGTAAATCAGCAGCTCGGAGATGCGCGAGATGAACTCCACGGTCTGCGGGAAGGAGCGGATATAGCGGGCTACGCCGGGGTTCTTCCCAGTCAGGTTCTTGAACCGGGGAATGTAGTTGGGGTTGGGCAGGAAGCGAACGTCGAAGACCAGGTCGCTGTCGGGGGGCACGCCGTGGCGATAGCCGAAGCTGGTCACGTAGATCAGGATTTTGGATTCGGCGCTCTGCCCGCGGAAGTGTTCGCCGATAAACTCGCGCAGCTCGTGGACGGTGAACTTGGAGGTATTGATGATCAGGTCGGCCATCGCGCGGATGGGCGCGAGCTGGGCTCTCTCCGCGCGAATGCTGCGCGTGATGGACCGGCCGGCGAGAGGGTGCGGCCTGCGGGTTTCGCTGAACCGCCGCACGAGCGATCCCTCGTCGGCTTCGAGAAAAACCAGTTTGGCGTCCACGGACTTGCGGATGGCCGCGAAAACCTTCGGAAAACGCTTCAGCCCTTCGCCTTCGCGGATGTCCACCACCAGCGAGGCGGCACGCACACCCGGATTGTCGCGCGTCAGCTCGGCGAACTTGGGGATGAGATCCACCGGCAGATTGTCCACGGAGTAGAACCCCAGGTCCTCGAGAGCCTTCAGAACGGAGCCCTTGCCCGACCCGCTCAGGCCGGTGATGACTACGAGCTCGGCCTTGGGGGCCTTTTTCGCGGCGCGCCTGGCGGACGCGCGCGGGGCCGTACGTGGCTGCCTGGCGGGCATGTCCGCGGTTATCCCTCGACCAGGTCGAAGTGGCCGTCGCGGCGGCGTACCAGCACCGAAACGCGGTCGGTTTCGGCGTCCGTATAGACCAGGTAATCGCCCTTTTTTTCCATCTCCAGAAGGGCCTCTTCCAGAGTTATGGGCTTGCGCTTCTGGTGGTGGTTGACGCGGTAGACGCGGCGTTCGGCCTCAGGCTGGGCTTCCTTTTCGGCGGGGGCCTCGGGTTCCGCGGGGGCCGTGCGCGGAGCGCGCTTGGTGTCGCGCCACTTCTCGCGGGCTTTCACGGCCTGCTTTTCCAGCTTCTCGGCGGCCGAATGAATGGCGGTGAACAAGTCGCTGCTGGAACCCAGCCCGACAAGCTGGTGGCCGAAATAGTTGATGGTCGCTTCGGCCTGGTGGGTACGTCGTTCGAGCGACAGAATCACGTGCGCTTCGCATTCCCGCCTGCCATCCAGCAGCTTGCCGATCTTGCTGAAACGGGATTCGAGCTTCCTCAACTGGGCTGGAGCCAACTCGACCTGTCTGCCAGTGTATGCGATCTTCATGAATCCAATCCCCTCTATTACTTTATAACTCTTCGGCCAATTACCTTGACGCGGAGACGCGAAGACGCCGAGAATCTGAGAAGAAAAACCCAAAACAGCGAACAAAATAAAAGGCTTATTCTCCGCGTCTCGGCGGCTCCGCGTCAAAAACGCTCTTCCGCTCAGCTCCGCACGCGGCGCTGGTGGGTGGAGGGGATCTTCATGTCTTCGCGGTACTTGGCTACCGTGCGGCGGGTCACGTTAATGCCCTCGGCTTCGAGCAGGGCGGTGATCTGTTCGTCGGTGAGGGGCTTGCCGCGGTCCTCTTCCTCGATCATCCGCTTGACCTTGCGTTTCAGCAGTAGAAGGGGCGTGCCGCCGCCGGAGGGCCCCTGCACGGCCTCGGAGAAGAAGTAGCGCAGCTCGAAGACGCCCTGGGGCGTGTGCACGTACTTGCCGGCCACGGCGCGGCTGACGGTAGAGGGGTGGACGCCGACTTCTTCGGCTACGTCCTTGATCATCATGGGCTTGAGGAGGTCGAGGCCCTGGCTGAGGAAGTCCGTCTGGCGGCGCACAATGGCCTGGCACACTTTCATGATGGTCTGCTTCCGCTGCTCGATGTTCTTCATGAGCTGAATGGCGGAGGTATAGCGCTCGCGAACGTAGTCGCGGACCTCTTTGGTGGCCCCGTTCTCGCGGTCCAGCATCTTGCGATACTGCGCGTTCAGGCGGAGCTGGGGGACGTCCTCGTCGTTCATCTGGATGATGTAATCGTCGCCATCCTTGGTGAAGTAGACGTCCGGCTCGACAACCCGCGCGCCGGGTCCCGAGTAGCGCAGGCCAGGACGCGGGTTGAGATGCTGGATCATGTAAACGGCGGTCTCGATGTGCTCAGCGGGCCGGCCCAGAACCTTGGCCAATTCCTTATACTGGCGTGTTTCCAGCAGCCGCAGGTGGTTGGAAACGATTTGCCAGGCTACGCCGCCCTTGCCGTTGACGCTCTCGATCTGGAGCAGCAGGCACTCGCGCAGGTTGCGCGCGCCCACGCCCGCCGGGTCGAGCGATTGCACCGCCCGGAGGGCCTCCTCGAGGCGCTCCAGCGGGTGCCCTCCGACCCCCGCAATCTCCTCCAGCGAGGTGGTCAGATAGCCGTCCTCGTCGAGGTTCCCGATGATGGATTCGGCCGCGTCGCGGACCTCGTCGGAAATCACGCTCACGCTCAACTGCGAGCGCAGATGGTCGCCCAGCGTAACGGGCGCGGAAAGGAACGTCTCAAAGGACGGCTTCTCCACCGATTCCGAGGCCGGGCTTCGGTAGCCGGGATCGAGGTAATCGTCGAAGAAGGAACCGAAGTCGATTTCGTCGAACGGGTCGGTGGCGGCAGGCGTCTCGGCCGGTTCCGGCAGCGCCGGTTCAGGCTCCGGCGCGGCCGCGGCGGTTTCCTCGGCATCCGGAAACATGGAGCCGTTAATGGCCACGTCGACGGCCGCGCCGTCGAGAGCGCTGCCTTCGTTTCTCACCGAGGAATCCAGGATCTGCTGGTCGGCCGGGTCCGATACCCGTTCCTCTTCCTGTTCCAGCAAGGGCAGCAGTTCCTCGGGCGTGATCTCCTCTCCGGGCTCCTCGGTGGCCTCTTCCAGGACCGGGTTCTTGACGATTTCCTGGTCGATCATCTGCTTTAGTTCCAGCCGGTTAAGCTGGAGAACAGTGACCATCTGCACGAGGCCCGGAGTGAGAATCTGCTTCTGCGCGACCCTCAATTGTAGTCTCGGCGACAGCAGGCTCATCCGCCTCCATGATATCACTCCACTGCCGCATTCTTCCCTCCGAACCCGGCCGCAATGGGCGGCGCGCGTGAGGTTTCCAACAGACAGCTTGGCTTCCACGAATAATCCGGACCATCGAATCGGGCGGTATCACCCAGGAAGCCGGGGCCCATCGGCGACCAGGGAAAAATGGCCGCCACTTGAACGGCACATTGAGGTATGATTACCCCGAAGGGTGCCTCTATGATCAAGAAGCTGCTTTGCGTAACTGTAGTCCTGCTGGTTGCGGTCGTCGCCCTGTTGGCGGCGGACGCGGTAACCGGCAAGTGGACGTATGAACAACCGATGATGGGCCGTGGCGGCGGTGGTGGCGGTGGTGGAGCCCCCGGTGGCGGCGGCGGTGGCGGCAACATGCCCCCGCGCATTGTGACGTTGGACCTCAAGGCCGACGGCGCGAAACTGACCGGCACGATCCTGCAGCCGGCGTTTGGCCGCAGAGGCGGCGGCGGTGGTGGGGAAGCTCCTCCCGCTCCGACGCCGGTGCAGATCTCCAACGGCAAGGTGGACGGCAACAATGTCTCGTTCGAAGTGACCCGCGATATGGGCGGCAACTCGATGACCACTAAGTACGAAGGCGTGGTATCGGGCAGCGAGATGAAGTTGAAGGTAACGTCGCCCGGCTTTAACGGCGGCGATCCCCGAGTCTCCGAAGCCACGGCGAAGAAGCAATAACACGGCCGTCGAGCCGATCTGCAATTTTCAGCGGTCCTGGATGCGCTTCCGCGTAAACAGGGCCGCTTTTCTTTTGTTCGAGGGGTAACGCCCCGAGGTGGGACGACGCCCAAGCTATTACTATGACCAAGAAGCTGCTTTTTGCAGGAATGATTCTGCTTGTGGTGGCCCTCGTCGCATTGGCGGCGGACGCTGTTACGGGCAAGTGGGTATCCGAAACACCGGGTCGGGACGGTACGCCGCGCCAGACCACGTATAATTTGAAGGCCGATGGCGCCAAACTGACCGGAGATGTCGCCGGCGGCATGGGCGGACGCGGCGGAGGTGGTGGTGGCGGCGCTCCGGCGCCGGCGCCGATCTCCAACGGCAAGGTGGATGGCAACAACATCTCGTTCGAAGTGACCCGCGACATGGGCGGTAACTCATTCACTATGAAGTACGAAGGCGTGGTATCGGGCAGCGAGATGAAGCTCAAGATCACCAGGCCGGATTTCCAAGGCGGCGGCGCCCCCGTAACCACCGAGGCTACCGCGAAGAAGCAATAACACGGCCGTCGAGCCGATCTGCAATTTCAGCGGTCCTGGATACGCCTCCGCGTAAAACAGGGCCGCTTTTCTTTTGTTGGAGGCGTAACGTCCCGACGCGGGATGACGCCCAAGGTATTACTATGACCAAGAAGCTGCTTTTTGTAGGAATGGTTCTGCTTGTCGTGGCCCTCGTCGCATTGGCGGCGGATGCTATTACCGGCAAGTGGGGATATGAAATGGAAGGCCGCGGCGGCGGACCCGGGCGCCCCGTTACCCTGGATCTGAAGGCCGATGGCGCCACGCTGACCGGAACAGTTACCGGCATGGGTGGCGGCGGCCGTGGCATGCGCGGTGGCGGCGGTGGCGGCGGCGGCGCTGCTCCGGGTGGTGGAGCTCCTCCAGCTCCGACGCCGGTGCAGATCTCCAACGGCAAGGTGGATGGCAACAACGTTACGTTCGAGGTGAGCCGCGATACGCAGAACGGCGCCATGGTTACCAAGTTCGTTGGCGTGGTATCCGGCAGCGAGATGAAGTTGAAAGTCACTGCTCCTGGGCGCGGCGGCGGCGATCCCGTGACCACCGAAGTGACCGCGAAGAAGCAATAGTCCGGCCGTCGAGCCGAAACGATTTAGGCGGCCCATGCCCACGCCTCCGCGTGGACTGGGCCGTTTTTTTTGTCAAACGCCTCTTCGAGCCGCGGGCGGCGGGCGCAAAGACAATTCTGCGAGAATTCGCGACGCGGGCCACTATATGTGCGTACCAGGATGCGCGCCGCCCTATTATTCGCGCTCTGTCCGGTGGCTCTGGCTCAGGCGCCTGATCCGGCGTACGAGGTCCTCGCGACGGCCTACGACGAATTGCGCGCGCGCGATTACGACTCCGCCATCGCCAACTTTCTGAAGGGCATCGAAGCCGCTCCGAAACGAGCTTCCATTCGCAAAGACCTGGCTTATGCGTACCTGAAAGCCGGCGAAAACGTTCTGGCCCGCGACCAGTTCCGCGAGGCGATGGCGCTTGACGAGGCGGACGTGGAGACAGCCATGGAGTACGCCTTTCTCTGCTACGAAACCAAGGAGAGGGTGCAGGCGCGCCGCGTTTTCGACCGGATTCGCAGGACCGGGGCCGAGCCGTTCCGGGCCAGGGCGGAGCAGGCCTTTCAGAACATTGACGCCCCTTTGGCGGCCGGAATCGAGCGCTGGCGGAAGGCGATCGAAATGGGGGCCGACAACTTCAGCGCGCATTTCGAACTGGCAACGCTGGCCGAGGAGCGCGACGAGTTGGATCTGGCCGCGGAGCACTATGAAAAGGCTTGGCGGAGCTTGCCCGACCGGCGGAGGGTTCTAGTGGATCTGGGCCGCGTGTGGAAGGCCCAGGGCCGCGCGGACGAGGCCAATGCAGCTTTGCTGGCGGCATCGCGCGGAGGGGAGGCGCGCGCGGCCGAGATGGCGCGCGAGTTGCTGCCCGGGCGCTATCCCTACGTGGCCGAGTTCCGCCGCGCATTGGAGGTGGATGCGGGCAACGCCGAGCTGCGGCGCGAGCTGGCCTACCTGCTGCTGAAGATGGACCAGCAGCCCAAGGCCGAGGTGGAGTTCCAGCGGCTGGCCGAGACGGTCCCGGAAGATCTTCTTTCGACCACCCAACTTGCATTTCTGCTCTACGGACGGGGCGAGGTCGCAGCCGCCCAGCCGTTGTTCGACCGCGTACTGGCGGGTGGCGACGAGGAAATGGCCAACCGGGTGCGCGCGGTTCTTCGCATTCCGCAAGTGCAGGCGCGCCCCGAGGCGCAGCCGGCTTCCATCGACGCCAGGGTGATGGCCGAACGCAGCATCAAAGCCGGCTACTTGAAGGACGCCCTCAAATACCTCGACATCGCACACGAATCCGACCCCGGCGACTTCAACGTGATGCTGCAACTCGGATGGACCTACAACATCCTTCATCAGGATGGGCAGGCGGTTCGTTGGTTTGATCTGGCGCGGAAGAGCTCGGACGCCCTGGTCGCCGGCGAAGCCTCCAAGGCGTGGCGCAACTTACGCGGCTCAACCGAGCTGTTTCGGACTACAGCTTGGCTGTTCCCCTTGTTTTCCATGCGATGGCGGGATCTGTTCTCCTACGGACAGGTTAAAACCGAGCTCCGGACCGGCGGGCCGGTCAAGCCGTATGCAAGCCTCCGGTTCATTGGCGACACGCGGCGCACCATCGGCGGCGTCACGCCCATGTATTTGTCCGAGAGCGCATTCATTCTGGGGTTGGGGCTGCGTACAACGTCGTGGCGCGGCGTGATGGCTTGGGGCGAGGCTGGCTCCTCCATCGGCTATCTTACCAGGCACATGACGCCAGACTATCGCGGGGGTGTCTCCGTGGTGCGGGGAACGGGCCGGCGGATGGGCTCAGAGACGTCGGGCTGGTTCGCGGATACGACGATTGACGGCGTTTTCATCAGCCGGTACGGAAACGACTTCCTGGCGTATCAACAGGGCCGGCTGGGTTATACGACTGCCTTGGGAACCAGCCAGGCGCAATTCTATTGGAATGCCATCCTGACAATCGACGCGAGCCGGCAGGCGTGGGCCAATTTCGTCGAAACGGGGCCTGGGTTGCGCTTTGCGGGGGCTCTCTTGCCTGAACATATGTACTTTACGCTCAATCTATTACGCGGATCGTACCTGGTGGGCGGGATGGCCCGGTACAACGATTTTCGGGCCGGTTTCTGGTATGCGGTTACTCGTTAGTCTGGCGTTGCTGGCCACCGGCGCCCAGGCGGCCGACGGACCCTACTTCAGCGTGCTTTCCGAAGATGCCGGGGCGTGGCCGGAGATCCTTTCTTCGATCGGCCTGCAGCGGCAACCCGCCGCCACCGCGCGGATCTTCGTAGCCCGCTCGGGAGCAGCCGCTTCCACGGAATGGCTGAGCCGTACGGAGAAGGGCGCCATTCTCATTCTTGAGGGCGAATCGTCTTTGGCCGAGGTTTTCGGCTTCCGGCCAAGTCCGGAGAACGTGCGCATCACCAGCCTCACGGACGTGCATCAGCCAAAGCTATCCATTGTGTGGGAGAAAGGGCTGGAGTTGCCGGTCTTCATGCTGCCGGCGGGCGCGGAGGTCTTTGCGCGGGAGCGTTGGACCGGCGCGCCCCTGCTGGCCGGACTGCGCCGCGGCGCGGGCGCGGTGCTGTGGCTGGCTGCGCCACCCGGGAGCCGAGGGTACGAGCGGTTTCCTTACCTGCTGCAGGCGCTCTGCGACCTGGGGATGGAGCCTCCCTTTCGCTCCGCGCGATTGTGGGCGTTTTTCGATTCCGCATACCGCCTGCGAGTGGACCCGGACTACTTCGCGGCGCGATGGCGCAAGAGCGGCATCGCCGCACTGCACGTGGCCGCGTGGCAGTATTTCGAGCCGGACCGAGAACGCGATGCGTACCTGACGAAGCTTATTGGGGCCTGCCACAGGGAAGGGATACTGATGTATGCGTGGCTGGAACTGCCGCACGTGAGCGACAAGTTCTGGCAGGATTACCCGGAGTGGAGGGAAAAGACCGGATTACTCCAAGATGCGCAGCTCGACTGGCGAAAGCTGATGAACCTGGCCAACCGCGATTGCTTCCAGGCTGTTTCGGCGGGCGTAAAGCAACTGGCCGACAGGTTCGACTGGGATGGCGTAAACCTGGCTGAGCTGTATTTCGAGTCGCTCGAGGGCATCGCCAACCCGTCGCGGTTCACTCCGTTCAATTCCGACGTGCGGGCGGAATTCCAGAGTCTTAGCGGTTTCGATCCGTTGGAACTCTTCAGCTCGCGAAAGGACGAAGCGTCACGCCGGGCGTTTCTCGATTTCCGCAGCGACCTGGCCGGGAGGATGCAGGAGGAGTGGCTGGATCAGCTTGAGGGCCTGCGCCAACGAAAGCCGCAGCTCGACATTGTTCTGACGCATATCGACGACCGCTTCGATACGGGGATGAAGGACGCCCTGGGTGCGGATGCGGCGCGGGTTCTGCCCCTCATGGAGCGTCATCCGTTGACGTTTCTGATCGAAGACCCCGCCACTGTTTGGAACCTGGGGGCACAGCGATACCAGACCATCGCCGAGCGTTATAGCCAATTGACGCCGCATACGGAGCGATTGGCGATTGACGTGAACATAGTCGAGCGATACCAGGATGTGTACCCAACCAGGCAGCAGACAGGTGTGGAGTTGTTCGAGTTGGTTCACAAAGCCGCCGCTAATTTCCCGAGGGTGGCCCTGTATTTCGAGAACTCTCTGGCGCCGATTGACCTCCAGCTTCTGCCCTCCGCGGCGGCGAGCGTGACGCGGATCGAGAGCGTCGGCCCCAAGCTGCTGGTAGAGTCGGCCGCCGGGGTGGGAGTGCCGTGGAAGGGGCCTGCAATGGTGGATGGCCGACCCTGGCCAGCGACGGATGGGGAGACGATCTGGCTGCCTGCCGGCGCGCATGCGGTTTCCGCCGGAACGCCCCGGAGCGGGCCGAACATAACCCATCTCAACGGGGACCTGAAGGCCGCCCGTACCCTAGGCGTCAACGGACTGGAGTTCTCGTACCAGAGCGGCGCGCGGGCCATCGCGATCCTCGACAGGGTTCCGCTGCATGTGGAGATCGATGGCGTCGAGGGGGCTGCGGCGACAGCCGGGCTGAAGACCCTTTTGCTTCCGCGGGGCCAGCATATTGTGAAGGTGGAAACCTCCGCCCAGTGAGCTTTCCGTGACAATCCAGCCCCAATTGGGGTAGGATGTCGGAAGGCTAATGACGGATGTAGCGTTACAGCCCGGTCCTCCGGAGATTCCGGATAAGCTCTACTTCAAGATCGGCGAAGTAAGCGAGTTACTCGCCGTGGAGCCCTACGTATTGCGGTACTGGGAGACCGAATTCCCGGTGCTCTCCCCCAAGAAGTCCGGAACCGGACACCGTTTGTACAGGCGCAAGGATGTGGAGCTGCTGCTCCGTATCAAGCACCTGCTCTATGAGAAGCGGTTCACGATCGAAGGCGCTCGCCAGGCGCTTCACGCCGAGGCGCGGATACCCAAGCCGCGGATAAGGAGCGCACAGCGGGAACTGTTCTCGGACGACCCGTTATCCGAGATACGCAGAGAGTTGGCGGATATCCTCACGACATTGAAGTGAGACTACGGCTCGCCGATGATCGCGGAGTAGATGCGGTCCAGGTCATCGGCTGAGTGGTAGTCGATTTCGATGCGTCCCTTCTGCCTGGCCTTCTCGACGATGCGCACGCGCGTTCCCAGGACGCGTTCCATCTCCTGAATGGCCGCCTTCACGTTGGGGTCGGCCTCGACCTCGTCGACGTGCTTGGGTTTGCGGTCCTCCATCATCTTCTGGGTGGTACGCTCCAGTTGGCGTACGGACCAGCCTTGCGCTACGGCCTTTTCGGCGGCTTCCCGTTGTAATTCGGGTGACGGAAGCGAAAGGAGGCACCGCGCGTGCCCGGCCGAGAGGCGGCGTTCGGAGACGAGTTGCTGGAGGTCCGAGGGAAGCTGGAGAAGGCGGAGGAAGTTCGTTATGGTCGTGCGGTCTTTGCCGGTGCGGCTGCCGATCTCTTCGGCCGAGAGTGAGAGTTCGCGGCCGAGACGCTCGAAAGCAATGGCGGTTTCAATCGGGTTCAGGTCCTCGCGCTGGATGTTTTCGACGAGGGTGATCTCCAGCAGGCGGTCGTCCGGGATGTCCAGAACAACGACCGGGGCCTGACTGATGCCGGCGAGTTTGGCGGCTCGCCAGCGGCGTTCCCCGGCCACCAACTGATATCGGTCTCCGACTCGGCGAACGACAAGAGGCTGGATGATTCCGCTGGTGCGAATGGATTGGGCAAGTTCGGCCAGTCGCTCGCCCTGGAACACGCGGCGGGGCTGGAGGGGATTGGGGTCAATGGAATCGATGGGGACCGCGCGGGGGGCGTCTTCGCGGGCGGGTTCTCCCGGGTTCGGCGCGGCCGTGGGGCGGGTCGGCAGGAGAGCGCCGAGCCCTTTACCGAGAGCCCTGCGCGAGGTGTCCACTTTGTTCATGCTCCAGGATCTCTTTTGCAAGTTGGATATAGCTTTCGGCGCCGCGAGAGCGGGGATCGTAGGTGAGGATGGGCTTTCCGAAGCTGGGGGCTTCAGCCAGACGGACGCTGCGAGGGATGAAGGTGCGAAAGACCTGCTCCCCAAAGAACTCGCGGAGGTCCGAGGCCACCTGGCGGGTCAGGTTAGTCCGATCATCGTACATGGTTAGGAGAATGCCGGCGATCTGCAGCGGGTGATTAAAGGAATCGCGGATTCTGTCGATAGTATCCATGAGTTCGGAAATACCCTCAAGGGCAAAAAACTCACACTGAATGGGCACAAGCACCGCGTCGGCGGCTATGAGGGCGTTGAGCGTAAGGAGGTCGAGCGCCGGCGGGCAATCAATGAGGATAAAGGGATAGGACTCACGAATTTCGGCAATGCATTCGCGCAGTCGGTGTTCGCGGTTAGGGAGGTCCACGAGCTCGAGATTGGCGCCGACGAGGTTCTTGTCGGCCGTGATGATGTGCAAGCCTTCGAGGTCCGTCGCGATGATGGCGTCCTGCGGAGAGGCTCCACCGAGCAGGACATCGTACATGCTCGGCCGGCCGGTGTTCTTGGCGACGCCCAGGCCGGTGGTTGCGTTCCCTTGCGGGTCCGAGTCGATTACGAGCACCCGGAGGTCATTGGCGGCCAGCGATGCGGCGAGATTGATGGCGGTAGTCGTCTTGCCAACCCCGCCCTTTTGGTTGGCGATAGCAAATACTCGACTCAAGGGGTCATACTAACATGAATTGGTGGAATTGCTGTTCGGCATTTGCCCCAATTGGGTTTCGGGGAAAACGCAGGCGATTCTTGAAGGCTGGCCCTCTGCCGTTTCGCGTGAAGCATAGCCCTTTTTGGTGCCCGAACACCCGGTGGAGGAGAGGTCGAGCGAATCCGCACGGTTTTCCGATTTCGCGGACGAACCCAGTTTCCAGGGACGTCAGCTCGCCCTGTTTCACGTGAAACAAACCCGATTCGAACATCGGCGAAACAAAGCCAATGTCGAAAGCTATCACCACGGTTTCCCTAGAAAACTTCAGCCGCTAGCTTTCTGAAAAGCCGGGGGTTAGGTCTGCCGACGGCGTAACGGAAACCGTCAGGCCCAGGCGCTCCAGCCGCCGCACCAGCCGCTTGGCCGTGCGCTCCGGGTGCAACCTGTCAAAGTAATCCTCACCCAGATCTTGATACGGCGTTCCGGTCTTCAGAATGCAATATGCGATCACCACGATCTTATGCGCGACGGCAATCACCGCCCGCGCCCATCCGCGCCGCGCCTTGACGCGGTGGAAGAAGGCTCGCAGGTATCCCTGTTTGCAGCGCGAAGCGGCCCACGCCGATTGCGTCAAGATCCGCCGCAAATACTTGTTGCCCTTCTTGGTCCGGCCGCTCAACTGCTTGCCCGCGCTTTCGCAACTCCCCGGACTCACCCCCGGCCCAACTCGCGCAGTGGTCGGCATCTGGGAACACCGACATGTCCGCGCCCAACTCCGCGATCAGATGCCACGCCGCGATCTTCTCTACTCCCGGGATCGTCGCCAACGCATTCACCTGATCCGCATGCGGCTGCATCCGCAGCGCGATCTCCGCCTCCAACTCCTCCACCTGCCGGCTCAGAAACTGATACAGCGCATAGTGCGTCTTCAGCATCGTGCGATGGAACTCGTTGAAGCAACCCTTGAGCGATTCCTTCACCTGCTTTTCTTTCTTGCGTAGCCGGCCCTTCACCTTCCACGCCAGCAACTCCGGCGAGTCTTCGCCTGCAATCATCGCCTCGATGATGCGCCGCCCCGACAGCCCCAGCAGATCGCTCGCTACCGAGGAGAGTTTGATGTTGGCGGTCTCGAACCAGTCGCGAATCTAGTTATGCGACTCGCCCCGCTGCTGGAGCAGGCTGAGACGATAGCGCAGCAACTGCCGCAGTTCCCGAATCTCGTGCGGCGGTACAAAGCTGGGGTCCAGGCGGCCGTCTTGCAAGTACTCGGCAATCCGCTTGGCGTCCCGCCGGTCGCTCTTGCGGCCCTGCAATGCCTTCACCTGCACCGGATTCACCAATACCAACCGGAAACCGTGATCTTCTAAAATGTCCCACACCGGACGCCAGTACACGCCGGTGGATTCCATGGCGATTTCGGTGACCTTCAATTGCTTCAGCCAGACCCGCATGCGTGTTAGATCGTTGCGAAAGGTCATGTACGTCTTGCGCGCCGGAGCCCCATCGCCTCCCTCCGGCGGCAACACGCAAACCACGATGGTGTCTTTGTGGACGTCCAGTCCACAGCAACGGCGGTATACTACGTTCGACATAACGTCCTCCTGCCGCCGGAGACGAGGGACGCTGGAAGAAATCGGACTTTCCCTGGCGGGCTTCCCACCTTGCGGCAGGAGCCTCAATCGTAAATTCCCAAAACGCGCCCCGGCCATATTCACGCACGGGCTTGTTGACGCCAGAACGGAGCCGGTCTATATCGCCTCGGCGGCCCCCCCAGGATCTCTCCACTGGCGCCCGTTTTCATCCCCATAGGTGCCGAAGCGTAGCGCCGCCAATTCGCATTCACATGAAACGAGACCATTTCTGACTTCCCAACGGCGCGCACGATCTGACGAGGAAACGCAGTCCGGGTTTACCGAGGCAGCCCCTTTTCAGGAACGAACCCAATTCGAACATGCCAGCCAATCCTGTTTCACGTGAAACAGCCGCCCAGACGACCTGGGCCCCTACCCCAATCCGACATCCAGCCCCTACCTTCAATGTGTTTCTCGGCCAAGGGGCCGCATTCACGGCAGGCTTTACCCACCATTTCCGACGGATCCGGGCCTCCGGCGCGACTAACTAACATCTCACCCTCCGACTACAAACGCCTACCTATCCACAGACGCCGCGCCTTGCCCCACGGCAGTGCGACCGGCTCCTTCCATTCGAAACCCACTCCCGCCGGAGGTTCTTCGGCTCCACTCAATAGATCGGCGTTTGGCGCAAGCACCTTTAGCATCGACGCCAAATCCCTGTAGCCGACCGCCCTCGATATCGCCACGTCGAACGTCTCCCGCACGTCCTCCACCCGTTTCGCAATGACTTTCACGCCCGGTAACCCACGGCTCGCTTCCCGCAGAAACACGGCTTTCCGCTGGTGGGACTCGATCAGCGTCACCGAGCACTCCGGCCGCAACACCGCGACCGGCAACCCCGGAAAGCCGGCGCCAGAGCCGATGTCCACGATGGCCAACGGCCCCGGCGGCAAATGCGCGCCCAGAAACAGCGACTCGCAATAGTGGCGCTCCACCGACTCCTCTAGTCCGGTTATCGCGCTCAGATTCAGCGTCCGATTCCAAAGCAGCAACAGCCGATAGTGCGCTTCGAGCATTCCCACCTGCTCGGGGCTCAGCTCGACGATCCCGCCGAGCCTCGCCGCTAAGGCCTCAGCAAACACGTTTCAAATCCAGGTATACGTCTAGGATAGCCACCGCCGCGGGCGTTACCCCAGGAATCCGGGAGGCCTGCCCGAGCGTCACCGGCCTGACGCGCTCAAGCTTCGTCTGCACCTCCCGCGACAGCCCCGGGATCCCGTTAAAGTCGAACCCGGCGGGAATCGGCCGGCGCTCAGCGCCTTTCATATGCTCCATCTCCCGCTCCTGCTGGGCCACATAACCGCCGTACTTGGCCTTGGTTTCGACGGTCGTCACCAACCCTTGCACCGGCTCCTCGCCCAGCACCTGCCGCACCCATTCGGCAATTTGGCTCATGGAAGCGTCCGGACGCTTCAGCCACTGCCCGTACCGGCTCCGCTTGAGAGCGGCATTCAGCACCTCGGCCTGCCGTTGCTTCCGAACCAACAAATCCCAGCGATCATCCGTAACCAGACCGGCGCGGCGTCCAATCGGCGTGAGGCGCTCGTCGGCGTTGTCAATCCGCAGATGGAGCCGGAACTCGGCGCGGGAGGTGAACATACGGTACGGCTCATCGGCGCCCTTAGTCACCAGGTCGTCGATCAGGATTCCGACGTAACCCTCCATGCGTCCGATCACCATCGGCGGCTTGCCACTTAACTTCAGCGCTGCGTTCATTCCAGCCATGAGCCCCTGGCAGCCCGCTTCCTCATAACCCGATGTCCCATTGATCTGCCCGGCCAGGTAGAGGCCCGCAAGCCTCTTCACCCCCAGTGAGTGATCCAGTTCGCGAGGGTCGATCGCGTCATACTCGATGGCATAGCCGGGCCGGATCATTTCCGCGCGCTCCAACCCCGGGACGGATGCCAGCACGGCGACCTGCACATCGACAGGCATGCTGGTGGACATGCCGTTCACATAAACTTCGTTGGTATCTAGGCCTTCCGGCTCCAGAAAAACCTGGTGGCGCAACTTATCTGGGAACTTGACCACTTTGTCTTCGATGGAAGGGCAATACCGGGGCCCAATTCCCTCAATCTGGCCGCTATACAGCGGCGAACGCGGGATAGCTTCCCGCAGGATTCGCAGCGTCTCCTCGGTCGTGAAGCCGCTGTGGCAGACGATCTGCGGCCGGTCGATCCGCTCCGTCAGGAAGGAAAACGGCGTGGGGTGCGCATCGCCTGGCTGGGGTTGAAATCGGGCCCAGTCGATAGTGCGTCCGTCCAGGCGCGGCGGGGTGCCTGTCTTCAGCCTGGTCCAGCTCAAGCCCAAGCTCCGCAGTTGATCGCCCAGCAACTGCGACGGCGCCTCACCGCTCCGGCCGCAACTGTATTTCGCTTCGCCGATGTGCGCCAAGCCGTTCAGAAACGTCCCCGTAGTGACGACGACGGCGCCACATTCGATGCTCCGCCCGTCCCGCAACAGGACTCCCTCGACGCACCCGTCCCGAATCGCCAGCGCCCCCACCTCGGCCTGCTTGATGCGGAGGTTGGGCTCCTGCTCGAGAACTTCGCGCATGCGCACCCGGTAAACCTTCTTATCCATCTGCGCGCGCGGAGACCAGACCGCCGGGCCCCGGCTGGTGTTCAGCAAGCGGAACTGGATGCCTACCGCATCGGCCACTTGCCCCATCACTCCACCGAGGGCATCGATCTCGCGCACCAGGTGGCCCTTGGCGATGCCGCCGATGGCGGGATTGCACGACATCTGGGCGATGAGGTCGAGGTTCATGGTCACCAGGGCGGTCTTCATACCCATACGCGCGCTGGCGCGAGCTGCTTCGCACCCGGCGTGACCGGCGCCGACAACCACGACGTCGTACTTCTCCTGCATTGATATCATTGTATCGAAATGAGAATTCTCATCCTTGGCGGCGGAGGCCGCGAGCACGCGATGGCGTGGAAGCTGGTCCAGTCCCCTGGTGTATCCATCTTCGCGGCGCCGGGAAATCCCGGCATCGCTCAAATCGGGACGTGCTGTCCCGTTGCGGACGGCTCCCCGGAGTCGTTCCTCTCGATTGCCGATCATGCCGGCGCCGATCTGACCGTGGTGGGGCCCGAGGCTCCGCTAGTGGCGGGAGTGGTGGATGCCTTCCGTGCGCGGGGCCGCAAGATCTTTGGACCCGACCAGGCGGCTGCCCGGCTGGAGGGCAGCAAGGTATTCGCAAAGTCCTTTCTCACGCAAAGGCATATCCCTACGGCGGATTTTGTCGCTGTCGACAATGAAACCGACGCCCGGCGTGCGCTCGACCGGTTCGGATTCCCGGTCGTATTGAAAGCCGACGGACTGGCCGCCGGCAAGGGCGTGGTGGTGGCGCAGACGCGCGCCGAGGCGGAGCAAGCTCTGGCGACGCTCAAAGGGCGCCTGGTTATCGAGGAGTTCCTGCGCGGTGAGGAGGTGAGCTTCATCGCCTTGTGCGACGGCCGGAACGTGCTACCGCTGGCGCCTACCCAGGATCACAAAGCCGTTTTCGACGGCGACACGGGGCCGAACACGGGCGGTATGGGCGCGTATTGCGACCGGGCGATCCTGAGCGAAGCGCAGACGCGCGAGATTCTCGACCGGGTCATCTATCCCACGGTGGAGGCCACGCGCTTCACGGGTTTCCTGTATGCCGGAATGATGATGACCGCGGACGGGCCGAAAGTGCTGGAGTTTAATGTCCGCATGGGAGATCCGGAAACGCAGCCGCTTATGCATCGTCTAGCCTCCGATTTCGCCGCCGTTCTAATGGCCGGGGCCGAGGGGAACCTGGGAGGCGCGCACCTGGCGTGGCGGCCGGGTCCCAGCGTCTGCGTGGTGCTGGCCTCGGCCGGCTATCCTGGCGCATATGAAAGCGGCCGCGCGATTTCCGGAATCGAATCCGCGGAAGCGCTCGGGGCGACGGTGTTTCACGCGGGCACGCGCATCGGCGCACAGGGCCTCGAAACGGCGGGCGGCCGCGTCCTCGGCGTTACGGCCGGCGGGGACGACCTGCGGACGGCTATCGACCGCGCCTATGAAGCCGTGCGCCAGGTTCACTTCGACGGCATGCACTATCGCAGCGATATTGGACGCAAGGGCCTCCGACGGTACAATGAAAGAACCGTGGGCACGTAGCTCAGATGGATAGAGCAGTCGCCTCCTAAGCGACAGGTCGGCAGTTCGAATCTGCCCGTGCCTACCACACGCCGTTCTCTCCTACGGGTACAATGCTCGGTATGACCAGGCGAGAACTTTTGGCGGCGGCTCTGGCGGCGGCGGCGGTCGCGCCCTTGCGCGGGCGTGCGCGGTGGGACCGGTCCCGAATCAGCGCGATCACGGATGAGATCGGCAACACGCCCGACGAATCCATCGCGTTCGCGGACGAGTATGGATTGCAGTTCGTGGAGATCCGGGACCGCAAGGGGCCGGGCGGCGCGAAGGAGTACTTCACCCTGCCGGAAGCCGTGATCAAAGCGGACGCCCTCAGCCTCAACGGGGAAGGCCTCAAGGTCTCCTTCGTCAACACCAGCCTCATGAAGTTCACCTGGCCCGGAATGGAGCCGCCGCATCGGCGCCCGGAGGAGCCCGCCGCCCGCGAGAAGCGTCTCGCGGCCGAGAAAACGCGCTTCGATGCGCGTATGGAGGATCTTCACAAAGCCATCCGATGCGCTCAATGGATGGGCTGCGACAAGGTCCGCATCTTCACGGGGACGCGCCTCGAGAATCCCGAGAGCGCCTTCCCGAGAGTGGCCGAGGTGCTCGAAGAGATGGCGGCCGCGGCGGCCAAAGAGAAGATCTACCTGCTCATTGAGAACGAAGCATCGCAAAACGTGGCCACATCGGCCGAGTTGGCCGGCATCATGAAGGTGATCCCGTCCAAGTGGGTGGGCATGAACTGGGACCCGCACAACGCTTACGGGAAGGAGACTTCTTTTCCCGACGGATACAAACTGCTTCCGCAGAAGCGGCTCTACAATGTCCAGGTGAAGGCCAAGGGCGTCATGCCGGACAGCCCCGAAAAGGAAGACTGGCGCGCGATCATGACCGCGCTCGACCGTGACAACTATCCCGGCAAGGTCGCCCTGGAGACGCATATTTTCGACGGGACGCTCATCGCGGCCGCCCATGCCTCGATGGAAGAGATCATGCGGATTGTGCGCCAAATAGGCTGATAGCAAACATGGACCAGCCCGAGGGCCGCGTGTGCTCGTTCGGCCCCTTCCGCTATGACCCGTCGCAGCGGTTGCTGTTCCGGGAAGGCGCGATTGTCCCGCTGGTCCCGAAAGCCATCGATACGCTTCATGTCCTCCTGGAGCGCCGCGGGCGCATGGTGGAGAAGGCCGAGTTGATGAAGCTGGTATGGCCCGACGCCTCGGTGGAGGAAGTGGGCCTGGCGCGAAACATCTCGGTCCTCAGGAAAGCCCTGGGGGACGAGGGCGACCCGAGCGCGTACATCGAGACCATTCCGCGGCGCGGCTACCGATTCACGGCGGAGGTTCGCGACGATCTCCCGGCGCCGACTCCGCCCCGCCGCCGCATCCGGATGTGGCCGGCGACCGGCGGCCTCGCGCTTGCACTGGCGGCGCTGGTCTACTGGCAGTTCTATACGCCATCCCGCTACCTTCCCAGGGGCAGGCAATACGCCGGCCTGGCGGTCGTTCCGTTCGAGTGCCCCACTGCGGACTTGGTCCAAGCCACGGTTCCGCAGACGCTGAGCGAGCTTCTGGTGGTGGAACTGAGCAAGCTCGACGGCGTGCAGGTGGTTTCGCCAAGCACCGTCCGCCGCCATCAGCGGTTTGGGATTTCGATGGGTCTGATGGGGCGTCTCCTGGGGCTCGACGTCTTGGTCGAGGGCACGGTTAAAAGAGCCGGCGACCGGGTTCGGGTCACTTCCCGGTTGGTCGACGTTCACACGGGCAAGATCGTGTGGTCCGACAGCGTGGAGTATCCCGGAGCCGATCTCGATTGGGTGGTCACCTCGGCCGCGCGAGAGATCACCGCCAGGATCGCGGCGCGGATTTCGGCCCCCCGCCCGACCCATTGATATTGCGGCCCTTCATCATTTGCGAAGGGTTCCTTCATGGATTTCGAAGGGAAGAAGAAGCTCTTACGAGGCCGATAACGGGGCACTCTGTCAGTGACGGGGCGCTGAAAACGCTTGACAGGCGGAACTGCCTGCCCCACCAGCCGGCCAACGCGCCCGCCATGAGGAGCGCTCTATGACGATTCCCAACGCGTTGTACCTTGCTGCGACGGCCGGCCGCTGGACGGCGCGCATCGCGGGTACGCTGCTATTCCTGATCTTTCTGGCGTTCTTCTTCGGAGAGGGGCCACCTGACCTCTTCCGCGCAACAGCGCGGGAAAACGTGCTCTTTCTGGGAATGGCCGCCCTGTTTGTAGGGCTGATTCTGGCGTGGAAATGGGAAGCCTTCGGCGGCCTCCTCTCCGTGGCCGGGTTCGTCCTCACGGCCATCCTGGAGACGAACCATTTCGGGATGCCGGCCCTCCGGCCGCCAGCCGTGGTAGGCGTGGTCCACATCGTGTGCTGGTGGGGGTTGCGCGCCACCGCGCCGCCGCCTGGCGCGGCCTGGGCGAATCCGTTCGTGGGGAAGGGATGGCGCATAGTGCTTCTGGCCGGCGCGGCTGCCCTGGGCATCTTCATTCTGTTGTGCGCCAATGAGATGTTCGGCAATCCGCCGCTCATGACCGCGGCGTTGCACCCCGGACCCGATCTTGCCGGCGCGTGGCGGGCGCGGGTGACGGGCCCGCTGGGGCGGCCGCTGCCCACGCCGATCGACGTGGTCCTCACTATTCATCCGGATGCCTCGGTATCGGGGACGGTGGGCGCCGCCACGCTCCTCGACGGACGGATTTTCAATGATCGAAGCTGGTTCGGGCAACTCCTGCACGTGCGCGTGGACTACGGGATCGAGGGCAAGCTGTCCGAGACGCTGCGGCTATATGAGGGCGTCGCCGATGACCGATTCAACGCGGGCCTGATGAGACGAGGGCCGGACCTCGAAGGCAGCTTTGTGGTGGCGCGATTCCCGCTCTGGCTGCCGCTCAAGAAGGAGTAATAGCCTGGGCCTGCCGTCACTCCTGGGGACGTCGAGGCTGGCGTTCGCGGATGCCTTCTCCCACCGGTCCTTCATGCCGAAGCGTGGTATTGAGCCATTCGGTCATCTGGCGTTCCCAATCCGGCACGCCCGGAATGGTGTGCCAGGCGCCCGTGCCGTGCGTGCCGTTCGGAATGCGGATGATGTCGCACTGGACGCCGACGTTACGCAGCGCGGTTTGCAGATTGGTGTCTTCGGTGAATGGGATGTATTCGTCCTTGTCACCCTGGATCAGCAGAAACGGCGGCGCATTGCTGGTCACATAGGTAATCGGGGAAGCTTCCTTGAGAGCTTGCTGCTCGCCTTTCCGCCGAATCAGGGGATCGAGCAGCGCGTGCACGTCCGCGTTCAACGGGACCGTGGCGAAACTGCTCTGCGCAAAGAGGGTAACCACGGCCTGGACGTTGGCGTTTTCCCGGTCCACGGGATCGGCGGCTTTAGGATCGCCGGGTGCGCCCAGCAAACCCACCATGTTGCTCAGGAATCCGCCAGCGGAACCACCGACCAACGCGATCTTCCTGGGGTCCGCATTCCAGTTCCCGGCATTATGACGAAGGTAGCGAACGGCGCGTTCGACGTCATAAACCATGTAGGGATAGGGGTACTTGGGCGCAAGGCGGTAATTGATGGAAAACACGGCGTATCCCGCCGGCGCCAGAAAGTCCGCGCAATAGGCCTCGCTGCCGGCCGTGCTGTCGCCGCGCTGGTACCCGCCGCCGTGGATGACGATGGCGATGGGATGAACGCCCGGCCCCTTGGGAGCGTAATAGTCCATGGTGAGCTTCTGGCCATCGGCCTCGCCATAGATCAACCCGTCCTGGGCGGGCTTGCGCGGATCGGCGGCGCAAACCGGAAGCGCCAAGAGAATTGCCGTAAGGATCAACTTGGTCGGGGACGTCACCATAGAAGGAGTATAAGGAATTCGGGTCGCCGGCGGAAAGCGGCGAGACCCAATGCAGGATTCGTCCGGCCCCGGCTGATCTGGATGCGCCGGGTAGCATGGCAGGTCAGATACCAGCAGGGCGGGTAACCCAGTTGCGGGAACAGCGCCCGCACGCAGGTCTCGGTATCGGAATCGCCCAGCAAATACTCGATACGCCCATCCTTGAGCCGCACCGCGTAGCTCGTCTGCACCCGCACACTCCCGAGGGTCTGCCGGTTGCCGGGAAAGCGATAGCGCGCCGAGAGGTAGTCGCCGGCATACAAGCCGGCCAGGGCCAGCAAGGCGGTCAGGGCCACGCGCGAAATGCATCTCACAGGGCCATTCTAGTATCACGACCGTCTGATTTTCATCGGCGCCTCGGACTGCTTTGCCAACCAGCGTTGGCGGGGAAGGATGCCGGCATGGCAGGCTGAAGACCGCTTTACGGGGGCGGCGGCGCCGGGTCCAGTCCTGGAGTGGGCTCAGACTCTTGGGCGCCCAGGCTTTTCAGCGCAGCCCTAGCGGATTCATTCCCAGCGGCGGCGGCCTTGCGGTACCAGATGATGGCCTTGTCGCGGTCCTGGTCGACGCCTAGTCCACCCTCCCACAACACGCCGATGTTGAACAGCGCCGCATCGCTGCCGGCTGCGGCCGCGCTTTGATACCAGCTCATGGCCTGGGCATAATCCACGGAGACGCCGAGACCCTGCTGGTAGAGCACGCCGATGGCATTGGCGGCGGTGATATCCCCTTCCCCCGCCGCCTTTCGAAACCAGCTCATGGCCTCCACATAGTTCACCGGCACTCCCAGACCATCGCGGAATAACACGCCAGCGTTGAAGGTGGCCTCGGCATTGCCGAAAGACGCAGCTTTGAGGAACCAGCTCATGGCCTGAGCGTAGCTTTTCGGCCGGCCCAGCCCCTCATAGTACAAAAGGCCAATATTGCACATCGCTTGACTGTTTCCGGCATCCGCCGCCCGGCGGAACCAGGCCATCGCCGACGTGTAGTCCAGGTCCGCGCCGCGCCCGCTTCCGTACATCACGCCGAGGTACATCATGGCATCCACGTTGCCGAGCTCCGCAGCCTGGCGGAAACCTACCAGGGCGACGGAATTGTTCCCGGCGTTATACGCCTGCAGGGCGCGAGTCATCACGGCTTCGGCGCCGGGGGCGGTGTCGGGTCGAGCGGCGGCAGCGCCGGGTTGAGCGCTGGCCGGTGGGCCGTAGAGCAACCCGGCCGCTACGGCGGCGGCCCACACAGGGGTGGCCGACCACCAGCGGCTTCGGTGGTTCGCGGCGAAACGCATCTTCTGTATTATGACGCTCCGCCGACAGGCCCGGTTGCCGGGCCGGCTGACACGACAAGCGCCCGGAGCCGGCGCATTCGGTTCTAGGCGGCGCGGGCTCGCCTTAAGGAAGTAGAATGATCTCATGAGCGCCGCCCGTTACGTCCGCTGGCAAGACGGAGGTATGTGGCTCGGGTATTTTGAGGAGTTCCCCGATTATCTGACCCAAGGCGAGACGCTGGCCGAATTGGAGGAAAATCTCCGTGATCTCTACCACGACCTGACGAGCGGTGAGATTCCGGGCATCCGTAGAGTTGCTGAGCTCGCCGTCGGATGAAGCGGGCCGACCCAATTCGCAGGCTCGAAGCATCAGGGTGCTTGCTTGTCCGCCACGGTGGGAAGCACGATTGGTACTGCAACTCGAAGTCCGGAGTGCCCCAACCAGTGCCCCGTCACAGGGAAGTGAACGAAATCGTCGCCAAACACATCTTGAAAAAGCTCGCCGATTAGCGCCGAATCTCCGTGGCACCGGCGCGAGCTAGAATAGGAAGTATTCGAATCGCAACCTCCCCCGTAGCGGGCGGCGTGTGCCTGGCCGCCGACGAGGAGCCGGCCGACGATGCCTTTTGTCCACCTGCACTGCCACACGGACTATTCGCTGCTCGATGGCGCCTGCGATATCGACCAGCTCATGAGGGCTACCGTGGAGCAGGGGATGCCCGCGGTGGCCATGACCGATCACGGCAACCTGTTCGGGGCAGTCAAGTTCTACAACGCAGCGACGGCCGCCGGCGTGCATCCCGTTATCGGCTGCGAGGTTTACGTTTCGCAGCAGGGCTACAAGACCCGGTCCGACACCGACCGCTACAACCACCTGGTGCTGCTGTGCGAGAACCAGGAAGGCTATCGCAACCTCATCAAGCTGGTCTCCACGGGATACCTGGACGGCTTCTATTACAAACCCCGCATCGATATGGACCTGCTGGCGCGGCACTCCAAGGGTCTGATCGGCCTGTCAGCCTGCCTGCGCGGGCAAATTCCTGAGACGCTGCTCTCGGACAAGCACGAGGACGCGCGGCGCCTGGCGCACACCTACGCCGACATTCTGGGACAGAAAAACTTCTTCCTCGAAGTGCAGGACCACCACCTGGACCAGGACCGCCGGCTCATTCCGGAGCTGAACCGCCTGGCGCAACAGACCGGGTTGCCCCTGGTGGCCACCAACGACTCGCACTACCTGCGTAAAGAGGACGCCCGTCCGCACGAGATTCTGCTCTGCATCCAGACCGGAAAGGGGTTCAACGATCCCAACCGCATGCGCTGGGCCACACCCGACTTCTACCTCAAGTCGGGCGAGGAAATGGCGCTGCTGTTCGGCGAGTTGGAGGATGCGCTCGACCAGACGTGGGAAATCGCGCAGCGCTGCCAGGTGAAGATCGAGAAGGTGAAGGAGCCCTTTCCGAAGTTCGACGTGCCCGAGGAACACTCCACCGATACCTACTTCGAATACATCGCGCGCCACGGCTTCGAAAAGAGGCGCCCGCGCCTCGAAGCGCTGCGCGCCAAGGGCATTCTGAAGCACGATCTGGCGGAGTACGCGGAGCGCCTGGATCGCGAAATCCAGATGATCCAGAAGATGAATTTCTCGGGCTATTTTCTGATCGTCTGGGATTTCATCCGCTACGCCCGCTCCAAGGGGATTCCGGTGGGCCCGGGACGCGGATCGGCGGCGGGCAGCCTGGTGGGCTATGCCATGGCCATCACGGATATCGACCCGCTGCAATACGGGTTGCTGTTCGAGCGTTTTCTCAACCCGGAGCGCGTGAGCCTACCCGATATCGACGTGGATTTCTGCATGAACCGGCGCGGCGAGGTGATCCAGTACGTCACCGCCAAATACGGCCGGGAGCAGGTGGCGCAGATCATCACCTTCAATACGCTGGGGGCGCGGGCGGCCATCAAGGACGTAGGGCGCGTGCTGGAGATGCCCTTCCAGGACGTGGAGCGCCTCACCAAGATGGTGCCGGCTGTTCTGAACATCTCGCTGAAGGATGCCATTCGCCAGGAGCCCGGCTTCAACGAAGCGGCGAAGAAAGACGAGCGGGTGGCGGATGTGCTGCGGGTGGCGTTGCGTTTGGAAGGCCTGGCGCGCAATTGCTCGGTGCACGCCGCCGGGGTGGTGATTTCGCCGCAGCCGTTGCAGGAACTGGTTCCGCTCTACAAGACCAACCGCGACGAAATCGTGACGCAGTTCGACATGAACGGCCTGGACAAGCTCTCTCTTCTCAAGATGGACTTCCTGGGCCTGACCACCCTCACGCTGATCGACGACGCGCTGCGGCTTATCGAGAAACGCCACGGCGTCGCGATCGTTCCCGAGGACCTGCCGCTGGACGATCCGGCTACTTACCAGATCTTCGCCAAGGCCTATACCAGCGGCGTGTTCCAGTTCGAATCGAGCGGCATGCGCGACATTCTGCGGCGCTATCAGCCAAGCCGCCTGGAGGACCTCACGGCGCTGAACGCCGTGTACCGCCCGGGCCCCATCCAGGGCGGCATGGTGGACGATTTCATCGAGCGCAAATGGGGCCGGCGCCCGGTGCAGTACGATCTTCCCGAACTCAAGGAATTGCTCGAAGAGACCTACGGCGTCATCGTCTACCAGGAGCAGGTGATGCAGATCTCCAACCGCCTGGCGGGCTACTCGCTGGGCGACGCCGACCTGCTGCGCCGCGCCATGGGCAAGAAGAACGCCGAGGATATGGCCAAACAGCGCGAGCGTTTCATAGCAGGCGCGCTGGAGCGCGGCTTCCCGCAGAAGAAGATCGAGAAGATCTTCGATTTGATGGAGCAGTTCGCGGGCTACGGCTTCAACAAATCACACTCGGCCGCTTACGCCTACCTGGCCTATGTCACGGCGTATTTGAAGGCCCACTACCCGGTGGATTTCATGGCCGCGCTGCTCACCTCCGAAACCGGCAACACGGCCAAAGTGGTGAAGTACATCAACGAATGCCGCGAGATGGGCATCACGGTTCTCCCGCCGGACGTGAACCACAGCGACTGGAGCTTCACGCCGGACGGCGAAGCCATCCGCTTCGGGCTGGGCGCGGTGAAGAACCTGGGGCAGAGCGCGGTGGAAGCGGTGGGCCGCGCGCGCCAGGAGGGCGGAGCGTTCCGCTCGCTGTACGATTTCTGCGAACGGGTGGACCTGGCCTCGTTGAACCGGCGCATGGTCGAGAGCCTGATTCGCGCCGGCGCCATGGATTCCCTCGATGGCGCGCGCTCGCAGAAGTTCGCCGCGGTGGAAGCCGCCATGGAAGGGGGCCAGCGCGCCTCCCGCGACCGCGAATGCGGCCAGGCGGGCCTGTTCGGCGAGCTGCTGGCGGCCGAGGAACATCACGCCGCGCCGCTGCCCAACGTACCGGACTGGACCGATAAGGAGAAGCTGGCGGGCGAAAAGGAACTGCTGGGCTTCTGGGTGACCGGCCACCCGCTGGACCGCTACGCCGACAAGGTCTCCGAGTTGGCCACCCACGACAGCGGCAGCCTCGACGGCCTCGCGAAGGGCGCGGAAGTCACCCTGTGCGGCGTTCCCACGGGCATTGCGCGCAAGCGCAACAAGGAAGGCAAGCCATGGGCCACCATGACCATCGAAGACCGCGGGGGCTCGGTGGAAGCCCTGGTCTTCGCCTCCAGTTATGAGCGGCTGGCGCCGCAAATTGTGGAGGACGAGGCCGTTCTGGTCCGCGGCCTGGCGCTGCCCGAGGAAGGCGGGGCCACCAAGGTTTCGGTGCAGGACATCGTCCCGCTCGATAACGCGCGCGTGGACATGCCCACGGTAATCGCCATCCGCGTCTGGCTGGGGCGGGGCAATGGAGCCGACCGCGCGCAGGCCCTGGGAGAGATTTTCCGGCGCAAACCCGGCGACACGCAGGTGCGCCTGCGGCTCGAGATGCCGCGCGATTTCTCGGTGCTGCTGGACGTGCCGTCAAAGGTGCGGCCGGACAAAGAGTTCAAAGCCCTGGTGGCGCAGGTTTGCGGGCCGGAGTCGATCGAGAAGGTGGCGGGATGAGCGGGGGACTGAGCGAGAAGGACCTGTTGCTCTATAGCCCGCCCCTGCCAGCGCTCGGTAGCTTTGGCTCAAATGTTCCGTTCTTATCTATTGTTCCCTTTCGAATGACGCTGGTCAGACGAACGCCGATTTTCAGCATATCTTTCTCTGGGTTCTGGAACGGTGGAGCTTCCGGGTATACTGGACCGAAGTACGTGCTCTTGATCTTAGCACTGGGATCGTAGGCCCGGCCGACATGCAGCAGGACCAACTGGCCGATGGCCCTCCCAGGGTAGAGCAGAACAGGCGTGTTTGAAACATTCGCAATTTCAAGCGTCAGGCAACCCCGGTATTCTGGGTGAATCCAAGGGGCGGTCTCGACGACTATGAATGTTCGAGCGATTGATGATTTTGTAAGGACCTCGCCTGAAGCATCACACGGTAGCTTGATGAATTCCAGAGTTGAGCCTAAGACCGTCTGGTGCGCTGGAACCACCAGATAGCGCCCAAGTGGAACATGAACCTTGACGTGCAGCGAAGCAGCGGTATCCTCATCGGGGCTGAAATAGGGTTCGGGAAGCGACCTGGGGAGCAGGAAACAAGTGCCGAGCCGCAGATCGACGGAGTCCGCATCTATGGCGTGTTTTCTGTCGAGGAGTGGGGTTATGACCAAGCCTTCGGGATCATCAGCGGTTCGCCCCAAGCGCTCTTCGATTTCGTTTTTCGCAAAAACGCCGGACGTGCTCGGTCGAATCTTCGCGGCGAGATCGTCTTCAGTTGCCACTTGAGGTATTCTCTCTGCTCGCGTCGAGCAGTTGAAAGTCTTCGATCCCTTTCATAGTCCAAGATTCCACCCTCTGGACCCAGTTCTGTCGGTGTTTGAGGTTCGAATCCTCCTGGTCCTCGAAGCGACTGATAAGCCGCGGCAGCCCTGTCAGGTAAAAGCAATAGGCCGCGTTGATCATAGACACCGGCGTCGGGGAAAGAGCGCCCCCTTCGACGAGAAGCTGGGACGGTACGACGCCGTGCAGAAGGCAGTTCTCGACATTTGCTCTTTGGCGGCCAAAGTCCTCGGCTGCGGCTCCGCAGTGCGGGGTGATTTCGATGACGAGCTCGTGGATGAAGGGAATGATCGTTTGGAATGCTTCAACAAACCGTGGAACGCTCTTTTCCTGGAATTCGAAAGAATACTGAGTCTTGGCTGCGAGCTTCTTAACGAGCGAAACGTGCTCGGACGAAAGGCCTCCGACGATCTTCCACCACCCGTCCTCTTCCATTCGGCGCAACTGCTCTCGAAATCGCAAAGCAGGCGCCGGGTGATCGGCGTCGAATTTCGCCTCCGTTTCTTCGCCCATCAGGCCTATAAGGGAGAGGAAGTCTATTAAAGCAAAGGCATATGCTGGGCCAAGATGGCGCAACGCGAACAGGTCGCAGAATATTTCCTTCGTCCAATCGTCCAGGACACGCTTTGCCCAAGTCCGCGTGCTGGGCGTCGTAATGGCCTGATGCAGGTTCTCGGCAAACGCCCGTTCCTGAGCCCCGATCAGCTTCGCGAATGCCGGGCCCCTTTCTTGAGCGGCGGCAAGGCTATCGAAGACATAGTGGCCGAGTTCATGGTAGATCGTGAGGTTGGAAAAAAAGCCCGGCCCTTGCGAGTACGGCACCTCGACAAAGACGAGCCAAGCAGGAAGCTGTGACTCGGGACGCTGATAGTACATCAAGTGCGGCGTGAGCAATACCACGACTTGACGACCAGAGCCTTCGCCAGTTGGTTTCTCCAGCCCGGGAATCCCGCCAAGATGCTTCTTCGCCATTTCGATCACCGGCCCCGGCAGGTTCAGGGTGTGGGCGTCGATCGCGGGTTTTACGTAGGTGTGGAGCGTTTTCCAGCGGCCCTTCTGAATGATCAGCTCGCCCAGATAGCGCGACGCCGATTCCTCGGGGGTTCGCAAGGCCCTTTCCGTGATTCCTGAGACCTTCGCTTTCGTGGCTTTGGCCTGCGTATGGATTTCCTCGAAGAAGCTTTGAGTCGCATCCGTATACGCAAAGATGCTCTCGTGCTCGGCTACAAGTCGATCTATCGAGTCAACGAGCCGGTAGAGAGAGGTTGCCTCATGGATCAGGCTGTCTGCAGAGCTCGGCATAGCTCGCCCACATCTGGGGGGGCGGTCTGTTTCGGCTGCTCAAAATTCCACAGCGCCTTCGTCTGCAGCTTTGAAAAGAGCTCAATGACCTCCCTCGCCCTGGCCTTCGTGGTGCCTTCAGCGGCATCTGGGTCCAGCAGCTCCGCTGTAAGCTTCAGGGCGCCTTCGAGCTGTTGCGGGGTCCTCAGGATCTCTTCGAGTGTCCGCACTTGTTCATAGCTGCCGAGCGCTGCAGCCGGCCTCTGGCCGAACCTGTAGGACTCTCCGGATTTGACCGATTGAAGCGCCTGCGAAGCCTTTCCCAGAATGTCCGCTGGGAGCGGAGCCGCCCCGTCGACGTAGTCCCAAAGGGGGGAGATGATGCCTTGGCAGAATTCAGCCAAGGCAAGAAATTGCGTCCGACTCTGCAGATCAGTAGGCACTGGCACACCCCCTGCTTCCCGCCCAACGGCAGGGATTCGTAGGACCGGGGAGCATTCAGCAATTCTAGCTCACCGCCAAACGTCCTGGTTGAGCCGGTAGCGGCTGTGCGCAAGCATGCTTGCGCATCCACAGCAAGTATACTTGCATTTGGGGCAGCTTGCAAGGTAAAATCTCTCGGGACCCTCCTCGGCTTCCGATATGGAGACATCGCTGAAAGCTGACCAGTTCCGCAGCCTGGTCTGTGCCGAAATCCGGCGCAAGTTCGCCGACCTCGTCAAGAACGTCAAGTCCGGACCGGGCACCCTGAGCGACGTGGCGGCGCAAATCGGGGTGACGCGCCAAGCGCTGAGCCAGTACGCTCAGGGATCGGTGCCCCAGGCCGATGTGCTGCTTGCAGCGTTCTTGAAATGGGACTGGTCTGTCCGGATTGGGAACAAAGGCGGAACACCGCTTTGGTGCGAGTTCTCCATCAGTGACGTGGACGGGGGCGTCCAGCGCCGCAAGCCTGAGCCGATTCAGCTTTCTTTGTTTGACGCCTTGACGGGTCTTGATCAGGACCTCGAGACCATGAGGAAGAGCGTCGGTCGCGTGGAACTCGAGATTGAAAGGGCCTTTGGCAAGCGCGCCTAGAGTGGGCGCTGGCAAGCATGCTTGCGCCGTCGGCTCTTCACGCTGGCGTCCTCCACTTTCCAGTAAAAATGCAGTACGATTTAAGTATGCCCAGGTACACCATCGATTTCGACAAGGATTTCGACAACACCCTTTCCGAGTTGGTAGAGACGACGGACGCCACAACGAAGGCGGACGTAATTCGCCGAGCAGTGGCCAGCTATAGCTACCTGAAAAAACAGCAGCGGTCCAACAAGGACGCGAAAATCGTCATCACCGATGACGACAAGCTCAAGAAGGAGGTCGTACTTCCATAGATGGCAACCGAAGAGAAGGTCTCCGCAAGCGAGATTCTACGTTCCGAAGGGGCGGAGAGCCCTATCACCGGCGGTACGTTCCTCCAACGGACTGGCCTCATCCTGGCCGGGTGTGTCGGAGCCACCGGCGCCATCGTCACGTTCGCGTTGGTGGGCAAATGGGTCTTTTACGGGCCTACAGTCCCGGTTATCCAGCCTGGCGCCGACCAAGCCACCGTCAAGGCGCTGCTTGAAAACTACAAAACTCTTCAGCAGATCACGTTAGAGCCACTCACCGGCTTGTTCGACTCGGTCGTCGTCAAAGTGCTTTTGCCGGTGTTCACCAGCATTCTTGGGTACATTTTCGGGTCACGGGCGAACAAAACCGAAACCTGACCCTGAGTGAAGGCCGTCTCCGGCGCCTCGCGGGCGGCGGTTCCGGATAGAATAGGTGTTACGCCTCCCCCGGAAACCAGACGCGCATGAGTCTCTCAACAAGGCTGGACGGCGATTTCGACGCCGACGTCCGGCAGCGCGGCCGGAGCTACTATCTGCAGGGGCGGGTTCGCATCCTTCACGGCGGTGCGTCGGAGGTGGAAGCCCGGGTCCGAGGTTCCCACACGTATCACGTGACCCTGGATTTCACACCCGAAGATAGCGCGCTCGAGGCTTCGTGCGAGTGCCCGTATTTCGCTTCCGACGGCGCGTGCAAACACTTGTGGGCTACGATTCTGAAGGCCGAAGCGTTGGGCCACCTCTCGGCGGCCGCCGCGGCGCCGGAGTTGTTTCTCGAGTGCGGCTACCTCGATTCGGATGATAATCCGGACTATCTCGACGACGAGGATGAGTACGACGAAGACGAGCCCTTCCCGCGCCGTGAGGTTGCAGTGGTGGTTCCCAAGCCGGCCGCGCCAAAGCCGCCGGCCTGGCTGCAACAAGTCACCGAGATTTCGAGAGGCGGCGCGAAGGAAACCAGCGACGCCCTTGCCTGGCCGGCGAAACGGGAGATCCTTTACTTTGTGGATGTGTCCGGCAGCGCCTCCGCGTTCCACCTGATTCTCGCGCTGGCGTCGCACGACCGCAAGGCCGACGGCGGTTGGTCGCGCCACACGCCGCTCAAACTGAAGCACTCCCAGGTGGCGCAGTTGCCCCTGCCGGAGGACCGCGAAATTCTGGCGGCGCTGGCCGGGGCCAAGCAGTATTACGAGTGGAGCTACTCACAGTCCTATGTGGAGTTCCCGGCGTCCTGTCTGGTCGCGCATCCGCTGGCCGCCACGGTCATGCAGCTTGCGGCCCGCACCGGGCGCTGCTACCTGAGAGGCAGTCCGGGAGCGGAAGCTTTGACCCCGCTGGCCTGGGACGAGGGAGGCCCCTGGCAATTCGGGCTTGAAATGCGCCGGGGCACGACAAAATGGGCGGTCATAGGCGTCCTGCGCCGGGGAGAGGAACGCATGGAGCTATCGGCCCCTGTTCTCGTCACGCAGGGAGGACTGGTTTTCACGAACGGCCGGGTGGCGCCGCTGGCGGAAGACACGCCATTCGAATGGATGTTGCATCTCCGCAAAGCCGGTTCGATCGAGGCGCCGGAAGAGGAGAAGGACGGACTGCTGGCGGCGTTGCTCACGGCGCCCGACATGCCGGCGCTCGAAGTGCCCGAGGAACTGCGCTACGAGGAGGTCACGCCGCGGCCGCGCCCGGCGCTGCGGATTCGCGCCGCCGATCGCGGAAGCACGCGGCTGCGGGCGGCGCTGTCCTTCGATTACGAGGGCCGGCTCGTGCCGGCGCTGGAGGCGGCGCGCGGGTTCTACGACGCCGAGGCGCGCCGGTTTCTGCGCCGCGACGCGAGGGCCGAAAAGGCGGCTTCCACGCTGCTCGAGGAGCTGGGCCTTAAGTTTGAAACCTATCTTTACGGCGCGTTCAGACCGGCCTGGGAAATCGCCCCCACCAAGCTGCCGCGCGTGGTGCGGGCGCTGGTGGAGGCGGGCTGGCATATCGAAGCCGATGGCAAGGTTTTCCGGAAGCCGGGCGCCTTTCACATGGAGGTATCGAGCGGGGTCGACTGGTTCGATTTGCACGGCCAGGTGGACTACGGAGACGGCCACGCGCCCTTCCCCGCGCTGCTCGAAGCGCTGCGCCGCGGCGAGAGCATGGTGCGCCTGGACGACGGATCCTACGGCGTGTTGCCGGAGGAGTGGCTACGCCGGTTCGGCGTGCTGGCCGCGATGGGGACTCCGGATACGGACCACGTCCGCTTCCGGCGGAGCCAGGCAGGGCTCCTCGATGCGCTGCTGGCCACGCAACCGGATGCCCGCTGCGACGAGACCTTCGCGCGCGTCCGCGAAGAGCTGCGGCTGTTTCAGGGCGTGGAGGCGGCCGCGCAGCCCGCGGGATTCGTAGGACAACTGCGCGATTACCAGCGGGAAGGCCTGGGGTGGATGGGTTTCCTCAGCCGCTTCTCGTTCGGCGGGTGCCTGGCCGACGATATGGGCGTCGGCAAAACGGCGCAGGTGCTGGCATTGCTCGAACAGCGCCGCGCACACAAGGCCGCGGGCGAGCGGGTGGCGCCCTCGCTGGTGGTGGTTCCGAAATCCGTCATCTTCAACTGGAAACAGGAGGCGGCGCGCTTCACCCCGCAGCTCCGGGTGCTCGACTACACGGGCATGGAGCGCGACGCCACGGATTTCGCGAGTTACGACCTGATACTCACTACCTACGGAACGCTGCGCCGCGACGTGGTGGATCTCAGGAAAATCGATTTCGACTACGTGGTGCTCGACGAGGCCCAGGCCATCAAGAATGCGGCCACGGAATCGGCCAAGGCCGTGCGCCTGCTTCGCGGAGCGAACCGGCTGGCCCTGAGCGGCACGCCCATCGAGAACCACCTGGGGGAACTCTGGAGCCTGTTTGAGTTTCTCAACCCCGGCATGTTGGGAACGGCCGGCGTGTTCAAGCTGGCCGGCGGTGCGGCCCGGAATCCGGACGAAGAGACGCGCAAGCTGCTGGCCCACGCGGTGCGGCCGTTCCTGCTGCGCCGCACCAAGGAACAGGTGGCGCGCGAGCTGCCGCCCAAGACCGAGCAAACCATCTACTGCGAGATGGAGCCCGCCCAGCGCAGGCTTTACAACGAACTGCGCCAGCACTATCGCAACGCGCTGCTCAAACGGGTGGACCACGAAGGCCTGGCGAAATCGAAGATACAGGTGCTCGAAGCGCTCCTGCGCCTGCGGCAGGCCGCCTGCCATCCCGGCCTGATCGATAAGAAACGCTGCGGCGAGGCCAGCGCCAAGATCGAAGTGCTCCTAGAGCAACTCCGCGAAGTGCTCGACGAAGGGCACAAGGCGCTGGTGTTCTCGCAATTCACCAGCCTACTCGACATCGTGCGCGGCCATTTGGACGAACAGGGCGTGGTATACGAATACCTGGATGGGGCCACGCGCGACCGCCAGGCGCCGGTGGAGCGTTTCCAGAACGACGCGGATTGCCGCCTCTTCCTGATCAGCCTGAAGGCCGGAGGGCTGGGCCTGAACCTCACCGCGGCCGGATACGTGTTTCTGCTGGACCCGTGGTGGAACCCGGCGGTGGAAGCGCAGGCGGTGGACCGCGCGCACCGCATCGGACAAACGCAGCAGGTGTTCGCCTACCGGCTGATTGCGCGCGATACGGTGGAAGAGAAGGTGCTCGAGCTGCAAAACACCAAGCGCGACCTGGCCGCCGCCATCATCACCGCCGATAACAGCCTGATTCGGAATCTGAAGCGGGAAGATCTGGAGTTACTGTTGTCGTAGGATCATGTGTCGGCGTGCTACTATCGCATGATCGGCCCGGCCCTCATGCGGTTGGTCATTCTTCACTATCACATCTTCAAGAACGCCGGCGCGACGTTCCTCGACATACTGGACCATAGCCTCGGCGATCGGTTTGCGAGGCTGGAGACGCCGGCTTATGAAGGAGTGCTCTCCAATAGGGAGCTGGTGCGCTTTTTCAATGCCCGGCCCAGCGTGTGCGCCCTTTCCAGCCATCAGATCCGCCACCCGCTGCCCGAAGCGCCGGGCTACCTGTTCTTCGACGTGTGCTTCCTGCGCGACCCCATCGACCGGATCCGGTCCATCTACACCTACTTCCGTCAGAAACCGATTCCCGGCGTTCCCCTAAGCGATCTCGCCAACCGCGCTACGCTGGGCGATTTCGTGGCCGGCATGATCCGGGACTTTCCGATCTTCGTGAAGAATGTCCAGGTGAACCTGCTGGCCCGCGCCGGCGACTCCGACGAGCCGGGGCCGCGCGATCTCGAGGTGGCCACGGAGCGCATGCTGGCCACATCTTTTCTGGGCGTGGTGGATTGTTTCGACCAGAGCGTGGTGGCGGGAGCATACGCCCTGCGGCGCGTCTTCCCCGAACTCGATTGCAACCGGCCGCCGGTCAACGTTTCGGAGGGGCTGCAGGGCACCCTCGCCAGCAGGACCGAGAAGCTGCGGCAAGCGTGCGGCGAGGAAGTGTACGAGGAGTTATTGCGACTGAACGCGCTCGACCGGCAGCTTGTGGATCGGGCGCGCGCGGAAGTGCTGCGCCGCTTCCGGCAGGCGACGCAACGGACCGCACGGCCGGCCGGGCGGGAGAAGCGGCGCATCCCGGCGTCCGCCGGATTCCCGACCATGGCGCGGCGTTTCGTGAGCCTGGCTCCGTATTGGCGGGAGCTGAGCGGGAGCGCACGGAAAACGCTGTTCGACGCGGACTATTACCGGAGGTCGGCGCCGGAGGGCCGCGCTCATCCGCTGCTCCACTTTCTGGTGCAGGGAGCTTTCCAGGGCCGCCAGCCACACCCCCTGTTCGACCCCGCGTTCTATCTGCGGAAATACCCCGATGTGGCGGCCTCCGGCGCCAACCCGTTGTGCCATTACTTGAAGTACGGCGCTCGGCAGTTGCGCCAGCCGCACCCACTGTTCGACGCCGGTTTCTACCTCGCTCGCAACATCGATGTTCGCGGCTCCGGAATGAATCCGCTGGTCCACTACCTGCGCCACGGGGCCGCGGAAGACCGTAAGCCGATTCCCTGGTTCGACCCCGGCCACTACCGGAAGTCCTGCGCGGAGGCTCCCGAAGGCGGCCAGAACCTGCTGGCGCATTTTCTGGAAAGTGGCGCCGGAGCCGCCAGCCCGCACCCGCTCTTCGATTGCGAAGCTTACCTGGACGCCCATCCCGGCGCCGCGGTCCAAGGTGAAAACCCGCTGCTGCACTATCTGCAGCGGGATGCCGAACGGCCCTCCGGCCCTTTCGACGTCGAATCGGCTGCAATCACGCAGATCGACATCCAGGACGTCCGGGTGACGGTGGTCTCACTCGCCGGGGGCCTGGATTCCAAAACGCCGGAAGAACGCCGCGCCATCCACGAGGGTTGGAAGAGCTGGGCCGCGCAGCAGGGGATGTCCGGCAGCGTGGCGCTGGTGTGGCCGGACGCAAGCGGGGTGGCGCATTGGGTCGCCGAACCGCAGCAGCGGCCTTTTCTGGAGGCGGTGCGGCTGGATCAGGTACGGGCGCAGGGGCAGGGCGACAGTGGTGGCGCCGGGGGGTAAAAAGGGGACGCATTTTCCCGCGCCTTTACCGCTTAAGATCCAGGTCCTTCGTGTGGAACGGTTCCGTGTACCTCATCACCGCGTAGCCACCGATCATCAGAAACCGGACGCTTTCGGTTTCCAATGCGGACAATAGATCTCTCCAGTCGGAGCTGATCTGGTCGATACCCAAGTTCGTAGACACTATATTCGACCGCCATCTCGAGGCCGGCCCGGAAGATAGCTTCATCGCCCTGAGCCTGCCAGAACTGCACATCATAAAGAGCGATCCAGATCTTCGATCCTGCCGGTCCGAACCATCATAGACTCTAGGATACCGCGCAGGCGGGATGAGCGGCCGATCCTAATCCGCCGGAGGCCGGCGCGCCTCAGGCGGTTAGCTGACGTGGGTCTTGCGGGGCCAGCGCCGCCAGTACCTGCGCTGTTCGAGTTACCGTGCAGTATTCGCCGTCCAAATTCGCGAGAGACATCGCGTGGACTTCAGAGGCCGTCCGGAGTTGGCCCGTCCAGTCTGTTCGCGCAAAAGTGAAGCAGCCGTCTTCGACCAGAAACGTGTCGAACCCGAGGTTTCCCGCCATGCGGACCGTGGCCTCCACGGAGTTATTCGTGATCACCCCGGCGACGACGAGCAGGCTCTGCTCCGCGGCGCGCAGCTTCGCTTCGAGGTCCGTGCCGATGAACGCGCTATTGGTCCGCTTGGCTATTACGGTTTCACCGTGCAGAGGCCGCGCTTCAGACTTGAATTCGTTTCCGGGCTGGCCGGGGCGATAATGCGACGCTGTCTCGCTCGAATCGTGACGAACGTGGTAGATCGGCCGCTTCGAAGTCCGCCAGGCCTGAAGCAGCGCAGCGACGTTCTTTTCCGCATCGGGGTTGTTTCGCTGTCCCCAACTCGGATGATCGATGGCCCTTTGGAGATCAATCACGATGAGGGCGGCGTCCCGCGGCAAAGGAGCCGGCAACGAGCGAAGCATGCCTTGATATTATAGTGCCCCGCTATCACGCCCGCCTTGCGCCGGTCAAGCCGAACAGGCGCTTCGGTCCGAAGCGTGGTCAGGGCGCTCAAGAACCTGTCAGCCGGTCGTAATCCGCGTGGGCGCCGATCCAAACCCAGATGATCCTGTCGCCGGCGAGCCTGCCGAGTGCGCGATAGTGGCTTCCGACGCGAATGCTGAAGCGATCTTCACTTCCCTGCAAACGCCGGAAACGCAGGGAAGGATGATTGGGGGGTTGTCGCCACAGACGATAATTCTTGACGGCGAGATCTTGAACTTCAGAGGGCAACGCCAGAAAGAGATCCCAGAATCGCTGGGTGGCGGCGGATTTCACCCTTGAGACGGCCATTCGCGAAGGAGGCCCCTCGCCGATTCGCTTTCGGCTTCGTCAAAGAGGAAATCCAGCCTGCCCGCCAGGGAGTCGGCATCCATCTGCTCGTCCCACCGCTTCTGTTCGCGCGCACGAAACCACTGGACGATGCGCCCGTATTCTTCCGGGGGCAAGCCATCGATGGCGGCCTCGATCTCCTCAACCCGGCTCATGCTTGGAGTCTATCACCAACCCGTATTGGGTTTCAGCCTGTGAGGTTCTTGTGACATGGGCAAGCCAAAGCATGCCCCACCGGGATTATCCGGTACACTGTCATAGGAGCGCCTACGTGAAAATCAGAAAGGCGGTTATTACGGCCGCGGGCGAGCGCCAGCGGGCGCTGCCGCTGCAGACTCTCATCGACCAGGACGGCGAGGAGAAATCGGTCCTCGGCATTCTCATCGAACAGGCCCTCTCGGCGCGGGTGGAAGAGATCTCGGTGGTGGTGTCGCCGGGCGACGAGGCGCGCTATGCGCAGGCCGCCGGCAAGCACCTGGGCCGCGTGCGCTTCGTGCCGCAGGCGCGGCGGCTGGGCTACGGGCATGCGGTGTTCTGCGCGCGCGCGGCCGTGAACGGCGAACCGTTTCTGCATTTGGTGGGCGATCATCTTCCGGTGAGCTGCACTCCCACTACCTGCGCGCATCGGGTGGCGGAGCTTGCTTCGGCCGAGGAATGCGCCGTTTCGGCGGTTCAGGTGACGCGCGAGAACCTGCTGCCGCGGTTCGGCGCGGTGGGCGGCCGGCGCGTCCCCGGCCGTCAGGGGCTCTATCGCATCGAGACGGTGGTGGAGAAGCCGACTCCCACCGAGGCCGAGCGGCGCCTCACCACGCCGGGATTGCGCGCCGGCTATTACCTCTGCTTCTTCGGCGTGCACGTGCTCACGCCGGTGGTGATGGACCTGCTCGAGCGCCAGCTTGAGGAGGCGCCGGACGGGCCGATTCTGCTCTCTCCGGCGCTGGCGGAGCTGGCCGCGCGGGAGCAGTATCTGGCCGTGGAGGAGCAGGACCGCCGCTACGATATCGGCGCGCGCTACGGGCTGCTGATCGCGCAGCTCGCCCTGGCGTTGAACGGGCGCGAGCGCGCCGAAGTCCTCGCTCAGCTTGTGGAATTGCTGGCCGCGCGGGATATGGCGGCGGGGAACGGCGCGTGAGCGAGCTGATCGGCGTCATCACCTCCGGCGATCCCTCGGTCCGCAACCGGTCGCTCGATTCGTTCTGCCGAAGCGCCTCGCTCGAACAGCTCGTCGAGGAGTGCCGGGCGCTCGACCGTTTCCGGCGCTCCAGCACGAATCTCTATGAGCGCGTCCGGGCGCTGTTCTTTCTCTACGCCATCCATCGCTTTCATATCCCGCCGCGGGTGGGCCATTCGGGCGCGGGGCACGACCTGATACCGTTCGCGGGATACTCCGACCTGTTGAAGCGCCGCTTCCAGGAGGCGCTCGATATCTTCCTGGCGGCCCAGGCTTCCGGCGGGCCGGGGCCCGCGATTTCGAGCGCGCTGGCCGCGGCGTATCGCGCGCTGGGCTTCCAGACGCTAGCCGACCAGGTTCGGCGCAGCGTGCGCTCCGTGCGCGGAAATCAGTGGATGTTCCGCACCGGCCATCCCGCCGACTATCCTTTGCGCATTCGTCCGGAGCTGCTGGCGCGGGCGGAATCCGATCCCCTGTTTCCCATTCTGCGCGAAGCCACGCCGGTGCGCATGGACCTTACCCACAGCGGATGGAGCGACATCTTTTTCCTGGGGATGGATTTTCCGGAAGGCGCGCGGGTGCTGAATATCTCCATCGATCTGAGCGTGCGCGGGGCCGGCCAAGTCGCTCCCAAGCCTCCGGTGGAAGCTTGCTTCCGCGTGATCGACCAGCCGGTTCTGCGCTTGGCGAGCGTGGATCTGAAGGCCACCGCCGAAATCTCCACGGTGGCCGAAGTTTTCGATTTCGCCCGCGATTACCTGGGTCTGCTGAAAGCGGCTCTGATTGCTTCCGGAATCGTCCCATCGGGGATGGAAGGCTCCACGCAGCCGCTCTCGGAGTTGCTCACCCAGTTGGTGGGGCGGCCCGGGCACGGCATCGAAATCGTCAGCAAGGTGAACGATATTCCCAAGGGCTCGCGGCTGGCGGTTTCCACCAGCCTGCTGGCGTGCCTCATCGCGGTGTGCATGCGCGCCACCAACCAGATTCACGAGTTGGAAGGCGGGCTCGAGGAAGAGGACCGGCGGCTGGTGGCGGCGCGCGCCATTCTGGGCGAGTGGCTGGCCGGCTCGGGTGGCGGCTGGCAGGATTCCGGCGGCGTTTGGCCGGGCATCAAGCTGATCCATGGCATGCGCGCCGAGGAAGGCGACCCGGAGTTCGGCGTGAGCCGTGGACGCCTGCTGCCTGGGCACCACGTCTTCGGTGAGGACGAGGTCTCGCTCGCCGCCCGCCGCCAATTGCAGGAGAGCCTGGTGCTGGTGCATGGCGGAATGGCGCAAGACGTCGGCCCCATTCTCGAGATGGTGACGGAGAAGTACCTATTGCGCTCGGAAGCCGAGTGGGCCGGGCGGCTGGAGGCCATCGGGGCGCTGGACGAAATGCTGGAGCGGCTCAAGAGCGGCGATATTCGGGCCATCGGCGCGTGCACCGAGCGCAATTTCGACGGCCCCATTCAGACCATCATTCCGTGGGCCGGCAATCTCTACACGGATTCGCTCATCCGGCAGGCCCGCCGCGAAATGGGCCAGGATTTCTGGGGTTTCTGGATGCTGGGCGGCATGTCGGGCGGCGGCATGGGCTTCCTGTTCGCTCCGCGCAGGAAGGCGGAAGCGCAGGAGCGCATGGCGGCCATCATGGGCGAGGCCAAGCGGCGCCTGGAACACGCCGTACCCTTCGCCATGGAGCCTGTG
>Ga0181520_10000616_pt1 | contig 77629 bp, 52 predicted proteins | sample PEATcosm2014_Bin_29_FD_132451 | JGI IMG/M metagenome (GOLD analysis project Ga0181520, IMG submission 132451) | Peatland microbial communities from MTU Mesocosm Facility, Houghton, MI, USA - PEATcosm2014_Bin02_30_metaG | ecosystem: Environmental > Terrestrial > Soil > Wetlands > Peat | place... | reverse complement strand
TGATATTTGCAATCCCACACCGTATGGCTGCCACGCTTATAGTTTTCCATCACTACAAGCCTAGTACCTTCCGTCGCCTAAAGGCGAGGGGTTTACGGATCCCCTATCGGGGACTCTAAACCCACCAGATTGAGTCAACAAATCGAGTGTATCGATCCTGAACCGAGCTAAAGTCTCTGATGTGTTACTCCGCGCCATCACATGAAAGTGTGGGGGATCGTGATCGTTGAAATAAATCCTCAGAACAAAACCTTCGCCCTCATAAATGATCGAGGAACAGGATAGGTCAATGCCAATCTCTCGAATCAATCCCTCGTGGATTGCAACATGTTCCGTCTTCGCTAGATTCTGGATTTCAACCTGGTTCGAAACCACGATCCCAGTGTCATCCATTCTCGAATGAATCGCCTGCAAGTTTGGTAAATCCCAAACATGCCTGAACGCAAAGCTCAGGATCAAAGAACCGTTCTCAAATGCTCGTAATATTCCGACGCCCGGCGTTCCTCGAAATCGCACTTCTTCAATTTCACCAGGATTAGTCCAATCATCTGTTTCATATGGGGAAGATTGGTCCAACTCCAGGAGGAATCGCCATTCTTCCCGGTAATCTGCCCCGCGCAGAACGGATGCAAGCGTATGGAATCCATCGCCAAAGACAACACCGGCAAGTCCCCCCACCACATCCAGGTCGCGCCTTATCTTTTTTGCTTCTCTCGCTGCACTGAGCGTTGCAAGCACATGAGGGAGCAGTTCCTGGGATCTCAATTCCCGGTCGGTCGTGAGCGAAAGCTCGTTAAGAAAAATTGTCGGTGTCCTCATCGTCTACCCAAGCAGTGCGTCAACATCCTTGTCCCACTGGTCAAAAAAACCCTCTGGCCAGTTCGATAAGCGGCCATTCTTCAGGACGGCCGGTGATTGGATAAATCCATCCCCTGTCTCAACTTCACGCGTGAAGAAGTGGAACACAACGTCATCGGGGCTAATGAGATTCTCCTTGACTGCAAGGCGAATGCCATTTAGGAGATGGTCGCTGTGAGTCTCTACAACGGCTTGCACCCCATCACTCGCGCACCTAGCTATTAGATTTCCTAATGCCGCTTGGCCCTGCGGGTGCAAGTGTGCTTCAGGGTTTTCGAGAAGGAGCAACGCTCCCTGGGGGGCCGCCAGACAAGCGACGATGATCGGTAAGCTATACGTGAGCCCGAACCCAACATTAGTAGGGCGATAGAAATTGCTTGTAGTTTCCTCTTTACGCCCGTCGTACCTGAACTGCAAGAGGACCTCATCGGTACCGCCTATGGCCTCGGCCTTCAGGCGCGCTCCCGGGCTCAATTGCTGAATCCACCCGGACACTTGATCCAAGATGCTGTCAGTTGGGGCAACTTTCAGAAGTAAGGCTTCGTTGAGTTCCAGGCCTGTTCTGGGGAATGTGCGCGCACTCGGTACCTTTACCTGTCGCAATGCAGCCATCGACAGAAAGTCAGCAGTAAACTCGCCGCGCGGACCAAGGAAACCGGTGTCCCTGGCTCGCTGGGAGGCCTGAGGATAAAGGGTCTGGGGAACAATCCGGTCTGCCTGCAAGAACTGAAAGTCAAAACTTGTGACAAAGTCTGGACGCGGCAGAGGCTCTTCGGCGAATCTCAGTCGATCCGCTTTCGGGGGTCCTTCAATGACCCATCGGTAAGTTGTCCCGCCTTCGGCGATCGTAATTGCGACAGTGTCACCCATACTACCTTCAGAGAGCAGGTCACTGTACTTTCCCAGTTGAACAAGGTCGCCGGACAGCGAGGGACCTTCAGTTATTCCGTTGAAGTCGTAGCTTTGCCGTAAGGCGCAGATAGCCTGAAGCAATGTGCTCTTTCCAGAACTATTTAGCCCAACAAGGACCGTAAGAGGAGCCAGGCGAACGCTTACATCTCTGCTCGCCTTAAAGTTTTCGAGGTGAATTCTCTCAAGCATTGAGGACCCCCTCAAGCAGCCCGCCTAGAAGCTCTAGCCTCTTGTTCGACGAAGATCCCCTTCCTGTCGCATACAGAAGTGCGTTCGCGAAATCCTCCTTCATAAATAGTGCGGCTAGATTATCGAGGACCTTGTCTGAACGAGCAGCTAGTTTAGAAAGTTCGTTCGGATTACGGCGCGCCAAGAGAACCATCTCGGTTTCAAAGAGGCTTCGATTGATAGGACCCCTATTCCAATTCGGACCGGAGATTTTCCTAAATGCAAATTTACCGAATATCCTAACTGAAGCATCTAGCGCGCGATTAAGGGCGGATTCAATCTCGACCCATTTATTGTCGTCCCAGGAGATACTCCGCTTTTCAACCGTTGCGTTTAAGAATTCATCAAGATTCTGTTCATCCGGTCGGTTCCCATCGAAGGTGTAGAGTGCAACGAAGCGGAGAACGAGTTCAATGTCTTGCATTCGCTCTCCCTTAATCTTATTATCCGTCGCATCACGGAACTTCTTGCCTTCTGCAATTGTTCGAACCCTTTCCCGCCAAGTGCCTGGGTACAAAGCATTTCTAATCTCCTGGGCCGTCAGTGGCAGCCCACCTTGATTGATTCGAGAGAAGATGTTGAATTTTACGTTGCTCGGCGTACTCGGGCGAATGACGTGTAAAGTCAACTCAGTTTCGTTGATCCGCCGCTGAAGCGGCCTTGGAAGGTCGGCAAACGACTTATCTTTGTGCTCTCGAAGCGACTGAAGTCCTTCAAGATCTAAACGTAGAGGATTGAGTTTTGTGCTCAGCGACTTATTTAACGCATCAACCTTGACGAAATGCGCGATCGCACAGAGACGCTGTAAGCCGTCGACAACGGTGTAATCCCCGGCCTTATTCTCCGAAACATAGAGAGAGGGGATCGGGATTCGCAACAGCATCGATTCGATTAGTGAGGTTTTTCTTTTGTCGTCCCAAATGTTCGCACGCCTTTGAAAGTCAGGCGAGAGGTTCAGTTCGCCCTCATTGAGACGTGTGAGAAGGAGATCAACTGTGCGCGCTTGCGTGATGACGTCGATCTCCGAAGGATCAAAAGGTGTGCGGATCAAACCGTCCTTGACGTCGGGCCGCTCCGCTTCCACTCCGGCTCCCTCGCCTGTGGAGGTTAACTCCTCAAGGATTGAGATCTCTTCCTCAGAAACTGGGGTATCCACCGACAGCATCGGTTCTCCTTGCTGCAACTCAGTAACTAGAGCCGCATCGTTGTTGTCTCCGCATCATGATACTAGAACTCAGCCTAAAAGACACTGCGGAAAGCCTAATCCGACTTCTCCCGAGCATTCCGTCACCTGAAGCCGCTTTGCCGGCAGAGATTTGCGATCCCGAGGCTCCGAGCGAACGACCGCCAATTCGCGAACGGCTGTTGCAACAGCCGTTCCGTAGTGTTCAACGTCTTTTTTGCTTCGGCAAAAACAACAGCGGGGAGCCCTGAAGGCTCCCCGCTGTTGTTGGCTGGTGCATGCAGTGCTCAGTTTTTGCCTTGCAGTTCGTCGGCCAGGGCGTCGGCGTTGTAGAACTTGCGCAGGCCCTCGATCATGCCGGCGGAGTGCACGGCGACGGCGCGGTTGCGTTCGCCCTCGTAGACGTAGTCCCCGGCCAGCGACTCGATGTTGCCGTCGAAGATCAGGCCCACCAGTTCTCCTGCCCGGTTGACTACCGGCGAGCCGGAGTTGCCGCCGATGATGTCGCCGGTAGAGACGAAGTCGAAGGGTGTGGAGAGATTCACCTTGTCGCGGGCCGCGGCCTCGCGCGCGGTCAGGTCGAAGGGCGCCTTGTTGCTGAAGCTGGCGGCGCGGTCGTAGAGTCCCCAGAAGGTGGTGAAGGGCGGAGCGATGGTGCCGTTATAGGAATAGCCCTCCACCGTGCCGTAGCTCAGGCGCAGGGTAAAGGTGGCGTCGGGATAGGCGTTCTTGCCATAGACCAGAAAGCGCGCCTTGCCCAGCTTTTCGCCGGCCGGGGTGAGGACGCTGCTGACGGTCTCGCGCATCCGCTTGTTGGTGGCGCGCACGATGGGGTCCACGCGCCGCGCCGCCACAATCATGGGGTCGGTGGAGGCGGCTACCGCAGCTTCTCCGCCATCGATAAGCGCCTTGCGCACAGCGGGATCGGCCAGCTTGCTGCCGTCTACCAGGGCGTTGACCGTCTGGTCCACCTCGCCGCCTTGCAGAATGGCTTGCAGGAAGGCGTCCTGCTTGCCCAGCTTCTCCTGGCCGAGATGGAGCGTGAAGGCCATGAAGAGCTTTTCCGTCTCCGGATAGATCTTGGCCGGCGAGAAGAGCTGCTGTTTGAACGAATCGAGACCCGCCTGGTGGAACGGCCCCAGGCGCTCGCCATCCGGCTTCTGGATTTCGGCTACGTACTGCACGATGTTCAGCGCGATGCTGAAGAGGCGGCTGTCGGTGCGGCGGAAGATCTGGCCCTTCACCTCGGGCTTGAGCTGATCCTCGGCGCGGGCGATTGCCTCCCATGCGCCGCCGTACTCCTTTTGCCAGGCGGGATTGGCGGCGACCTTGGCGCGGAAGTCGTCTTCCTCGGCCTGCTTTTTGGCCAGTATCGCCTTGTCGGCCAGCGCCTCGCCGCGGCCTACATAAACCTTGAGGCTATTCTGCAAGTTGAAGATCACGCTGCCCACCAGGCGCTTCTGTTCCGCACCCTGGGTCCCGTAGGCCTGAGCGGCGGCGATGCGCCGTTGCAGGTACTCGGTCATGGCCGGAATCTGCAGGTCGCGCTGCATCGTCAACTGCGCCACGGTCTCCTGGCGGGCGGTCGCGCCGGGATGGCCGCTGATGAAGATCAGCTCGCCGGGCGCCGCGCCCGCCGCGCTCCACTTGAGGTAGTTATCGGTCTTGAGCGGCTTGCCGTTGTCGTCGTAGACGCGGAAGATGGCCATATCCAGGTCGTAACGCGGATAGGTGAAGTTATCCGGATCACCGCCAAAAAAGGCCGCCTGCTGCTCCGGCGCAAAGACCAGGCGCACATCGGTGTAGGCCTTGTAGGTGTAGAGCCAGTACTCGCCGCCCTGGTAGAAGCGCACCACGTCGGAGCGCAGTTTGGTCTTGTCCTTGCTCTCCCGCTCGAGGGCGGCGATCTCCGCATCGCGCGCCTTGAGGGCCTTGGCTTCGTCGGCAATGCCCTTGGCCGCGCCCTGCACGCGGGCGGTCACATCTTCCATGCCCACAAGCACATTGACTTCCATGTCGGGCGACTTCATCTCCTGCTCTGGAGTGGCGGCGTAGAAACCGTCGCGCAGGTAATCGTGCTCGGCGCTGGAGTTCTTCTGCAACTGGCCCCGCGCCACGTGGTGGTTGGTCAGCAGCAGGCCGTTGGGGCTGACGAACGAGCCCGAGCCGCCGTCGTTGAGGCGCACGCTGGAGAGGCGCAGATGGTCAAGCCACTCCTGGGTGGGATGAAAGTTATACTGGGCCGCCAACTGCTTGAGCGGCGGGTTGTCATAGGTCCACATGCCTTCTTCGGCGTGGATCGCGGGTACCGTCGCCACAAGCAGCGCGGCGGGCAGTAACAATGCAGTGCAAATCGATCGTACGAACATGGTCTTCCTCAGTGGTTGAAACGATAAAGCGGAGAGAGCGGAGTCCGCGGAGCTAGCGGGGTTAGCGGGGTTAGCGGAGTTAGCGAAGTTAGCGGAGTTAGCGGAGTTGCCGAGCTTCATCCTGACCCATCCTAATCCCTGGCTCCTTAGTCCCTTAGTCCCTAGTCCCTTAGTCCCTCGTCCCCACCACCAGCACTTCTACTCCCGAGGCCGCGTCCTTCTGGTGGAAAACGGTCTCGGTAGCCTTCTGGAACTGCTCCGGCTTAGCGTTGGGGATGTCGGTGAAGGTCTGCGGGTTGCGGTCCGTCAGCGGGAACCAGGAGCTTTGCACCTGGACCATGATGCGGTGGCCGCGGCGGAAGGTGTGGTAGAGATCGGGCATGGTGAAGTCGATCTCCGTCTGCTGGCCGGGTTTGAGTGCTTCGGGCTTTTCCCAGCTCTGGCGGAATTTTGCGCGCATGGGCTCGCCGCGCAGCAGTTGCTGGTAGCCGCCCATGCGCAGCGGCGGGGCATCCGTCACATGCTTGTCGGGACGCCCGCCGGGGGCTGCGTCGGGATAGTCCTCGGGATAGACGTCGATCAGCTTGACCACAAAATCCGAGTCCGTGCCGGTGCTGGCGATCTTCAGCTTGGGCGAGATGGGGCCGGCGATGGTCACGTCTTCTTCCAGCGGCTCGGTCTGGTAGACCAGAACGTCGGGACGATAGCTGGCAAAGCGCTGATCGTCGACCATGTAGCGCTGCGGAACCGTGTCGGTGGTATAGCCCACGAAGGGAACCGGCTTGTTGGGATCGCTCAGGTACTCGTCGGCGCTCTTGGCCTCGGCGGGCGGATCGAAGCTCAGCTTGCCGCCGGCGTGGAAGTAGAGGGTCTTGGCCGCGGCAGCCTTGGGCGGCCAGGCGTCAAGGTTGTGCCAGAGGTTGGTTCCCGTTTCGAAGACCACCGCCTTGGGCTGCGCCTTGCCCTTGTCTTTCAAATAATGCTCGAAGAAGGGAAACTGCACGTTGGCGCGGAAGTATTCGCTGGTCTTGGCGTTGAAGGGAACATCGCCCAGACTGGCTCCATCGCCACGCGCCCAGCCGCCGTGCACCCATGGCCCCTCGACCAGTGTGGACGGCGTCTCGGGGTTGAACTGGCGAATGGCGTTGACGGTGCGGAGGGGTCCGCTGAGGTCCTCGGCGTCAAACCAGCCGCCCACCACCAGCACCGCACACTTCACGTTCTTCATGTGCCGCGAGAGGTCGCGCTGCTGCCAATAGCTGTCATAGGTGTTGTGCTTGACCTGGTCCGTGAACATCCAGCTCGAGCCCTTCAGATAGAGCGCGTCGAGATTGGCCAGGTTACCGGCGTTGAGATAGAACTTGTAGCTGTCCGGGGTGCCGAAATCGAACTCCGGCTCGGGCTTGGGTGTCTGCGGGCTCTTGATGTCGTGGAAGAACGGCGCATAGAAGCCAAAGTTGGCCGAGAGCATGAAGGCGCCACCGTGGTAGCCGTCGTCGCCCAGAAAGAGGTCGGTCATGGGCGCCTGCGGGCTGGCCGCCTTGAGCGCCGGGTGGGAGTCGATGATCGACGCCGAGGTGTAGAAGCCAGGATAGGAGATGCCGTAGATGCCCGCCTTGCCGTTGTTGTTGGAAATGTTCTTGAGCAGGAACTCCAACGTGTCGTAGGTGTCGGAGGAGTCGTCCACGTCTTGCGGCGACTTCTTTTCGTCGATGTGCGGGCGCATCTCGACAAATGTCCCCTCGCTCATCCAGCGGCCGCGCACATCCTGATAGACGAAGATGTAGCCGCTCTTCTCGAATTCCTCGGAGGGCCCCAGGTGGCGCGGATACTGGTCTTCGCCGTAGGGACCGACGCTGTAGGGAGTGCGATTGAGCAGGAAAGGATACGGCCCGCCAGAGGGGTCCTTGGGTACATAAACGGCGGTAAACAAACGCTTGCCGTCGCGCATGGGGATGCGGAACTCGTACTTGGTGTAATGGGCGCGGATGTAGTTTTCCGGGGGCGTCTCGGCGGCCGGCTGCTGGGCCTCAAGGGCAGTGAAGGCAAAAAACAAAACGGCCAGAAGGGAAAAGCGAAGCAATTGGCGCATCGTAGGCAGGATTCTCCTCAGCAAACAGAGTAATCCAGCGGGCCTGAAGATGGCCTGAAGGAGGAAGGTCTTGGGGGGCGCCATACGCCCGGTGGGAGAAGCATCAACTGGCCTTTTCGCGCGCCTCGATGCGAGCAACGCGCTCTTTCAGCTCGTATACATCCGCCAGCCGGGCGACGGCTTGTAGGATCTGCGCATGGCGATCCGAGGCCAGTTGCTCAGCAGAGTTCATCCGCCAGTCCTGGAGCTTGAATCGTTCTTCGATACCTTTAAGGCGCTCATCGACGCCCTTAAAGCGTTCGTCCATCTTGGCTTCAATGGAGTCCAACCGCGCAGCGATGGAGCGCAGTTCCGGTGCCAGGAAATCCTGAATCAATTGGCGGGTTTCTTCAATAACGCCCATATCGCTCCCGTTCCCCACATTGTAGCGCAAATCCGCTTTTCCCCCGGCGGCTCTCTCGGTCTACCCGGCGAAATGCATCAAAAGGAGACGATTTTCGTTTTCAGCGCCAACCTCGGCGCGTTACCCTATCTGCATCCACATCAGCGCGGACGCCTTGCACGCCGGGCTGCACCTCTTTTCGTCCAAAAGGAGAATTATGTCCACTGATTATCGCAATTTTCTTGCTCTGCCCTACGCCGAGCTGGAAGAGCTGAATCTGGCTGCCAAGTCCGATCGTGTCAACCGCGTTTCGGCCGATGAGATCCGCGAGAAGCGGCTGAAGTATCTCACCGACGAGAAGCGCATCAAGGCCGTCACCGTCCTCTTCAGCGACCTGGAAGGCCGCCTGCACCTGCTCGATTACGACAAGAAGTTCCTGCTCGGCGCCTACGAGAACCTGACCTTCGACGGCTCCTCGATTCGCGGCTTTACCGCGCAGAAGGAGTCGGATCTCCGCCTGGGCATCGACTGGAGCGCCTTCTACTGGGTACCCGCCGACGTCTTCGGCAACGGCAAGGTGCTGGTCTTCGGTAATGTCATCGACAAGGACGGAACTCCCTACTCGGGCGACCTGCGCGGCGTGCTCAAGAGCTATGCCGAGCAGCAGTTCGCCAGCAATGGCTACACGCTGAACGCGGCCACCGAGATCGAGGGCTTCCTCTTTGCCGGCCGCGACGCCGAGCGCACCTATCACCTGACCAACAAGTTCGAGTTCATCAGCGCCGGCGGCTACTATCACTCCCTGCCGCTCGATCCGCTGCGCCAGTTCATCGACACCGCCGCCGAAGTGCAGCGCGCCATGGGCTTCCAGAACGAGAAGGACCACCCGGAAGTCGCGCCCTCGCAGTTCGAGATCAACTTCGGCTACAGCGAAGTGGTCGCCGCCGCCGACCAGATTCAGCTCTACAAGCTGCTCTGCCGCCAGATCGCCAGCAACATGGGCTTCACCGCCTGCTTCCTGCCCAAGCCGGTGGTGGGCGTCAACGGCAGCGGCATGCACACCAACGTCTCCGTCTCCAAGGGCAAGACCAACCTCTTCTGGGATGAAAAGGGCGAGGAGCAGCTCTCGCCATTTGGCTGGGACTTCCTGGACCGCATTCTGACCAAGGCTCTCGATCTCTGCCTGGTCTTCAACTCCAGCGTCAACGCCTATCGCCGTTTGGACCCCCACTTCGAGGCGCCCAACCAGATTCGCGCCTCGGCTGTCGACCGCGGCGCCATGGTGCGCGTGCCCATCGGCAACCACCGCTCGATGAGGACCGAAGTTCGCGCCGTGGCTCCCGACGCCAACCCCTACCTCTCGCTCTTCGGCATCTTCAAGACCGGCCTGGACGGCGACATCAGCGACCTGGAGAACCTGCGCGCCGGCGGCCGCTACCTACCTGACAACATCCAAACCGCCATCAACGACTTTGAGGCTTCGCCCTGGATCGCGAAGATCCTGGGCAGCGATGTGCAGGGCCGCTACGCTGAATTGAAGCAGGGTGTGGCCAACCGCAGCGCTCGCGACCTGGGCACCATCGTCAAGGCCAGCGAAGTGCAGTTCCACCACGAGGTCTACAATCAGTCGTTGTGGAACATGTTCTAGGCAGGGACTCAGGGACTAGGGACTGAGGGACTAGAAAAACGGGCGGCAGACCGAGAGGTTTGCCGCCCGTTTGCATCAATGCTAAGAAGTCAAGTCTGAGTCACTCGACAGCGCTGACTCGGGTCGGTTCCGATGCGTTTGCTGCCTACTTGCCAATCGGATTCAGGGCGACCGTCTCCGGAATCCTTGACCTGCGGGCAATTTTGGTAGTGCTTGCGGAAGACCACCACTTGGGCCAGCGCACTTCCGGTTTCGGGCGGTAACGCCGCCGTGTCTTTGTGTAAGACCAAGGTAATGTTTGCCGAGCCGGATTGCGAGGCCCCCTTTGAATAACTACCGGTTAGCGTCCCATCTTCGCCCAGCGCGGCTTCGGCGGTGTAGGCAAGTTGCCCTTTGCTGAGGAAAGCCATCCGTTTCTACCCCGGCCGGCCATGCTTCGGAAAACACTCGCACGATGCTCCCTCTTGGCGAGATTCAAGCGGTTGCACTGTCTTGCGCAACCGCATCACGGCGCGCGGAGGCGGGTTTGGTGTACTCTTCCTGCGAGGATTTTGGAGGGCTACGATGGCGAGCAAGGTGATTGCGATTGTTGGCAGCTACCGCAAGGGCGGGGTCATCGAACAGGCGGTCGAGGCGGTGCTCGAGGGCGCGCGCCGGCAGGGCGCCGAAACCCGGATGATTCGATTAACGGAGAAACATATCGAGTTCTGCACCAACTGCCGCGAGTGCTGCCAGAGCCCCGGCCCGGAGCGGGGACAATGCGTACAGCAAGACGACCTGGCCCCGCTACTCCAAGAGATCGAAAGCGCCGACGCCCTGGTACTGGCCTCGCCCATCAACTACGGCAACGTCACCGCCATCTTCCGCCGCTTTCTGGAGCGGCTGATCGGCAGCACCTACTGGCCCTGGGGACAGCCCACGCCCAAGCCGCGCACAAAATGGATGCCACGCAAGGCGGTCTTCATCGCCACTTCGGGGATGCCGGGCTTTCTCATCCCGCTTTTGACCGGAACCCGGCATGTGATGAAGACCATGGCCAAGATGCTGGGAGCCAAACCCGTGGGCAGCCTGTGGATCGGCCTGGCCGCCATGGAGAAAAACCACGCCCTCAGCGCCCGCAGCGTAAAACAAGCGCAAAACCTGGGGATGCGGCTGGCGTAGGGAACCTCTGACTAAGTGCTCTTTGTAAAGGCCAACCTTCCCTCAGGGGCTAAAGCCCATTGATTCCTCTGGCTTTATGTACGGGCTAAAGCCCGTACCCTTCAAACGCCCGTACCCTTCAAATCTCCGACTTAATCAGAGGTTCCTTAGGAGTTCGGATCATCAAACGAAAACAACTCAGAATGGCTTTTTACACGGTCAAGAATTGAATCCCACCCTAGCCGCAAAAACAAAGACGCGGCGAGGGTGGGGCACCCAATTCTGGTTTTCAAAACGAAGGGTCTTTTATTCCCTATTCCCTTGTTCCCTCGTTCCCTCGTTCCCTTGTTCCCTGCTCTTCCCCTATTTGCCGATCAGGCCGCGGGCGACGGTGTCTAACATGCCGTTGAGGAAGTTGATGGACTCGGGAGCGGAGAAGCGGCGGCCGATCTCCAGGGCCTCGTTGATGACGATGGGAAACGGGGTTCCCTTGAAGCCGATCATCTCGCCGATGGCCATGCGCAGCAGGTTGCGATCCACCGAGGGCATACGCTCGATGCGCCAGTGTTTGGAGTTGGCGGTAATCAATTCGTCGATCTTCTCCAGGTTGCCGACGGCCACGCGGAAGAGGTCTTCGGCAAAGCCGCGCACCTCGCCGTCCACCTCATCGGCGGCCTTCCAGAAGGTGATGCGCACCTGGTCCGGGGTCTGCTTGCCCATATCCATCTGGAAGAGCATCTGCATGGCCAGTTCGCGCGATTTGCGGCGTGTTGCTGCGGTCAAGCTGCGCCGCCTTCCTGCGTTCGGTTACGGAGTTTGCGGGTCACGCCGACCATCTCGATGGCCGCCACGGCAGCTTCGAATCCCTTGTTGCCGGCTTTGATGCCGGCGCGGTTGAGCGCTTGCTCGAGGCTCTCGCAGGTGAGTACGCCAAAGCTGTGGGGAATGCCGGTCTCCTGCTGCGATTGGCCAATGCCGCGCGCCACTTCGTTATAGATGGCTTCGTAGTGCGCGGTCTCGCCGCGCAGCAGGCAGCCAAGGGTGATAATGGCGTCGACCTGGCCCTCGTCTTTCGAGGAAAGGTTGGCCAGGGTGCGGGCGGCGGCGGGGATCTCCCAGGCGCCGGGGACGCGAACGATCTGGATGTTCTGGCGCTCGGCGCCCGAGCGCAGCAGGGCGTCCAGAGCGCCATCGAGCAGGCGGTCGGTGATGACGGCGTTCCAGCGAGCAGCCACGATGGCGAACTTCATGCCCTCGGCAGAGAGATCGCCCGCGACAGCCAGCGGCTTGCCCTTGAGGGGATCGCTCCAGGCCCAAAAGGTGAAGCTGTGTCCGGGCGCCGGCTCGACGGTGAAAAGATTGGACTTCCAATGCGTCTCCGTAATCGGCGAGAGGCACGCAGCCGCGCCGTCGTTGACCTTCAGCCAGGCGGCGGCGGCCTGGTAAGCGGCGTCCAGCGAGCTGACCTCGACCATCACATCGGCGACAGGCGGAAAATCTCCGTCGACAAACTCCAGATTGCCCAGCGGGGCCAAAAAGGACGCACCGCGGTTGGTTGGGTCTTGCCACCCCTTGCCGGGGGCGAATCCGAGCGCCGAAAAGAAGCTGGAGAGCCGGTCGTAGACCACGGCGTCGGCAGCAGGGCGCAAAAAGGAAATTCCCTTGATCATGCTTCGATTCTATCGTGCTGGGCTGGCCCGCCTCGCGCGCCAAACCGGGCTGTGTGATGAGCATTTTCCCAAAAGGAAATGCCTTGCGCACAACTGGCGGCCAGCGCGCCGCGCATACATCCCGCGTTTGGAAGAGCGCATCTTACCTATGGACAGATATAGAGATAAAACCATTCACGAGGGAAGATGATGGAGATTGTCGTTCGCCAGATGGGCGGGCTGGGCAACCAGTTATTCGAGTACGCGGCAGGCAGGTACTACGCCGCCAGGTACGGCGCGCAATTGAGAATCGCCATCGACCCCAGCAAGGACCCCGGAAGCCCGCAGCAGCGGCTGCCCTTTCAACTCAGCGCCTTCCGCATTGAGACACCCATGCGCAGAGTCAATGCTTTTGAACAATTGGTGTGTAGCCAAAACCGTAGAGTGCGTCAGGTTGCGGATCTCGTCTTGCGCCTGACCCATGCAAAACTGTGGCGGGAACCCTCCCTCTACCAGTTTTATCCCGATTTGCCCTATCGAGAACTTCCCACTACGGTTTACCTGCGTTCGTACTGCCAAGCGGCTGGCTATGCTATCGGCGTCGAGGCCCGTTTACGCGAGGAATTCCAGCTTAGAGAGACGCCGCAAGGAAAAGATGCCGAAACGCTCGAAGCCATTGCGGCCAGCCGATGCCCCATCTCGGTTCACTTCAGAGGCACCGACTACACCGACCTTCTGCGCCTGTCACCTGTCTATTACGACCGCGCCTGGCAGAGGGTACTGGAGGAGTTCGAGAATGCCGAATTCTTCATCTTTACCAACGATCGCGTCCTAGCGCAGAAGAACCTGCCGCAGACCGGCAAGCAGCACTACATCTTGCATAACAATACGAATTCGGCCTATCAGGATCTACGCCTGATGGCCGCCTGCCGACACCACATCATCGCCAACAGCAGTTTTTCCTGGTGGGGCGCATGGATGGACCCCCGTCCGGACAAGGTCGTGATGGCGCCCAAGTATTGGCGCAACACGCCCGACAGCTACTTCCCCGACCTCTTCCCGCCAGACTGGCGCTTGATTGACAATCCATTCAATGCGGAAAAAGACGAATCTCTGGATGCCTATCGCCGCGCTTCCGTGCCGGTCTCGCGTTGAGGGGCGTTTTCAGTAGGACTGCATGGAATCGCCGGCGTTCATCACCGGCAGCAGCAGCGTGGAATCCTGGCCCGCGCCGGATTCGATGCTGACGGTAGCCGCTCGGTAGTCGCCCGGCGGGGCCTTCATGATGTTGGGAACGAAGGTCTGCGGATTGCGGTCGTAGAGCGGAAACCAACTGCTCTGAATCTCGACCATAACGGTGTGGCCCGCCTTGAAGACGTGATCCACATCGTGCAGGCTAAACTTGACCTCGTAGACCGCGCCGGGTTGCAGCGCCTGCGGCTTGTCGAAGCCTCCCAGGTACCGCTCACGGAAGATCTCGGCGTTGACGATGAGCTGGTAACCGGCCATTTTGCCGCCGCCATCGGGATACTGGTCAATCAGCTTGACCACCAGATCGCCGTCGGTACCGGTGGTTGCCGCATAGATGTCGGCGACCACCTCGCCGGTAAGGGTCAGATCCTGCTTGAGCGCAGGCAGCTTCCACACCGCCAGGTCTTTGCGGTCGGCCACAAAGCGCTGGTCCTCGGTGAGCCAGTTGTACCACTGCGATCCCTTGCCGTAGGTGGGCTGAATGGGGCGCGCACGATAGGGAACTGGGTTGGCCGGATCGGCGACGTAACTGGTCTGCCCAGGCGCTGGCGCAGCCGTCCATCCCAGTTTGCCATCGGTCAGCAGGTGCAGGGGAACGGTCTTCGACTCCACAGGAGGAAAGTGTGCGTAGCGCTGCCAGCGATTCGAACCGCTCTGAAAACTGGCCGTATCTTCCAGGTCGAAGCCCGGCTCGTCCTTCAGATAATGGGCAAAGAACTTGGCTTCGATCTGTGCGCGAAACTCCTTGCCGATGGGTTCGCTGTAATCCAGATTGCCCAGATGGCGCGAGGACGAGACCCAGTATCCATGCCGCCAGGGGCCAAGCACGAGAAAGTTCTGCCGGTTTGTGTCGTGCGCCTCGAGCCGCGCGTACTCCGCCTGCGGGCCGTACATATCTTCCTGGTCGTAGGTGCCGCCGACACTGAGCGTGGGCACGGCGACGCGGGTCAGATCGCGCTCCACGCCGCGCTCGGCCCAAACGCTGTCGTATTCGGGATGATCGAGAAAGAGCTTCCAGGTGGGCAGGAGCATGCCGCCGTGTTTCTTTGCGTCCTGGGCGAAGGAGCCGCGCTGAAGAAAGAAGTCATAGCCGTCGCGCGGCTTGCCGTCTTTGTCCATGCCGTAATCGATCTCTGAAAAGATCTTGGACGACTCCATCTGCGCGACATAGTCGTAGCCATAGCTCTGACGAAAAGCGCCGTTATGAAAGAAGTCGTCGCCCTTCCACACATCGATCATGGGCGCTTGCGGTGAGACAGCCTTGACCGCGGGATGGGGATCGATGCCGGCCATCATGGCCAGAAAGCCGTCGTAACTGGTGCCGATAAATCCCGCGCGGCCGTTGTTGCCGGCCACGTTTTTGAGCAGCCAGTCCACGGTGTCGTAACTGTCGGTGCTCTCGTCGATCGCTTTGGGGTTCATATGGTCCACCAGCGGACGCATCATGACGAACTTGCCCCGGCTCTTGTACTTTCCGCGAATGTCCTCGCCTACATAGATGTAACCCGCCCGCGCCAACTCGGGACGCTGAGCGGAGAACGATGCGCGGCTGGTCTCATCCACGCCGTATGGCGTGCGCTCGATAAGAAAGGGCAGCGGCTGCGTCAGGTCGGCGGGCTGCAGAATCACCGCGTGCAGCTTGACTCCGTCGCGCATGGGGATCATGACCTCGCTGCGCCGGTAGTCGTGAAAGAGATGATGCACGGGATCGCCGCTGCGACGGTAGATGAAAACCTGTGCATCGCCGAAGATCGCCAGCGTCTCGCCCCGGCCCGCGCCGTCGAGATTGAAGCGGTAGGTGGTCTTGCCCTCTTCGATTGCGAATTCCAAAGCCCCTGTCTGCTGGAGCTGGGTGGGGACGCGGCGCTCGCTCTCCATCACCAGCTTGCCGTTCTCGACAGAAAAGCTCAGCGGCGTATCCGGCTCGGAGGCATCGGTGTATTCGCCAACAAGCGCCTGTAATGGCGCGGGCGTGGCTGTCGAGCTGGCAGCGGCCACCCTGGGCTGGACCAAGGAAACAGAGAGAAAAAGCGCAAAAAGAACAGGAAATACGAGGCGCAATCGAAGCAAGCGGCGGGTCTCCTCAAATCGAATTGATCGCAGTGCTATAGGCCGAGGCCGTTCCGGAGCAATAGGTCACGCAGATCCTTCGACTTCGCCGCGCTCCGCTCAAGTTGATAGTTTAATTGATCGAAGAAATATTTTCCCTCATGTGCCTCTTGCAGCATTCCGGCGACAAGTACACTGCGAGCAGGAATCACAAACATTATAAAAGGGTTATCCGTCCAAACCTAGTGGAAAGAAACCCCTGATTTATGCAGCTTACCCCCTCCGGCGAATGAAGGCAATTTCGTAGCGTCAGGCAAGGTTGTTTGTTCCCGGCGCTGGAGTTGGCGTCGGGGCCGTTGACTGGCAAGTTACGGCAACTGATTGCGGTTCTTGAGCTGGTTCAGATCGAGGCTAGATGTGCCCCTGGCGCAGAGTGCTCGACAATCGGGTTTTTTGCCGCCGGCTCGGCTCATCTCCACCGGCTATCGTTCACATGCCGGGCCGGAAGTGAGAATCCCAATCCCATCCGCGGGTTGAAGGATGTTGCAAAAGTCTCTTCCGTATCAGCTAAGATTTCTCCTGCCTATGGAGGGGAGATTGAGCTTACCACGAAGCGTTGTGGAGCAATAACCGCATTGAGATCGGGATTGTAGTAGTCGAAGAGCTTGGCGGGCGCGGCCTTGGCGCGGATTGAATACCGCGGCGTAAAGCGGAAGCTGAACTTGTCGCCCTCCGCGGCGGATGACCAGAGGTAGAAGACGATCCGGTCGGGCTGCAACTCGTAGCGGCTGATGGTCCAGGTGTCGAGCAGTTCGCCGAGCGATGCGCGGTCCACATCGGCGCCGGGCGGCAGGCCAACTTCGGCCAGCATCATGCCGTAGCCTTGGGAACCGAATCGCCGCGCGCTCACAGTGCAATCGATGGGCTGGCCAACGCGGGCATGGGCGGCATCGCAACTGTAGCCGAAGTCGAGACCGAAGCTCTTGCCAGGTACGGTTGTCTCAGTCTTGCCGGCCGCATTCTGCGCCCAGGGCAGATAAAGCCAGGCGGTGATTTGGGCATTGGCAAAGGTGGCGCCGTTGGTTCCGGCAAACTCCAATGTGTTTGCCCCGGCATGGATCATCGCAGAGAGATCGATGGTACGAGGCGCATCGAGGAGTTTGCCATCGGCCTTGAGCGCGGCCGCCCATTCCCCGCCGGGAGGCTGGCCGTTCACCGTGAGCGCGAAGCCGCTCGTTGCGTTGCCCTGTAGCTGTTGAAGCGCGACCGGCAGCAGCGCCTTCAGCACGCGCACGGTTGCCTGGCCGCTCATCCACACGCCGTATTCGTCACGGCTTTCGAGCAGGAAGAGCAGCGCATCGTTCTCAATTGTTTCGTCGGCTCTGTCGCCCGCGGTTTGCAATGCGGCCAATACAAGCGCAGTGGTCTCCAGTCTTCCGCCCCTTCCCCACCCATAAAAGGGCGAGTAACCGTCGAACTCCCAGTGAGCGCCATCCTTTCCGCGCTCAACGCTCGAGGTTAGTTCCTCATGAGCACGCGCCCGCGCGGCTGAATCGTTAGTGCTCACCGCAAGCATGAGCCGCAGTGCGTTGGAATAGGGATCGTGCAGCGCCAGCACGGATGTCGCGGCATAGGCATTGGCCTTCGCAACCGCCTGCTCCACGCGCGCCTGAAGGCCGGCCGTAGCAAAGGCTGAAGCGCCTTTGGCTTCAAGTGCAGTTTGCAGTGCATGGGCAATGTAAAGCGTATCGCGTGCGGAAGCGGCGCCATAGCGAGGTTTCCAGGAGCCATCGGCATTCTGCTGCGTGAGGAGCCACTGGATGGCTGCCGCCATGCGTGCGTGGTCGACGGATACGTAAGGCTCCGCCTCAGTCAGGAACTCGACTCCGTAGGCAGTCAGCGCAGCGTCGCCGCTGCTGTCGTTGCCGCCCCAATAGGTCACTCCGCCGCCGCTATTGAAGTAGCTGAGCAGGCGCTCGTATCCCAGTTGCAGAAATGCCTGAGCTTTGTCCTTGTCCGGCGATTCGGCCTTTGCCGCCGTTGCCAGTTCCAGATACAGCAGGCTTGTATACGCCGTTGAAATGGTCTGCTCGGCGCAGCCGTATGGGCGCTCCAGTACTGCTTGCATGGCGTGAGCAACATTGGCGCCGAGATTCGGATAGAGGAGCAGTTCCGCATGAACCGAGCCGGCGATGGCGTCCGGGGGAAGGTCAAAGTGAATCGTCTTTGCGCTGTCACCATGAACGAGCGCTGAGACTGTCACGGTGCGCGGCTCGCCGTCGGGATGGACCTTGACCGTCTTCTCGACTGCGTCGCCATCGTGCGCGTTGGCGGCGGTGATCCGTAGGGGGCCGGCATCGACGGCAGAGGTCGCGTGCAACCCAACCAGCACTGGGATCGATCCATTCGCTGGGACGGTGGCATGGGTGTTGGCCGGGGTCGAGAGCGTGAACCATTCCGCTGGCTTCACGGTGACGGGGAGTGTGAGAGCGCGCGGCGTGTAATTGCGCAGGTTCACCGGCAACCCGATCTCGTCGCCGACGGTCAAGACTTGCGGGGCATCGAGATCGACAAAGAAGGGCTGAAAGCTCTTGAAGGTGCGATCGACTTCCGTCAGACGACCATCCAGCGTGGAGCCGACGGCGTGCAGTTTCCATGTCGTCAGACTGTCCGGCAATGTAAAGTTGAACGCTGTGCGCCCCGATGGATTCGTTTCGAGAGAAGGCGCCCAGTAAGCCGTCTCCTCAAAGAGATGGCGCAGCCGCGGGGTCATGGTCTGTTCGCTGATGGTGGCGCTGCCGTTGGGAGCCGAGACAGAAGACCTTCTACCTGGGCCGGCAACTCCAGGTGAAGTCGAGGCGACGGAGGCACTGTAAGTATTCAGTGTAGAGATTGCCTCAGCACTCACCGTCACAGACTCCGTTGCCGCTCCAACCCGCAGCGTTACATCTACCCTGGTCAGCGCTGTGGACGAAACGTGCACGTCCGTAAGCAAGAAGCTCTCGAAGCCCTTGGCATCGACCCGCACCTTGTAGTAGCCCGGTGAGAGATCTGGAACAACATACGATCCATCGCTTTTGGTTGTCGCGCTGGCTGCTGCATCTCCATCGACGCTCGCAACCCCGACCATCGCGCCTGCCACAACAGCGCCGGTCTGATCTGTCACCGTTCCGCCGATAGCGCCCGTATTGCCCTGGAAGAGCCCCGCATCCACGGCCACCGGCTTCAAATCGCTCCCACTCTGTTGAGAGACGGTGTGCGCGAATCTCGCTACCTCGTCCACATCGCCATAAGCGACACCCTTTTCATCGGTGCGCAGAACCTGGATGATTTGCGCGATCAGCGTAACCTTGTCGGCGCCGCCCTGAATCGAGTTCCCGGCTTTAACCCGGTCGACGCGGGCAAAGGAGAGCTCGCGCTTCGACTTCAGCGCGAAGGGCCGCCCCAGCGGATCGCGCAGACTGTCGAAGTCGACTCCTGCGGCCGCAAAGGCTCGGCGTGCATCGGCCTCGGTCTCGGGGAACCGACGCCCGGCTGCCGCCCACTGCGCTAGCGCGGCGTTCAATCTTGTTTCAGTGACTTCAAAATAGTCGATTCCGTTGCTTTGCCAAATGAACTCAACACTGTCGCGGCGAACCTGTATGAAATACGACCGCCGCGCAACATCGATAGCATAGGTATACGGCTTGCCCTTGCGGTCGAGCGTGTGCTGTTCCGCCGAGTCGAGGTCGAGGCCAGCCTTTTTGGTAAGCGCCTTCAGTGCGGCTACGGTCCCCGGCAGCGGCTCGCCGGCCTGTGCTGCATCCTTGAGCAACGCATTGAGCCGTGCCCCTGGAACGGCAAATACATTTCGCTCCACCAGTGAGACGGTAAAGTCGTCCGCCGTCCCAAATTGCTTGTCCGGCCCAGCACTGCGGAGCGTCACGATGTCTGTGTGCCAGCCTTCGCTGGTCTCCACTTTGTAAGCCACATTCCAGGGATCAAGAAGAATCTCCGGATTTGATTTCGCATCCTCGGCGTAGTGTTTGACCTCTGCAAAAGTTGCCGGAAGATTCAGCGGGTTCGCCGCCAGAATGGCCTTTCCCAGCGGTTTTACAGATGTTTCCATCTGCTGTTCGTATGCGCAGCGCACCGTGCTGTCGTCGTTCGATTCAATCGCCACCGGCTCAGAGGCCGAGTTCAACAGCATCGCTTCCGCAGCCAGGTCGAGATCGGGATCGATCGGCTGCGTGGTGTCGGTCTTGTTGAGAGTTTCCCGCGTAACATCGCCGACACTGGCGCCATAAAGCCACCACCATCCGCGCCCAAACCAGAGATCGTTGGCTTCCGCCTCCGTCTCCGCGCGCTGTTCCACTGCGGTATCGAAGACCGACACACCAAAGACGCCCGCAACCGCACCCTTGTCGGCGCTGCGCAGCGACAACTCGACGCCGACCTTCGCGCCGGGTGCATAGGAAGCAGCCAGATCCTTGACGCTGGCGCTCAACGAGCGATCTTCCGGGTAAAGGACCGAGCGCGCCGTGCCGTCTCCTTCTCCGTACCCATCGCGCTCGCGATCTTCGTCGCGCAGGTTGTATCCGCGAAGCGTGATGAGACCGTGGAATGCGGGACTTGCCGGAAGAGTAAACGGTTGCTCCTCGCCGCTCATCCGAACTCGCCAATGACCGGCAACCGATGTCTCCGAAAGGACATCGATATCCACGCTGCTTCCGGGTTTGGCGTGAATGATTCCTTCGATAGCTTCTCCTGGCCGCATCAGCGTGCGCGCCAGTGAGAGCCAGATGCCTTCGCCAGCATTCGTCCAAAGCTGGTCGTCGAAGTGGGAGACTCTGCCCTCGGCATCGCGAGCCGTGAGGCGGATCTTGGGCCGGTCTTTTTCATCGCCCTCATCACCGCCTGCTTTAAGCGGAAAGTGAAGCGTCACCTTGGCAAGCCCGTAGCGGTTGGTCTTCACCGCCATGGCTCGGGTTGCGTGCGACTGCGCGTCCATCCAATCCAAGGTCACCCGGCACGGCGCAGGCGTTCCGTCGGCGAATGCGGTCGAGAGCAGGTATTCTCCCTCGCGCTGGCTCGATCCAATCCGGTTGAGGTAGATGTGGACAGGTTCCTTGGTCAGCCGTATCGTGAAGTTGCGCGGCTCCGTACGGCCAGTGGTTGCATCGGTCACCATCGCGCGATACTTTACATCTCTGTAGCGCTCCCAGCTATCGCTCTGGAGCTGATCGAACCCATCGGCTACCTTCAGCTTCAGCGTGGCGTCGCCATTCGCGTCGATTTGCGCCTTGTCTTCAACTACCCCGGGCTCGTCGTAGCGCCCCGTCTTGGGGTTCCATTCGGCGGCGTCGGCGCGCACCAGCCGCACGCTGCCGGTTGCGACTGGCTTGCCGAACAGGTATCCGGCGTGAATCTTTATCTGCGGCTGCTGGCCGGCAAGATAGAAGGCGCGGTCGGGCGTTGCCGTTACGCTGAACTCCGGCAGTTCGTAGCGCTGGATGCGTACTGATTGCGTCGCATCGCCCCCGTTGCCGGTCACATGATCCAGATCGAATTTCACTTCGTAATCGCCGGTTGGAGTCTGTTCGGTCGTCTTCCAGTCGTAGGCCACGATGCCGAAATGGTTCGTCTTTTGTGCTTCCTGCGCGAGTGTCTTGTTGTCGGGGCCGGTGACGGTCACGGTGACGGATTCATCGGCAGCGGCGCGGCCACCGTCTCTGAAAGCCAGCGCGCGAAGATGGACGGTCTCGCCAGGCTTGTGCAACGGCTTGTCCATCTCCACATGCACGATACCCCGGTCGGCTACATCCACACTAGCGGTTACAGAGTCCCGCACCAGCGCTCCGGCCGTTCCTGTGAGCGTTGCTTCGACCGTCAGGTCCAGCGAGTCGCCCGGTTCGCCCAGCGGCGCAAAGGTGAGAATCGCCTCTCCATTGCGTCCGGTTGTGGCAGTTCGAGTGAAGCTCTTTTTCTTTGATTTGTCTTCGTCGTCGGAGAGTGTCGCTTTGAGGTTTACACCGGCCAGGGCCTTCCCGGTCACCGGATTAACCGCAATGGCCCGCGCACTCAACACATGGGCTTGCGCAATCATCTTGGGGTAGGCCAGCCGCAGCGCCATGAGGTTGGCCGTGATTGCTCCAACGGAAAGCACTCCATGCAAGCGCTCCGTTCCGTTTACTTCAACACGATAACCAACCCGGTACCAGCCGATCTCCTCCTCGCGAGCCCCGTGCGCATCCATTGGCCAGGGCAGGGTTGCCGAAGCTATCCGGCTATTGGCGCTTACCGTAATAACTGTCTCGCCGCTTCGCACATTCTCGGGCGAGGCGAGCCAGACAACAATGCTCGTCCCGTGGCCTGCAACCGCGCTCAGCGGCAGCGTCACATGAATCGTGTTCTTTCCCAGCGTAGCTTTGGCCCCAGCCTCCACCACCTGCGGCAAAGGTGCAGCACTATCGGCCTGCTGGCGGGGGTGGACCCCTGGGGCTTGGCCCCATGAACTCAAGGCAAATTGGAAAATCGATGCCAATATTGCTGCACGTGCGATCATGGTTAGCCATCCTAGCACAGGTGCATCCATGCATGACTGCGCATGTTATTCGAATTGCGTAAATCGATGCCCGACGAATAGACGGATTCGAAATGGCTTTGGGCGTTTGTGTGGCATACGGTTGTTGGACTGGACGAACGGCCAATCCGAGTGCTGCGCCGGACTCCGTCCAGATGGACGGCGATTCTGAATTGGAGGTCCTCTCAGGTGAAATAATAGCGGCCTTTGAAGAGGTTTATGTAGCCCAGCAAGGTCAAGGATAAAGCCGTGAAGTGCCACTTGGACTGCCCGGCAAGCGAGGTGGCCGCGGTGCTTGCCGGGTAGGGTGATAAGCTATCAGTCATCTTGCAGTCGAATCGAATAGACGCACTAAATTCTTTGTGGAGCGGGTAATCCGAGATGCTTTCTGTCGAAACGCAAGCACTGACGCGCAGCTTTGGGCGCATCCATGCCGTACGCGAATTGGATCTGGCTATTGAGGAAGGCTCTGTCTATGCCCTCATGGGTCCCAATGGCGCTGGCAAAAGCACTTTGATCAAGCTATTGATGAACCTGCTTTCTCCATCGAGCGGCAGCGCAAGGCTTTTGGGGATGGAGTCCAACAGGCTCCGGGGACGGCGGCTGGAGGAAATTGGCTACGTCTCGGAGAACCAGAAACTGCCAGAATGGATGACTGTTGAGCAATATTTGAGCTACTGCCGACCGTTTTATCCTCATTGGGACCGGTCCCTTGAACTGCGAATAATGGCGCGCTTCGAATTGAAGCCGAAGCAGCGTCTGAAGCGTCTATCGCGCGGCTTGCGGATGAAGGCAGCTCTGGCAAGTGTGCTGGCCTTTCGGCCGCGGCTTTTGATTCTCGACGAACCGCTCAGCGGGCTCGATCCCCTTGTCCGCGATGAGTTGCTGGATGGGCTGAGCGAGTTAAAGCACGAAACGACCATTCTTTTGTCGTCGCACGATCTGGCGGAGATCGACAGCTTTGCGAGCCACGTCGGTTACCTGGATGGTGGCCGGTTGCTGGTGTCGACGACGATGGAGGATCTTCGGCACAGGTTTCGGCGTGTCAAGGCAAACATCGGCCGATCGGTCGAAGCGCCGGCTCCGAAGCCGGCAGAGTGGATGAGCTTCACATCCATGGCAACAGGCGCATGCTGGGTGGAGCGCGAATACGACGAGGTAGAAAGCGTGCGAAGGGCCGCCGCGGTTTTTCCAGGAGCTGAGGTCACCGCAACATCATTGAGTCTGCGCGAAGTATTTCTGGCTTTGGCACATGCCGAGCGCGCGGCAAAAGGCGGTGCATAATGAGACTCATTCTGCACATTTTTCTAAAGGACCTGCGACGGCAGCGGCTGGAGATCCTGGGCTACTGCGTATCTGTGGTGGTTTGGGCGTGGCGCGAGATTCATCCGGCGGCTTTTGAGTGGTTGCGCGAGCGGGAACTGTTGCCGATGCTGATGTTCGGTTTGTGGTTTCTGATAACGATCCGCGCGGTGCAGGGCGAAAGTCTGGTGGGCGATAAGGAGTGGTGGCCGACCAGGCCGTTTCGCTGGGGGCAGTTGCTAGCGGCCAAGACGCTCCTGCTGGCGACGGTGCTCAACGGACCGCTTCTGGTAGCGCAACTGTATCTTCTCATCCATGCCGAGATCCCGCTCACATGGGCGCTTGTACCTGGGCTGCTCATCTTGCAGGGCATGTTTTTCTTGCTCCTGACCTTTCCCGCGGCAGTGCTGGCATCCATAACGGCGTCTGTAGTCCAGTGGGCGATGTCCATCGTGGGGATCTTTCTTGCGGTTACGGTCACTGCGTGGCTGCCATGGGGCAAGCTGCCAAAGACTTTGGCGGGGCAGGAAGATGTGTCAAGCTGGGCAACGGCGTTGTTGCTGCTTTCATGTATGACGGCAGCGTTGGTCTGGCAGTACGCGCGGCGACGCGAGTGGCCTGCCCGCATCCTGTTGGCCATCGGGCTGTTGTCAATTCCTCTGGGTATTCTATTTGCCTCGACGGCGCAGGCGCGCTGGATGGCGTATCCGTATGCAGGTTCCGTCAGTTCGATGAAGCTCGCGATCAAACCGGCGGAGAATGGAGTCCGAGAGTTTGACTGGACAAGCGGAGACGAGATCAAAATCCCGGTGGTCGATCCGGCGCTTGGGAGCGACGAAGCTATCCAGATTGAGGGCTATCGTCTGCACCTTGCCGGTTCCGGATGGCAATGGGAATCGAACTGGAAAAACTCGGGGCACAACCTGATCTTTTTCAATCCAGACTTCATTCTTGAAGAAGGTCTTCCCGATTGGGTCTACAAGCAAGTGACACAGGGACACGCGACGGCAAGAGTTGATTTGGCTTGGGAATCCTATCGATTCAATCCGCCTGTGCGTGCTCAAGCCGCCACCTATGGCCTCGGTTTCACGGTACCAGGCATCGGGCATTGCGGGATGCGGCCGACCGCGCAGATCACAGCATTTGCCCGCTTAAATTGGCCCGACTGCGTCGCTCCGCTCACTCTGCCACCGGTCTATCTGATCGCCATCGATCCGGACGGGAATCGATGTAGGAGTTGGGATGGTGACTCGGAAGTTCCGGCCGGGCACACAGCATATAAATTGGAGTTCGGCTCTTCCGCCCCGGCTTATTTCGATCCCAACCCGGTGCGCAGCTTTTCTTTGCAGGCAGGGGATTGGGTTCCAGCACTAGCGCAGAAGCCCGGCGAAGTGGGATATCGCAGCGCTTTGGTCTGTCCAGGAGGCTCATTTACCGTTCGCACCGGGAAGCCCCTTGACCGCCAACGGGCGACGTTCGATCTGGGGGATATCGGTGTAGGCAAGATCCACACAACAGACGAAACTCCAAAACAGGAGATATTGAAGTTCAACCCCGACAACGAATAGTGCCTGAGGGGCCGGCATTCAGGATAAATCACCCCCTGATGAGTTCTGGCGGGGGCCTGAAACCACCCTTGTACCAAAAGGATCCAGCCTGATGCAAAGTGAAGATCCAAACGGCCTGCATGTGGCCATCATCATGGACGGCAATGGCCGTTGGGCAACGCGGCGCGGGCTCTCACGGCCACTCCCACTGTCGCTTCTGCTCATGGTTGCCACAGCGACCGCTGGCCTGACGATTCGATTTGGCCTGCCAGGCCTGCCGCATGTTATCTCCAAATACGGCGGCTCGATGCTGTGGGCGCTGATGGTCTACTGGATTGTCTCGACTCTTCTGCCCTCGATGCGATTGAGGGCTGCTGGCTCCGTGACCGCAACCCTCACGACAGCCGTTGAGCTGTTCAAGCTGTACCACTCGCCAGCACTGGATGGCTTTCGCCAAACTCTCCCTGGGGTACTACTGCTCGGTCGATTCTTTTCTTATTGGGATGTACTCGCTTATTGGTTCGCCATCTCGGTTGGAATGCTCGCAGACAAGCATATGCGTTCTACCGCAAACTGAGGTTTTCCCGATGTTATCGGACAAAAGCAAGGCACCCGGTAGGGCGACAGCGTTCTGAAGCGGCTGCATCAGGATCATGAATTCGAACGGCGGTTCTCCCTTCAAGGTTTGGCAACCCTGTTCTAAGGAATCAGGCTGAACCGCCGCTCAACTTTCAACTATGGATGGGAGATCCTCTCGATTCGCTCCGCCGTGCGGAACATGGCAGGCCGTGCAACCTTCAGCCTTGACTGGTGCGCGCTCATAAACGGAAGGTCCATCCATCGCTGCTTGCTACTTTGTGCATACTTCCAAATCCAAGGAGGAATTATGGCGTTGATTCCTTCAACCGGTGCCGTGAACATCATGGCAATTGGTACATTGCATCACCTCTCCGGCGACTTTGTGGCGGAATGGCAACCCATAGAAAAAAACGTGCCTCAGAAGTATGTTGTTCTTCTGAGGCACGCTCTTTTATCCAAGTGTCACGAATGGCCCTTCGATCCGAGGGTTATTGAATGGTGAGAGTAACTGCGCTCGAGGTCGTTACCTGGCTCGACAAAGTCCTTCCGCAACCCGTGCTGAATACAGTGATAACTATTAGAACCATGCCAAACATTGCTATCTTCCACAATCCCTGATTCCTCCCTTTTCTGATTAAAAGCACAAGGGGTAGAAGGAATATCGGCAATGGAATCCACGCAGCGATGGCGCCCGCCACTGTCTGCGAGAAAACAATAGTTACCTGATAGGTTCCCTTGACTGTTGACGAACTGGTTGCAATGGTGACCGCGTTGCTAGCAGCCGAATAGGCGCAAGAAGCGCCCAAGGGCAGATTGAGACAAGTTGCAGTCAGCGCGGTGGCGCCAGACGGTACAGTCACGGGGTAGGATGCCGTCTGACCTGCTGTCACTGTTGCCGCAAGGGAGGTGAGAGTGGGCGCGGTGACTCCGGTGGTAGCTGGCGTGTCCACTTGAAACAGCATTGCGTTGGATGTGCCGCCGCCAGGCGTAGGAGTTACAACCCAGAGGCCGATTCCTCCCGCCGCTGCGATGCTGGTTGCCGGAATCTGTGCGGTGAGTTTGATCGGGCTTACGTAGACAGTTGCAATGGCGGAATCGCCCCAATATACAACTGAGTTGGCTGTGTATCCCGAACCGTTCACCGTGAGAGTAAATGCCGCTCCGCCCGCCTGGGCAACCGCCGGCGACATGCTGTTCACAACCGGCACGGGGTTCAACATCGAGTAGGCCGCACTACCTACCGCGCTGGCGGAGTATCCGTTACCCGACGCAATAGCCTTCACCGTTTCCGTAGCAATGAGGGTAATTGGCGCGCTGTAGACGCTAGAATTCGTTGTCGGTGTCGTTCCATCCAATGTGTAGTAGACAGTGGTTCCAACTGTTGTGTCGTAGATGGTAACCGTCAGAGGCTCGACGTAGGTTCCAGCCGCTACGCCGAAGGTTGGCGTCGCCGCAGGAGGCGTAATAACGTAGGCCGCGCTGCCTACCGCGCTGGCAGAGTATCCGTTACCGGAGGCGATGGCCTTGATCGTCTCATTGGAAGAAACTGTCAAAGGTACGCTAAACACCGCTGAATTCGTGGTCGGCGTCGATCCGTCCAGGGTGTAGTAGATGGTGGTTCCAGCCGTTGCGTCGAGAATGGAAACTGTCTGTGTGGGAATGTAGGTTCCAGCCGCTACGCTGAAGGTTGGCGTCGCCGCAGGAGGCGTAATGACGTAGGCCGCGCTGCCTACCGCGCTGGCAGAGTATCCGTTACCGGAGGCGATGGCCTTGATCGTCTCATTGGAAGAGACCGTCAAAGGTACGCTAAACACCGCTGAATTCGTGGTCGGCGTCGAACCGTCCAGGGTGTAGTAGATGGTGGTTCCAGCCGTTGCGTCGAGGATGGAGACTGTCTGTGTAGGAATGTAGGTTCCAGCCGCTACGCTGAAGGTTGGCGTTGCCGCGGGCGGTGTAATAACATAGGCCGCACTGCCTACCGCGCTGGCAGAGTATCCGTTACCGGAGGCGATGGCCTTGATCGTCTCATTGGAAGAGACGGTCAGAGGTACACTAAACACCGCTGAATTCGTGGTCGGCGTCGAACCGTCCAGTGTGTAGTAAATAGTGGTTCCAGCCGTTGCGTCGAGAATGGAAACTGTCTGTGTGGGAATGTAGGTTCCAGCCGCTACGCTGAAGGTTGGTGTTGCCGCGGGCGGCGTAATGACGTAGGCCGCGCTGCCTACCGCGCTGGCAGAGTATCCGTTACCGGAGGCGATGGCCTTGATCGTCTCATTGGAAGAGACTGTCAAAGGTACGCTAAACACCGCTGAATTCGTGGTCGGCGTCGAACCGTCCAGTGTGTAGTAAATAGTGGTTCCAGCCGTTGCGTCGAGAATGGAAACTGTCTGTGTGGGAATGTAGGTTCCTGCCGCTACGCTGAAGGTTGGCGTTGCCGCGGGCGGTGTAATAACATAGGCCGCACTAGCCACTGAACTGGGGAAATATCCGCTCTCCACCGCGATCGCCTGAAGAGTTTCAGACGCCGAAACGGTGATGGCGCCGGAGTAAAGGTTGGAGTTTACGGTCGGTGTGTTTCCGTCTGTTGTGTAGTAGATCGAGGCGCCTGGCGTGGCATCGTTGATGCTCACCGAGGGCGGCTGGATGTATGTTCCTGCGGCCACTGTATAAGTGGGCGTCGCGGCCGCGGTTCCGGTGGTGGTGGCGCTGGAGAGATTGGAGGGCTGCGAGGCCCCGTTGCTATCGACCGCGACCACCGTGTAGTAGTAGGAGGTTGCTGAAATAAGACCCGTGTCCTGGAATCCCGTAGCGGTCGTAGAGATGACTAAGGTTCCAGTTGTGGGATTGGTTCCGGGCGTAGTGGTCCGATACAGTTCGTAGGTTACGTTCGGAGTTGCGCTACCTGTCCAAAAAACACTGATCTGGCTACCGGAGACGGTTGAGGCCGCTAAGTTGGTGGGAGCTGCAGGCACGGCGATGTTAACGGTGGGAGCAGACACGGCCACGCTCTGCTGAATCGATGGGGCCGAGGTCCACATTGCATTATTTGCTTCCACGACGTAGTAGTAGGTTACCCCCGGCATTGCGGTGAGATCGGTAAACGAAGTGCTCGGGGTAGTCGTGAGCAAGTTTGTTTGCCCAGGAGCGAATCCCGACGTTGTGCCGCGGAATACCTCGTAGTTGATTCCCGAACCGGAAACTGAGTTCCAACTCAGATTGATCTGATTGCCACTATAGAGCCCTGCGGTAAGGCCGGTAGGTGCGGCAGGCACCGCAAACGCTGCATTACTGCCCGTCCCTATCTCGACGCCGTCGATGAATGGGTTGCTGTGGGCGCCGTTCGAAAATACGATTGTGATGGTTCCGGTTGGGTCCGCCACGGCGTAGAAGGATTCAATAATCGCCCTCCACTCACCCCCCGTCGTCCCAGCGACATCGAAGTTTGTCAGTACTGGTGTTCCGTTGATCGCCACATTGAATTGACGAGATCCAGCGGTGCTGAACGCGTCATCCGAAAAGTGCAGATTCACAATATAGCTGCTACCGGCAGTGAGATTCGGGATGGCATACGAAAAGCTGCTCGCTCCCGAAGCAACGGTGCGATAATTCAGATAAACGGAAGAAGTTGCGGTATCTCCCGGAGCGAGAGTCACACCCCCGGTATGGGTTTTAGAACTTGTGGACCCGCCGATAAAGTCTCTATCGGACACCCACCCACTTGGAATGGTAGGATCGGCCCCGCAATCGATCTCAAGGACTTCCGTGGTGATGGTACCACCATTGTTGACGGTGGTCGTGGCGCTTGCCACATTGGACAAGGTCGAGCTTCCTTCCGGCGATTGAGCCTGAATGATGTAGTAGTACGTTGTCAGAGGCGAAACTGAAATATCTGCGAACGACACACCCTGTGCCCCCGAGGTCAACTGGTTTGCCGTGGAAGGTGTAAACCCGGAAGTCGTCCCGCGAAATACGCTGTAGGTAACACCCGGGGTCGTGCTTGCAGTCCATGCCAGATTGATCTGGCTTGGCGCAATCGCATACGCATTCAGGTTAGTGGCGGGAGCCGGACAGGTGGTTGTGCAGGCTACACCCTGATAGAAAGGCACGTAGCTGGTTATCGTGCCCTTGAGTACCGGCGTACCCGCGGTGTTCACTGTTGCGGTGATCCCTCCGCTTCCATTCAAAAAGACCGACACCGCGTCCGTAGCAGAAACTCCCAGGGTGTTGGGAAGAGTGATGGCGCTGTCTTCGACGATGGGCAATCCTTGGTTGAAATACGAGTAGACGCCCAGACCGTACGCAGCGTGGCTTGTGACTTGATTGGAAACGGCATACGACGCGTAACCATTCGCGGCTCCGTTCATCCATGCAGCCTGACTGGGGACATCGTAAGGCAGCTCGCTCTGGTAAAAGATAGTCTCGCCGCTGTTACCGTTCCAGAGTACCTGGCTCTGCTGGTAGTGCTCGACTGCGAGACCTAATGCCGTCACATAATCGCCATTGACCACCACTCCGTTGTTGGCGACATTCGCAACATAATTATTAGCAGCATTCGGAGCCCAGGCTACGCCGGCTCCATGATCGGCACGCCATGCCCAGACGTTGTCCAGTATGACGTCGTCGCTGTCGATTTCGAGGCTTACGGAAGCGCTTCCTGCTTCAGCTCCCCCGATGCGAAAGTAGACGTCGTTAATCGAAGTTGGGTTGCTTTGATGACGGACTCGCGCCGCACCCTGAACGCCGATCTGCAAAAGGACGTTCGAATTAACCGGGCCGGCATCGATGATCAAACCGGCGATTTGAACCCCGTCCACATCGGCGACCGTGATCGCCGGCGTTCCTGCTTGCGGAATCAATGTAGCAAAGCCCAGCCCTAGCACCACGGTGTTGGGGTTGGTTACATTGATCGAGCCGCTATACTGATAGATTCCCGGCGTCAGAATCAGGTTTTGACCGTAGGCTAAAGCGTTGTTGATATCAGCAAGCGAATTGGATGGCGTTGCAATGAAAAAGTCGGAAATCGGAAGCGAATATCCCGGCGGGGTATTGTTATACCAGGTAGCGCCCAATGAGTTTGTTTGTCCGCTGGGTACAAATACGTTGTAATTGCCATTCCCGTCCATATAGATGAAAGCCTTTTCGCGGCTGACAGGAGTGGTGGGAAGAACGGTATATTTGTTGGTCGGGTAATTGGGAATGGGGGCTCCCTGAACCCCGGAAAAAGTCATGTTCCAAACGCCACCCGACCAACTGCCGAGATTGCTGTTACGCGTGAACCACTGTTGTTGAGAGCAGGGGTTGACGTTTCCAGTGATGACGGAATCGGCGATGAACCCACCACTTGCATTTCCGCAGCTGGTGTTGGTCAGTTCGAGCCCTCCGTTGACTAACATGCGCCGGTAGTCCGCGCCCTGCGATACACCCCACAAAAGTGTCGAGGAGTAGGTGATATCGAGGTTTTCGAGGGATCTCCAGAAGTTCGTCGTTACGTTTCCGTTTGAATCTACCTGTGTAGAATACAACTCACCTGTGATGGCTACGCCTTGAGGCGTCTGTCCAAGTCCGGCGACGGATTCGTAATATCCTACTTGGGCGGCCACGCCGGAATACGTACCAGGTTCGAAAAAGACGGCATAACGATTGGAGCTGAATTGAGCTTCCTGGTTCAGCGCATTCAGCGTGCTGTTGATCGTCGTGCTCGACATAGTCGGATCAATGATGGTGACATTCGGTCCGAATATCGATGTGTTTTGTGCGGAAAGTATCCTGGCAGTCGAGAGGAACATTCCCAAGATCAGGACGCCTAACAGAAGTATGGTCGAGTTGATTCTCGCCCCGAATATAAAGCGCGATTTGTTCGTTTTCATCGGGTTAATCCTCTCTGTTTTTTCTTCACTTACGACGCGATCTGGGGATAGCGCCGGGATACTTTGTGTTCTTACGACCAGTCCTGTGAGTTGATGTTAACCAGCGACGAGCCTGACTGACGCGGTTTACATCGAGCATCTTTGCGAGTTATAATGCTTTCAGAGATCGGCTGCCATCCTCTTCGATCAATTGAATGAGAATGGAGATCCATTTCCAAATGCTCCGCTGCTAACTGGAAGAAGTCCATTGGGAAAGCCCATGATTAGTTGGCCTTCCCTACGGTTCCCTCCTTGTAAGCCTTTTGCAAAACATAAAACGCCTTCTTTTTCTCGCCTTGATCCGAAATCAATCCCTTCAGGTTATAACCGTCCTGCACACCGGCTAGCATCCGTCTGGGCGAACGAAAGTCAACCAGTATCCACGGGCTCATGCCGCGCAGTTGGGGAATCCGGTTCAACATGCCAATCTGATGTCGAAAAACATTGGCCTGGTATTCTTCCGTCCAGCGTTCGCTTTCGGCTCCGTGCAATCCAGCCTTTGCGTCGGCGCCGAACTCGCTCATGATCATTGGCTTGTTATAGGTTGTGTGCCACACGGTCGTGTCGGCATCCTCGGGCCGCTGTTCGTACCATCCGATATACTCGTTGGCTCCTATTACATCGAGGGCCTCACCGAGAGGGTCGTCGATATATTTGTCGTGCCCTTCGGTGCGAACCAGCAAGGCCGCTGTCACCAGTCGGGAGGAGTCGAGAGCACGTACATTGCCGGCCAGGGTGGTGAGAAATCGTGTTCGATCCGCAGTGTTAGGTGTTTCGTTGGCGATGGACCATAGAACGATAGATGCCTTGTCGCGATCGCGGCGAATCTCTTCACTCAATTGTTGCTGCGCCTTCTTGAGCACCGCAGGGTCACCAAAATGCTCGGCCCAGTAAACCGGGATTTCCGACCAAACCATAATTCCCATACGGTCGGTTGCGCGAGTCATGCGTTGATCGTGGGGATAATGTGCCAGGCGCACATAGTTGCAACCCAGTTCGTGTGCCCATCCTAGCAGCGTTTCTACGTCGTTGTCGTTGTTGGCGCGGCCACCGCGAATAGGCGCCTCGGCATGAATGGAGACACCACGCAGAAAGATCGGCTTGCCGTTGAGCAGGATATTCTGACCATCGGTTTCAATGGTTCGAAAGCCAACTTCATCCTCTAATTTGTCCGCTCCCGCACTGAGAAGAACGCGGTAGAGCTTTGGGTCTTGCGGAGACCAGAGTCGCAAGTTAGTTACGGGAATTTTGATCGTTCCCTTGCCACTCGAATCCAGTTGCGTGGTAGCCAACAAATTGGCCTCTGGAATCGCAACCGCAGTTGTTGTCCCCAGACCTCCGTCTTGAACATGCACCCATCCCACGATTGCTGTTCTTTCATGGTTGAGATGAAGGTCGTAATCGTCGATGAAACTATCGGGCACAGTAACCAGGGCTACATCCCGGGTGAGGCCTCCGTAGTTGAACCAATCGGTTGTCGCAGTAGGGACGCCGTCGGCCTGACGCGTAGCATCGACCGCAATCACGACGAAGTTTTCTCCAGCATGCAACACCTGGGTGGCTTCACAATCGAAGGCGGTAAATCCACCCTCGTGATCGCAGACATGCTGTCCATTGATCCAGATCATTGATTTGTAGTTTGCCGCGCCTATGTGAATAAATGTTCTGCGATGTTCCTGGGGATGAAAGTCGAACTTCCGCTGATACCAGACCAGGCCTTCATAGTAGAAAAGTTTAGCGCTTTGCGAATTCCAATCTCCCGGCACCTTCAGCGTGGGCGACATTGCAAAATCGTATTCCACCAGATGATCGCTGCCCGGCTCGGCGGCGCCATTCAAGAAGAAGCCATCCTTGCGCAACTCATGATGGAATGTATAGAGCCCCGTGGCGTAAGGATCGACGATGGTGTGCCAGTCGCCGTTAAGGCTTACACTCGGACGATGATCCACATCGGCCAACACGGTTGACTCCGATTGGGCGCATAAAAACATTGGTCCAGAAAAAAGAAACAGAATAAGGAAGCTGAGCCTGGCTTTCATCGAAGGTCCTTAGTGGGATTGAAAGATGCCTGGAAAAGACAGGGATGGATAAAGGCGCCCATCCCCGCAAAGGAACCGAATCAAATTGTTACTTCGGTTCCGAAATGCAAAAAACCCGTGAAGCCGGCCCCGGTTCTGCAGCCGGTGAAGAGTTTCATGATATGTCCCGAAGACTTTTCTTCGCCTACGGACTGTTCATACCCAAGTCGGTACCCGGCTGCATCGAACCGCTCTGCGGTATCGATTGAGACAAAAAGTCGAGTGCAAGGAGATGAAGCCGATCCGGTTCAGCGTTTGTGGGTTACTTGGACACTTGTCGCAGCTTTTTTTGAAAGCGCCCTTCTGCGACGTGCTCCCCTGCCCTCATCGAGGACGGAAGAGCACGCCGTTTTGGTCACTCGTTTCGAGTTAGGCTAGAAGGTCAAGCGTCCGCCCAACTGCATGATGCGCTGGGTGCCTGTAGCCGAGGTAATGGTGCCCTGAGAGCCCGACGTGATGTTGCCGCTGCTCGGGTTGCTAAGATTCACCCAGTTCATGACGTTGGTGACTTCAGCACGGAACTGGAAGGTGGTTTCGCGATATAGCTTGATGTCGCGGAGCAAGCCCGCATCCATCTGCTTGAGACCAGGCCCAAACAAAGTGCCGCGTCTCACGTTGCCATCCGCGCCGCCTGGGCCGATGCCCAGTCCAGGCCCGTTGAGAATGTACGACATTCCAGCTGCCTGGGCTGCCGACAAATTCGTTTTGTCAGCCGCAACATAGGTGCTGTTGAACCATTGCGTGATTACACTTGTTGCACTCTGCCCGGCTGCGCCGCATACACGGCAGCGGTGCGGGTCCAACTTGGGGTTGACACCGGTATAGTTGGGGCGGCTGTTGCCCTTCGAGTCGAAGTTATAGTTCGCTCCAGACGACACCGTAATCGGCTGGCCAGACTCGAGCACGGCGATGGATGAGATCGTCCAGCCGTTAAACACTCCCTTGACGATTTTGTTCGTTCCGTGGAAGTAATCGGGTTTCCACATGCCAGAGATGGTCCCAACGTTGGTCCGGTGGTTAGCCATCAACTGATATTCTTCTTTGAGTCCGCCACCGGCGGCGCCCATGAGGTTGTTGGATGAGGTGAAGGGATGGCCGAGATAGCCGTAATCCTGCACACCGGTCATCTCTCCATTCTCCACAAACTCTCCGCTTTCCAGCGCGCGGCTCCAGACATAGAAGCCATTGAGTGTGAAGCCCTTCGACATGGCCTTGCTCGCCGTAACCTGCAGCGAGTTGTAGTTGGAGGTCTGGTCGGAGATCAGGTAGGTAATCCCGTTCAGGGTGCCAGGCGTGAGGTTAATGCCGCCATCGAATTGACGGCGCTGCTCGTAGCTTGCGGCTGAAGTGCTGAGTGCGCCGACCAATGCGCCACCGGCGGAGTTTACGGTTGCGTAAGGCGCGTAGTTGGCATCGATGAAGCTGGACAGGTGACGGCCCAGTGTACCTACATACGCTGCTGTCGTGGTGATCTTGTACGGCAATTGGCGCTGCACGCTTAGGTTGAACTGGTAAACCGAAGAGTCTTTGAAATTCGGGCCGATGGCTTCAATGCTACCGCTCGGGTAGAATTTCGGATTCGCCGGATTGTAGGTGTAGGGGAAGATGCCGCCACCCGGAGTGGTGCTGGGGAACCCGACATTGTAGATGTTGGTGAGAGATGTTTCACTGCCGAAACTGTTGCGAATGGCGAATGGCGAGTTGTTACCAGGCTGGTTCCACTCGTTGCCGCTGGGGTTGCCGTAGAAGATGCCCACTGCGCTGTGAATCGAGGTCTTGCCGTCCCCAAACGGGTCCCACGCAAATCCGAGACGAGGCGAGATGTGGGAGAACGAGGTGCTGACGATGCCGCGGCCGATCCCTTTATCCCCAGGGAAGACCACACCGAGCGGAGCAGCCGATGCGACCGTGGATTGCTGGCCGGGAATAAACGATTCCGTCCTGTCATGGGCTTCCGTGGGAGGCGTATCGATGTCCCACCGCAGTCCAGCATTGATGGTGAAGCGGGGCGTGATGCGGTAGTTGTCCTGCGCAAACATCGATGTGTGCCAGGTGCTCAAGTGCGTGACATACGGCGAGTCCTGCTCAAACGAGTTGATTTGGCCGGTCAGAAAGTCAGCAAGCGTAACACCCGTGCTGGTGGGCGCGGAGGTCGAGAAACCGATCTCACCATAGTTATTCAGATTGGCCAGGAACATGGTCTTGTCGAGAGCGAACTCACCGCCAAGGGCGAGATTGTGCTTGCCCTTGGTCACGCTAACCATGTCACGCAACTCATAGTTGTCGGAACCGGTGACCGGGCCTGCGTTGGGGTTGCCGGTATTAAAGCCGGCGCCAGTGAGTTGGGGCAGTGCGGCTGGTCCCTGGATTTGGAAGTTCGAGCCGAAACTGGCCAGGGTTTGGTTGGCCGGGCCGGTCACGGGGACCATCGTGCGTCCGCCCATGGCCCGCGTAAACGTGATCCAAGTTTGGTTTGCCACGTTGGCAGTGAAGGTGTGAACGTCGCTGATGTTGGCATTCGTCTGTGCGGCGTGGGACTGAACACCGGTCCAAAGGACGTTTCCGGCTCCGCTGGGAGTCGACGTGGTGTTGATAAAGAAGTACGTCACCCCCAGATGGTCCTTGGAGCCGATCGACTCGTCATACTTTGCCAGGTATTCGTCTGAGTCTGTTGGGGTGTTGTAGTTGCCTGCCCATTGAGCGCCGCCCGTCTTTAGAACCACAGGACCGTTGGGCAAGGGAATGGAAACCAGGTTGGCGGAGGGCGCTGTGGGCGCAAGGTTGAGAGCAGTCTGGTCTAGAAGGGCTTGGGGAATGCATTTGCCGGCGGTAGATCCGGGGTTACCAAAAGCGATGATCTCACTAGCCTGGCAGCCGGGGCCATTGTTGACTCCATTGACCAGGTTCGCGGCCGCTGCCACATGCGGCATGCCCGGAATGTAAATGAGGCTCGATGTCAGCGAGGACTGGGTAAAGTCGCCCTGGCGCTCGGCGAGCGTGGGCACGGTAGCCCCGGTGACCGGTGCGCCCTGTATCTGGCGCAGGCCGGCATAGCTGAGGAAGAAGAAGGCATGGTCGTGCTTGATGGGGCCGCCGACGGCGCCGCCAAACTGATTGCGGTGGTAGGGCGGCTTAGTGGAATATCCGGCGGAATTCACAAGAGAGGTACCGGGGGCGATACCCCAGCCCCAGGCGTTGAGGTCGGTGTTGCGGTTGAACTCAAATACTGAGCCGTGGAATTTGTTGGTTCCCGACTTGGTGAGAACCGAAACGATGGCGCCGGAGAATTGGCCGTATTGCGCCTGGAATGCGCTGGTATCGACACGGACCTCATCGATGGCGTCGGGGTTGGGCGCCGGGTTGCCGTAGTTGCGCATTCCCGTAATGTTGTTGCCGCCATCCAGATAGAACGCCACGGTTCCATTGCCGGAGTCGAGCGAGCCGTTGACCTGGACATCTTCCGACGGCAGTCCCACCTGGAAATTGGGGGTGCCGGCGGGGTTCTGGGTGGTGCTGGCGCTATTGGCCATGATGCCCGGTGTGAGCGAGAGTTCGGTGTAAGCATTGCGGTTGACCAGGGGCAGGCCGATGACCTCCTCCGGCTCAATGGTACGGCCCAAGACCGCGTCGCTGGTATTGATCTGCGGGGGAGCCTCGCTGACCGTGATGGTCACATCCTGCGCGCCCACCACCAGTTTGATGTCCAGAGACAGTGTCTGGCCAACGTCGAGGGTGAGGTTTTTTTGCACAAAACGCTCAAAGCTGGCAGCGTCCGCCTGCACGATGTAGTTGCCAACGGGAAGGTTTTCGATACGGTACTCACCATATCCGTTCACCGGCACCGTGCGGGTGAAGCCCGTATCCACATTGGTTGCCTTGACCTTGGCCGTGTTGACCACCGAGCTCTGTTGATCCGTCACGGTTCCAACAATCGTTCCGGTTGTCTGTTGTGCGCCGGCAGTCTGGAAGGCCAGCCCAAGGAGAAGTACGAAACCTGCCAGTTTGAGGAACAGATTTGGTCTTTGACTCACAAATGCCATAATCGACTGCCTCCGAGAGATTGAGTTCATGTGTCGCTCCTTAAATCCTTTGAGGATCCCCTACTGAAAAACCTGGACCGAGATCCTTTGCGTTTCCAGATCTTGCTTTGCGTCCTGATAAAACGCCAGAACCGGATTAAAACCAACGGGACTGGCATTCATCTGAAGATCGTTCCTGTCCTTCCTCTCCCGTCGCGATCGCTGCTGCCAATCAGGACGACTGGCCCGGGACTCCGGCGAGGTGAAGAAACAGATTCAGATCAATGCGCCTGATCTTAGGGAGCGGCTTTGTCCTGCGTCTTGTTATTTCAAGGTGAAATCTATGTGATCGAGATTGTGAACAAACCCATCGCCCCTCGCAAAATCGGGAAAATGAGTAGTAAATCGTTTCGGAAAGCACGCCGTCCGGCCACGTTAACGTTGTTAATGGTCTCTGTTAAATTGATGTTGGAAAAGGATTAAGGAACGTGAATGAGGGAGCCGTGGATGACCCGGAGAATCGACACTGAGACATTCATGTAGAATCACCTTGACATCAACCGGGAGTTGCCTGATCCATGGCCACCGTTCTCAATGCGAGGGAAAGAGAGCATCAAGAACTCGATTGGTTGCTCACTTCGGGAGTGTTGGGCCGCTCCCACAACCTCGCCCAGATCCTGAAGTTCATCTGTGAGAAGCACTTCGAGGGCCAGGCTGGTCAACTCAACGAGCACGCGCTCGCCGTTGAAGCCCTGGGACGCCGGAGCGACTTCAATCCCCAGGTGGACACGATCGTCCGTGTGACCACACACCAATTGCGCAAGCGCCTCCAGGAGATCTATGCGGGCCCCGGAGCCTCTCGCCCCGTACAAATCCATATCCCCGCCGGGCAGTATGCGCCTTCTTTCGTCTATCAGGAGGATGAGACAGCGATCGCGGTTTCATCCAGCGATCCTGGCGTGCCTGCTGCTTCTTCATCCGCGGCAGAAGCCGTCGCCAAACTGGGTGCTGCTCGTCAGAGATGGATGATCTCCGGACTTGCACTGGTTTTCCTTGTCCTTGCAGGCGGAATCCTGCTTGCGGTCGTGCATTCGCGAGCCCATGCGACCTTGGGTGCTGCGGCGGATCTCAAGACCGGGATTGCTGTCAAGGGGCACCCGGTTAGGGCCTTATTGGGGAAAGGCCGCGCGCCTTACGTCGATCGCGCCGGAAATACCTGGACGCCCGGGAATTACTGTACCGGCGGCGTCGATCTTTCCGAACCCGCCCAACGGATTGCCGGCACCGATGACCCAGCTATCTTTCTGGGCGGGGTTCGCGGTCATGCGCATTGCGTCTTTCCCGTCGATCCGGGGATTTACGAGGTGCATCTGCTCTTTGCCGAAGCCTCCGATCTGCCCGAGGCCACCGACCGATCTGTTTTTTCGATCAATGGGGGCGACAACATCTCCCTGGATGTGGTGGACGATGCCGGCGGCGATTACATCGCCGATACCAAGGTATTCCGAGGTGTTCGCCCCGAGAACGACGGCACCATTCACATCGATTACGCCGGAGAAATCTCCGCCATAAAGGCTGTGGAGTTCCTGCCTGCTCCCTCCGAAGCGCTGTTGCCTATCCGGATTATCGCTGGATCGAGCCCCTACAAAGATCCCGGCGGAAATCTCTGGCTCCCCGACCGTTATGTGATCGGTGGCCGCCCTAGCCAGAGCTCAAAGACGGGCAATAATGAGCACACGGGTCTGTACGGCTTTAACCGGGTTGGGAACTTCCGCTATATTCTCCCGGTGGTTCCTCTGGAAAAGTACCAGGTACGGCTCTACTTCAAGGAACCTTGGTTTGGCAGAGAGAACGTCGGCATCGGCGGTCCTGGCAGCCGGGTCTTCGACGTGTGGTGCAACGGCGGTACCCTGCTCAAAGATTTCGACATTCTCAAAGAAGCCGGCGCAAACCCTGTGGTGAAGACCTTTGACAATGTACAGGCGACTGCTCAGGGGAAGATCGAACTTATTTTCACGCCTGTGATGAACTATCCGCTGATTAGCGCCATTGAAGTCCAACAGGCTCCCAAGCCGCGGTAGGCATCTCGGCAGAATGAGTTCACCCTCTTCCCCACCGGTCTTCGCCGGCCTACTGGACCCGAAACCGCACCAGAACGATGCGTTTTTGTTGTCCCTTGCGAAAAGGCTGTACAAACTTCTAGAGAAATCTGTGCTCTTTGCGGTATTTGTCCTTCTTGTCGGGATATTTCGCAACGGAGCCCACCTCTGGCCTGCAAAAGCCCCGCCAAGCCGTTCTGTGCAAGGGATTTCGGTATCGCACGGCGCGCTCTGTATGACAAAATAATCGCATCGCTCGCTTCACATGGGTCCCCTTGGATGACGCCGAACGCTGAAAGCCGCATCCCGCTCAACGACCTTGTCGTGGTGCACCAACTGGCTCGCTCGCTCAGTTCGAGTTTCGATCTGGACGACATCCTGCGCACCATTCTGGAGCACATGGAGCGGCTGATTACCGCCGATTTGTGGACGCTCCTGATGCTGGACGAAAGCCGACAGGAGCTTTATTACGCTCTTGCCGCCAGTGGCGAAGAGGAGCATCTGCGCGATCTGCGGGTAAAAGTAGGCGAAGGCGTGGCCGGCTGGGTGGCCCAGCACGGGGAGACACTGATTGTTCCCGGCGCCGCGGACGATCCCCGCCTGCGCGATGCGCATAGCATTAAATCCGGCGCCGTGCACTCGGCCATCGCCTTGCCGCTGCGCGGGCGTAAAGGGATTCAAGGGGTCATTGAGATCCTCAACCCCAGTCCCAACGAGTTGACCGATTACACCATTGCCTTCCTGCACATTCTGGCCGATCACGCCGCCATCGCCATTGAAAACTCCCGCGATGTCGCCCGCATTCAGCAACTGACCATTACCGACGACACCACTGGGCTTTACAACGTGCGCCATCTCTACGATGTGTTGGAGCGGGAACTGGAGCACTGCAGCCGGTCTAGAATGCCGCTCAGCCTGGCCTTTCTCGACCTCGATCATTTCAAACTGGTCAACGACGCGCACGGCCATCTGGTGGGCAGCGAACTGCTGGCCCGCGCCGGCCGCCGTCTTAAAGAACTGTGCCGCAAACAGGATTGGTGCTTTCGCTATGGCGGCGACGAATTTGTGCTGTTGATGCCCGAAACCTCGTCTAAGGCGGCCCACGCCCTCGCCTTACAGTTATTGCGCGACCTGGCAGAGACGCCGTTTCAGATGAAGAATGGCCACACCCTGCGCATCGGCGCCAGCATCGGCCTGGCCACTGCCCCGGCCGACGGCAACTCCATCCACGCCATCATCGGCGCCGCCGACAGCCGCATGTACAAGGTCAAGTGCCAGGGACGCGGCCACGTGATGGGCGAATAGAGGCTTCCCTTCCACACCGCAAAGTCGCCGAAGCCTTTCCTGTGTCGATGCTCCGTCGCAACTGTGTCTATTGCGCCGCGACCGGCAGCGGAATCTCCAGCGACCCAGCGTGGCTGCTATTGAGATCGAAGGCCGCGATACGCAAGAAGACCGGACCGGCGGGCAGGTCGATCGGCAGGCGCACCACAATCCCCTTCGACAAGATCTGCTCGTATTGTGCGGCTTTTACTCCCAACTGGTATCCATGGTCGAAGTAGTTTACCCGCTGGCCATCGCCGTTATAGGCAATCATGGTGAGATGAATCGCCCCCTGACGGGTACCGTCCGCGGCGGTGTCGAAGGCCAGGCCGTGCGCGTCGAGCGTCAAATCGACGATAGACCGGTGCACGGGACCTTTGTTGCTTGCCGTCATCTCTCCGCCCGGACCGCTGGGGAGACTCACCTGCTGGAAGAGCGGATCGCTGGCAGGCAGCACGCGGGCCTTCAGCAGAATCTCGGTCACCTGCGGCGCACCCTGCTCAACTGCCGCGGCGAAGAAGCTGGGCCGCACAGCGCTGTTGGACGAGTTTTTCCCGGCCGAATCCGCGAAAAAGCCGTGCCGGTAGGCGAGCTCTACCTTGCGCTCCTCCACCTTCACCTCGGTCTTGTGAAACCTCCCGTCGTGTTTGGGGCTGGCCGGCACATAACCGATGGTGTAATAGTTCGAGCCGTTCTCGATGGCGCTGGCGATGGCCTTTTCCAGGTCGTTGGTTTCGACGAATGCCTGTCCGCCTGTATCCGCGGCAAACTTCTGCATTGCGCCCTGTTCGGTGAGGATCTTTTCGCGTTCGTCATTGAGCTGCTGGTTCCGTTGCTTGTCGAGGTTCCCGCTCAAGGCCAGCGCGGTACTCCCGCGGAAGGAGTTGTCCGCAGCGCTATATTTCGAACTTACAGTAAGTCCACGGGCATCCACGGGGTAGAGGGCGACGCGCGCCGCAGCGAGCATGTTGGTGGCCTTTTCAACCTGTTCCGAATTCCCGCGAACAACACTGAAGGGGTCGTAGAGTGTGAGATCGGGAAAGACCTCCAGTGGGAAAGCGGTAGAGAACCAGATGACGTTCTTTCGCCCCGGTATGGCGCCCAGGTAGGCCGCCAACTGCTGCAGGGCATCGATGGTCATGTCGATGCGCACATCGGTCTGAAAGGAGGCCTGGTCGGCCTCGAACTGCTTCATCGCGGAGACCGCATCCATCGCTCCAACTCGACTGACAATGTCCGATGAGGATGTATCTGGCGTCACGGCATCGAGGCTCGTTTGCGTCTCGCCGGCCAGACCTTGATTGCCGATCAGCAGCGCCGAAGGCTGACCGTTGGCTTTGGAACTCTTCAGCGCTTTCACCAGAGCCGCGGCATCGGTGGTGAACCCGGTAATCAAGCGCAGCTTTGAAGAGAGCGTGAAGATGGCCAGCGGCGTTCCCGCTGGGATCTTGCTCATGTACTCGACCATCTGCTTGCGCACCTGCATCTGATTCTCGATCGGCGTATTCAAGGCGTCGAAAAGCAGCACGTTGACCGCGCCGGTTTGCGGGTAAAGCGGCGTGTTGGAGTAGGTGTGGGGAGGCAGCGGCTCCGCCTTGACGGCAACGGGTGCGCTGGCAGACTGGTGTTCATCAAAGGAGGTGATGGTCTGCTCCTTGCCGTCCTCGAAGATGTGAAAACGGCTGCGGTCGAGGCCGTGCACGGCTTTGTCCTTCTCGGTGACGACGACATCGACCAGAACCAGATTGGCTTGACCATGGAACATGGGCAAAGGAGCGGTTTGACCGCCGGATTGAGGAGTGGAAGCAGTGGGTGCGGACGGTGCCGGCGAGGCTGTCTGGCCCTGCGCGGCAACCACTGCAAGGATCGACAACCCAAAGAGACCAAACCGTATCACTCGACAAAACGAACGCATTCAGGAACCCTCCCGTTCTATTGCGATCCAGCGAAGTATGGGCGGCCATGGCGCGCCTTTTTCTATTCTGCTGGCTTTCCTGCAAAAAAGTGTACAACCGGGCTTCAAAACCTAAGCTTTTCCCTTGAGTCGTCAAGGCCATTTCGATTCCAGAATAGGTGAATCGAGAAACCCCTGCATTCAAGCCGGCGCGCGCCTCAGCGAGCAACGACCTTGCAAAAAGGTTGCAGGGTAGAACCATTCTGGAATCGCTATCGAGCCCTACCTACCAGCCGGTCGATTGTTTCCCTTTGATTTTCGCGATCTTAATCATCTTCTCAGAACGGAACCAGAGTTACCGATTCCAATTGAATTGAGCGCAGGATCATAGCACCCCGAGAGTTGGGCCTAACGCATCGCGACCTGCAGCGGAATCTCCAGCGACCCGGCGTGGCTGGCATTGAGATCGTAGACAGCGATGCGCAGGAAGATCTGGCCCGCGGGCAGGTCAATGGGCTGGCGCAGGAAAATCCCTTTGGCTAAGGCCTGCTCGTATTGCGCGGAATTCAAGGCAAGCTGGTATCCATGGTCGAAGGAGTTTACCCGCTGGCCATCGGCATCGTAGGCGATTATCGTCAGGTGGATCGACCCTTGACGGGTTCCATCCGCGGCGGAGTCTAAGGCGAGACCGTGAGCGTCGAGCGTCAAATCGACGATAGAGCGGTGCTTCGGCCCCTTGATGCTTGCCGTCATCTCTCCGCCCGGCCCGCTGGGCAGGCTCACCTGGTGGAAGAGCGGGTCGGCGGCAGGCAGCACCCGCGCCTTGAAGAGAATCTCAGTCTCCTGCGGTGCGCCGAATTCGACCGCCTCGGCGTAGAAGTTGGGCCGCCCAATGCTGTTGGGCGAGTATTTCCCGACCGTATCTGCGTAATAGCCGTGACGGTACGCGAGTTCTGCCTTACGCTCCTCTATCCGCACCTCGGTCTTGTGGAACTTCCCGTCGAGCTTGGCGCTGGCCGGCGCGTAACCGATGGTGTAGTAGTTCGAGCCGCTGTCGATGGCGCTGGCGGTGGCCCCGTCCAGGTCGTTGGTTTCGACGAAGGCCCGGCCGCCGGTCTCTTCGGCAAACTGCTGCATGGCGTTTTGCTCGCTGAGTATCCGATTGTGTTCGTCAATGAGTTGCTGTTGGCGCTGCCCATCGAGCTTTCCGCTCAAGGCAAGCGTGGTATCCGCATAGAAGGAATTGTCCGCCGCGCTGTATCTGGAAGGCACGGTGAGTCCTCGCGCGTCTACCAGGTAGATGGCGATGCGCGCTGCCGTAAGCATGTCGGCGGCCGTTTGAATCTGTTCTCCCTTCGCGCCGGCAACACCGTACGGGCGAAAGAGGAAATAGCCGGGAACGCTGCCTAAAGGGAAAGCCGCCGTGAACCAGACGATGTTCTTTCGCCCCGGAATGGCGCTTAGGTAGGCTGCCAATTGCTGCAGGGCGTCGAGTGTCATATCTGTGCGCACCTGGGCCTGAAATTCAGCCAGGTGGGCATCGAACAATTGAGCCATCTCGCCTTTCGGTTCTTGCGGCGAACTGACCAGCCCTTCCGCACCGATCATCAGCGAAGACATTTGCGGGTTGGCCCTGGAGGTCTTCAGCTCCGCTGCCTGAGCTGCGGCGTCGGTGCTGAAGCCCGAGAGCAAGCGCAGTTTGGAAGAGAGGATGAAGATGGCCAGCGGCGTTCCCGGCGGAATCTTGCCCATGAACTCGATCATCTGGTGGCGCACCCCCATCTGGTTCTCCAATGGCGTGTTCAAAGCGTCGAGCAGCAGCACGTTGACCGCGCTCGCTGGCGGGTAAACGGGCGTGTTGGAGTAGGTGTGGGGAGGCAGCGGCTCCGCCTTGACGGCAACGGGGACGCTGGCAGACTGGTGTTCGTCGAAGGAGGTGATGGTCTGCTCCTTGCCGTCCTCGAAGATGTGAAAACGGCTGCGATCGAGGCCATGCACGGCTTTGTCCTTCTCGGTGACGACAACATCGACCAGAACCAGATTGGCTCGACCATGAAACATGGGCAAAGGAGCGGTTTGAGCGGAGATTGCGCCGGCCGGAGCGGTCTCCGCGCCGGCTTGAGTAGTTGAGGCTGGTGCGACAGCAGGTGCTATCTGTGCCGTCGGGGCGGTCTGGCCCTGCGCTGCAACCACCGCGAAGATCGAAAATCCTGAAAAAACAAAGTAAATAACTTGACGAAGTAGACCCATGCGGAAACCCTCTCAATCTATTGCAGCTCGGCGAAGGAAAGAGGCGGCGATACTTCGCCTTCTCCTATTTTGCATCTCCGCGATGGACTTGGAGGAAATATCGCCATTGCGGATGATGGAACGTCGCCTCCCTGGGCGCGGCAACGGCAAATGCTACAGATATTGAACGGACTGTAAGATTCCTTTCACGATGCCCGGCTTAAGCTGGCGGTGCAAGACCTTTCCGCGCTGAGGAGCACTGCACCATGGAAACATACGACGAAATTCTTCCCCATTTTTGCGTCCGGCAAATGACCATCGAGGACATTCCGGCCGTTATTCAGTTGCAACGCCGCGCCTTTCCCAACCAGTCCCCCTGGCGGACCGATCAACTGGCGCATCATCTGGAGATCTTCCCCGAGGGGCAACTCGTCGTTGCCGATGCGGACGGCAAAGTTCTGGGCTCCTCCAGTTCCCTGCTCATCGATTGGGACGACTACGCCGAATCGGCGAATTGGTCGTCAATCACCGGCAACGGCACCTTCGACACCCACAACCCCATGGGCATGACCCTCTACGGCGCGGATATGGGCGTGGCGCCGGAGGCCCGCAAGCAGGGCATCGGCACGCTGATGTACGAGGCGCGCAAGGAGTTGATCCGGGAGCGCGGCTTGAAACGCATGTTGACCGGCGGGCGCATCCCCGGCTATCGGCGGGTTGCCGACGACAAATCGGCCAAGGAATATGTAGCCGATGTGGTCGACGGCAAGCACCGCGACCCCGCGCTCAGCTTCCAACTGGAAAACGGCCTGGTGGTGCTGGATGTGGTCCCCGGCTACATGGCCGATACCGAATCCTGCGGCTTTGCCACGGTGCTGGAGTGGTTTAACCCGGAGTACAGTTCCTCGGTCAGCCTGCAGGCCAGCATGCAACACGCGGCCCTGGAGCAGGCCGCCGCCGACGCCCTGCGCGAGACGCCCCGTCCGCGCCGCGTGCGCATCGCCGCTATCCAGTACTTGCTGCGACCCATCTCCTGCTTTGAAGACTTCGTCCACCAGGTGGAGTTCTTTGTGCGCAGCGCCAAGGAGTACAAGGCGCACTTCGTGCTCTTCCCCGAGTTCTTCACCATGCAGTTGCTCAGCTACATCAACGAGCCGGCGCCGGCCATGGCGGTGCGCCGCCTGGCCCGCATGGCCCCGGATTACGAGGCGCTCTTCATGCGCCTGGCCGGTGAGACCGGCATGTACATCATCGCCGGAACCCATCCCATTATTCAGAAGGGCAAGGTCTTCAACGCCGCTCACCTCTTTACTCCCAACGGGCAGGTCTTCCGCCAGAAGAAGGTCCACCTCACGCCCACCGAGAGCGGCCCCTACCAACTGAGCCGCGGTAACGGCCTCTATGTCTACCACACCGATTTCGGCAACATCGCCATCCTCATCTGCTACGACGTGGAGTTCCCCGAAGTGGCGCGCGTGATGGCCGAGGCCGGCGCGGAGATCCTCTTTGTGCCTTCGTGCACCGACGGTCGCGAGGGCTTCTGCCGGGTGCGCTATTGCTCCCAGGCGCGGGCCATCGAAAACCAGGTCTACGTGGCCGTCACCGGCACCGTGGGCAACTTGCCGCTGGTGCCCAACATGGCCGCGAACTACGGGCAGGCGGCCATTCTGACTCCCTCGGATTACTTCTTCGCCCGCGACGGCATCGCCGCCGAAGGCACTATCAACCAGGAGCAGATGATCTTCGCCGACGTGGATCTCGACCTGCTCGACGAACAGCGCGTCAACGGCAGCGTCATTCCCTTGCAGGATCTGATCAAGGACGCCTACGACAACGTCGTCCACTTCTCCGATTACAAGGGGCAAAAGCGCAAAGAGGTCCAGGAGCCGCTGGAAGCTATGTCGGCGGATTAGAGCTGATGCGGCGGGGTTTCAATCTCAGCGTTCCTCTGCCGCCGTCTTGGCGTTCTCCAGCAGGTTGCCAACTAGATGTACGGACTTCAACTCGCCCTGCCCCGTAGAGAGAAAGATCTCCGTGCCGGGAAAGGCGCGGCTGTTGCGCAGCACCGCATCCGGACTGTGGGTGAGGCGCAGCACCGGTTCGCTCTGCAGCGTGCGCGCGCCGATGCCGTCAAGTTCCAGGTTGGCGGCGGAGTCGATGGTGAAGGCCGGTCCGCGCGCTGCATCGATCTGCACATGATGCAGTTCGAGGCTGTCGGTCTTCAACGCCGTCAGGCCAGTTCTGGCAGTAGCGAGAATATCGCTGAGGCGCAGCGTGGTGATGGGCATCTCCGGCAGGCCTTCGATTTCGATGGCCTTTTTGGCGCCGTCGATGGTGATGTGGCTGATCGAGATATTGCGGAAGATGGGAGTGCGCACACTGAGCGGTTCATCTTGTGGCGGGGCTTCACCCTCCATGCGGTAGTAGCTGGTGACCACGATGCCCTCGCCCACGTTGCGCATCGTCCAGTTGTCGAAGCGCAGGTCCTTGATCGCTCCTCCGCGGCCGCGGCGGCTCTTGATGCGGATGCCGTTCTCGGTATCCACTGCGGTGATGTTGCTGGCGACAACGTTGCGGATGCCGCCCGAGGTCTCGCTGCCGATGGTGAGTGCGCCGTGCGCATGATGCACGGTGCAGTTGGTAACGACCACGTCTTCGGTGGGCCGATTAACGCGGCGTCCGTCGGCGTCCTTGCCGGACTTGAGCACGATGCCGTCGTCTCCGGTATCGATAAAGCTGTCGGAGATGCGCACGAAGCGGCTGGAGTCGACCACAATGCCGTCGCTGTGCACGCCGGGATGGGTCTCGATGGTGACACCGCGGACGGTGGCGTTCTCGGTATAGAGCAGATGGATCGTCCACATCGGCGAACCTTCGAACCGCACGCCTTCCACGAGCACATTTTTGGCATTCATGAAGCGAATAAAAGAGGGGCGCATCTCCGCCGCGGCGGCGCGGCGCTCCTCGTCGCCGATCTGCTTGCCGGCGTCGAGGTCAAGAAGAAGATGCTCCCAGGCGGGACCGTTGGCGCTGCCCAGCTCTTCGACCGTCTTCTCTCCCGTGGCCGCGGAGCTGGCGGCGTCGCTGGCCAACTCGCTCTGGGCTGCATGGCCAGGGACGATGCGGCTGTGCAACTTCATCCAGTCGGCGTTGCTGCTGGTCAGAATGCCGCGTCCGGTGACGGTGACATTCTCCACATCGTGGCCGCCGATCAGTGGCACTGGGGTCAGCGTCTCGATGCCCTGCTGGCGTCCCGGTGTGTAGGGCAGCGGCTGTGCGGGAAACTCCACCACCGCGCCGGCATCCACCTGCAAGGTCATGTTGCTGAAGAGTTCGATGGGGCCGCTGATGTAACGGCCCGGCGGCACAAGAATCGTCCCACCGCCAGCAACTTTGGCGGCCTGGATGGCGGCGCGAAAGGCCTCGGTAGCGGGCGCGGAGGCGTCGGTGCGTGCGCCGAAATCGACGATATTGAAGACCGCCCGGCTCGATGGAGCGGTCTGGGCCTGTAAGGCAAAAAGGGACCCGGCAAGCAGGGCACAAAAAGGCAGGAATTTAACGACTCGCATGGCATCTCCGACCGCGGCGCAATTCAATACGCCTCTGGCAGTAAAGGAGGAGTATACGGCGGTCAAGATTAAGAATTCCTGGAGATCCTGAAGCAAGATGGAAACCTCAGTCGGCAGCCGAATCCCGCCGCGCGGATTCCGTCTTTGTATCGACGGCGACGACCAGCTTCATCCCCAATGCGGCCAGCACATTCGACAGGGTCGAAAAGGTCGGATTGCCCTGCTCGGAAAAGGAGCGATAGAGGGTCTCGCGCTGAATTCCAGAGTCCTTGGCGACCTGGGCCATCTGCCGGGATTGCGCGACGTTGCGCAGCGCCTTGAGAAAACTCTCCGGGGAGTCTTCGAGCGCCGCGTTGAGATAATGACCAGCCACTTCGGGATTAACCAATCGCTCCAGCAGCAACTCGCGGTATGGTCTGGTTCTGCTAGTCATGGTCGCTCCAAAATCGCTTGGCTGAATGAATGTCCCGCTGCTGATCCTTCTTGGTTCCACCGCGGATCAGATGGACCTGTCTGCCGATTTGGCCGAAATAGACCCGGTATCCAGGCCCGAAGTCGATTCTCAGCTCCGAAACTCCCTGACCAACCGGCTGAACGTCTCCAAAATTACCCTCCTCAAGGCGATCGATGCGATCCAGAACAAGGGCCTCGGCCTTCGCATCCAGCCCGGCCAGCCATTCACTGAACGGCTCCCGACCATCTTCCTCTTGGCAAACCAAAATCTCTCTGGGAATCGCTTCCATATCAGGTTGCGGGCCAAGCAAGTGTGACATTCAAATCACACCACGAGCGTAGCACCGCCCTCCCGTGCTTTCAAGAGCAACAAAACACGATGCGGCAAAGTAGTTCAAAAAGGCAAGGAAAAAGCGGAATCCTGGATGGATTCCGCTCAATTTCAGGTTTTCGCTTTTGCCATTGAATCAAAGCCAGCGAATTATTCGTCGTCGCCCAGGTGCCGCTTTACGGCCTGATCTTCAGCCATCTTTTCCAACTGGTTGCGCCAGTCGAGGGACTCGACAAAGGGGTGCGACTCGCGCCAGCCGGGCTCGACGATGATGTGCAGCTCCAGGTAGACGCGGGTGCCCAGCAGCGACTCGATCTGCTTGCGGGCGCCGGCGCCGATGTCCTTGAGCTTGCTGCCGCCCTTGCCGATGAGGATCGCCTTCTGCCCTTCGCGCTCGCAATAGATGGCGGCGGCGATGCGGGTCAGGGGCAGCTTGGGCGGCGGTGAGCCCTTCTTGCGGGGGCGGTCGCTGATGGGGCGCGCCTCTTCAAAGCGCTCAATCACCACCGCCGAGGCGTAGGGGACCTCTTCGCCCGTTTCGACCAGAATGCGCTCGCGGATCAGCTCGGCCACCATGAAGCGCTGCGGCTGGTCGGTGTACTGATCCTTGGGGTAATAGCGCTCGCCGGTGGGCAGAACTTCGACGATCTTGTTGAGCAGCAGGTCGAGATTGTCGCGCTTGCGGGCGCTGATGGGAATCACCTGGGCAAAGTCGAATTGCTTGGTCAGCGCGTCGATCATGGGCAGAAGCAGGTCCTTGGCCACCAGATCGATCTTGGTCAGCACCAGAAAGACGGGGCAATCCAGCTTGCGCACCAGGCCGAAGAGGAACTCGTCTTCGCTGGCCCACGATCCGCGAACGCTTTTGCGGGCGGGAGCCGTGGACGCGGTCAGAGAGGCCGCTGGGGCTAAAGGCACCTGCGGTGCGGCAGCCTCTTGGTCCAGGCTGACGTCCGAATCAACTATGAGCTCAGCTTCCGCGTCTGCTAATGCTGAAGCTTCCACCGCCTCCAGTTGCACGCGGCGGGTGGCATCCATGAGCACCAGAACCAGGTCGCGGGTCTCCAGCGCCTCGTAGACCTCCTGCAACATGCGGCGGTCCAGGTGCGAGCCGGGCTTGTGCACGCCGGGTGTATCGACAAAGACGATCTGCGCGGCCGGATTGTGGCCCTTGCGCTCGGGAACTTCGACCACCCCGGCGATGCGGTTGCGCGTCGTCTGCGGCTTGGCGGTGACAATGGCCACCTTTTCGCCGGTCAGGGCATTCAAAAGCGTACTTTTGCCGACATTGGGCCGGCCGAGAATGGCAACAAATCCAGATTTCAAAGGGGGAGCGCTCCTGATTCAGTTTACGGCATTTTGCAATGTGAGCCGGTTGGGGATAGGGGAATCGTATTAGAACCTGCCGCGGTGACTTGAAAGGGCACGGCTTTAGCCGTGCCAATTAGGGCAGTAAAAATCGCCGGCTTTAGCCGCCGAGGGACGTACTGAATTCTTCCGAACCCTCCGTCAGGGGCTGAAGCACAGGATATTCTTGCTTTTTTTGCGGCACGGCTAAAGCCGTGCCCCTTCAAAACATGTCAAGAAAATCAAATGCGGTTGCATAGTTTTCGTTTATAAACGATAAAATAAATGAAAGCTATGAGAGACAGAAACCACGATGAACCCATGGCGGAGTTGCTGAAGGAAGACCCTGCGTATGCACTCGATTTGCTGAACGGAATTTTAGAAGATGGCGAACAAGGCGAATTGCTCATTGCTCTGCGCCAGATGAGCAAGGCCTTTGGCGGCGTACAGGCAGTGGCGGAAAAGGCCAATCTGAACCCAACCCAGCTCTACCGCACTTTATCCCAAGAGGGCAACCCAGAGTTGCGCAGTCTCTCCGCGATCCTCAAAGCCATGGGCCTGCGCCTCGCCGTGGAGCGGGTGCGGGCGGCGTAAAGGCCGAGTTACAGAATCGCTTCGGAAGTTGCTGGCGGAAAGACCCTTAACCGCTCGACTTTGCGGTCGGTGGCGGCGACGACCTCGATGCGCAGGCTCGCCTCTTTCAGGTTCAGGACGATCACCTCTCCAGCAAGGGGAATGCGGCCCTCGATCTCGCAGACCAGGCCGCCCAGGGTGGTGGCCTCAAAGCCCTCGCCCACTTCGACCGTCGAGCCGAAGAGATCCGAGAGCTGATCGACGGGAAAGCCGCCAGGAACCAGCCAGACGCCCTCGTGCTCGCGCTGCGGCTCTTCGAGCGTGGTGTCTTCCTCGTGCTCGTCGCGGATGTTGCCCACGATCTCTTCCAATAGATCCTCGATGGTCACCAGTCCGGCCACGCCGCCGTACTCGTCGATGACCAGGCGCATGTGCTGTTTTTCGCGCTGCATCTCGCGCAGCAGTTCGTAGCCGCGCTTGGTCTCGGGGACAAAGGCGGCGGGGCGCAGAATGCTGGCCACGGTGCGGGTGGCGGCGTCGGAGTCGGCAATCTGGAGCAGATCGTGGGAGAAGGCGATGCCGGTGATCTGGTCCAGCGAGCCGGCAAAGACCGGCACACGCGAGTAATTGTGCTCGCGCAGCAATTCGAGGAACTCCTCCAGCGTGGTGGAATCCTTGACGGCGAAGATGGCCGGACGGGGGGTCATCACCTCGCGCACCAGTTTGTCGCCGAATTCGACGGCCGAACGCACCAGTTCGCGGTCGCTCTCTTCGAGAATGCCTTCTTCCTCACCGGCTTCGAGCAGGGCCTCGACATCGACGGCGACCTCCTCCTGCGGATCGGCGGGCTTCTCGGCCAGCGCGGCCACAGAGAAGATGAAGCGAACAAAGACGGTGATGGGCGTAACCATCCACAGCAACAAGCGAATGGGCCAGATGAGCGGACCAACCCAGCGGCCGCGGGTGCGGTTGAAGAGCAGCGAGGGCAGAATCTGGTTGCAGAAGACGATCACCAGCACCACGCCCAAGAGCCCCTGCGCCATCTCCGCCCAGGTGGGACGGTCGAGATGCGGGGCGCGGTCGAAGAGAAAGATGCCTACCTGGAGGACGATTCCGCCCAGCGCCAACTGCTGCACCACCGCCGCGCAGATGGCGGCATGATCTGGGCTCAAGCCGAGTTGCGGCTCGATGCGCTCTTCCCATGCGTCCAGATTCTCCTGCTCCTCGCGCGCCAGAATCTTGCCGGAATCGGCATAGACGCGGCTGATGTACGAGGCCAGCGTCTCAATGGCGGCCAGCAAGGCAAGCAGGGCTATTCCGCCGGGGGTCATATCCGCGCACCCCGAGAAGCCTTCTTCGCAGCCTTCCCTGGTTTGGAGGCGGTTTTAGAAGAAGAAGCTGAGCGCCGGGCAATCCCTTTTCCCTTCCCCCTATTCCCTAGTCCCTTAGTCTCTGTTCCCTTGTTCCCTTGTTCCCTCGTTCCCTCGTTCTCAACCCTCTCGATCAGCCCTTGCGGCAGCTTGAGCTTGCCGCGCAGCAGGCGCTCGCGGCGGGCCATTTGGCCGGCGTCGGTCTCGTGGTCCAGACCGTAGAGGTGCAGCAGACCATGCAGCAACAGGACTTTAACTTCGGTAGAGAGCGAGTGGCCCTGCTCCAGCGATTGCTTGAGCGCGGTGGGTACGCTGATGGCCAGATCGCCCGCCATCTGCTGGCTGGCCGGCAAGCCAGGGAAGTTTCCCTCGCAGGGAAACGAGAGCACGTCGGTAGCTTTATTTTTGCCGCGAAACTGGCGGTTGAGCTTGCGGATCGCGGGATCTGTCGTCAGCAGCACGGTAACCTGCCCCTTGAGGCGGACCGCGGCCTGCGCCAGCACCAGAAAGCGTGTCAGGGTGGGGACGGTGGGCAGTCGCTGGGCGCGCGGCGCGAGATCGGCAGCAGCGGAGGCCTGCTTCGCCGCCCGTGAGGCGGGCAGCAGCGTGGAAGATAAGTCTGGGTCGAGAAGGATCATCATGGCCGGGGCCGCGGGTGAAGCGGCCCCGATTTGCCCTCTGTTTCTAACCACATTCTACGCGATTCAGCCCTTTACTGTGGTTTCTGGGGACGCATCTCGTGTGCCGGCGCACCGACTTCGATGGCCTCGCCCAGCGAGAGAGGCAGCTCCTGCTGCTGCGATTTGACCGACTCGTAGGCTCTCACAATGCGCTGCACCAGGGTGTGGCGCACCACGTCGCAATCCTCGAAGTGGCAGAAGTGGATGCCCTCGACGCCGTCGAGAACGTTGATGGCGTCGACCAAACCGGATTTGCGCGGGTTGGGCAGGTCGATTTGGGTAATATCGCCGGTGATGACGGCCTTGGAGTTGGCCCCCAGGCGGGTCAGGAACATCTTCATCTGTTCGATGGTGGTGTTTTGCGCCTCGTCCATGATGATGAAGGCGTCGTTGAGGGTGCGGCCGCGCATGAAGGCCAGCGGGGCGACCTCGATGATGTTCTTCTCCAGCATCTTGTCGACTTTTTCCGGATCGAGCAGGTCGTAGAGCGCATCGTAGAGCGGGCGCAGATAGGGATCGACCTTCTCTTGCAGCGAGCCGGGCAAAAAGCCCAACCGCTCCCCGGCCTCGACCGCGGGACGCACCAGCACGATGCGGGCGACCTTCTTGGCGTTCCAAGCGGCGGCGGCCATGGCTACGGCCAGATAGGTTTTGCCGGTACCGGCCGGGCCCACGCCAAAGGTCATATCGTTCTGCTCGATGGCCTCGATGTACTTGCGCTGGTTGACGGAGCGGGGCTGCACGATCCTCTTTACCCCAGCCGAGCGCTGCTTGCCCGAGTCGGCCAGCGAGCGCAGCGTGGTTGCCGGATCGGCCACCACCAGCTTCAACATGCCGTTCAACTCGCCGTTGTGGGGATGGACGCCCTGGCGGCGCAAGGCCTCAAAGTCCTCGAAGATCTGCCGGATACGCGCCACCCCGGGCTCCGGTCCTTCCACATGCACGGCATCGGAACGCAGATCGATACGCACCCCGAGGGCATCTTCCATCAGGCTGAGGTTTTCATCGCGGGTCCCGAAGAGGGGCTCGAGGTTGGGTGTGATCTCCAGGGCGATCTTCAAGGTTTTCGTGAGCCTCCAGGGTGGTTTGGGCCGGGGCGAGTCCGGCAATTGAGAAGAAAAACACCGCGGCGCGAGGAGCGCACACCAGGGCGCGCGACCGGGCGGCGGCAGAAGCCAATGAATGTGTGAGGTTGCAAAAGAGGGCGGGCGAGAGTGCCCAGGTCCGAGCCGAGGCTCAGGGCTGAGGGGCAGGAGTGCGGGTTGGCGGTCGCAACCAAATCCAGCATCTGGGGAGAGAGTAGCGCCGGCGGCGTGAGCAGTCAATCCATGGCGCAATGATTTTTGATGAAAAGTAGCCGAAAACTCATGGCTGCAAAGGTACCGCGCCTCTTTCCTGCGCCAGAGCCAGCGGAATGCGGGTCGAAGCAGCGTCAGTCGCGCAGTTCCTGTTCCGCTTCGTTAACCGGCGCAGAAGCCGGTGCAGTGGATTATCGGCGAAGCGTCTACAATAGGAGGTGAAGATTGTTTTCCCCTATCTTCACCGAGGAGTGAACCGATTGCCTCTCTACGCCTATCGTTGTACGCAATGCGCCCATCGTTTCGAGAAAATTCAGAATTTCAGCGCCGCGCCCGAGTCGGAGTGCCCTCTCTGTCACGGTCTGCTGGAGCGTCCCTTGACGGCTCCCGCGCTGCAATTCAAGGGCTCCGGCTTTTATGTGAACGATTACGCCGGCAAGAGCTCCACACCCGCGGCGGAGAGTTCCGCGCCCGCCGCTCCCTGCGCCTCCGCGGAGAAGTGCCCGGCTGCCGGCGGTTGCGCCGCTGCTGCTGCCGCCGCCACCACCGCCTAGACCGTGCGGGTTGCAACTTTCTTGAGGGGAACTGAATCATAATTCTGTCGCCGCATGGTTGACCGATTTCGCAACTTAGGTTTTATCTGTTGGCATATCGGTGAATACCCATTGCCGAAAACCCAAATGGGCTGGAAGCGCTGGCGCGGCGGCAGAAGCGAGGTCTTCCCCATGCTTACCCTGCGCCCGTCCGCTGCGCGCGGCCACGCCAACCACGGCTGGCTCGACACCTACCACACCTTCAGTTTCAACACCTATTACGATCCCAAGTTCATGGGGTTCAGGGCCTTGCGGGTCATCAACGAAGACCGCATCGCGGCCGGCGGCGGCTTTGGCGCGCATCCTCATCGGGAGATGGAGATCGTCACCTACGTTCTCGATGGCGCTTTGGCCCACCGCGACTCGTTGGGCTCGGGCGGCGTGATTCGCCCCGGCGAGATCCAGCATATGTCGGCCGGCACGGGAATCCGCCACTCCGAGTTCAACGGCTCCGAGAGCGAACCTGTGCATCTGCTGCAGATTTGGGTCGAGCCGTCGGTTGCAGGCGTCGCGCCCAGCTACAGCCAGAAGCCGTTCCCCATCGCCAGCGAACCGGACCGGCTGCACCTGATCGCTTCCCCTGACGGCGTCGCGGGCAGCCTCGCATGGGCCGCGGACGCAGCCTTCTTTGCCGCCCGGCTCAGCTCCGGGGTTGCAGTCGAGCATATTTTTGCGGCGCGTAAACACGGTTGGATTCAGGCGGCCCGCGGCTCGCTTCAGGTCAACGGCAGCACCCTCGAAGCGGGAGACGGCCTAGCGCTCAGCGAGGAATCTGCGATCACTCTGATTGCGGGAGCCGACGGCGCGGAAGTGCTGTTTTTTGAATTGGCGTGATGACGGGGCGTCCCACATAGAAACAAAACAGGTCCCCTTGAGCGAAGCCAAAGGGGACCTGCTTCACTCGCCGGATCTACGAAAATGCAGGTCCTGCGACTGCGTTGAACGCACAGAACGCGTTCAACTCTGCTCAGGACGACAGTGCTTGTTTGAAACGACCTTCAGGGAATGAACACCATGGATAGGCTCGCTAGAAGCTCGCCGCGCTCGCCGGGAGCGGAGCGCCGCGCAGACGATCTTCACGCGGCGCTCGCTCGCGCTATTTGCTTTCCTGACCGCCCGCCTTTTGCTGCTTGTTTTCATCGAAGAGCTTGACGGCGCGAATCACCCGGTCGCGGGCATAAGCGGCGTCGTGCCAGCCCTTGACCTCGACCCGTTTGCCCTCCAGATCCTTGTAGATGGAGAAGAAGTGGGTGATCTCCTTGAGCATGTGGGGATAGATGTCGGTGTAGTTCCAGACATTGTTGTAGCGGGGATTGTTTTTTCCCACGGCCAGGACTTTTTCGTCGAGCACGCCCTGGTCCAGCATCTCCAGCAGTCCGATGGGGCGCACCTCTTGCACGCAGCCGGGGAAGCTGGGTCCCGGCACCAGCACCAGCACATCCAGCGGATCGCCGTCGTCGCTCAGGGTTGAAGGAATAAAGCCATAGTCGCCTGGATAGTGGACCGGCGAGTACAGGTTGCGATCCAGCTTGAAGACGTGCAGTTCCTTGTCGTACTCGAACTTGTTGGTTCCATCCTTGGGAATCTCAATGACCGAGCGAAAGACCTCCGGGCAACGGTCGCCTACCGGCAATTCCAGATAATTCACCATGCTGTGTGTTTCTCCTGGGGGTGGAGTTTTCCGGTGCGGGGAATCGCGCCGGAGGGATTTCCAGTCTACCAGCCACCCGCCGGTTCCTCTATAATTATGAACGATGAAGGCCCACGTCTATGTCACGCTGAAGACCTCGGTCCTGGACCCCCAGGGCCAGACCATACACAATGCCCTGCGCAAGATCGGCTTCAACACTGTCTCCGCGGTGCGCCAGGGAAAATACTTCCAGCTCACGCTGGCCGACAGCCTCAGCGCCGAAGAGGCGCAGGCCGAAGTCGAGCGCATCGCCAAAGATGTTCTGACCAACCAGATCATCGAAGAGTACACCTTCCGCATCGAGGCATAGAACGCCCGTTCTTGCGATCCTTTGCCGGAGAGCTGTCTGGAGCCTCCGCCGCGAAGTCGGTTCATTGCCGGGAATAATCCTGAAACGAAGCCCAATAGAATGGCGCGCGGAAATGCTCCGAAGCGTTGTGCAGCAGCGCGAGTTTGGCCTGGCGCAGAGCAACATCGGGGGCCATCCCCAGTTGCAGTCCCTGGTAGAGATTGTCCATCAGGCGCGGCGACGACTCGTCGCTGACCTCCCACAGGCTGCCGATCACATTGTGCGCCCCGGCGCGTAAAAAGGCCCAGGAGAGGCCGACCAGACCTTCTCCGGCATAGACTCGCGCGCCGCTGCCGTAGCAGGCGGAGATGGTCACCAGACGCGCCTCGATGGGATGCTGCAAGATGTCGCTGGCATAGAGCTTGAAGGCATCGCTTCCCTGGCTGGGCGGGCTGAGAATGATCGACGAATCCAGTGGATCGGTGCGGCTGGCCACACCGTGCGTGACAAAGTGAATGTAGGAATAACGCTCCGGCGCTCCTTTGAGATAGGCGGCCGGCGTCGCCTGCAGGCGCGTGTAGACCGTTTGCGCTGCGGCGGTGAAGTGCTTCTCGATGAGCTTCATCTCCAGGGGCGCCATGACCAGCTCGGGATAGTCCCGATTGGGAGCGACGGCATCGCCCATCAGCAGCAGTTTGCCTGAATCCTGAGCGCCAGGCCGGGCCGCGGCCAGGACCGTGAGCGAGGGCGCGGAGCGAAGCGTAACGTCTTCGATCCAATAGTGATTGCCGGTCGAGGCGGGTTGGCCGAGGGCCTTGCCGGGGGCCAGCAGCGTTTCGAAGTTGAGAGCGCCCAGTTCTCCGTCTCCCAGCAGGATCACAGGGGCGTTGGGGAGGAGCAGTTTGGCGGCCGGAGCCACCAGAATGGAATAAAGCGCACGGCCGTCCTCGTTACCGGTACCCAGCGTATCCTCCAATCCCAACAACGCCTTGCGGTAACGGACGATGCGATCGGTAATCGCCTTCTCCCGGGGCAGTTCGAAGAGCGTGATTTTTTGCGCGGTGACGGCCCAGAGGTAAGATTGCTCCCGGCCCAGCCAGTAGCAGAGGAGGGTAGCGCCTGTCTTTTGCGCCACCCGGCGGGGATCCAGATTTTGCCCAAGCGAAGTCTTCTGCGGCGCGACACCCAGTCCCTGGACGAGGGTCCGCGCGCGGGAGCGCTCGGCAACGGCCAACGCCTCCTGGGGACGGCCCTGGCTGGCAAGAAGATGAATGTAACCGCTGTAGAGCGGCATGCCGTAAGTGAGAAAGGTCATGTACGAGGCGACGTCCTTCCTCTCCGCGCGCTCGGCTTCGAACTCCGCCAGCCAAGCCGCGAAGTGCTTTTCGGCCTCGGCGCGACGACCCTCTCGCTCCAGGATGCCGCCCAACTGGTAGGCCGCCTCGAACCTCCAGTATTCGTCCTTTCCAGCATCCCTGAGCAGACCGCGAAACAGCTCCTCGGCCTGCGCATCCCGATGGCGCGCGACCACCTGCAGGGCGGCGATATAACGCAACAGCAACTGCTCGCGATTGTTCCCCGACCGGGCGGCCAAAGCGGCTTGCTTCAAAAAGGGCTCCGCGGCCTCCGGATTCCCGCTCCACACCAGGGTGTTGGCCATGTGAATATTGGCGTAGTAGAGGGCGTCTTTATCCCCCAACTGGTGGCCGATCTCGAGCAACTGGCGGAAGTTCTCGATGGCCTCGGGATAATTGAAGACGAACGCGTTCATCTCCCCGACCTGCTCGGTCCAGGTGTACTGATTGCGCAGGTCGCCGAGGCGCTGAGCGGTCTGCGCGGCTTCGAGAAACATCTCTCTGGATGCGGACGTGTCGCCAAAGGGAAATGCGGCCAGACCGATGTTGCCCATGGCCATGAGCGCAAGGTCTTCATCGCCCAGGGCGACCGCATCGCGATAGGCGAGGCGCGACCAATCCTGGGCCAGGTCATAGCGGCTGCGGCGCAGGGCAATCAGTCCCAGATTCAGTGCGGCGCGGGCTTCCAATACCCGGTCGCCATGGGTCTGGGAGAATCTGTAGGCCTGGGAGGTGAACTGCCAGGCATCGTCCAAGCGCTTTTGTGCAAGCGCCATTGTGCCTTGCGTCTTGAGAACCTCGCCACAGGTGGGGTAATCCCTTTGCTGACAGAGAAGAAGCGCCGGAGCAAGTTCCTGGGCCGCGGAGGCAAATTGCTGTTGATAGGTCCAGGCAAGGGCTTTAAGGACGCGTGCGTGGATGGCCTCGGCCGGATCGCTGGGGTCGGGCCGATAGGCCGTTGCGAGACGCAGCGCATCGCCAAACATGCCCCGCCAGAGCAGGTCTTCGGCTTGCAGCAATTGGAACTTTCCCGCCAGGGCAGGGTCCGCGGCGCGGAACTGCCGGTAGCCCCACTCCGCCTCTTGCTGACTGCGGGCCAGATTGCCGTGCTCCATCGCCTGCAGCGCATGGTGGAAGGCGATTTGGCCACGGCCGGGCAGCGCATCCTGAAGAGCAGCAACCGGCAACAGCAGCAGCGCCCAGGCCCAGGGACAGCGCCGCAGAAAGCGCCGCGGCGAATCCAAGATTAGCCCCATCTGCGCCCGGCAGGAGGCCAGCGCCAGGCGAATCCGGCTGAGGATCGCTTGGATCCTTACCGTCCGCCGCCCACGCTCCCCGAGCCTATCGTTCCGCTTCCAGCAATCACACAGCCCAGTTGCAGGTCGATCATGGTCAATTGAACCAGCGTCTTCTGGGGAATCTCCGTCTCCTCGCTGAGTTGCGCATGCGTCACGCTCAGTTTGCCCAAGGTGATCGTGCCGAAGTGGCGTACATGCAGGACGTGACCAAAGGTTCGCCCAGGAAAGGCGCCAGCCACCTGATTCACCAGCGAACATTCGATCCTTTCCGGGTTCCCCAAACTGGAGCTAAGCCGATTGTACCGTTCGTCCAGCTCCGCCGGAAGATGGTGGCTGGCGAGAATGCGCTCGTACTGATTGGAGATGCGCCCCAGCACGCCGGGCTCCCGCGCGTACGAAGCGTCGTCTTCCGGCTTCTCGCCCAATATGTCGAGATCCACATCCAGATCCACCCGGTGGCCGGCGATGCGCAGATTCTCGAAGCGGGTGCCGAGAAAGCCGATCATGGGCACAGAACCCTCCAGCGGATGCTCGGTGACGATCTGGCCCACCACGCGGTCGGCGGTCAGAACCTCCAGAATATTGAGACCCTCGACCACCGTTGTGCTCAGCGTGCTCCAGCCCTGGCCCGGCTTGACGCCGCGCATGCCCGAGACCTGACTGTAGGCCGCTTCGTAGCCCATCACTCCCTTCACCCGGTAATCGTGCAAATGCACCGAACGGTACCCACCCTCAGCCGGAAGCTGAAGGCGCCCTTGCGGTTGAATGGTGTGACGGAGAGGCATTTGCAGCGCCCCCTCCAATATTTTCGCTTCCGCAAAGTAGCTATGGGTGTTTTCCGCCGCTTCGGACATAATGGATCGTGCTCCTTTACGTTTGTTTCTGGTCTATCTGCTACAAACTTCGATGGCGGAGTCCTGCCGAATTGCTTTGCCGGGCCGCGCGAAAGAAGATCACCACCAGCCCGCCCGCCCTGACTTCCGGCAGTGCCGTTCCCGCCGCCGCGATGACAGGCATCCCCGGAGTTTAAAACTGCGAGGATGGATAGATAACTCCCCGGCAGACTCGGAATGCCGGAACAGAGCATTCTCCCACATCCCGAGGAAGTTATCGAGAGATATGTAAGAATCTTTACAAACTTAAGATACCCCGGGGCAATGCAAACATGGAACGGAAAAAGTTAGGGAAATCCGCCAGGTTAGGGGCGTGGCGTGGAAACCAAAACACCCCGCCGGCTCCGCCTCTCGCGCTTGCACTATGATGGTTCTTTCCATCCGGAGAAACCATGAATCGCCGTTGTTTTTTGCAGACAGCTTCGACCTTGAGCATCTCCCTGAGCGGCTTTGCCGGGGCGGCTGCATCGGTTGCCTCGGACCGCGGGGAAGACGAAAGCGCCCGCCGCATCGAGATGGCCCGCAACGCCGCCCTGGCCTTGCAACGCCGGGATTGGGAGCAGGGGATCTTCGCCCAGGCGCTGTTGGAAGCCGGCGACCGGGAGCGGGTGATCCTGCTGACCAGAGCAGCCATCGTGCAGCAAACCCCTGATGGACGATTGGCCGTGGTGGGCTCCGGAGGCCCGACCGACCCGGCGATGGGCGGCGCAGCCTACGCCCAGGCGGCCCGATGGACCGGCGATGCGGCGATGCAGCAGGCGGTCGACCGTCTGCTGGAGTGGATTCGGCACAAGGCTCCACGCAGCGCCGAGGGCGTGCTCTACCACGTCTTCGAGGGGCCCGAGATCTGGTCGGACGGCTTCAACGGCGCTCCGCCCTTTTTGGCGGCAATGGAATTCTATGACGAGGCGCTGGCGCAGATCGAGGGCTTCCGGCAGAAGCTCTGGAACCCGGAGCGGCAGCTTCTCGCCCACATCTGGGACGACGGCAAACGCCAGCTCAAGGACCCCCATTTTTGGGGCGGAGGCAACGGTTGGGCCGCCGCCGGTGTGGCGCGGGTGATCCGCAGCCTGCCCCGCGAGCGGGTCAAGGATCGCCAGCGTCTGGCGGCCTTTGCGCGGGAGATTCTGGACGGCTGTCTGCGCCACCAGCGCCCCGACGGCCTTTTTCACGATGTAGTCGACGATCCGGCGACCTTTGTCGAGAGCAATCTTGCCCAGATGCTGGCCTATGCGGCCTATTCCGGCCTTGCCGATGGCTGGCTCCCCTTGAGCTACCGTGCAGCCGCCGACCGACTGCGCCGCGCGGCCCGCGACAAGATGGATGCATCTGGATGGGTGCAGGGCGCCTGCGGAGCTCCCAACTTCGACCGCCCCGGCGTCTCCACCGAGGCCCAATCCTTTTGCATTCTCATGGAAGCTGCCGGTCAGCGGGCCAAGGCCGCACACTCCGCCTGACTGACGGTTGACCCCAGCACTACGCCCATTTGCGAACCGGGCTCGCGCAAATCAACCGAAGATTAACATCGACCCGCAAACCCGTACCCTAGCATCGGTTCAGCAGGCGCACCCACAGGCTCGCAGAAGCCTGGCCGAGCCTTTCTGTTCTCATGAGCCTATTTCAGGTACGCGCGCACCAGATCGATCAGATCCTCGGCCAGTTCGGGGGCAATCTGCTCCTTGGCTTCGTCGGCCAGGTGAAAGCGGATGTGCGTCTCGAGCACCTCGCCCATCAGCCCGTTGACCCCGCCGCGCACTGCGGCCAGCAGCATCAACAGATCGCCGCAATCCTCTTCGCTGGTCAGGCGGCGTTCGACGGCGTCCAACTGCCCGCGCAGTTTGCGCAGGCGTTGCAACAACTTCACTTTTTCCCGATCCTGGTGCGACACGCTGCCCTCCTTGACGATACCCACCCCCGGTATAGTATAAACGGTGTGGGGGTATCCTAGCGCTTCCATTGTAGTCCGTTCTCCTCGACACTTCACCCCGGATTAACAGGTTCAGCTATGCTTCTCTGTCTGGCTCGCGCCCTCCACACCCGCCCGCTCCCCCGCCTGCTGCTGCTGGCCGGGATGGCTGTGCTCGGACCGCTGCCGACGCCGGGCCAGCAAGCCGCCGCACTGCCGGCTGCGCCCGCGCCGCAGATCAAAGGGCAGAGCCTGTGGTCCGCGCCGGCCCAGTTTCTGATCGAGGACAAGGACGGCTCTCAGCACGGCGGCATCGGACGCGCCCCCGGCGACATGAGCCCGGTGGGCCGCGAACCGCAGGACGCGCCCATCGTCAACATGTTCAAGCACCCCGAGGAGAGCCGCTTCTACCTGGCTGGGCAGGCCAACATCATCTTCCAGGGCAATCTTCCTTTTCACTCGCCCTATCAGGGAACAAACAGCTTCCACGACGCCGCCGAGTACCGGACCTCGATGGTGGGGACGCTCTACACCGCGCTACGCCCCACTCGCTCGATTCGCTACAACACCGATCTGATCTTCGATATGGAGGCGGCAGAGGGCCGCGGTCTGAGCGAGGCGCTGGGTCTGGCCGGCTTCACCAATCTGGACGTGGTGCGCAACCCCTATCTGGGCGAAGCGCCGTACATTGCCCGTTACGGCATTCATCAGGTGATCGGCCTGACCCGCCAGACCACCACGCAGGAGCCGGGTCCCTTTGCCCTGGCGCCCAGCGTTCCGGTGCGGCGGATCGAGTTCCGCGCCGGCAAGATGACCCTGCCGGATTTCTTCGACGTCAACGGACCCGGCTCCGACAGCCACCTTCAATTCATGAACTGGACAGTGGACAACAACGGCGCCTGGGACTACGCTGCCGACACCCGCGGCTACACCGTGGGCGCCATGGCCGAGTACGACGACCGCATGTGGAGCATCCGCTACGGTCTCTTCGCCATGCCCACCGTAGCCAACGGCATCGATATGGACTGGGCCTTCAGCCGCGCCCATGGGCAGAACGGCGAGTTCGAGTTTCGCCGCAGTTGGGTTGCGCAGCGCAAGGGAACCCAGCGGCTCCTGTTCTACGCCAATCGCGCCCACATGGGCAGCTATCGCGAGGCGGTGCAGGCTTATCTGGCCGGCATCGACCAGACGCCGGACGTGACCAAACACGAGCATTTCAGCGCCTTGAAATATGGCCTGGGGTACAACGCCGAACAGGAGTTGACCGAGAATCTGCGCGTCTTTGCCCGTTTCGGCTGGAACGAGGGCCAGCATGAGTCCTTCGCCTACACCGAGGTGGAGCAGACCGTCGAGGCCGGCGGCGACTATGCCGGAACCCGCTGGCGTCGCCCGGTGGACAAGATCGGCCTGGCGGTGGTCTCCAACGCCATCAAGCGCGACCACCAGAACTATCTCAAGCTGGGCGGCCTGGGCTTTTTGCTGGGCGACGGCAATCTCAATTACGGTCGCGAGAATATCGTGGAGAGCTACTACACGCTGCACGCCTGGCGCGGGCTCTTCTACTCCGTGGACGTGCAGCACGTCGCCAACCCCGGCTACAACCGCGATCGCGGCCCGGTCTGGGTGGGCTCGGTGCGGGCGCATATCGACTTCTAGCGATTGATCCGGTCCTATCGAAAATCCCCGAGGGACAACCGCAGATCCTTCCCTTCGTTCAGGATGACAAATGTCTCGAAGGCAGTTTCCGGGACTGAGTCAATAGAGTATGTCCCTTACTGGCAGGCGGTCAGCGCGCGGTAGGCGAGGAACATGCTCATCCGCCAGCGCACGATCATGCCGAAGGCAAGCAGGAAGAAGAGCGCGCCGGTCTGCTCGATGGAGAGCACCGTGTCGAGGTAGCTGCGGGCCAGCAGGCGCACCGCGGCCAGCGCCAGAATCACTCCCAGAAACGCGCTGGAGCGCCTCATCATGATTGCTTCGCCCACCCGCTCCAGGCGCGAGGTCAGCAGCAGCGGATAGGCCAGCGCGATCCCGCCCAGCAGCAGCGCAATCGCCGCCCAGGCCAATGGAACGCGAAAGGCCGGAACCAGAAACATGCAGAATCCGGTGGCCATGCCCAGGGGTGGAATGACGATCTTCTTCAGGGTTACGGCGGTGCGCCCTTCGCGAATGCGCCAGACCAGCACGGCCAACATGCCGACCAGCGAGCCGAGCGCCGAGATTCCAGGGGAAACAAACACGTGTCAAGACCTCTTTGAGAATGTCGTTGCAGGTTCAATTGAGATGCGGCCGGCAAGAGCCGGGATGCGGAATCGAGGCCGCCGAAGCGGGGCTTACAAATGCGGAATCCCCCAACGGGAAGCATGGTGATCCATCCCCTTTGCTTTCATACCCTGGCAGAATCTCGATGCGCAAACCCCGATCAAAAACAGGCAGCGCACCGCGGCGGTGCGCTTGGGAAGCCTGTCTTCAGCATACCGGGATTATGGGAGGAGTGTTGAACACCCCATGAGCCGGATCATCAATGCGATTTGCTTGCAGCCGGCTCGACGCCGTACGAAGCCAGCACTTTGCCGCTGGGCCGCTCCAGTAGCAGGACCGCGCCGCGCTGGGCGTGCAGATGGAAGTTCATCTCCGCCCCGGTGAGGGCGTCCACCAGATCGACATCGCTGTCGTCCAGCGACTCGGAAGAGAAGCTGTAGAGCACCGCATCGGGCAATACGGTGGGGAAGGCCAGTACGCCCGGCGCGAGGGGATGAATCTGCCGGTAGGCGGGCTGGACCCCGGCAACGGACAGGGCATACGCGTAGAGCGCCGCGGCCGGTCCGTCGTTCTCCGCCAACTCGACCGGGTCGGCGGCCCAGAGAATCTTTCCCTTGCCCAGCGCAATCTGCTCGACAGCCTTTCCGTCACCGAAGCGCAGCACTTCGATGGGCGATTGTTGCACCGCGGCGGGATAAGAGACTTCCATGGGCTGCGCGCCGCCCGGCAACCGCAGAGACGATTCCCGCATGGAGAGCGGTAGCAGCCGCGCATCGATCCCTAGCGCAGCCAATCGATCTGCTAAATGCCAGTGCTCGTCACGCGAAACCGGCCCGGTGACCAGCAGGCAGCCGCCCCGTCCGACGTAGGCCAGCAGGGTTTGCCAGGCCGGGTCGCTGAGCGCCTGGGCGGCGGGCAGAATCGCCAGTTGAGGGGTTCCCATCTCGCCGAAGCGGTTTTCCGGGAGCATCCGCACCGGGGTGTGGTCCAGGTATGTAATGGTGCGCAGCGCCTTCTTCTGCGCCCCGAGCGCCAAGCCGCCCATCCCCGAGTAAAGCAGCGACTGCGAAGTGAGCAGCGTGACCGGGGGAGCTTGAATCTCGGTGAAACTGGCCGGATGCTGTGCGGCAAAGCGGGCAAAACCGGCCAGCACATCGGCCTCCGGCTTCTCGGTGCCGTCGGGACGAATGGCGCCGATGGGGATTTCATTGTCGTTGGCCATGCGGGCGTTGACGTTCCACACCCACTCCAGCCCACCCGCGCCCTGGGCAAAGGAGAGCGCCAGCTTGCGTTCGAGCTGCCAGCCCTCCTCTTCGGCGCTGAGGCGCAGGCGGACTTCCTGGGTCATGCGCCGCTGCGCGCCCATCTCCTGGATCAGCATGGGTTTGCCCGGCATTTTGGCGGCCAGTGAGGCCCACAAAATGGCGTCGTAATCCCACCAGGTATGGTCGGCGGTAAAGTCCACCAGCGGCGAAAAAAAGGCGGGAGAGACGCGCCCGGCGACGCCGCCCTCGTCCTGGCCCACGGTAATCAATTGCTCCGAGCCGGTCGAGCGGATGGCGGCCCGCTGGCGCTGCACCCAATCGGCAAAGATCTGCTCGGTGAAGAGCGTGTAGTCGTAGACCTTGAGCGGATTGAAGCCGCTGCGCGCGGCGTCGGGCTCGAATGCGCCAGCCACGGGCAGGGCCAGCGGGTCTTGCGCCGCAAAGTCGATAGGAGCGCCAGTAGGTTTGGATTGCAGCGCCCGGCCCACCCCCAGCGCAGGCTCCATCCACTCAGCCAACAGCGCTGTTTGGTCTGGGTAGCGCTGCATCAGCCAGCGCCGCCAGGCGGTCTGCTCGAAGGCGTCGCGCTGCGGCAGCGTCCTCCAAAAGTTGCGATTGGCGCTGGGTTCGTTGATCAGGTCCCAGGCCAGAAAGGGAACCTGGTGAAAGCGTTCTGCAATGGAACGCACGTAGTGCTCTTGCGTGGTCAGCGCCGCCGGATCGAGGTAGGCGTTTTCGCCGCCCAGACTGTCGGGCAGAAAGGCAAAGAGGTTGAATTGCACCGCCAGATGGTTGTGCCGGGCGCTCATCAGCAGCGCCTCGACCGAGCGCAGCGTCTCTTCGCTGAACGACCCATCGGGCCGGGTCAACAGCGACCACCCAGACCAGATGCCGGTGCGGATCATGTTCAATCCGGCGGCGTGGATCTGCGCCATATCGCGATCCCAAACAAAAGCATTGGGCTTGGCCAGATAGAGCCGGTCCACGTCGCTGCCCATGTAGGTGGTTCCGGCCACCGGCAGCGGCTTGCCGTCGAGTTCGAAGTAGTCGCGGCCCACGGTCAGCTTGGGTCCCGACTTCAGATATTCCAGATCGCGCATCCAGAAGCCGGAGCGGTAGGTCCATAATGGAAGGCCCCCGCGCACCAGCGTCGCGTCGACGGTGTGCAAACCCTGGCCCTGGGCGGCGGGTAGCGGAAGCACGACGGATTGCGCGGCATCGGCGCTGACAGTGAGATTACCCGCCTCTCCGCCTTTCTCGGCGCGATAGGCGATTTCCAGCGTGTCGCCGGGTAGTACCTTGCCTTGACCCGTTAACTCGAAGTGAAACTCCAGCGCCTCGCCTTGAACAAAGAGGGGCAGACGCGGGCGAAAGCTGAAGCGGTCTTGGCGGCGCAGCGCCAGAGTCTGCAAGCGGCTCAAAAGCTGCGCATCGTCCAGGGCGTGCGGCGCGGGCTCGCAGGCGAGGAAGATCCAACGGCCGCTTACAAAACGATGCTGGGTGTGATCGATGAGCAGGGCGGGCGCGGCGCGGCGGTGCGTCTCGCGCGATCCCCAGGCCAGCGTGGTCAACTCGGCGTCTTCGGTTCCAGTCGAGCCCAATTCGTTGGGCAGCATGGGCGCAGCCGAGAGGCGAATCACCGGACTGAAGGCGCGCTTCCAGGCGAAGCCGGGCAACGCGGGCTGCAGATCGGGATTGGCCTCGAAAGTCAGCCCCGCCGAGCCGGCAGTCTGCTGATAGTCGGCGATATACAGTTCCAGCGAGGCCGCCACGCTCTCCGGCCGCAACTGCCAGCCTTTGTCGGTCGGAAAGGCGGCGCGGGTGAAGGGCTTGCCGCCCAGGACGATCAGGTTTCCTCCGCGCTCGAGATAGCGCAGCACCGCCGGCCAGGCCGCTTCCGGATAAGCCGACCCGTAGGGCAGCACCAGAAGCTGGATCGCCTTGTCTTCCAGCGCCTGATTCAACTCTTTAGCGTCCACCATTCTGGCCGCACTGAAGCCCTGCGCCAGCGTCGCGGCGGAAACGGCGACGGAGTCCACAACGGGAAAACCGCTTTCCTGAAAAACTACCGTGGTGCTCTGTCCATACAACCCTTGCAACGCAGTCCCCAGGCAAACCAAAGCAAAACAAGTACGCAATAAACGAGGCATCGAGGCCCTCCGAAATCTAGCCAGCTCTTTCCGCAACGGTTTTTCACCCGGACGAGCCGACGATCCATTCTAAGCCGGTGACTCGAATGCAGTTTGGAGACGTTCCTTGCCGGCGCAGGACGGCCGCATCTGAAATACCCCCGGAGCGCGGAGAGTCGGAGAATTCCCGGAAACGGAGCTTTGCACCAGAGCACTGCACTGTTCGTGCTGCTCAGGCCGGATGAACTGGCCGACCATCAGGGCCGAACGCGGATAAGAGCGTCCGCACTCCAGCCGGCCGGGAGGCCAGCGCTCCATTCATACCATCATGCGGTTACGGTATTGGTCTGCCGTCCGCAGTACCTGGTCCGCTGTCGACGGGACTCGTTTAGAATGGAAGAGCCATGCTCGATTTGAATTATCTCCGTGCCAATCTGGAACGTGTTGAAGAGAAGCTGCGCGCCCGCGGCGCCGATCCGGCTGCCCTGCTGGGAGATTTCCGCGCCCTCGACCTGAGCCGCCGCGCCGCCATCACGGAGAGCGAGCAGTGCAAGGCCCGTCGCAACGAGTTGAGCCAGCAGGTGGGCGCACTCAAGCGCACCGGTCAGGACGCGACTGCCCTGATGGACGAGACCCGCGCGCTCAAAGAAAAACTCGACGAGCTGGACCGCAGCGCAGCCGCGCTCGATGAGCAGATGTATCTGTCTCTGGCGCGGATTCCCAACCTGACACGCGACGAAGTGCCCGCCGGGCTCTCGGAAAACAACAATCTCACGGTGAAGACCTGGGGCGAGCGGACGGCCTTCGAATTCGAGGCCAAGCCGCACTGGGAACTAGGCGAAAATCTCGGCATTCTCGATCTGGAGCGCGCCGCCAAGCTCAGCGGGGCCCGATTTGCCGTCTACATGGGCGCCGGAGCACGCCTGGAGCGGGCTTTAATCAGCTTCATGCTCGACAAGCACACGGCCAGGATCGAGGCTGGCGGCCACGGCTACACCGAGGTGCTGCCGCCCTTCATGGTCAACAGCAAGTCGCTCTTCGGCACCGGGCAGTTGCCCAAGTTCGCCGAAGACCTCTTTCGCTGCTCCGACGCCGATGCCGAGGCGGTGGCCCGCGGCGAGTTCAAGGACAACGATCATTGGCTGATTCCCACCGCCGAGGTTCCCGTCACCAACCTCTATCGCGATGAGATTCTCGATGAAGCCCGTCTGCCGATCTGCCTGACGGCCTACACCCCCTGCTTCCGCGCCGAGGCCGGAGCGGCGGGCTAGGACACGCGCGGCATCATCCGCCAGCATCAGTTCCAAAAGGTCGAGCTGGTCAAGTTCACCAAACCCGAGGACTCCGAGGCGGAGCACGAGCGGCTGACCCGCGACGCCGAAGAGATCCTGGAGGCGCTGGAACTGCCCTATCGCCGCGTTTTGCTCTGCGCCGGCGACACCGGCTTCAGCTCCGCCAAGACCTACGACCTGGAGGTCTGGCTGCCCGGTCAGCAGTTGTATCGCGAGATCTCTTCCTGCTCGAACTTCGAGGCCTTCCAGGCCCGCCGCGCCAACATTCGTTATCGCACCGCGGGCGCCAAGGCCAAGGTGGAGTTCCTGCACACCATTAACGGCAGCGGACTGGCCGTGGGCCGCACCTGGCTGGCGATTCTGGAGAACTACCAGCAGGCCGACGGTTCGGTCGTCATTCCCCACGTATTGCGCCCCTACATGGGCGGGCTGGAACGGATAACCCGTTAAGATCGATCTTGCGGGGAACGAGGGACTTAAGGACTGAGGGACTTAGGGACTAGGGACTAAGGGACTTAGGGACTAAGGGACTAAGGGACTGGGGACTTGGGGACTCGGAACCAAAACTTGGGATGTTGGGATAGGAGTTGAAATCAGGGGCATTTCGCAATCTCAGATTCACATATCCGCACTTTTCCTCGAATCTGCAATCGCGGTACTGGTTGAGTCCCTTAGTCCCTAGTCCCTCAGTCCCAAGTCCCTTAGTCCCTGGTTTCACCGAAGTGAAGGACGGCATGAAAAAGATTCTGAAGAGTTATTTCTACTGGACGTACTCGCGCGGCAGCTTTCACTACGACGTGCTGGTGACGCTGATTCTGCTCTTCATCTTCATTACGCCGCATCTGTGGAATTATGGGGACAAGGCATCGAGCGCCATCGGCATCCAGCATCCGATTCAGGTGGTGGGCAGCGAGCGCGGCTTCATTGTCACCGTCGCCGCCGCCGATGTGCCTCTGGATCTTCACACTACCGCCTCCAAGGCCGCGGTAAAGAAGGCGCTGCGCAAGGCCATCGAGCCGGTCACCGGCGACGCCGTTTTTGTCGACGACTGGAAGACCGTCCCCGGACCCGACGGCAACCCTGCCTGGATGGTCTGGGCCCATCGCTAAGGAACTTTCTGCTCCACTGTTTCGTTTACCTTGCCTGGAGGACGCAGTTTCGCGTCCAATACTAAGGAGATCCATGCGTTTGAGAAATACATACATGTTGGCCGCGGCGCTGGTGCTGATGCTGGCGTCAAGCCGGATTCTGCCGGCTGCCGACGACAAGGACAAGACACCGCAAAAGCCGGCAACTGCATCGGCTCCTGCCCAGACCCCCATTCAGACGAAAGAAACGATCCTGCGCAAACTGGATGTTTCGGCCAAGACCTTCCGCACCACCACCGCCGACTTTCAGTTCCACTCCATACAGACCGATCCCGTCTTTGACGACGATGTGCAGGAGGGGACTGTCTACTACGAACGCACGGGCGCAACCTGCCAGATGGCCGGCCACATCGCCAAAGTCAACGGTCAGCCGGTGCCCAAGGTCTACACCTACTCGCACGGCGTCTTTCAGCTCTATGAAAAGCTAATCAATCAGATCACCGTCTTCAAGACCGGCAACAAAGCGGAGAGCTACGTGATTCTGGGCTTTGGCGCCAGCGGCAAGGACCTGGAAGACAAGTGGGAGATCACGTATCTGGGCCCGGAGACGTTGCCCGACGGAAAAATCAACGTCAAGACAGAAAAGCTGGAATTGATCGCCAAGGACCCGGAGGTGCGCAAGAACATCTCCAGGGTCATCGTCTGGATCGATCCCGAGCGCGCCATCAGCCTCAAGCAGATCATCTACGAGGGCGCCAGCGAACGGCGCGAGAACTTCTTCTTCAATATCAAGCTCAACCAGCCTCAGCCCGCCGATGCCTTCACATTCAAGACCGATGGCAAACCGAATATCGTGAATCGCTAGAGCGGAACCGGAAACGATGGTCCGAAAGCCGCCGCGGCCTCAAACCGCGGCGGCATTTTAATTTCTCAAGCGATTCATCCAAGATCCGGTAGACTCCCTCGGGTTCGAAACATCGCATTGTCAAATAAAATATGTAGTATCAAGTACTTGTCATCCTGAGCGAAGCGAAGGATCTGTGTTTCCGGAGTCGCCCAACGGAAGCGCGTAAAACCGCAGATCCTTCGCTTCGCTCAGGATGACAACTGATTAAATCTGCAAAGTTTAAACTCCAATACCAAGTCTCCGAGTTCGATGGAATCGCCGGATTTAGGTTAATTTCTCAAGCGATTCAAGCCGAATTCCCATACCCAGCTCAGGAAAAGCCCTCCCCAGACGAAGAGCAAGGGGAAGAACTCCAGCGTATAGCGGGCTTCTGGGGCCTCGATGGTGCACAGCAGGGCGCAGCGCAGCAGGATGTAGAGCAGCATCCACGGCCACAGGCGCGGGCGCTGCAGCAGCCCGCCCAGCCCCAGCAGCAGAAACAGCGCGTTCAGTCCCACATAGAACCAACTGAAGGCAGTCTCCCGGTGGTGGTGCGCATAGACCCTCCAATCGAGGTCGATAGGCAGGTTTTCGATTCTGGGGCGGAGAACCATATCGGCCAGGCGTCCCAGCGGTAGCAGCAGATGGGAGCGCAGCGGGTGAGCGCGTTCCCGCTCCTCGGCCAGATGGGCAAAGCGGGCGTCGAGGCTTGAGGTAAGATTCATGCCGCCTCGGTTGTAGTCGGCGGCCAGCGCCGCGGTTTCGTCATACTGGCGCGACGAATCGAAGGCGCGGGCGGGCAATGCGCTCAGGTCGAATCGGTCGCCGGGAACCACCCAATAGACCTGCTCGGTGCAGTTGAAATCCAGGCACCAGGTCTTGATCCATCGAATCCAGCCCTGATGCGGCTCCTCGCCGGGATCGGTGGCGTAGCGCGGGGCCAGCGGCTCGAAGACGTGAAAGACCTTCCAGTTGCGCCAACCCCAGAGGGCGAAGGGCAGAGTCGCCAAAAGAACGCAGATCGAGGCCATGCGAACGAGTTTGGCATTTGCGGGATGAGGCTGGCCGGTCAGGGATTTCGCCCCTGCGGAATGAATCTCGGGATTCTCGCCTTCGCCTCGGCTCCAGCATCCGGCCAGCAGCGCCGGGGCCAGGGCCACGCCCAGCAGCGCGCCATCGGGGCGGAGCAGGGCGGCAAAGGTTACCGCAAAGGTGAAGGCCAGCGCGCTTGCCCAGGCCCTGCACTCGCGGAAGCGCCCCGCGGCCCACAACGCCAAAGCTATGGCAAAGAGCGTCGGAGCCTCTGTCAACGGAACGGCGGTGTAGGAGGCGGTGAAGGGACAGAGCGCTGCAAGCGCCAGCGTGGCCAGCGCCGCCGCCGTCTTGCGCCGCGGGGGAGCGATGCGCCGGGCGAAATCGGCCAGCAGCAGGCAGCCCACCAGCTCCAGTGCGATCTGCAGCAAGGCGACGGCCCAATCATTCTCCATACCGAAGAGGCGGAAGCTGGCGGCCAGGAAAAAGGGGTACCCCGGCAGGCGGATCAGCGTGGGATAGACCTCGCTGCCCGTCCCATTCAGCGCGTAACGCCCGTGCAGCAGCAGGTTTTTGGCGATGCCGCCGTATATCTGCGCATCGCCGTTGACCTCGAAGAGCTTCCCCAGCAGCCAAAGGCGCAGCCACAGGCCCCCGGCGAGCAGCAGCGATGCGGCCAGCAGAGCGCTTTTCCGCAGGCCGGAAACACGCCAAACGCATTCGCGGCAAAGCTCGCCGAGGCGGGCAAAGACCCGGCGGACGATTGTCGATTGACTCTGGGGGACGGCTTCCATAGATTCGTACTGTATAGGGTAGTGCATTTTCCGGGTTTCGGTGCTCCTTTTGCGCGCCTCTTTGCTTTGCAGTTGAAGCGGCGGCGAAAGGGCGTTGGAATCGATCCGCATTCGTTCGGAATCTGCTCTTTAGGTTTTTTGCGCGATTGCGCCAGGGGAAGTTAGGCCGGCAATGCCAGATAAGCAGATTTTCTTCGATCCACAACGAAAGCGCTGGAAGCGGCTGCGCCGCGTATTCGACGTAAGCGCCGTCGTCCTCACCCTGGTTTTGGCTGTTTTCATCGTCAATGTGCTGCACAATCAGCATCTGCCGGAACTGCTGCTGCCCACTGTCAGGCATAACTTCAAGGCCCTGCCCGAGCACCCGGTGCTGGCCAAGGGGGCCAAGCCAGCCCGTCCGGCGCGGCGCAAGACCGACCGCCGCCCCTCCGAGATCCCTTTCAACACCGGTGAGGGTTTGCGCGCCGCCTACTATGTGGAGGACGACGCCGCCAGCTACTCCTCGCTCAAACAGCACGTCCACCAGATCGATCTGCTTTTTCCCCAGTGGCTGCACGTGGATTCTCCCCTGCCCACACTGTTCAGCGTCGACAACGACACTCACCGCGAAGTCCCGATTCTCGATGGCGACACGGTTCGCGATCCCGACGTGCTGAACAAGGTCAAGCGGGTGATTCAGACGGCCAAGGTCGACACCGAGATCTTTCCCCATCTGAACAATTTCAATCCCAACACGCAGAGTTGGGATGCGGACGTCGCGTCCATGCTCAACGATCCGGCCAAGAGCGCCGAACTGCGCCGTCAAATCGTCGTTTTCCTTACCGCGCTGCCCAGCTATCGAGGGATCTCTCTGGATTTTGAGGACCTGCCCGACGACAACGAAACAGGCTACCTGACGTTCATCCACAACCTCTACGGCGACCTGCAACTCCATAATCTGCGTTTGTATGTCAACATTGCGGCCAGCACCACCGACGAAGACCTGCACAAGATTGCGGCCAGCTCCGATGGCATGATCCTGATGAACTACGACGAGCACCAGACCACCAGCAATCCCGGACCCATCGCCAGCCAGGATTGGTTTGTCGGCAATCTGCGTCGCGTACTCAACGTCGTTCCCAAGGAGAAGCTGATCTGCGCGCTGGGCAGCTACGGCTACGACTGGACGCTTTCCATCCCCGATCCCAAGAACCGGAAAGAGTTCCGCAAGTACCCCAAGCCGCGTGTGCTGAATACAGAAGACCTGCATGTCAGCGAGGTCTGGCAGCGCGCCTCCGACGCCGAGGTTGACCTGGATCTCGATTACGACTCGCTCAACCCCCACTTCGAGTACATCGACGAAGACAAGAACCAGCGGCACGTGGTCTGGTTTCTGGATGGCGTCACAGTGCTCAACGAACTGCGCGCCGCCCGCGGCATGGGACTGCAAACCTTCGCCCTATGGAGGCTGGGTGAAGAGGATAGCTCGCTGTGGAGCATCTGGGACAAACCCAGCAGCCCCGATTCGCTGCAAGCGCTGAGCAGCGTCGAGCCCGGCCACGATGTGGATACCGAGGGCGATGGCGACATCATCCGCATCACCGCCCTGCCCCAGCCCGGCAAGCGCTCGGTTTCGGTCGACACCGACGAATCCGATCCACGCAAAAAGCTCATCGTCGATGAGCATATGGATCTTTACCCTCGGACCTACACCATCGAGCAGTACGGCTATCACCCCAACGAAATCGCTCTCAGCTTCGACGATGGCCCGGACCCCAAGTGGACTCCCAAGGTGCTGGATGTTCTGAAGGGGAGAAACGTCAAGGGCGCCTTCATGCTGATCGGCTCGGAGGCCGCGGAGAACGTGAGCCTGATGAAGCGCATCGTGCGCGAGGGCCACGAGATCGGCAACCACACCTACACCCATCCCGACATCAGTGAAATCTCCAACCGCCAACTCGATCTTGAGGTCAAGCTGACGGAGCGTCTCTTCGCCAGCAAACTGGGCATTCAGCCGCTCTACTTCCGTCCCCCGTACGACATCGACGAAGAGCCGGACACCGACGATCAGGCCGCCCCGGTGGCGCGCATCCAGCAAGACGGCTTTACCATCATCGGCAGCAAGATGGACACCAACGACTGGGACGAGCGCTCCCACAAAACTCCGCAAGAGATCACCCAGACCATCCTCGACCAGTTGGAGATCATGAAATCCAAGCCGCAGTTCCGCGGCTCCATTATCCTCATGCACGATGGCGGCGGCGATCGCTCGGCCACCGTGGCCGCGCTGCCGTTTCTGATCGACGCCCTGCGCGCACACGGCTACACACTGGTTCCGGTTTCGTCGCTGCTGGGCAAGACCACTGCTCAGGTGATGCCGCAGATCAGTTGGCAGCAATACCTGCGCGCACTGCCTGATTCCATCGCCTTTTCCGGACTGGCCATGATGGGCCACTTCATCGTGATGATCTTCTTTTTGGGCGACGTGCTGATGAGCGGCCGTCTCATTCTGATCGGCTTTCTGGCCATTATCGACCGCTTGCGCCGGCCTCACCGCCAAGCCTCGCTGGGTTACAATCCCCGCGTCGCCGTGCTCATTCCTGCTTTTAACGAAGAAAAGGTCATCGTCCGCACCATTCGCTCGGTGCTCAACTCCGATTACAAGAACCTGCACGCCATCGTCATCGACGACGGCTCCACGGACCGCACCACCGAGGTCGCCCTTCAGGCTTACAAGGCAGAGATCGCCGCCGGCCGCGTACAAGTGCTCACCAAGCCCAACGGAGGCAAGGCCGCCGCGCTCAACTTCGCTCTGCGGGAACTCCGCGAAGAGATCTATGTAGGCATCGACGCCGACACCGTCATCGCTCCCGACGCCATCAGCAAGCTCATTCCCCACTTCGAAGACCCGACCATCGGTGCCGTCGCCGGCAACGCCAAGGTGGGCAACCGCGTCAATCTCTGGACCCGCTGGCAGGCGCTCGAGTACATCACCAGCCAGAACTTCGAGCGCCGCGCGTTGGATCTCTTCCACGTCGTGATGGTGGTTCCTGGGGCTATCGGCGCCTGGCGCACCTCCCTGGTGAAGACCGCCGGCGGCTATCCCATCAACACCGTAGCCGAAGACGCCGACCTCACTATGAACCTGCTCGAACAGCGCTACAAGGTGGTCTACGAAGACCGCGCGCTGGCCTTCACCGAGGCCCCCATCGACGCCAAGGGGCTGATGCGGCAACGCTTCCGCTGGTCGTTTGGAATCTTGCAGGCGGTCTGGAAGCATCGCCTGGCCTTTGTCCGCAACAAGGTGATGGGCTTCTTTGCGCTGCCCAATATCCTCATCTTCCAGATGCTCTTGCCGCTGGTCTCGCCCTTCATCGACATCATGTTCCTGTGGGGCATCGGCGCCTATTTTGTCGATCGCCATTACCACCCCGAAGCTGCCTCGTCGGCCAATCTGGAAAAGCTGTTGGCCTACTTTGGCGCCTTCATGCTCATCGACTTCGTGACCAGCGCCATTGCCTTCAGCCTGGAGCGCCGCCATCCCGCCAACAAGGGCGACGGCTGGCTGCTCTTCCACATCTGGCTGCAGCGCTTCGCCTATCGCCAGGTCTTCTCCCTGGTCCTCTTCAAGACCGTCAAGCGCGCCATCGACGGCAAGCCCTTCAACTGGGACAAACTCGAACGCACCGCCAAGATGAGCAAAGCTACCGACGCCATTACCGAAACGTCATAGCCAAAAAGCCGCGGAATCGAAATCGCCGGATTGAGGCACAACGCGGTGATCCTGCGCGCAGCGACGAATCCGCGGTTGGTGGAGGGTGAGCCAAAGAGTCAGAAGTCTTTTCCAATCCAAAGATGAGCCTGAAGGAAGCGAAGGGTAGGCGAAGCCGGGTTTTGTCCTTTCGTTTTTAAATTCAAATCATGCTAGCAGCCGAGGCGGAGGGAATGTGGAAATCGG
>Ga0181520_10000615_pt1 | contig 77726 bp, 73 predicted proteins | sample PEATcosm2014_Bin_29_FD_132451 | JGI IMG/M metagenome (GOLD analysis project Ga0181520, IMG submission 132451) | Peatland microbial communities from MTU Mesocosm Facility, Houghton, MI, USA - PEATcosm2014_Bin02_30_metaG | ecosystem: Environmental > Terrestrial > Soil > Wetlands > Peat | place... | reverse complement strand
CGTCAGCTTTGCCGATCTTTATGCCGGTAAAATCGTCGCCGCTCTCGATCGGCAGCATCCGCGTGATCTGTTTGATGTCCGCGACCTGCTGGCGGCCGAAGGGATAGGCGACGAGCTGCGCAAAGCCTTCCTCCTCTACCTCGTCAGTCATAACCGGCCGATGGCAGAAGTCCTGGCACCGGAACGACTGGACATCTCGGCGGAATTTGCCCGCGGCTTTGCGGGCATGACCGAGCGTCCGGTGACGATCGAAGAATTGCTCAAAGCTCGCGAGGAACTCATCAACAATGTCGTCGGGCAGATGCCGACCGAACACCGCCGCTTTCTGATGTCAGTCAAATGCGGCGAGCCCAATTGGGCATTGCTAGGTTTGCCCGGCGCGGAAACCCTACCCGCCGTCCGCTGGCGGCTGGAGAACCTGGCCAAATTGACCGACGGCAAGCGGGCCAAGCTCCTCCGCGGCCTGGGCGAGGTGTTGGGAATACGTGATTAGCGAACCCAGTTTTCGGGAAGAGCATATTTCCTTTGTTCCAGCATTCCCAAAATCCAAGTCCCTCGACTGGACAAATCTCGCCTAAAATCGTGCCCTCCTTAGACCGCGATCTGGGAGGTCACCGCCAGATTGTGAGCGGATCGTCGGCCACCCGGAACTTGGGCTCCCTCTGCCAGAATTCTTGGAGTCGGAGCACCTTGCCACAAACAGGCTTTTTTCCTTTGTTCAGGGTGGCTTCCAGGCCTTCTCTGAAGAACCCGATCCGCCGGCCACGAAGGGTTATTACCAGCCCCAGACGAAACTACTGAAAACAGGCTCTCAACTTTTGCGGCCCGAACTGACCACAAACCGTTGGGTTTGCGGCAGTCGAACAGTGCGACTGGTTATTGGAACTGAGTAAGAGCATTTTATTGCGCGCAATTCTGCGCATGCACCTTTGCTGGCATTCTCGCGTGCGAAATTGCAGTACCTTCTTGCACTGCTTTTTTTCGTTCATTCTTGCGCATGCATTTCGTAGCGTCAAAAACACACGCATATTCGACTCAGTTCATTCCGAAATTCGGCGGCTCCGTACCAGATTTTCGTCATTTTCAAAAAACGGCAAAAACGCGCTGTGCCAGGGTTAAGATCCAGATGTACAGCAAGTTAAGAGCCGCCCCTCCCGACTCCTAGTCCTTTGCATGACGGCAGCATCCCCGCGTGAGAGTGGCGCTATTCATGCTCCAGAGCATTTCGAGTAGGCCGTTGTAATGAGAGTGGGCGAGAGCCGTCTGAGCAATAGTGCTCAAGCAAAAAACCTTAGCTTCCGCAGAACAAAGATATAATGAATTATTCGGCGAGAACCCCAGCTCTAAACTCTCCGAGTGGGAGGTTCCTATGCCCACCACACGCGCCCTCACAGTCAAGAAGAAAGATCGAAAAACACACGTCAAACAGCGACTCTCTATGCGCCCGGCAAAAGCCCGCGGAGAAAAGTACATTTCGCCCGAGGTGATTGCGCTTTCGGAACGGACATCCCCGTTCGATCCCGATCGTTTTCTGGCGAGGCTGGCGGCCGAAAGGACCGTTCGGGAGTACCAGGCCGGCGAGTTCATCTTCTCCCAGGGGGATTCAGCGGATGCGGTGTTTTACATTCATAGCGGCAAGGTGAAGCTTACGGTCGTATCCAAGCGTGGCAAAGAGGCCGTGGTTGCCATATTGACCGATGCCAGCTTCTTTGGCGAGGGTAGCCTGGCGGGACAACCGCTGCGTATGTCCACCGCCAGTTCCGTCCAGCGGAGTTCCATCATTCGGGTGGAGAAGTCGGTGATGATGCGCCTGCTCCATCAGGAACCGGAATTCGCAGAACGTTTTCTTGCCTACCTGCTTTCCCGGAGCATTCGCATGGAGGCGGACCTGGTGGATCACCTCTTTAACTCCAGCGAGAAGCGCCTTGCCCGGCTGCTGCTGCTGATGGCCAATTTTGGCCATGAATCAAAGCCCGTACCCGTGGTCGCAAAAATTAGCCAGGAAACCCTGGCCGAAATGATCGGCACCACCCGCTCCCGCGTCAGTTTTTTCATGAATCGCTTCCGGGATCTGGGCTTTATTGATTACAGTGGCGGCGGCATGCACGTTCATAGCTCGCTGGTCAGCGTCGTGCTGCACGACTAGGCGCGATTACGCCACCAGCGCATTTTCCGTCGGCTGTGCCATAAAGCTCATGATGGTTTGTTTTAGTTGCGAATCCACTTCATCGGCAATCGTCATTACATCGGTGAGCAGCAGGCTAAAATCCACGGTGCTCAAGTTGTTCTGCAGGGTTTGGAAGATGCTGACCTGCAGGATGCGCGATTCCTCGACGATCATGGGGACCGAATAATTTTGGGAGTGTCGAACCTTGCCGTGCTGGACGGCGCCTTCCGAGACACTTTTCGTGCCCAGATCTCGCGGTACGCGCAAGCGGTGAACCAGCTCCTGCAATAGTTTCGGAAGGTGCCCGGTGCGCTGCTCCCGGCTGAGCGGCAAGCTGGTCAGTTCACTCTCGCGCTCAACTCGAGCCAACCAATCGCTGATGGTCGCCAAGGTGTCCCGTTCCAGGATCGCGGCCACTCGTTCCGTATTGCTCATCTTTCGCGCCTCATGTTTTTGTAGTTTCTCGTGAATAAGCCCAAGCAGCGTCGTGGCCGCCAGCGGTTTCACCAGAATTTCGTCCGCTTGCAACAGGATGGCATCCATCGCTTCCTTCAACGCAGGATATCCCGTTAGCACCAGGGTGATTGCTTCCGGATTGGTATGGCGCATCGCGCTCACCACGGTAAATCCGTCACCCGCCCCGGGCATGTGCAAGTCGCAGAGCAGCACATCAAAGGATTCCGTGGCGATGAAATGAAGTGCCTCCCCAACGGTTGCGGCGGTGGTAACCAGATACTGACCGCTCTCCAGTATCGTTCTCAGCATGGTGCGAATCTCTTCGGTGTCGTCTACCACCAGAACTCGCGGCTGTTTCGCTTCGCCTATTGTTGCTCTCATTGCATTATTCTCCGCTCACGCTCGGGAAACGGTTGCCCATCGCCTATAAAGCTCCTGAACTGTTTCCGGCGTTTGCGATGCTTTACTCGGCAGAAGAATGGCTAATCGCAGCTTAGTCGGAAAGCCGGCACAGCGTCTGGTCGTTATTGCTCACGCCGTCACCTTGGCTATGAAAGAGCTGAAAGCTCGGAAAAGAACTCATTTCTCGAAGTGAGCGATATTGAACATGCGCAACATTGAACAGTTGCACCTTTCCGATAAGGCATTACGCTCAGGGGGGCTTATTTTCAAGCTAATCGATACTAGGAGGGGACCGGCCATGACTGGCCACTTCCGGCGAAACGTCCACCCGCCCCGATGGCTGGATCTTCCTCTGCGGGGATTGAAGTATTTGCTGCTAGGCGTTTTCCTGTGGGCGATCTCAAGCATGTCGGCGGTGGCGATCGAGCAGTTCATGCGCAGCCCCTACGGAATCATTGCCGAGGTAAAGATGCTCAATTTCTTTCGCCATATCGGCGAGACCGGGTTTATCGTTCTCGGGGTACTGCTGGTGGCGTCCGTGTTCGTCCAGAACTTTTGGTGCCGCTACCTCTGTCCTTACGGCGCCTTGCTCGGCTTGGCTGCGCTGTTCAGCCCCATTCGCATCCGGCGAAGTCCCAGTGCCTGCATCGACTGCCGCAAGTGCGCGAGAGCATGCCCTTCCGCTCTTGCGATTGACCAACTCGTCAGCATCAAGTCGGCGGAGTGTACGGCCTGTCTGGAGTGCGTTGCCGTCTGTCCGGCGGAGGGAGCATTGCAGTTGGCGGCACCCGGCTGGGTACCCAAAGAGGCCGCCCGGGTTTCCTCTGGAGCGCTGGCGGCGGGGATTGCTGCGGTGCTTTTGGGCATCATCGGTGCCGCAAAGCTCTCCGGGCACTGGGACAGCCCTATACCGCGATCGGCTTACGTTGAGATCGTGCCCCGCGCCGACCAAGCATCTCATCCGATGCCCGGGAACTAGAAGGCTGGCCAGCGCCCCGGAAAGACGCCCGACCAGCACACCCGGATTCCACATCGTTACTGGAGTGAACACGCCTAGCACAATGTCACAAAGGGTTTCGAAGCTTATGGCCTGCGGAAGAAAGTCGCTTCTCCAGGGGGCGGATTGGACATCAGCGCCACCTCTAAGCTGCCCCCATAACAACTCCAACAGGATTCAATACCAGCACGACACGGCCATCGCCCATGATCGTGGCGCCCAGGAAATCAGAGCTCTTCTCCAGGCCGCCGCTCAGCGGCTTCACGACCACTTGTTCCTCACCCACCAGCCGATCCACCAGCAAGCCGTATCTCCGTCCCGACGCATTGATCAAGACCATGCACTTCTCTTCGTCCTTTAACTCTTCTCCCAGGCCGAGTTGCGCACGAAGGGATATAACCGGGCAGGCGCCTTCGCTGGTGTTGATCATGGCTCGGTCGCGATAGTAATGAATCTCGCTGGCTGCGATCTTGCGGGTAATACTGACACTGTCCAAGGGGAAAATGAATTCCGAGTTCCCGCACTCCGTCAGGATACCCTTGGAGATCATCAGGCTAGTCGGCAGTTTGATTACGAATTTCGTGCCCAGTCCGCGACGGCTCTCGATGGCAATCGTCCCCTTGAGTTTTTGAACGTTGCTGGAGACCACGTCCATCCCAACGCCGCGGCCCGAGACATCGGTGACCGCTTCGGCGGTGGAGAAACCGGGGCTGAGGATGAGCTGATAGGCGGCCTCATCGCTCATGCTCTGGGCTTCGGTCTCGCTAAGGATTCCACGCTGGACGGCCTTGGCTTTCAGCACGTCGGTGTGCAGACCCTTCCCGTCGTCCTCCACCTCGATTACTACCTGGCTGCCTTCGTTATAGGCGCGCAAGGTAATCTGGCCGCTTCTCCCTTTGCCTTTGGCCTCACGCGCTTCAGGGGATTCAATCCCGTGGTCGGCGGCATTACGAACCAAGTGCACCAGGGGGTCCCCTATTTCCTGGATCACAGCCTTATCGAGTTCGGTGTCCTCGCCCTGCAAGACGATTTCGATTTCCTTTCCCAAACTGCGTCCCAAGTCGCGGACCAGCCGGGGAAATCGCTGAAAGATCGTTCTCACCGGAAGCATGCGCAAAGACATGACGGCGTCTTGCAGCTCCTCGGAGACGCGGGAAATACTGGTGCTGGTCTCTTTAGCCTCGATCGATAATTCCCGCAGTCCGTCTTCGCGATCCAGCTTGCGGGCCAGCAGGTTGAGCGCCCCGCGAGCCACCAATAACTCGCTGACATTGCGAATGAGGCGGTCGAGTTTCTCCTGATCGACGCGAATGGTTTGGGCGCCGGTATCGGAAGTGCGCATCCGCAATTCGGGAGCCGGCATTTGTCCAGGGTCGCCCCGCTCAGGCTCGCCCCCGCCGTCACTTTTCTGGAGAAACGCGATCATCTGCTCAGTTCGGTCCAATTGCTGGGCCAGGGATTGAATTTGCTCGCCAGTGGAATCGGCATCAATGAAAGCTTCGAAAGCCACACTATGGCCACGCAACTGCGCTCGCAGTTTGTCCATGCCCGCGTACTGACTGGCGCCTTCCAGGGTGCGTAGCGCGCGATGGTATGCCGCCACCATTCCGGAATCTCGGTCACCGGTTTGCAAACTCACGAAGCAGGCGTGCATGCTCTCCAGGCATTGTCCCGCGGTCTCCACAAAAGCAACCAGTTTCGCGTCCCGCGCGGTATCGGCCTGCGGGGCAATCATGGTAATTCCCAACCGCTGTAGCAGCTGAGGGTCGATGTCGGCGGTCCGGTTCTCGTCGATGCAATGCAGCAAACGCCGCATGGCCGCGCACACCTCGAGCAAGGTGGCGCCTATCTGGGGCGCATCGGGGCCAGTGCCGTCTCGTTGTTGCTCTACCAGAGCTTCGGCGGCATGTGCCACCTGATGCAAGAATCGCAATGGGTGCCGCGGAGCGAGATTGCCGGACTCCGCCAGCAAGAGCGCGCTAGCCCCCTTCAGGCTATGCAGACGGCGAAACAACTCCGCCAAGTCCGAGGGCGCGGCCGCCGATTTTTCCGATTGCAGCAAGTACTCCTCAATGACCTGAAGGTGCTCTTCCGCTTCCCAGTAGAACAACTCCAAGTCGCGAGAGGATATACGAACCGGGGTCCCACCACTATTAGCGGCGTCACCCTGCCGGATTTCAAGGCCACACTCATCGGCCGCAAAGACAAAGACGTCGCGAATGGACTGCTCGGAGACTTCTGAGACGAGCTCGATTTCCCACCAGATATAACACTGCTCGGGATTGAGTTCCGCGAGCTCTGGCAGGCTATCCGTATGCGCCGTCACGTGAGCGGAGCCAAGGGAACACAACTCGGCCAGCAGCGCCACCGGGTCATTCCCCGAAAACAGCATGCGCAGTCCGGGCGTGAAGCGGATATGGTACAAGCGCTGGACACTAGCCTCGGTCGCGGCTGATTCAACTGCCGGGACACTTGGCGCAGCCGGCGATTCCGGCCTAACAAACGTGCCCAGTCCACCAACGATCTGCTGCTCGATAGCAGATTGCAGAGCAGGAGTGGCATCCGCATCCTCCAGGAATGCGCGTAGCAGATCGCAGGCCCGGAGAGCGAGGTCCACCAGCTCTGGCGTAATCTGTACATCCCCGTCACGGGCAGCATTGAAAACTTCCTCCACCCGATGGGCGAAATGCGAGAGGCGTTCGAACCCCGCCGTTGCGCCTGAACCCTTCAGCGTGTGGATGGCCCGGAACACTCGATTGATGAGCTCTCCGCTCGCCGGCTCCGCTTCCAGTTGGAGCAAAGAGTTATCGAGCTCGTTGAGCAGGTCCACGGCTTCCGTCTGAAACACCGCTCGCATGCGAGCGAGAATTTCCGTGTAATCCATTAGCGCACCACCTTCCGGGCAAGGGTCTTCATGACTGCTCCCCTTCTTCCCTCTTCTCCTGTCGTAGCGCGGCGCGGAGGTGTCTCTGCATGCCGCATCGGCCGAGGGAAGCGAGGAATGCCTCCGAGGGCCGCTCAATGCGAAGCTCGGGACAGCAACTCTGCAGTCCCGCCAGTACCTGGATGACAGTGAGATCGATGGCGCCGCTATCTTGCGCATGGACGATGACGGCTTTGGCCGGCGCACCGGCCGCCAGCAATCGTTGATGCAATTCGGCCACGCCTTCCACGGAATTGTCGCCCTTCAGTTCCAGGGTCACTCGCTCATTCATACAACCGATTTGAAAAGCCATCTCGCCTCCCGCTGGTTGCCAGGCGCCGAGCGCCGGCGTGCGGCCATCCCGTTCAGAGTGCCTTCAGGATCTCGCCGGCGATCTGCCACGACGGCGCGACCACCAAGGCTCCGCCGTTCTCGATCGCCTGCCGCGGCATGCCGTACACCACGGCGCTTTCTTCGCTTTCCGCTATGGTATGACCCCCGGCCTGGGTGATCGCCACCATCTGTTCGGCGCCATCGTTGCCAATGCCGGTCATCAGCACGCCCACCGTATCCGATCCGTAGGCCTGTAGGACGGCCTTCATCATCACATCCACCGAGGGCACAAATAACGTCTGCGGCTGGGTGGGAGTACGAATCACCACTTCGCCTGTGGTTTTGCGGTATAGCGCGAGGTGGTGTTCGCCGGGCGCTACGTAACACACTCCCGGCTGTACCTGCGCGCCGGCCTCGGCTTCCACCACTTCGATCTGACAAGCGTCGTTCAGCCTCTGGACAAAAGTGCGAATAAAGGAGCCGGGCATATGTTGGACCAGGAACAAGGCCGCGTTGGCATCGGCGGGAATGAGTGGCAACACCTCCATCAAGGTGACCGGGCCGCCTGTAGAGATGCCGATGGCCACCGCTTTGTAACCGGTTGCCTCGGCCGCGGCCTTCTTTGGCGGCCGCGCCGGCCGCGGCGAGGTTTGCCTGTTCCGCCGCGATATCAACCGTTTCAGAGTGCCACTGGCCGCTGCCGCCTTCAGCTTCGACCGAATTTCATCGGCCAACAGTAGAAGCTTATTGGAGACGGTTCCGTCCGGCTTGCTCACAAAATCGAAAGCGCCAAGTTCCAGGCACTCGAAGGTGGTCACGGCCCCCTTTTGCGTCAGGGAACTCACCATCACGACCGGGCAGATGCGTTCGTTCAAAATCATCTGCAGCACGCTGACGCCATCCAACTTGGGCATGTTGATATCCAGGCTGACCACGTCGGGCCGCAGTTCCCGGGCTTTAGCGAGGGCATCTTCCCCATCGCGAGCGACGCCTGCCACTTCGAGTTCCGGGTCGGCTTCGACGATCTGGCGCAGCTTCTGCCGCATCAAGGCGGAATCGTCGGCGATCAGAACCCGGATTTTTTCAGCTCGATTCATAGTTATGCTCCGGCAATGCTTTTCTGTGTTTTGTTAACGGTTTCCAACCCTGTAGGCCGATTCTCATCGGGCCGCATGCCAGTTCACGGAACCAGCCTTAGCATTTGCAACTGTTCTACCAACTTGGCCTTGGCGATTGGCTTAAACAGGTAAGCATCACAGAGCCCCTGGAATGCGGTAATCACATCCTTCATGTCCGTAAGGGCGGTGGTCATGATGATCTTTACAGCGGCACTCGATTTAACGCCTGCGGCCGCTTCTACTTCGCGGATCTCCCGTAGCGCCGCATTCCCGTCCATCTCCGGCATCATGATGTCCATGCAAACCAGGTCGTATCCTCGGCCGTCCCCTTTGGCTATCTGAAAAGCTTGTACCGCTTCCTTGCCATTCACGGCGACATGGCATTCTCCGTAGCGGCCAAGAAGCGTTTGCAGCAACAAACGGCTGCTAAGGTCGTCTTCCACAATCAGTGTCTTCATGTTTTCCTTATCTTTTCCGTTTTCCGAATCAGGCCCAGCCGGCCAGCCTTAAAGTCGTCACCAGCCGTGCGTATTCCGCTTCCAGCCGCGGCAGCAGTTCGGAGCATTGCTTCCGATCACCCGCTGTTCCCGCCTGCTGCATCGCCGAAGCCACCTCGCACAACGCTTCGGCAGACAGATTGGCCGCCGATCCCTTCAACGTGTGTGCCTGTAACTTCACGTTTGAAAAATCGTCTTCCGCTATGAGCGTTCGTAAGCTGGCCAGCCTTGCCGGGGTTTCCTGCAGAACGGCACTGACGAGTTCGCGGGCAAGCACCCGGTCATCCGCTAAGCGGCCCAACATGGATTCTTCGTCAAATACAACCTTGGCCTCCGCAGGGGAACCCTCGGGCAGGGCTTCCGGAGTGCACAGGCTGCCGACGGGAGCTGCCAGCCACTTCGTCAATATCTCGGTCAATTGCTTCGACAGGATCGGCTTGGCGAGGTAATCATTCATGCCCGCGCTAAGGCAGCGCTGGCGGTCTTCGGCCATCGCATCCGCCGTAAGAGCGATGATAGGAATTGCCGGATTGCGCACCCCTGTCGCCGGCACCCGGATCCTGCGCGTGGTCTCGTATCCATCCATTTCCGGCATGTGGCAGTCCATCAGCACCGCATCGTAGTCCTCATCGCGCAGAGCCTGGATAGCGGCCGCGCCACGACTGACGACTTCGGCGTGGTATCCGGCTTTGCCGAGGATCGCAACGGCTACCTTCTGGCTGACCAGACCATCCTCGACCACGAGGATGCGTGCCCCGCGGCTCGAGTTCGTTGGAGTTCGTTGCGCCCGCTCGCGACTGGCGCCTGCGGCTGGTCCTTCCTTCTTCCCCCCATGCACCCGCGCCAAAGTATCGCGTAAACGAGATCCCCAAATCGGCTTGCTGATGAGTCCTGCAAATCCAAGCTCTTTCAGTTCCGCCCAATCGTTATGCCGGCCCAAGCGGCCCATCAATAGGAAGCTGACGTCTCCCAGCGGCAGATCGGACCCCAGCAGATCTCGCCATCCGTTGCCATGGCCGGGGATTAGCCTCTCGTCCAGCAGTGCAATCTGGAAGGGCTCGGCGGTAAGCGCGGCCTGACGAAGAATGGCGAGCGCGGAAGCCGCGTCTGCGGCTTCGTGACAACCGCACGCCCAGGATTCCACAAGGGTCCTCACCAATGCTCGATTGGTCGCGTTGCCGTCGGCGACCAGGACTTTCAGTCCGCTCAATTCAGCTGGAAGCGGGGACTCTGGCAGGCCCCCTTGAAACTGCTTTTCGAAGACGGCTGTAAACCAAAAGGTGGAACCTTTGTCCGGCTGGCTCTCGACCCAGATTTGGCCGCCCATCAGCTCCACCAGTTCTTTAGAAATGGACAGGCCTAGCCCCGTTCCGCCATATTTCCTGGTAGTGCATCCATCCGCTTGAACGAACGGCTCGAATACGAAGCCGGCACGATCCGGCGAGATCCCAATGCCGGTGTCGGCGATGGAGAAGATCAGGGTGACGGTATGTTCGCCGGTGGTGGCAACCTTCACCCGAACCGCTACCTCGCCTTGATGCGTGAACTTCACGGCGTTTCCTATCAGGTTGATCAGAACCTGTTGCAGGCGGCCGGAATCGCCCCGAAGCAAGGAAGCAGTTTCCGGCGCGATCTGGCAGGTTAGTTCCAGCCCCTTCTCATGAGCTTTGGGCGCCAGTAGCTCAACCGCCGCCTGCAGCGGGGTGTGCAGGTCGAACTCCCGATTATCGAGAACCAGTTTGTGCGCCTCAATTCGGGAGAAGTCGAGGAGGCTCTCGATAATAACCATGAGGCTCTCGGCGCTCACGCGCACGATTTCGGCGAACTGCTGCTGCTCCGGGGTTAGCTCCGTGTCCAGGAGCAAGCCGACCATGCCGATCACTCCATTCATCGGAGTGCGGACCTCGTGACTCATGTTTGCCAGGAACTGGCTCTTCGCCCGGTTGGCGGCTTCGGCACCCACCCGGGCCCGAATCAGTTCCTCCTCGTGGCGTTTTTGCTCGGTAGTCTCTCGAAAAAACCATACGCGTCCCAGGTGTGTTCCGGTTTCACTTCGCAGACTCGTGGAATAGTGTTCGAGCGTCCGGCCATCCTTCAATTCAATTTCGCAATGGTCGCTTGCATCGGGATGGTCGTTAAGTTCTCGAATCCGCTGCGAGAAGGCATCGGCATCCTTGACGCGATCGAGGACTGCCGACAAGATCAGTGGCGGCCGGTTCCCTATTTGGTAATCGGGCAAGTTGCCTGGAATGCCCGCCAGGGGAATCTGCCAGACATCCAGAAATCTTTGGTTATGCGAAACGATATGATTCTCATCGTTGATGACAAGAATTCCGTCGAGCGACACTTCGTGTATGGCGCGAATGAGAGAGAGTTGAAATTGACGCGCTTGCTCGGCTTGCTTGCGCTCGGTGATGTCTTCCAGATGTACGACAAAATACAGTGGGGTTCCGCCGCTATCTCGTACCAACGAGATCCTGATGCGCGCCCAAACTATATTTCCACCGCGGTGAATGTAGCGTTTTTCCGCCTCCAGGTATCCGCCCGGTTGCACCCGCAACTGCTCCTCTCGCCGCAAGGAAGACAGCCGGTCATCGGGGTGGGTCACCTCGGCCCAGTTGGTGGCAAGCAGTTCCGTCTCTGAGTATCCGAGCATCTGACAAAGCGCCACATTTGCCTGGATGATGCGCCCGTCCAGTCCGGTTACGCTCATGCCAAACGGCGCGTGTTCAAAGACTCCACGGAATCGTTCTTCGCTTTCCCGAAGGACTTCAACGGCCTCCCGCCGCTCGGTTACATCGTGCTTGACGGCGATGTAATTGACAACTACGCCATTGGAATCCTGCACGGGAGCGACCTGCATCTCCTCGTGATAATGGGTTCCATCCTTGCGCCGGTTGATCATTTCGCCGTGCCAGACGCGCCCGGAGCGGATCGTATTCCATAGCTCTTCATACAACGACCGGGGATGGCGACCCGATTGGAGGAGGCGCGGATTCTGCCCCACGACTTCCTCGCCGGTGTGGCCCGTCATCGCCGAGAACGCGGGATTCGTATACTGGATTTCTCCCTCGGTGTCGGTGATGATGATGCCGTCCGCCGCTTGCTCTACGGCTGCAAGCAACTCAGCCCGCTCGATCATGCGACTCTCCCGGCACATAACTTCACCTCGAAATCGATTTGCGCGGCCTTCCACCTCAACGAATCACCTTGTTCACGACCGCCAGCAATTGCTGGGGCTGAAACGGTTTGACAATCCATCCGGTCGCGCCGGCGGCCTTGCCTTCCAGCTTCTTTTCCGGCTGGGAGTCGGTGGTGAGCAGCACAATGGGGACAAACTTGAACTGCGGCAGGGCTCGCAACTTGCGGATAAACTCAATGCCATCCATCTTGGGCATATGCAGGTCGGTGATGAACAGGTTCACCGGCGTCACTGCCGCCTTGGCCAGAGCTTCCTGCCCATCCGCGGCTTCAACCACGTCGAAGCCGGCGCCGCGCAAGGTAAACGCCACCAGTTGCCGCATACTGGGCGAGTCGTCAATGGTCATAATCATTTTCGGCATCACAACTCCTTCACCGCCGTATTTCCTGAGAGGCTGGCTCTCGGCTGCTGCTAAAAGAGCTCCACGTTGTCCCCAAATTCGCGGTCGCCGGCCACAACGTTCGGCACCGGGGCCGCGGCGCCGCTCACGGCAACGCCATCATGCAAAAGATGCTCGATCTCCATGGTGTACTTCTCGCGGAAGGCATCCAGGAGGCCGCGCGATTCGCTGCCGACCAGATCCGCGGTCAATCCCGTATCCGTGTCACGCACAATTCCCTCCAGCAGCTTCGCCATCGCCTGGAAGCCTTCGTCGGCAGCGCCGATGAAATGAATTCCGTTCAGTAATTGGAGGGTCCGCTGCTGCAAGGCGGAGCACTGTTCGCAAACGGCGCCTAATTCCGACGACACCCGGCGGCGCACCTCCGAACATTCCTGCACAAAGGTGCCGGACACCACCTGCAATTCCGCTTGTTGTGATTTCTGCACTTCGGCGATGGCGGAGATATCGGAAGTGAATCGATTCATCAGATCCGTAAGCCGGGTGAGCCCCACGTTGACCTCACCGGCAACTTTCAGATTTTCGTCGGATATATGCCGGGCATGCTCACCGAGCACCGAGATGGATTGCATCTCGCTCAGTTGGGCGGCTCGAATCTGAGCGTTGATCGAAAGCAGCTTCATGTCCTGGGCCATCTCCACGATGGTCTCGGTCAGTTCCATCACCGCCTGCATCCGGGCAAAGATCTCGTCATCCTTCAGGGGGGGACCGGAGAAGCAAGCATAGAGCGACTCCAGCGCCAAATTGAGTTGGGTCACGGTGGACTGCTGGCGAGAGGTTTCCGCCGCCGATGTAGTCAGGGTCATGGCTTCGGAGGAGATTGTGGCCACTCGCTCCACCATTTCGCCCAATGCGGTAGTGATGCGCGCGCCTGCCTCCCCGACCTTTCGCCGGATTTCGCTGACTTGCCGCAATTGGATCGCACTGGCTTCGTGCACAAACCAGCAGGCCTCATCGTCCCCGGCCGCGCGATCGCCGTCGGCCGAGAGTCCCTGCAAACGCTCCGCGATCTCGTCCAACATGGCGCCTACGTGCCCCAATCTCTGGCGGACATCATCGTCGGCCTGCAAGGAAACCACTAGTTCCACGGTCTTGCCGCCGATTAGCTCCATGCCCTGCACCAAGTGTTCGGTGACAACGGAAATGTGGCCGGGTACCGCCTTCATTCCATTGAGTAACTCGTGGGTATGGCCGCCGGCGCTGCTCAAGGCCTTCACTCGCTCGACAACCCAGCCGCCAAGCAGGACAACGACTTTCTTGGCTTCTTTCAGACGCTCCGCCTGGGACTCGTAGGCGGGGATACTCCGTTCCTGCAGTGTGGTCATGCTTCCGCGCAAAGCCGCAAGGTCGCGCTGCGACTGAGCATCGAGCCGCGCCGCTTCAATCCCATAACAAAGACGAATGTATTGAAACGGCCTGATGCTGTGCGTCAGAGCGTTATTAAGCTTTTCGATTCTTTGCAATTCATGCAGGGCCTCCCGCAGTTCATCGCTGATACCGGTATAGCGTCCGACCTCGCTGCCGATGGCCGCAACGGCCGCCGAAAGGGCCACGTGCGCCTTCGACACGGGACTGTCGGCATCGCTGCCGTTGGCAAGAGCCAGAACTTTGCCTGCTATCTCCAACGTCTGGCGGGACAGATCATGGCATTGTTCAAGAGCACTTCCCAGTTGCAGAAATTCCTCACCCGTATCGCGGCTGAACTTGGCCAGCCACTCCTGCACCCGCCGAATTTCCGAATAACGCTCCCCAGCGATCACGGTTTCCGTCTCCATTTTCCAGTCAGCCGGCGCTGCAGCTTCAAGACGCCGTATTCATCACCATCTTGAGAGTTTCCAACATCACTTCCGGGGAACAGGGCTTGACAATATAAAGGTTTGCGCCCGCCTCGAATCCCTTCTTTCGATCCTTGGGCTGGTTCTCCGTCGAGACAATGACGATAGGAAGCTGCTGGTACTGTGTTTCCGCCCGCACCCGCCGGATGAACTCATAGCCGTCCATGCGCTGCATGTTGATATCGGTGAGCACCAGATCGCAGCGGTTGGTAAATAGCTTCTCCAAAGCTTCCATGCCGTCTTCGGCGGTGATCACCTGAAAGCTGGCGTCCCGCAGGATGGCGGAGTGATAGTTTCTGACAAATTCCGAATCGTCGACGATCAATACATTTCTGCTCATAAGCCCTCAGTTGGCCCTCATGTACACGAGGTGCTCGCCCATTCGCCGCAAACGAAAGGCGCTGGAAATTCTCCCCACCGACTCGGAGTGCCCCATGAAAAAGAAGCCGCCGGGAACGAGGGCATTGTAGAAATGGTCCACCGCGGCTTTGCGCGACGCATCGTCGAAGTAGATCAGCACGTTGCGGCAAAAGATGAAATCGAAGGTGCGCATAGTGCGCATCTGCAGGCGATCATGCAGATTGAGGCTTCGGATGGTTACCATCGACCGGGTGCGCGGTTTTACCCGCCAGTTGTCCCCCTCCCGCCCGAAATGCCGGGCGAGGTATTCCGGTGGAACGTTTTTCATAGATCGCTCGCCGTACACACCGGTGACGGCCATTGCTAATCTTTGCTCGTCAATGTCGGTCGCCACGATCTGAATATCCCATTCGGCGATGGCGGGAAACACCTCCTGCACAATAATGGCGAGAGTGTAGGTTTCCTCCCCCGACGAACAGCCGGCCGACCAGATGCGCAAGGTGCGATTCCCCTGTGTTTCCTTGCGAGCGACCACCTCCGGCAGGCAATTGTTGGCGAATGCCTCCAGTTGTTCGTATTCGCGAAACATGTAGGTTTCGTTGGTGGTAATCAAGTTGGCCAGGGCCTGCATCTCCGCCCCGGATCTGTCGCCATAGGCAAGACGCATGAGGTATTCGGAGGGATCCTCCAGATTCAGGCCCTCCATGCGCATCGATACCCGTTTGCTCAAGTAGTGGATCTTCTTGTCGTCGAAGGACAGTCCCAGCCGGTCGTAGATGAGCCGGCACAACTTACCGTATTGCTCCAATGAGAGCTGTGTTGTGCTCATTGGCCATTCACCCGCAGTGTGTCCTTGAGAGCTTGCCGGACCTCGGGATCAGTTTCCAACTGCAGGCGGGAACGCATCATGGGTAAAGCGTTCTCACGCCGGCCTTTGCTCAGAGCTTCGATGGCGCCCAGACGATCGATTTTGAGAGGAGACTGCAAATAGGCGGTCAACATTTCCAACACCGGCTCGCAATGCCCGAAGTGACCCAGCAGCACCAGCGTCTGATAGCGTTCGGCCGGCGCTGTGATCCCGGTCAGGCGGGCCAATAGGCTTATCCACCAGTCCTCCGGTATGCCGGCCGCGCCGACACGGGCGAGGAGGCTGCTCAAAGCATCCAGAACCGCGGACCGCAAGTTCGCCTCGCACGTGGTCAAGAAAGTCCAGAGTTCCAGCAGATCGCCACCGTCCCCGTTTGCGCCCAGCAGCTTCAGTGCCGGTTGCCGGTAAAGCGAAGGTGTGGCTTCCAGAGTCGGAAACTTCTCACGAATTCTCCGGTAGCATTCGGCGTCGCCGATTCTGCCCAGGGCCTCCAAGGCCGACAACACCAACATGGGGTGCGCCCCGGAGAGCGCGTGCCGCAGCACGGTTTGCCGCAGCGCCGGACTATGGCAGTGACGAATATTTTCCAGCGCGGTGACGACCACGTTCGCATCGCTGTCCCCGAGTGCGATCCCCAGCAGTTCTTCAATTTCCGGCGTCTCGATCCGGCTCAGTACATCCACCGCGAATTTGCGCAAGTCTTGATCGTCGGCAGCGAGCAGGCGGCGCAACTCCGGCACCACCGCACCACCGCGAGACTGCAGCAACTCCACCGCCTGATTGCGGATGCCGGAGTCGTCACTGGTCAGCAATTGCGCGGCACGTTCCATGACTGAGGTGTCTGGAATTTGCGCTAACGCCGCGAAAATCGCCTCCCGGACGGCTTGCGAAGGCTCCTCGACCACCCGCTGGAACAGCGGCCCTATTCCTTCACTAAGTCCAGCCAGACCTATATCCTCTGCGGCATAAATGCGCTCGCATTCGTCCGGACTGGATAACTGCAAAATCGTTTCTTCCATTCCCATGGTCAGTTCCCGGTTCCTATGTAGTTCAAACAGGCCGCCGTGCGGGCGTGGACGCCCCCACGACAGCCGGCCAGGAGGCCGGCGCTACAACATCCGGCCTCCCGCCGTTCAATCGCTTGTGGTGCGAACGAAACTTTGCTCCAATACGAACCACAATTCTTCTCGCGTTCTGACTGCCGACGACTTATGGCTGTCTTTCTTACGACGCCACTTGCGCGCGTTGGTTCTGCGGCAGCACTTCCTCGACGTTCAGCAGGAAGATGATGCGCTTGCCGTCATCCACCTTGCCGATCCCGGAGACGAACTGCTGCCCGATCCCGGACTGCACGGTCTCGGGAGGAGGAGCAATGTCGGCCTGGGACAAGCTGAGAACTTCGCGGACAGAATCAACGACCAGGCCGGTTTTAACGCCGTTCATATCGACAATAATGATGCGGGTATGATCGTCGGCAGCACGCAAGCCCAAGTCAAAGCGCTTGCGCGTATCCACCACCGGAATCACCTCGCCCCGCAGATTGGTTACGCCTTCGACGTAGTCGGCCGCCTTGGGCACTTTGGTTATTTTCGACAGGCGATCGATTTCCTGAATTTGGGCAATGGGAATACCGAATTCCTCATCGCCCAGGTTGAAGGTGACCAGCTGCACTTCATCCCTCCCGGCCATGCCGTCCTCAGTTCCGGAGTCCTGGCTGGCGCTGTGTTCTTGTGCAGCCTCTTTACCGGCGGAATTGCACAAGCTCTGCAGGTTCTCCTGTTTTACGATTTGCGAAGGATCGAGCAGCAGTAAGAGCCGCTTGCCTTCGTCCAATCGGGCAATGCCAGAGAGATCGCGCCCATCGCCCGTGGTGATCGCGGGCGGCGGATCCACAAACTTACTGGAAACCTGGAGAACTTCGTTGACATGATCGACAACCAAGCCGAGCAACAGCCCGCCCGCATCGACCACCACAATGCGCTGGTCGTCGTGAAGATTGGCGGCGATCTGCTGCTCAAACTCGGCCAGTGCAGCCGTTAATTCCCCGGCGGCGGAGACCACGTCTTGCATGCACCCACTTGCTCCGGCGACATCGCCGCAAGACTCGAATTGCTGGCCTTGCCTTGCCGAACGCGCCAGCTTTTCGTCGATCGCCCGCAAGCGCGCGACGCCGTCCATCAATACTTGGCTCGAACTGCTGAATTCGGCAACCCAGCTCCGGAAGCTATCGGAAACCGACGTTGTAAATTCGCTCTTGGAGTCTTCGCTTTTCTCTTGCAGCGCCTTGAGCCTTCCCTCATACCCTCGGCGGACCGTGCTGCACTTGGCAATGTACTCGTCGGCCATCGACTCCAGGCGCAATTGACGCCGCAGATCGATGATGGGAAGCAGGCGTCCCCTGACCGTGAGCACTCCCAGTACGTAATCGGGTACGTCCGGCACTTTGGTGGGAGTTTGCACGCGCAGAATCTCGCGTACGCGCTCCATGGGAAACGCGAACTCCTCTTTGGCGACGCGGAAAGAAACCAACTGCTGCAGATCGTCCGCAGCGGCATTCTCGGCGCTGGCCGAGGTCTCTTCCTGAGCAGCTGCCGTGGAGGTCGCCTTGGATTTGGCACCATCCAGTTTCAAGTCGCAGACCTTGGACGCGTCCAGCGCCATGATGATGCGGGCGCCGGAGTCGAGTTTAACCACCCCATTGAGGTAGTCGGTACTGGTGCCGCAAATTGCAGCGGGTGGGGCTTCCATGTCGGCTCGGGAGACGTTGGTAACTTGCTTGACCCGATCGACGCGGAGGCCGATCTTCACGCCTTCTACGTCAATCACCAGGACCCTGGTGCCGTCGGTCTCCTCGGCATGCTCCATGCCGAAGCGGGGACGCATGTCGATGACGGGCAAAACGACTCCGCGCAAGTTGGCAATGCCTTGTACGTAAGTCGGGGTGCGGGGCACCTTGGATAGTTTGGGCGGCCGGATGATTTCCTGCACCGACATGATGTCAAAGCCGAATTCCTCGTCTTTAAGCATGAAGGTGACTAATTGGGACTCATCCTTGCCGCCAGTAGTAGCAGCGATGTGGTGTTCGCTTGACATCAGTCTGTATCTCCTGGGTGAGCGGGCGAATGAGGCCCCATTAACCGTTCTGCAGATCGTCGGCCTGAGAGGCAATCTCCTCGACCGCCTGGGCGATTTCCTGCGCCGCGGTCAGGCCCTGCTCGGCGGCGGTAGCGGCTTCGGTGGCCGCCTTGTTAACTTCTTCCGACGAATTGCTGATCAGCTGGCTGGCTTTCACCGCTTGCTGCAGCGCCACCATGGACTCCTCGGCGCCTTTGGCGATCGACTTCATGTCCTCCAGCACCGTCCCCGCTTCCGTGGCGATTTTCTCGAGGTTCGCCGTACTGGCCTTGGCGCGTTCGGCTTCGGATTTGGCGATGGTCCCTGCCTGCTGAATATCGCCGGCTACTTTGGTGATCTGCCCCTGAATGCCCTTCACCAGTTCCTTGATCCGATCGGCGTTTTCGCTGCTCTCGTTGGCCAGGGAGCGAATGTCTCCGGCCACCACGGAGAAGCCCCGGCCGTATTCACCGGCGCGAGCGGCTTCCACGTTTCCGTTCACCGCCAGCATGCGCGTCTGCACGGTGACCATCACAATGGAGTCGACGATTTTATCGATGCGGCGGGTACGGCCTTCCAGTTCCAGTACGTTTTTCGCCGAGGCCATCGAAGCGTCCGCGGCGTTGCTGATGTTGTCGATCATCTTGTCGATCGCGGTCCGATTCTCGGCCAGCATCATTTGGATAGCGGTGCCGCGCTCGGCCCCCTGGGTAGCACCCTCGTTCATCTGTTTGGCATTGCGGTCCAGTTGCTGACCGGCGGCCAGGGAACGCTCGCAGGCCTTGGCCGACACGTCGGCGGCCTTCGAGATCTGTTGAATGGCCGTCGAGATCTGTGTCGACGAGGCTTTGAGCTCTTCGGTGTTTGCCGATAGCTCTTCCGCTGTGGCTGCCAGTTCTTCTGCTGATTTCTGCGCGTTGGTGGAGGTCTTCAGTGCCTCAGCCATCTCAGCCAGGCTGTTCGAGGCATCCGCCATTTCGGAATAGGCCTTCGACTGTTCTTCGACCGCGCGCTGCGACTCCGTGCATGCGGAGGAAGCTTCCTCGTTCGCCGTACCAATGTCCTCGGCTCCCTTCAGGTATTCCTTGGCGCCGCCGAGCGCTTGGTTGGCATTGGTGCTGATCACCTGTGCCCCGCCCTGCAGCAGCTTGAAGTCTTCGCCAATCTGTTTCAGAGTGGCCGTGACGCCTTTGGCTTTTTCGACTTCGTCGCGGGCCTTCTTGCCGGCGGATTCCGTGTCCGCGGCTACGATTTTCACCTGGGTCTGGATCTCGTTTACCACTTCCTGAATGCCACGAGCGCTTTTCTCGCTCATTTCGGCAAGATTGCGGACTTCGTCGGCGACCACGGCAAAGCCCTTGCCATGCTCTCCGGCGCGCGCAGCTTCGATGGCGGCATTGAGAGCCAGCAGGTTGGTCTGATCGGCTATGCGCACTACCGCATGGACAATCTTGCCGATCTCCTCCGACTGCTTCTCCAACTCCACGATCATCCGTGCCGATTCCAGATTGGCGGCGCCTGCGTCGTTCACGCCTTTGGTCAGGTTTTCAATATCTAGGGTTGTGGCAGTACAAAGGCGCGCAAGAGCGTTAACCGTTTGCAGAGAACCTTCCGCCTTCTTGCTTGCGGTATCGGCCGCCTTTTCGATCTGGTTGATGGCGGCACGGGATTCTTCAGCTGCGGCGGACGCCCCTTCGGTTTGAGTAGCGATGCTCTGCATCGTCTTTTCGAGTTCCTGAACGGCGCTGGTGGCTTCGGTGATAGCACTGCCAACCTGCTCCGTCGCGGTGGACAGTTTCTCGGAAACAGCTTGCACGCGAGCCAGAGTGCGAGCGCGGGCTTTGTCGTCGGCCATTTTTTTCGTCGCCAGGGTACTTCTGGCGCCAGTGTCGGAGGCGCGCACGGAACCGTGGGTGCTATGGCCACCAGGTAAGGGGGGCTGCTGGGAAGCAAGCCGGTTAAAAGCAGGGTGGCCGGCAGGTAAAACTGTCGAGCCGTTGGAACCGTCAACGCCATTTGGCTTATTCACTAAATCTCCTAATTATTGGTGATGCGTGGTAGAAATTTTGGTTTAGACCGGCCACCCAGGTGGACCGCGTCGTACTCGGCTTTCGGCATAATTCAACGCAGATGCATGGCCATAACCTTGACTGGGAGACTGGACCTTGGTCCTACAGCTTTGATCTCACTTTTTAGAGCTGGATCGCACCCGATGCCGATGGGAGACCGATGATGAGGGCGCGGCAGTCGCACTGGAAGGGGGTTAGATAATTAAAGATAATTATGGCCAAGCACAGCGAGGTGGGACGATGCCGTATTAGCACTGCCTAATTATCTACACCGAAGCATGGGAAGCGCATCGGAAAGCCACAACAAACAGTCCGGAGATTGGTGTGTGCAGAAATCTATGATTAAGCAGGCAGCGGATAATTCGACTTCACGGCCAGACGTACAAGATCAGCAAGGGAGTCAGCACACAATTTCTGCATGATCCGGCCGCGATGAAGTTTCACGGTTTTCTCCGCCATGCCAAGCTCGGCGGCAACTTGCTTGTTCAGCCAACCAGCCGCAACATAACGAAGCACTTCGGCCTCACGTTTCGTCAATTTGGCCAAGAGTTCCTGTATCTTACCAAGCTCCGACCCAACGGCATGTTGGCGGCGGTTCCGATCCAGCGCGGGCTGCACGGCGCTCAAAAGCGCCTCCTCGGTAAAGGGCTTCAACAGAAAGTCCATTCCGGCGGTTTTCATGGCCTGGATGCTCGTGGGAGTGTCCCCGTGGCTGGTAATGAAAACGATCGGCGGAGGTTCTCCATTGTGCGACAGCCTTTGCCGCAGTTTCAGACAGTTCATCCCCGGCAGTTGCACGTCAAGGATCAAACATCCACACACCGGTAGCTGACTTACCTCCAGCAGTTTCTGCGCTGAAGCGAAGGCTTCCACACGCTGGCCAGAAATCGCCAATCGGCTGGCTATCAGCTTTCGCACAGACGGATCGTCATCCACCACAAATACGGCACTCGCCATCGTGGACACACTTTCTTCTAACAAAGGCGAGTTCGGCTCGCCGGACCAGGAAATTGAGCAGTGTTCAGCTTCAAAAAAACTGAGTGGTGCGGGGTCTTCTACTTTTGCAGGACTCGATTCATGTCGCTCCTTCGCCAACAACTTTCGGCATCTGGACGCGCATGTGTACCAGCGTTTTAGGCAGGCGGAAATGCGTGGAGATGTTACCAAATCAATTGTACGCCGATCCGACGACAGCGGCTTTAAGTCGGGAATCGCCTTTTGTCACCCTGCCGGACGCGAAAGGTTAAGGTTGTGCCTCCGAGGAACAATGCGCGGCCTCAATGAAGCTCAATCGAACTCCGAGGAAAGTATCCAGCGGAAGTGAAGCTGCGCGATCACGCTTTGGCGGCTACAGTGTTTGGCGGCTACAGTGGAAGACTGCGCGTTAGGAATGCGAAGTGCGTTTGGCCTGGTCCTTAAACCGAGTCTTGGGTCCGATTCGGGTCCAACAGCCGTTCCCGAGGATGCCTGGCGACGCCAGGGATTGCTGTCAGTGCCGTCGCGTTTCAATCAGTTACGGGCAAATGTCGCCCTGTCACGGCAGAGTTCACAGGCTTTCCCTTCTGGTCCAAATAAATCTGCTGAGGCCTTGTGCTGCCTGCCGGTACTTTCCATTCCAAGAACCTTGTCTTAAGGTTCAGGCAGCGACCGGCGTCGGCCGCGCCTCCTTGAAATCTTCCAACGTCAATGAAAAGCTCTTCGGCCCCCCGTTTGCTTCCGCACGCCTTACCGCTTTCTGTTCGGCTCTCCCTATCCAGTTCTTCAGGGCGCGTCCCGATAGCCCAGCCGATTGCCTCGCCACATGTGCGCAGACCAGATCGAGAGCGCAGGAAATCTTCTTGCCCTTGAGTTCCATCTCCAAGAAGCGGCGCCGACAGTCCAGGTCGGGCAAAGGAATCACGATTTTCTGCATAAACCGATCGAGGATACCTGCATCGATCATCTCCACGAAATTCGTGGCCGCCAGAAGAAACACATGGCTCGGTTGGCGGCGTATCCCGTCGATCTCCTGCAGGAGTTGTCCAACAATTTCCCGAACCAGGGCATCATCTGATCCCCCCGCCCGGGCCGGCGCGATGATATCCAATTCATCGAGAAAGACAATTGCCGGCGCCGAAGCACGCGCCCGCTCAAACAAGTTCCGTACGCGGTTGGCACTTTGACCGAGGAAGTTGGCCTTAATCTCCGCGGTCGTCGCTCCCACAAACGCCAGCCCAGCTTCGTTGGCCAGCGTCCGCGCAATCTGGGTCTTTCCCGTTCCCGGTGGCCCCACAAGCAACATCCCCGAGGAAACCGTGACCCCTTGCTGACGCCATCCTTCCACATCTTGGAGCACGGAACAAACTGCCTTCAGTTCCTCAATGGTCTCCTCGTTGAGAATGAGGGTGTTCCAGCTCGCCTGCTCGTCCACCTGCGTATTGCCTGCTCCCCGGAAGGCCTTAACGGCGACAAGAAAATCCTGGCGTACGGGCATTGATGGATGTGCCGCCGAGCGGACCCTCCTCGCGAGCTTATGGAGATCACGACCGGACATTCCTTGGGTGAGCCGGCCGATTTCTGGCGGCATCTCCCCTTGGAATCCTGCCGCCTTCAACTCCTGACGCAAAATCGCTTGCCGCAAACGTTCGGCAGGCAGAGCAATCTCCATTTCCCACCCAAATCGAGAGACGATTGCTTCGTCGAGCATGTCTCGCCGATTGGTAGCCCCGATCACCCAGACGTTCTTGTCGTTGCCGTCCCATTCGCCAAGGAACGCCTGCACCATATCGGCGGCGATGACGTGGGTTTCGGCGGCGCCACGTTTGCCGAAGACGCTGTCACATTCATCGATGAAGATGATTGACGGACCTTTCTCCCTGGCGCTTTGCCACAGTTTTCGTACTTGCTGAACACTTTCGCCGATACGCGGCTGTTTCAAATCGGCCAGCTTTGCGGCAATGAAGTTGCAGTTGAGAACCTTGGCTAACGTCTGGGCCAGCATGGTCTTTCCCGTGCCCGGAACTCCTTTGAGTAGCAAGCCCTGGGGTTTAGCGGGATTGTCGTCAGCAAACATTTCGGCATTCTTGATGATTTCCAATAGCTGCTCATCGGGCAACTGGAGCTGGGCCCAAATGTCCCGCACGCGATTCAATTCGCCGAGTTGTTCTTCAACACGTTGCAGCCGCGCGCGCAGAACAAGGACCTCTTTCTCTTTCTGCACAAGCAGACGGAAACGCTCAATTAGTGGTCGCAGCTTGACAGAGGCCTCGGAGACAAGAGAAGGATAGAAGTCGCCCGTCTTCCAAGCCACAGTGCCTCGCGTATAGGCGTAGTCCAGATGGATTGTCCATCTGGCAGCGATTTCGTCATGTGCGGGATAGATCGTGAATAGGGCGCCGTTTCCGGATGCCTCACTGACAGTAACGGCAAGCATCGGGTACCTCAGGCGACTCTGATCAAGGTTGCTGTAGGCAATGGCATCGTAGACCTTGCCCGCCTGCGACGGTACCGCCCACATCTGATACGGACACTCCCGATTGCCGGAAGGGCCAACGTGCATCATGAGACGCAACTGACCGCGTTCAAGCAGGTTCTGCGTCAGCCTCATTGCCCCGTCATAGCTGTGCAGTCCGCATTGAAACGTCAATATGGTCCGCCACTTGGCCTCGTGAACCACCTTGCGGAATAAGGCCGGAAGTTCGCGGCCGAGCTCGGCGTTCAGGGCCTTCCATTGGGGATCGGTGTCATGATCCTGGGCATTCCTGCGCAGTTCTCGCAATTCGCTCCGCAGCTGCACTTCCCTTCTGTTCCAATATTCCGCTACCGTCATGGCCGCTCCATCCTTCATTCCGATGTCACCCTAGCAAATGAACTCCCCGTTCACAATAGTGATTTAGCGCATTTCGCCATACAGGACTATTGATGGCGGTGTAAGGAAATCGCGGTCGCGGCAATCCACGGAAAACGAACACGCAAACGCCGCAACAACACCAAAGTAACAAGCTCTTTTCTTTTTCTTGCTTGCAATATGTTGACTATCCCTTATATTGCATTTCGGTCACGCAATGTTTGATACACCCCACGGAACGCTTGCGGCACTTGAACAGGCCGGTTATCTCACCGACCTAAAGACGGCAACGACCGTCTATTTGGCGGGCCGGATCAACAAGCCAATCCTGCTTGAGGGACCGGCAGGTGCCGGAAAGACCGAGTTGGCGAACTCGGTAGCAAAAGCGGGACACATGTCCTTCATTCGTCTGCAGTGCTACGAAGGCATTACCGACAAAAATGCCATCGGTGAGTACAACCGTGCCCTGCAGGAGTTGTACGTGCTGTTGAAGTCCAAGAGCGGTACGCCTGATTGGCTGGAAATTCAGAACGAAATCATTTCTCGTGCGTTCTTTGCGTCCGGTCCGCTGCTGGACGCCATCGAAGCCGACAAGCGCTGCGTCCTGCTGATCGACGAAATCGACAAAATCGAACACGCGTTTGAAGCACTCCTGTTGGAGGTACTGTCCGCGTGGCAATTGTCGATTCCCGGGATGGGGACGATTACCGCCCGTTCAATCCCCTTCGTCGTGATGACCTCCAATGAGGAGCGCCGTCTTGGCGATCCTCTGCGCCGGCGCAGCTTCTATCTCCGAGTCGAACACCCCACGCCGGAACGCGAGGCCTCGATCGTTGCTCGTCGCACCCCGGCTTGTTCTCCGGCCACTCACCGGTTCATCGCCGGTCTCGCGAAAGCTCTCCGGGCCTACACCATGGAAAAGCCTCCCAGCATATCCGAGATGAACGATATCGCCCAGGCTCTGGAGCTTTTGGGCTACAGCGAAATACGCCCGGAAGACAAAGACATTATGTTGCCGCTAATTGCAAAAACCGATGGTGACCGAAAGCGCCTGTTAATGAAGCAGTCGTTTGAAACCATCATTCGCGTCGCCAGGCTGTACGCCAGCGAGATGGCCGCCTCTGCCGCTGGAGAAGCGTCAGCAGACTTGGCGCAAGGGGTGAAAGCGTGAGGATCCTCATCATCGCCTTTTGCGCAGCATGTCTGTTGCCCGCTGTCCCGGCTTACGCGCAGTCAAGGGTCTCGCTCGATCATCGTGAAGCCGCGTATTACGCGGACGCATATGCGGACCACTACCATTTGCCCCGCGAGCTAGTACACGCGATCATCACGCAAGAATCGAACTGGCGCGCGGACGCTCTTTCCGAGAAGGGGGCCCTGGGCATCATGCAATTGATGCCCGCTACGGCTTCTCGCTTCGGCGTCAGAAACCCATTTTCACTCGCCGACAACATTGGAGGCGGTGTTCGTTACCTGGCGGAGCTGATGCAGGAGTTTAAGGGCGAGCTTCGCTTGGTTGTCGCCGCCTATTACCGCGGCAGCCGCCACGTTACCGATCTTTCCTACTCCAACTCAGCGGTGCTGTCCTACGTCGCCTCTGTGCGCAGGCTGTATCGCGAGGAGGCGGCTTGGCACCAGAACTATGCCGCCGCAAACAGCCATCTCGGAGAACAATGATGCGTCTATGCCCGCCATTATCGCTCCTTCTCTTGGGCGCCATATTGTCAGCGCCAGCCTTAGCCAATACGAGCGCCAACACCCCAGCCCCGGTTCCGGCAGCTTCGGCAAACAGTGCGAAGCCCTCAGCGGCATTGCCAAAAGCATGCCCGGCCCACGGGAACTGCTCGCCGGCCCACAAACTTGCAGCTCACCGAAAACATGCGGCACACCGGCGACAACGAACTAGGAGGGTGCAGGCCGCCGCCACACCCGCGCCCGCGCCAACGCGAACGGTGATTCAGCCTATCGCCCCACCGTCACCGCCCTCTTTACGGGACCCGGTGAACAATGCCGACCAGCCGGCCAAGACGGGGATCGCCCCCCGTATTGCCAGTGAGCCGCTCGACAGCTATATCGTCACCGATGTCCATATGCGTCCGTTGTTCACCACGACCATAAGGCTTCCGGAAGCGGTCACATCCATAGCCGTGGGCGCCCCAACGCTGTTTTTTGCCGAACATTCCGATGATGATCCACGACTCGTCTTCGTTAAGCCGAGCACACACGATCCGGCTGAAAGCAACCTCCTGATCGCGCTTCAGTCGGGGGAGACAATCAGCCTTAGACTCATCTCGCCCGGCGATGCCGGGTCTCGGGAGAACGTCGATTTTGTGATCGACTATCGGTCGGGGAAACGTCTATTAACGTTCTCCGAGGACATGGCGTCCTCGCCGCTTGCGACCGCAGATGCACTTGCAAGCGTCGCAGCTCCCCTGCGCAAATCAATCGCATCCGCTTTGCCCAAAGCCGACTCTGGAGCGGCACCAAATGAGCACATCGCGCAGGTATCCCTGGACGGAGCCCTGACGCAACAGGCCGCCATTGCCGCTCCTGTTTGGCTCACCAGCGATGACCTGAGGCGGATAACGAAGGCAAACGCACAGGCTTCGGACAACCTCGCCATATCCGTGGGACGCGTTGTTCAGGCCGGCGACTCGATGATGGCGACCTATTCCATTCTCAACGTAAGCAATCAGTGGGTTCAGGTTTTGCCGCCACAGATACAGCTCGCCAATCCAACACAGAAAAAGAGCAAAAAGAAGGGCGTCCTGGCTGAGCAGGTTCCTATCCAGGACTTTCGCCTGACCATTTCGAGATTGCCTCCTGGCGCACGCGCCGACGGGGTAGTCCGCTTCGCAAGGCCGGGATTTAAACAGAACACGGAATCGCTCTTGCTTCAACTGGCAACAGCAAGCGCCGTTGATAAGCCCCTGTTGATCCCTATTTTGTTTGTTGCCCCAGGCAGCTAATTGGAACCTTATGAGGACGACTCAAATGTCTCAGGTTGAACAAAACGCGGAGCAAATCGTGAAGCCTCCCCTGACTGCTGACAGTAACCCGCTCGCATCGGGGCCAGACGCGACCAGCGATAGTACCGCGAGTCCGTTTGTTGCTCCTGCCACAAAGATGCTATCGAAAAACAACCCGGGCACGTTGTTGATGATAGGTTGTGCCGCTCTGGGCGTGCTCATCGTCCTGTTGTTCGTGTTTTCGAAGACAGCGGACCCCAAGAAAGCACATTCGGCGGCTTCAAAACGGCCCAGCCTGGGACAAACAAGCGGCTCCGCGGACCAGCAGCACTCGAAGAGTATTACCCCCGCCGATCAGATGGCGCCGTCGGCCCCCAATCTGGATGAATCGGTCACAGCGTCGGACATTGAGAAGACCAAGAATCCGTTGGGAGCCACCAATCAAGCCTCACCGATGCTTTCGCGCGCGCCAACGGCCGGCGCGAACCCTGATGGTGTGCTCCTGCCGCAAGGCAATGCTGCGGCAGGCAGCCGCTCAGGCAAGCAGCAGCTAGGTGACATACCGCCATTTCAACAGCCGCCAATCAACCCCCGGCCCTCATGGACACCGCAACCCTACGATGGCCAACCGTATAGCGGCTCAACGCAGGCGACGACAGCCGCCATGAATCAGGAGGCGCTACGAGCGTCAAAAGAAGAAGTAACCAAGGCGTCCATGGTTTTTACCCAACGCCGTCAACAGCCAGTCACGCACGCCGCCGCTGGGCCGGCCATTACCAATTTCGGGTTGGAACCCGGTTTTCATGTCGCCGTACGCCTTGAAGCTTCCGCCAGTACGGCAGTGCAGACACCGGTCACCGCTGTCGTTGAATACAACTACCAGCGGAACGGCCAGATCCTGATTCCGGCCGGCAGCCGGGCGATCGGCAAAATCGTTGCCGCCGATGATGCCGGCATTATGAGCATTTCATTTTCCTCAATCGAGCTTTCCGACGAATATTCCGTTCCGATTAGCGCCGTGGCTGTGGACACCAATCTCCAACCGGTCAAAGGGATTGTCAATGGCAGGAACCGCGCCAAAGCCATGGTAGTGAGCACGCTCACTGGCATTGGGCAGGCGGCAGCGATGTTGGTCGGCAACAACAACATGAACGGCGCCTACAGCCAGACCGACATGATACGTGAACGTGTTGCACAGAATGCGGGCAACGCCGGCGATATGCAAATCATGCGGTTGGCGGCGAATGAACACATTGTGGTCACGGTTTCTGCCGGAACCGAGCTCTATATGGTCTTCACAAAGCCGGCGCCGGTAAGCAGTGAGGCCGCTGCCGCACCGGCTCATCAGTAAAGGCATTTGGCTGTGACCCGCTTGGGGTGCAGCGAGCGGGCTATTACCTATGGAGGACATTGCATTCAGGAAGTCAGTGCGATTCAACCTTAAACCACATTCACCATTGCCGTAGGAGGGAAACTCGTATGCGTTATTCCGGTACAGTGCGTTCGCATTTTCTTTACATGTTGGTCCTCATGTTGCTTGCGTCATCGCTGGTGGCGCCAGCATTACTTGCACAGAATCTGGGCAAAGCCCCAGCCACCGGCCAAGCCGTACAAGGTCAGTCGGCAGCGCAGGTCGAAGGCAGTATTGCCAATGTCGTGAATTGGGTTGCAAACGTGATCTGTCCCACCATCGCGGGCCTTGCCGTCGTGGCGACCGTGCTTCAGTGGCGGAGCGGAAAACCATGGCTCCCGACGGCGGCAACTGCCGGCGGTCTGTTGGCCGTCTCCGCCATCCTTCGCTTGATTGAGTACTTCATCTCGAACGGCCAGGCGATTGGCTAAGAGCATTTATGCAGACACCGACCATATTTCAGGCGATTATCGGCATTTGCAGCGCGCTCTCCGTCGTTGCTGCGCTGGCCTCCTTTGTCCTGGCTGGCCTGCGCTTGCGCGCCGAGGGTGGCGTCAACTACGACGCCGGCGGAGGCTTCTTCAAATGGATACTATGGGGAGCTATTTTCTTAACGCTGCCTGGCATAACCACATGGCTAACCGGTGAAGGGCTGCAAGTCACCCCGATCACGGTCGGCAGCATTTCGACTCCATACGGAAACCAGATCCAGCAAATTGCTTCCGATTTTGTCAACAACGTCTTAATCGCGCGCTTGGTTCCGATCCTGGCGGCCACACTCGTTTTCAAGGCGATTCTCGATACTGCCGAAGGACATAGTCCGTTGCCTTCGACAATCGGCGCTTTGTTTCTACTTGGGGTAGAGGGACTCTATTCCCTGGCCTCAGGCTCGTGGAACGAAGGGGCTACCGCCTACGCCACCACCGACATGCTGCAAAGCATGTTTCTTTACCTCGCCACCGTCATCAGTCCCCTGGTAGGGGCGCTCTGCATTTCCGGCGCGATTTTCTGCTATGTGCGCAACAAATCCTGGTCTCATTTGGTCTTCACCGGACTTGCTTTCCTGGGCGTTCCCGGCATTTGGGCTTTGGTTAAGTCGATGGCGGGGGTGACCCTCAGTTGGTAACGCATATGCACCGAACCTACAAAGCGTGGCTGCTGCAAAGTGCACTGTTTGGAGCGTTTTGTCTCTTTTCCCTGGCCCTGCTACGTGTAGCTGGTAATTATCCACTCGGGCGGATGCTGGTACGCATGTCGTGGTACGCAGCAATATTGGTGTCGCTGGTATATTCCGCCGCTCTCGTATTGGAGCGCATGTGGAAGGCGAGTGGCGTCCTGGCACAACATGGCTGCCTCTCAATTGCCAATGTTCGCACCAGATTCCAGGCGAGGCGACGCGATGAATAGCGGCACGTTTGACGGTGGTCTGCTTAATCTGGCGAGCTGGACGGGAAATGTCATTCTCCCCACACTCGCCGTGCTGATCCTGGCCATGGCAATTTTCAAGTACGCCCACCGTGAGCCCGGTGAGCGCTACATCGCCGGGGCAATGGCCGCCCTTTGTGTTTCAGGCTTGGTGCGACTCGCGGAAGCGTTTGTGGGAACCAGTTCCGGCGCCGATCAGTACTACCAAGCAATCCTGAACCTCGCCAACTGGGTCGGTAACGTGATTCTCCCGGTGTATGCGGGCATCGAAGTTGTCCGGGCCGTTGTCGGCTTCCGATACTACGATCCGCAGAAGCCATATGCGGACATGTGGATGCGACATGTGATGACGGCCGGTGCGTGTCTCAGCGTATCCGCTTTGATCCGGCTGCTCGAGTACTTTATCGCGCAAGGAACCGCGGGTGTGGGGGTACAAGGCTAATGGCTCTGCGGATGACTACGGTTTCGCGCAACTTGCAGACCAAGGTTACGTTCCTCGGGCTCGAAATCGAGGACATGCTCATTCTCGGCCTCCTTGGTGTTGTCGTCATGCTCGGCGGGCAGTTCTTGTTTACGGACCGCTATCTTTTCTTTCTGCCCATGAACTGGTGCCTCATGCTGCTGGTTCTGCTGATCGGGGTACCCGGCCTGATGTTCTTTAAGTACGGAAAGCCACGAGGCTATGTGAGCGACCTGCTGGCCTGGCACGGCAAATCGCACGCTTATGCGGCAACGGAACATGACCCTGATATCGACTGCGCGTATCTCCAAGACGAAGAGGCCTAAATGCCACAAACTAACGCCGCTCACGAAGCAACGCTGAAATCTCCCGCGATGTGCCAACTGTTGCCGGTACGCGATTTTCTGGACAACGTTATGGTGCGAACCGACGGCTCGTATGTGGCCGGCTATCGCATTCATGGCGCCCTCACCTACTTCGCCGATGATGGCACCCGGAACGAAACCAAGGCCATGATCGAATCACTGCTGCGGACCGTGCCCGAAGAAAGCATGCGGATACAGTTTCGCTTTGAGGTTGTAGAGACCACCAGCGGACAGCTTGACCGCTATGCCCAGTACCGGCGTTCCGATCACCCCGAAACGCTTCGCCTGGACGAGGATCGCGAGCACTTCTGGCGCGATAAGGAGATGCACGGTGACTTCCTGACGCGAATCGCCGCCGTGTACTTCATTTGGGATCCGGACCGGCACAAACAAATGATGATGAGCGCCGGCGGCTCGCAACCGGATCACGACAAGCGCACGGAAAAGGGCGCGGGCGCGTCTGCTTTTAAGAAGTTTTTCGGCCGCTTCACGCTATCCACGAGGCAAGCAATCACATGTACACGCAAGGCCCACGATGGGACCCTGGCCCAGTTCGAAAGCATCATGATGGGCATCGAGACCTCGCTTGCCAATGCCGGGCTGCAGCCGGAGCGGATGACCGACGAGACCCTGTTCCTGGAAGTCAAACGCGCCTTGCGCCCTCTCGATCCGGACGCGATGCCGCTCAAGGACAACCCAGAGTCGGTGCGCTATGTTTCGGCTCGCGAAAAACTGGCCTCTGCCTCAATCCGGGGAGAAAGCGATGTTTATTTGAACATCGACGGTATTCTCTGGTCGTGCGTAACGCTGAAGACACCCCCGGATGCAACCTACCCAGGGATTCTGCGCGAACTGCTGACGGCTGGCTTTCCGCTCGTCATTTCGACCCAGTTGATGGTTCCCAACCAACAGCGGGTGCTCGACCAGTACAAGAAGCGTTACAAGAAGATGCGCGCAGCGCAGTTTGACACCAAAGGTGGCCAGCGAATCGACATCGCGGCGCAAGTCGCGGCCAAGGAATTACTGGAGATACAGGAACGGATCATCGCCAGTTCGGTCAAAACCACCCGGCTGAGCCTTACGGTTGCCATTCGCACGTCCAGGCCGGCAAACACCCTGAGCGAATACGAAGCGGCCGAACGGGAGCTCGCCAACCGCCGGCAAAAGATCATGCATATCATGAGCCGGATGAACGGTGCGGCAGGTCTCGCCGAGACCATGGCACAACGTCGCATTCTCCTGGGAACGCTGCCGGCGCTTGCCGCTGAAGACAAACGTGAGCATGACCTGCTCACCCCACACGCCGCCGACCTGGTTCCCGTCGAGATGCCCTGGTCCGGCACCGGACGCTCTCCGCTGATGCTCTTCGAGACGCCCTATAGGCAATTGGTCCCGTTTTCGCCGTTTGACCCCGGCATCGAGAACGCCAACGCCATCATCGCGGCCACGTCCGGCACGGGAAAGAGCGTCCTGATTGGCAAAATGCTACTCACCTGTGCCCGGCAAAATGTACAAGTGTCCATTATCGAGCGGGGAGACTCGTATCGCAGTGTGGTCGAGTACATGGGCGGATCCATGATCTCGATGTCGTTAGACAGCGACCATACGATCAATCCCTTTGATCTGGATCCCGGCGACACGACGTCAACCAACGATCATTTGGCCTTCTTGAAGAATCTGACCCGCTACATGATCGGTGACCATGGCGGCGCGGACTCCGATCTTCTGGACAATATCATTCTCGCTGCCATTCGCAAGACGTATGCGCGCGCAGCGATGCGGCTTGACAACCCGATCCCCACCTTCAGCGATTTGCGTGACGAGTTGCAGAACTTCCACGACGACAATCGCAATGAGCAGGTGAATCGCGAAGCACGCCTGGCGGCGACCAAACTTGCCATCTGGGTTGACGACGGAATGTACGCAAAGCTGTTTGACCGCCCAACCACGATCAGGATGGACACGGCGTGGCTATATTTCAATATCGAACAACTGAAAGACGATCCCCGGCTGGAAACCGCGATGAGCCTGCTGATCGCTTACGCCACGACCAAGCGGGCACAGGGAAATTCCGGTAGGCGCTGTATCACGGTTCTGGATGAATGCTGGTCGCTGCTGCAATCTCCGTCCCTGGCGCCGGTAGTGGTACAGCTTTTCCGGACCGCCCGCAAACGGGACGCCTGCGTATGGGGCATTTCTCAGGCAGTCGAGGACTTCACCGGCACTCCGGAGAAACCAAATGAGTTTGGCGGCGCCATCCTCACCACCACTGCGATCAAGATGATAGGCCGCCAAAAGGGCAACCTCGACGTGTTGCGCCAGTTCTTGCACCTGAACGAAACGACCATCAATCACATCAAGCACATCGGCATGACCGAGAAAGGGAAAAAGAGCGAATTTCTCATTTGCATCGGCGAAAAGGCGGAAACCACGCATAGCTTTTACGTCGTTCCAACGCCCCTGGAGTACTGGCTACTGACGACCTTCCCCCGGGAACGCACGTACCGGGCATGGTGGCTCGCAAAGCACTGCGATGTCCCCCTGTCCGACCGCTACAAGCCATTGGCCGCCAAGTATCCGCATGGCATCTCTGCGCTCGATGAATTGCCGGAGGAGCGGTCCGGGGAAGTCTACAGCACGCCCAAGCCGACAACTACAGGCGCCACCCAGATGCCGGCTGAAGTTGCCGCCGTGGCCGGCCTTGCAAATCGGGTTCCCTTGAGCAATGAGGCACACGCATGACACGACACACGCTTACGCAACTCGGCAAGCGGCTTCTGATCGGCTCTCTGCCGATTCTGGCCATCTTAATTACCTGGCCAGCCACCCCCGCACACGCCGACACTTTCGGTTTCGATACGGTATGTAGCACCATCAGCGGGATGCTCGGCGGCGCGGTATCGGGAATCAGCCAAGCGTTTCAGAGCATACAGAGCATGGAGCAGACGACGATCTGGCCGGCCGGTGCAATTTCCCAAACGCAAGCCAATATCGGCGCCATCGTCAACAGCTATCGCGGATGGATGTCGCAGGTTTACACCCAACCGCTCAGTAGCGCCCAACAACCCAGCGCTTCGCAACTGGAAACGCTCCTGCATTCCGGGGTCAGCAGCGGCACGCCGATGATTACCAGTTCTTATCAAGCCACTTATGGGAGCCCGGCCGCCACCGCAGGAGCATCCCTGCCAACCCGACAGACCACCGACATGAGTGATGCGCATGCCATCGATGGGCTTTCCCTGGCGACGGCAACCGACCAAAGCGCTACGAATCTGATCTCGCTGGCCCATCAACTGGAAGACCAGAGTGCGACGACAGCTCCCGGAACCGCGGAGGCGGGAATTGCATCGGCATTGGCGTTGCAGTTGACCAGCCTGGCCGCCCAACACCAACTGCTGGCCTCTGAGTTGCGGCAGGAAGCCGGCCTCTTGGCACAAGAAACCTCTGATATGAAGCAGGCCGGTACCGGCACGCAAAATGGAAACAACATCCTTCAGAATCTTTTCAAAACAAAACAGTGAGGAAACGCAATGCCTCTACCATCTCGGAAGTTTTCACTCGCCTCTGTTTCGCGCCGCACCGTATGGCTTGCCGCTGGCGGGCTTCTCGTATGCGTCCTGACCGTCACCCCGGCGCATTCCCAGTTAGGGCTCGACATCGCCGCCATCGTTGCGGGATTGGCCGAGGTCAATTCAACGCTCCAGAGTGCGCTCGGCGGACCATTACAGGCGCTGCAATCGATGCAACAGCAGGAGCAACAGTTTCAGCAACAGGTTCTGTATCCCATGCAAGCCATTCAACAGGCGCAGCTATTAGCCGGGAGTTCGCTCGGCACAGCGCAACAGTTGCAGACGATACTTACGAGTCCGAGAAGCAGCGCACAAATGGCGTCCGGCCAACAGCTCGAGCAGGCTATGCTTTCTGCGAACCCCAATCAGGTTGGCCAGATATCGGGCATGTACACCCAGGTCTATGGCGCCTTGCCAAGCACCAGCGCTCTGCCGCAACAGACCATCAACATGATCGACATGAACGATGCGCAAGCGCAGGACGCCCTGAAGAAGGCCATCCAGTTGGATGCGCTGGCCCAGCGGGAAATGGAGGTTTCCCAGAGCCTGCTATCCCAGATTCAAAGCGCACCACCCGGCACCGTGCCTCTGCTCACGGCCCAAGCCGCCGCTTGGGTGCTGCAGGGAAACGCCTACTCCCAGTCAGGGATGGCGGAATTATTACGAACCCGAAGCGCCTCCCTGGCCGGAACAGGTGCGCGCTATAAGACCTCAGCCAACGCAACCCAGAATGTGAACGGCGTTGTGCAGAATCTGTTTGGCGCGGGGACTCCCGGAAACTCGACCCAGCCCGCCAGCTCACAGTCACATTGATAATGCGCCGATTGGCGAACGAGGCAGATCACACCATGAATCAAGTGTCATTCTTTTTCGAAAACTCGTTCAATACGGCGATAGCCGGTCTGAATACTTCCCTTCTGACACCCATCCAGACAATCGCGTACATGATTCTGGCCGTCACCTTTCTGCTCGGTCTGTATGAGGCGTTTCTGCGCCAAGCAAGCGTCCGGGATTTGGGACTGTGGCTCCTGAAATACGTCATTGCGGCCGTCGTGATACAGCAGTGGACAGCGTTTTTCAACGACGTTTACAACGGCTTCAGCCAGATTGCCTCTTATATCGACACCTCCTACGGTACGGGGGATATGCTGGCAAACTGGAATCAGCAAATTCAGCAGTGGGCAAATCAGCCTGGCGCCAGCGCCTGGTCGGTGTTTTCCGGCGGGCAGGTCGCCGCCGCGGCAGTTATCGGCTTCCTGCTATCGGCTCTGACTTTCCTTGTGTATCTGGTTGCATATCTGCTGTTTATGGTCATCTACGACTTCTGGGGCTGCATCCTCTGGGTTATGGGTCCCCTGCTCATTGCCCTTATGCCGAGTGCATCGTTAAGCGGCGTCGCAAAGACATATGCGCGTAATCTTGCCGAATGGGCCTGCTGGCCGGTTCTGTATGCGGTTTTTGGCTGTATGACGGCCGCCATAAATACGAATACCATCCAAGCGATACTCAACACCCAGAACTTTACCGACGTTATTGGCAACAGCACCAATGTCATCTTCATCGGGATACTCAGCTTGTTGTATGCGGTATGCCTGGTCTTGATCCCGTTCATTGCTCACTACTTGATAGGCGGCGACTTCATGGGAGTGTGGAGCACAGGAAGCGCTGTCATCCGTCAGGCCATAGCCGCGCAGGGACAAGCGGCAACGTTGATCGCCGGCGGCGGCATAACTGCAATGGGTGGCGCCGGCGGAGGTGGCAACGGCTCGTACGGCGGCGCCGCGTCGACCAGTTCAAACGATGGCGACAGCCCCGCTAGTTCCACCCCGCCCCGAAGCCCCGCGAACGACCGGCTTTTCGACAGCGCCACCGCTGATGGCGTATCGGCCGCAACAGCAACCTGAGACACAGAGCTACTCGTTAATCACCAGCCGGCTTCGTGAGGGCACACCAAAGTAATCTTGTGATAACTGGCTATTGTGGATATTGTCTATATTGCTTTGAGGTTATTTCATGTCTAACGGTACAGCAACGTCAACTGCAATTTCTCTCCAAGAAGCGCCTAAGTTCTACGAGATGGATGGCGCTCTGCGGGCATTTTCCAATCGCGCCATTGTGCTGGCCGGCATCGCCGTGATTGTTGCGTGCTTGGCGGTAGCCGGTCTGCTCTTCGTGCGCTTGCAGCCCCCAACCGTGATTCGCGTGCTGCCCTCCGGCGAAGCCTCGGTCGTAAGCCCCAGCGGCTCCCTCCGGTCTACTAGCCCGGCGGTATTGCAGCAAACCCTGGCCGCCGAGGCGCCGAACGACTTCGAGAAAGAGGCGTATGTCCGAACCTTTCTCGATCGTTATCTGAACTACGACACTCATACCCTGGGGCAAAACTGGTCAGCGGCGCTAAATATGATGACCGGCAATTTGCGCCATGTCGCTCTGATCGAGTTTCAGAAAAATGACACCGTGGGAAAGATGGAAGACGAGCAGGCCCGGTCGGCCTTCAAATTGAGCTCCATCGAAGCCAACAAGGCCGACCCGCTGACCTACACAGCGTATGGTGTCCGCACGATCCACCGGATCGAAAAGCTAAACGAGAGCGTCGATCAGGTGGTTGAGGCATACCGCGTTCGTCTCGCCAGTTCCGAAAGGTCTGCCACGAACCCCACGGGCTTGCTGATCGCGGAATTCACCGCCACTCAGATCCATGGCGAAGAAAAGCAGCCGGAATTCTCCCTGGGGGCCAGCCAGTGATGTCAGACGCAAAGGGCACGTCACCTGCGCCATTGGGTGCGATCGAGCCATCAACGGCTTCGGCGAAGAGCGGGACTCCACCGCCGGCGGCCGATCAAGCATCGCCGCTGGTCAGGCGGGGAGGCCGGCGTAGGCGTGCGGATGCGGACGGCGATCTGCGGTCTCCAGTGGTGCGCTTCTTCACCGGGGATGGCAGGTCCAACGCAGGTATTCCAAGCCTGACCGAGGAACACGAGAATGAGGGCGCCGCGATACTGGCGGCATTCAAGAGTAACGGATGCTTCTATCGCATTGAGGTGTGGAGGGCGACAGCATCGGTTGAAGAAAACTCGGTGAGCATTCAGAAAGCGCCGGTGAAATGAGAGACCCGGCGGCGGACGGAGTTACAGAGAACCATACTCTTGAAGGCTTTGCCTTTTCGACTTGGTTCCCCTGTACGCCCTTACCCGTTTAGGTAGGGAATCGTTCCGCTAACCGGCTTACCAAAGTCTGGTTGGTTCCAAGCATGGAAGCGACCAGACGAAGCCGAAGCGGTCCGCCGCGTGGCGTTCGATGGTCCTTTTGTGCGTAACCCTCTTACACATAAAACGGACGGAGAATCGAATGCACACGATGACGGAAGGAAAGAAAACGAATCGGATCATCATGTTGGACGTAGCCAAAGACGGTAGCATTTCCGAGCGGGTTGCAGGCGTCGGCCAGGAAAATTGGCTCGATACCACGCTCCTGGGCACTTTGTATCCCGGAATTCACTTGGCTCTGGTTAGCGTTCCGACCGAGATCCTTGAATACGCCGAAGGGGCCGCGGTTAGCGACCGCCTGATGGCCATCGACCACGATGGAATCCGGTACCGGATGGTAGGCGCATCTGGTTCCGCAAAGAACGGCAAATTCTATTTTTGCGATACGCAACACGCCCCTGTGCTCGCGGATCGCTTTGCCAAGTGGCCGGAAGCGGCCATCACGTACTTCGGAATCCTGACCAGCAACTGCAAGGTTGTCATCAGCGAGCCCGATGTCCGGGTGATGGTGGTTCCGGACAATGAGCTGGGGACGAATGATTGCCGGGGATGGATCAGCCAGTCCATGTTCGCGAAACTGCGCTTGCGATCTGGAGCCTTCTACCAATTCCGATTGGCCTTCGGCACGACCCAGGCCAAGGGGAGTTTCAAGGTCATGGGCGATGATGTCGCCGATGCTCTTGACGCCGACATCATCGTTCCTGAATCCAGCGTCAAGCCGACGCCCAGTAATCCGTCCTATCTGTTCACTAAACTAGGCCTGGCCTCGCGTACCCAGCGCGGTCCCATCGTGTTGGGAATTCGCGAAGTCAGCAAAAACTGGACTTTCGAGTCCAGCTACACGGTGCTGCAAAACGCCCCCGAAGCCGCGATCTTCACGGAGATCGTGCCTTCGGCCCGGCAGATGATCCACGAGTTGGCGGAGGCATTCCGGACGCAAAATCACCGTAAGGTGGTCGAACTGATCGGAAAAGAGGTCGCCACCGGCGATTCCAGCGATGCGGCCGAAATGGACGTCGAGTATCAACGAACCATAGAGGCCGTGTTGCTTGCCGATGGCACGGGTGAACTTACGCAGCATCCCTATGTTCACTCTGTAATCAGCCGGCTCATCGCCCGCTGGGCCTACAAGTTGCTCACCGGTGGCAGCCTGTACCTGCCGGCCTTCGCGCTCGCCGACGACGGTTACCTCTTCCTGCAGGATGGGAAGGTCGTCTCCGGGGCCGACTGGCTTCCGCGCAATATTGCGATCGTCACGTCGCCCATCAATTCCAGCCGCGGGCTTTGCGTTCGCTACCCCGTGCGGATGAAGGAAGATCTGCTTCCGATGACGCACATCGGGGCGGCAGCCACGGCTGAGTTGCTGGTCAAAAAGCAGGGCTTCGCGGCCGAGGTTGCTCAGCGCCTCACGAAAGAGCAGCTCTGTCTCGATGGCACCTACACCCTACACTCGAAGACCGCCAAGCGGAACGGCGGCGACTTCGATTTCGACATGGTTTGCGTGATTGACGGCAACCTCTACCCGCAGTTTGTGGAGAGCCGGTTCTCGCTGACCAATGAATATACCGTCGAAAAAACCAAGGCCGAAAGGAACCGGTCGCCCTGGTACAACCTGGAATTTGTGGCGCTGAAGGCACTGGGAAATCAGATCGGAGTGATAACCGACCTGATGTCCTCGGCGCTGGCCAATAACCGGGAGGACCTGCTTTACGAACTGGTTCCTGAATTGCAAAAGGAAATCGACTCGCTCAAGCACAACGTGCGCGCCGATCTCTCCAAGCTCAAGCAAATCCGTGGGCAGATGAAGTACCAGCCTGAGTGGCTGCGCTTGAAGGAAGCGAAGTCACTGAAGGAACTCCCGGCCCACCTTGCCATTCGGGACGCGGACGGCAACGACCTGGCGCCGATTCCGGACTCGGATCGAATTGGAAAGGTGTACAACGCGCTCCGCAAGGATCTCGCGGAGATGACGGGCAAGCCGCTGCGGCTCCCACAGTTCGCTGGTCTGATCGTCGGCAATACGCCCACAGAAGCGATGTTTCAGGAGTGCCGCCTATTGAACAAGATCTGGGCCTGCGGAAACGGCATGCTCAGGTCCACCCTGGAGACAGAAAAGCACGCCGTTGACGCGGCTTCCAAGCGTCTCCAGCATGCCTTGGCTGCCCCCAAGCAGGACGAAGGTTTGATTGGACGGCTACGCAAGGAACATTCGAAGGCCAAGGCCAGCTACCGTATGGCCGAAGCCGCGGCCAAGGAGCGTGCCTCCATTTTGCGGCAGATTATTGCCGCATGGGGCCAAGCGAAGAAAACCGACCGGAAAGCGTGGTGCCAAGCGTTGCACACCCTCGTTTGCAAGACCAAAAACGAACAGGCAACCGGCAGCATCCTGTTTCACGCTTTTCCGCAGGAAGTCGTCGATGCAATCGCCGAGCGTACGGGCGGAGAGCGGACACTAGTCCAGCCTCCAACTCCCCGCGCGGCGGTCGTGGTAAAGGGAAATGCCCTTTACACGTTCAAAAACGGCGAAACGTTCTACATCTTCAAGTACGACGAAGAGGCGCGAACGATTCGCAAATAAGCAAACCCTAACTCGGGCAGGGCGTTTCAGGAATCAGAGACGTCCTTCCCGGGAACGGGATGACGTTTGGAAACCTCGACGCCCTCACCCCATCGGGAGAGGACACGCATGAAGTTGTTGGGGCGGTTTTTCCGGCGTCAGAACATTGCAAATGTGCAGACGTGTCGAGTCCGGATTGTGATGGATCAAGCTGCGACCAAATACGCGTACACGTGGCAACTCCTGGAGACTCGCGAACGATTGACTCGCGACACCAGGCTACAGTTGGACGCCCAGGTGGCCGCGTATGTGAGGCATCTCAATGAACAGCCTCCTTCACAACTCGGAACGACAATCATCGAACAGTGGTTTTAAGCCAGGGCACAGGGAAGCGTTTACCGCTTCCCTGCCCTACTGAGGATCCCGATGCTGAACCGCTTTTGTCATCTCTTATTCTTGACCTTTGGCCTGCTTTTCCCTTGCCTTGCAACCCCGTTCCTGAGCGCCGCTGAAGAACCGAATACTCAGATCCTTCCGCCATCCCAGGTTATCCGTGTGGCTACGGCGCTGAACCACATCTCTATCATTCAGCTTCCCGAGCCGATCCTGTCGGCGGCGATTGGGAGCAACGACGTTCGTATGGAGTGGCACGACAGCCGCGTTCTGCTACAGCCCCTCAAACCCGGAATTGCGACTAACCTCACGGTCTGGACTGCTCGAATCTCCAGAACCTACGAGATTCTTCCCGCCGGCGACACGGCCTCCATGTCATACCTGATTGACGAAGTGCTGCCCGCGCCGCCGCCGCCACCGCCCGGGCCGTCCCCGGCGGAGGTCGAAAAGAACACGGATGCGATGGTCAGCAGCGCGCTTGTAAACACGCGCAGCATCAGGAAGTTGGTTCGGTTTCCCAAGAACCAGATTCACTTGGAGGTAAAGGCGATCACCGAGGATGACCGGTGCTACTATGTTTCCCTCGCGGTCCTGAACCGTAGTGCTCATCCCTATCGAATTACCGACCTCCAGGTGATTTCGCTCGAACCAACATTTGCGCGCACGGTTTTTGAGCGCTTCCTCTATCGGCAGATCTCGGATAAGACTCTGACCCGCTTTGGCCGCTACTCCACCCGCCAACTCCGAACACACGGTTCCACTTTGACGCTGCCGGATTTAGCCCCCGGGCGCCAAACGAGCTGGGTGATTGCCGTCAACAAGCCGGACAAGACCGCAGGTATTTACCGCTTCTCTTTCTCGACCGATGGGGATAGTGCAGCCGGCCCACACGCCATCGCAGTTTTCTAGCCGACGCCCACGGTTTCGGCGCTTGCCTGATGCGCACGCACGGGCAGGCCCACTTTGACTGCGGAGTGAAAGCGGATGGCAAACGAAGAAGACGAACAACTCATTACCAAGGAACAGGGCAGCCAAATCATGCTGGACTGCTACAACCGGGGAAATGACGAGAGCTTCGGGGACTGCTTGCGACGGAAAATACAAGATCCCATTCAGCCCCGTGACGAGGAATACAGGTTACGGCTACACCCGCTGCTGCTTTCCCTAATCGTTTATGGGGGAATCGGGATGAGCATCTTTCTGGCTTTCACCTTTTGGCATTGGCACAAGTAACCGGCTGCAACCATGACGCAACAGCGCGATGTCACCAAAACACAAGACCGCGACCGGGAAGCGATTCTATTTCTGGGGTTTCTCGCTGCCGCGGTGGCCGGAACCGGCGTCTGGCTGGCCTACGTGCGCCTTCATTGCACGATGCAGCAGCTCGTAGAATTCCTTTCCTGGCCTATTCTGGCGGCTGCCTTTGGGTTCGACGCCTTGCGCTACCTGGCAACCGGCAACCGCAAGCGTCAATCCCAGTGGCCGCGCCCTTCACCCTTCGTAAGCGATTCACAAACTCAGGCCCAACTCGACCAGGCCCGTACCGATGACAAGGTGCTGATTGGGCATGAAACCTCAGGCGCGCCCTTCTTCTGGACCAACGACATGCGCACGATGCAGGGGATTGCATTTGGCATGAGCGGCGCCGGCAAGACCACCTTCCTTCAGTTGATCGCAGAGCAGGATATCGCCCGGGGAGGGCCGCTTATTTTCATCGACGGTAAAGGCGATATGAAGTTGTTCTCCGACCTCCTGCCGGTCATTCAGGCTGCCAAACGGACGCACCAGCTACGCCTTATCGATCCAGGACACCCCGAACTTTCTGCCAGTTATAACCCGTTTTGGGCCCCAGACGGGAACCCCGACGACCACGTCGGGTTCATCTTTGAGTCGTTCCGGATGGACCGCCACGACTTTTTCGATGAGCACCAGCGCGTATACCTCGAAAACATCGCACGAGTTCTGTTTTATTCCGGGAAACGATTCAACTTCCATGACGTGCTCGTTGCCGCCTACGACGAATCGGTCATGCGCCGTCAGATGAAGATTGCCTGGGAGCGAGCCGAGGCGGATCCAAACGTCTCCAAACAGCACCGGCTTACCCTGCAAATGAGCATTCACAACCTGCTGGCGACGTTTCAGGACCTCGAGCGGGTCTCCAAAATCCAAGGCCTGATTAACCACATCATGACCTTCATGGCCGAGGACCTCGCCCTAATCACCGGCCCCTACGACAACCTGCTCACCCTGGAGGATGTCGTAGACAACAATCTGATCCTCTATCTGTCGCTGAACGTGAATGTAAACGCCAGGGCCGTCACCGCTCTGGGCCGCATCCTCCTCCAGAACCTGCAACTGATGATTGGCCGCCGCTACTCCAGCTCCACGATCAACACCAAGCACCCTTTTCTCAGCGTCATCATGGACGAGTTCTCGCCGTTCGCCTACGAGAACTTCTCCACCATCGTCCAGACCGCTAGGGGCGCCAACGTGGCATTTCTGTTCTCGCTGCAGAGTGCCCCCCAGTTGCTTCAGGTGGGCAAAGGGTTCCGAAATGACCTGTCCAGTGCGCCGAATACCACCTTCATGCTTCGCGTCAGAGACGAGGAAACCGCCCAGCTGTTCCTGAAAGCATCGGCGCATGTTAAGCAAATGCGGCGCAGCGTGCAGGTGCGTAAGTCCGGCGTCCTGGACCCGGAATTCGCGGAACAGGAGACGGGAAGCCAATCTGAAGTGCTGGATACCGTAGCCCAGGATGAGCACCTCAAAAAGATGCCCACGGGGCAGATGGAACTGCTGATGTCCGATCACACCCACGGCTTGCTGCACCGGCACGTGCACATCCGCCGGCCCGACCAGTGCTATGCCGTCGCCGTACCGCCCAGCCTCTACCCAAACGTAGCCGTCCCACGCCGGTGCTCGGATGGGCTATATCTCACGTTTCCGATTGCGGATTTGGAAGGCAAGAGGGAAGAGCAAACGCGCAAGCGAAGGTCGAACCGGGGAGCCCGGTAATGAAAAACATCGCCATCGTTGCCCTCACTTTCGCGCTGGGAGCGATGATATTCGTGGCCCTTTTACACACGCGTGAGCCAGATGCGAGTGCCTCCGGTCAATCCGTCCAGGATGGTGACTCAACTGGTGCGCAGCCCCGCCAACCAAGTGTCCCCAGCGCCGTCCAGAGCAGCCAACGCGTCCGTTCAGTACCGCGCAGTTCGTATGATCCCGCGGCCCGGAACTGCACGCCAGAACCCGAATCTGGGATCGCCAAGGCCGTTACCAGGATCAATCCCGACGACGTAAATTATGGAGGCCTGCTTGCCGAGTGGCGCATTGCTGCCGTCGAGGAGACGATCGAAAGCGTCTATTGGTCGAGTATCCTCCTGCTGCTTTTCGCACTCCTTTTGCTGATGGCCTACACCGCCTGGCTGTTGCGCCAACGGGACACGAGACTCAGAATCAGTGGTGCGGTCTTGGCGCAGGTCTGGAACGCTCACATTCATGCCCGTGCAAAGGCCATTGAAACCATTCGGCTACATAACCAGTGGGTCGAAATCGTTGACCAGCAAACCGCCTCGTCAGCGGCGCTTCCAGCCACTTCTGGAGAGAAAACGGCGCCGGCAGCCAGCACCAGTGCCGGCCTGGACTCCAGCGGTTCGGCACAAGACGCCGGCACTACGGCCACCGATGTTCCGCAATGGGGAACATCGACCGGCTCCTCTCGCACCTCCGCCGTCGCAAGTCCAGCGATGATCTGTACCGCTCGCCTTAAAGAGCAGCAACAACGCAGCCAAGGGCTTTTCCACCCTGACCCTGACGGAAACCGGCGCGATGGCCAGACCACACTCCCCTTGCCCCCGCTACGAATGGAGACACCAGGCGCACCCCAAGGACAGGAAGCACTGGCTTCCGACACTGCCGGAAGTGCCCAACAAGCGGAGAAATTGTCGCCGCGCGCGCAGCAGGTCCTTAATGAAAAGGATCGGAAGATCGAGAACTTACGGTTGCAAATTCGCCTGCTCAACGAGAAATTGACGAACGCCACGCAGTTGCACGGCCACGGAGCCAACGGTCAATGATCATTCGGTGCGTCAGCTTCGGTTCGCTTTGGTGGTTGCGTCCGGGACCAACCGCCGCCCATTCAGCCGTCTTCAATACGACCGGCTTTGTCACCAGCAGCACCTCGCAACGACGATGGATAACACCTGGGGTCATCCGTTTTAACGTCAACTCGCGACGACGGATTGAGCGATACGACCACACCCTCGCCGGAGCTGTTTACTCATCGCCGGGGTTGGAACGCCTTGGTTCGTGGAACCGGGTTCTGCTCCAGACCCGGCTACCAGGGACCGCACCTGTTGACAAATACCTCGTACAAATCGCCAGTGACCGTTTTGGGCGGATCCGCTATGACGGAGATTGGCGCAGCGATGACGTCCGGATCGTCGCCGCCAGCTCGCGAGGTATGCAACAAGAAACCCTCTTGCTCATGACGCCATTGAGCGTCATTGAAACCTCACTGGGGACATTCGATTTGCCATGCATCCTGAACCGCTTAACGTAATTCCCGAACCGACAAAACGCAGCCCGCGCCGCGACACCGGGTCAATCCGGTTAACCGACTCGCACGATGGTCCGCTGCTCGAGATCATCCGTAACGCTACCTTCATTTCCTGCCACCAACTGATCCGCCTGGCACTCGCCACCGGGGTAGAAAAGCATAGAGGCGTTGTCGCGTGGCGCGCCGAACGCTTTGTCAGGAGTGGTCTAGTCGACGAAATGCCGGCGATAGTGCCGTACCGCGGATCGGTTTACAGCATTACCCGCTCGGGACTCGCAGTCCTGGAATCGTATGGACACGGGTTGGTCAGCATAACTTCCGAGACCGAGCATTTACCGGATCATATCCAAGTTCAGCATTTCCTGGAATTGAACGAAGTCCATATCGCCTTTTTAGGAACAGGTCAGGTTGCCGCGTGGTTGAGCGACCGTGAGATTCGTTCCCTCAATTACACCGTGAGTTTGCCATTCGTCAAAGATTATGACGCCGTGGTTTACCTCAACCTGAGCGGCGGCAAGGTCTTTAAATTGGGTATCGAGTACGAACGTTCCCTTAAGTCGCAGGAGCGCTATGCGGAGCTTGCGGCAATCTTGGACCAGGAAAAGCAACTCCAGATGGTGGTCTACTTGACCTCTGCCGCCGACATTATTTTGAAATTAGCCCCTGCCATACACTGCCAAAACATGGTCGTTTGTTTCGCGCCTGCCCAGGTCTTCCGTCAACAACGGCTCCTTACGCAAGTCGCGTTCATCGGCAATGGAAAACTTCAGCAGCAACCATTGACAACCATTATTGATCCTTGTCCACGACGATGACCGAGCATTTTGGCCACAGCTTCGGCACTTTGTTCAAGTTTTGGGTACCTTCTACATACCAGCAAGCGTGCCTCTATCGCCATGCATTTCCAGTTATTTTCAGTTATTTGCCAGTATTGTCGCTCTTGCCCCGCTCTAGTGCCACAGTAACGTCATGCCATCCTCGTACATCTACATTTATTTCCGCGCAGTTCCGCGCAGTTTCAGTTATTTCCATGTTTTTCGGTCTCTATCTGCCTGATTCCAATCGCCCTTTTTCTGACTACCTACTGCGCGCGCGCGTTTTTGCAGCTTTCGCGGTGTGGGCGGGCGGCTTACGCTGTCGGATGTCGGTTGGGTTGTGGCAGTGGATTTCGCGCAATTGCGGTGTCGCGATGCGCCGTTGCGGTGCGGTTGCTACCGTTGGGCGGTGCCATTGTGAAGTTGCCGCTGTGCCATCGTGCTGGCCGGTGTGGAGCGCTTGAGGTTCCCTTTCGGCGCGTTTTGCGGGAGTCTTCCCGTGGCAGTCGCGGCGCACTGGCCGACATACATAACGTTCAACTGCCTCCGTGTGTGCGCTCACACACCAAAGAGATCAGCACATTAAGTTGAGCAGGAATGGAATCATCGCTCGTCGTTCTCCAAGGCCTTGACATGCTCGCTGGTAGTCGACCGCCGCCTTTTGGGAAGATCGAAGACGGGCAAGCCGTCTACGTATTTAATGCGCGCCGACTTTCGCGTGCCCCGCAGAATCAGCTCCGCAATCGCCTTGCTAAGCGAAAGGTCACGACTTCGAGCGTACTGTACGGCAATGGCAGCAACGTCATCATCCAATGTTATTGTTGTCCTCACGCGTATATAATGCATATATTCTGCAATAGATACAATATCCTGCAATCGTCACCCCTCAATTGCACCTGTCGAGCCTGTCATCTTGCGCTTGTATTTGACTAGTGGGCGCGCTTCGTCGGTGGTGTTAACCGGAAGCAACTGCATCTGTGCGACATCAATACGCCCCACAATCGCCTGCAACTTCTGGCTGGCATCTCCGGCCGTGGGTCAACCCGTGCAGCCAGAACAGGTGGACGACTGCAACACGATCTGCGGCTGCCGCCAGATTCTGTAACCGTTATAAGCCAAATCGAGTGGCACTGGGGACGCGGTCGTACCAAAACTCCCGGCAACAAGCACTCCGATTCTTGGCTTTAGCGGTTGCATCGCAGGCGTAATCCCCCTGTCACCTGAAAGCCCTCCGCCATCCTCAACGTTCAATCCAGCGGAACCAGCGATCCCATCAGCGCGTTTCGGGCGCCGGTTCAGAAGAGAACTCACCATGACAATTCCGAAAGCAATTGAGTACGTAAAGCGTGTCCGTGGTGGCTCCCAAGCGCACATTCTTGGCGCAGACGACGGCCACCACTATGTTGTCAAACTGTTAAATACCCCGCAAGGTGACAGAGTTTTAGCCAACGACCTCCTTGCGACACGATTAGCCCGGATCATTGGGTTGCCAGTTCCCGAACCCATCATCATCGAGGTTGATGCCGCCTTTATCGAACGCACACCGGACCTCTGTTTTCAACTCGCCGGGCGCACTCTCCAACCTGCGCCCGGACTTCAATTTGGCTCCCGGCTGATTGCCAACGATTACGTCATGGACTTTTTACCGGACTGCTTGACGACCATCGAGAATGCCCGCGCGTTCGCCGGCATCCTGGCATTCGATAAGTGGACATGCCAGGCGGACGGAAGGCAAGCCGTATTCCACCACAGCGCCCGGCAGCGCAACTGGCGAGCGACGTTCATCGATTTCGGATACGCGTTCAACGCAACCGATTGGCAGTTTCCGGATAGCCCCCTCCGTGGCGTCTACGCTCTCAACAACGTTTACCGGCACGTCGCAAACTGGAATGCCTTTGAACCCTGGTTGTCCCGCATTGAACACTTCTCTGCCCGCGACATGTACAACGCTGCTGAAGATATCCCGCCCGCTTGGTACGGAGAGCGCCATGAACTTGATGCCCTCTTGGAACGCCTAATCCAACGCAGGGGCCGGGTCCGTGACCTCATTACCTCGTTTCGGCACTCCACCCGAACGCCATTCCCGTGCTGGACCGCCCCCGCCGTTGCTGAGGGTGCGGCCTTCGTCGCGGCGTGAAACGTTCGCAGTAAGGGCTACGATTCGCGCTCCGTAAGCCACCGCTTTCTTAACCTGACAATCGCCTGTCTGACGATTTCCGTCGGATGATGCACACCATGAACGGGGTACAGGAGGCGCCACACATGCGTCCCTCCTGTACCCCTTTTGTGTGCTGCTTGATGAAGTGACCCTGTTGCCGCTCCCTGGGCCACCCTCATTTGAGCGATACGCCATGTCCCCTCACTAGCCGTTTTCTGTCTTGAGGAAACCTCGATGAAGCACTGGGGAATGTCATCCTTGCATATCGACTGGACCCGGAGGCTGGCTCTAGCACTGGTTTTCTTCATGATGCCGAGCCTCATTGCCGTTCTCCGAAGACGCTCCGGAATAGGCCGTTTCGTGCTTTGCAACTTCCTTTTCGGATGGACCTCCATTGGCTGGCTCATCCTGATGTGGAGAGCCTTTTGCCGGCCGCGCTACCGCCGATCCAGCCGGCAGAACGTCCAAGTGCACGAATCTCTGCCCGCCACACCACGTTCTCCTCCTGCGGGCGTCGCGTACATTCCACCAGATGTTGGAAGCACGACTGCCCGCCCTCCGTAATCGGGCCCCTACCGCTCTGGCCTCGACGGCGCCAGGGTCTGCTCGGCCTTTTGCCTTTGCGGACCCTGACCCGTCTTCTCTAAGTTCACGAAGTTCGTTCAGAAAGGAGTCGCCAAATGTTGCTGTTCCTGATGTCCGTATTCTTCCTGCCAACAGCGATCGCGCTTGCCGGGCGGCATACTTCCCTGGCAAAGATCGCCCTGTTGAATCTGCTCCTTGCGCCTAGCGTTATCGGCTGGTTGTTCGTGTTGTACCTGGCCCTTTCAGCACCTCGCGTCGACACGCCGACGACTGCGCCAACCCACCGGCCAAAAGCGGGTGCCCCCAACTCCTTGGACGCCATAGCACTCAGCAAGGCCACCGGAGTGCCCTTCGGGGTGGCGTACTGGATGAAATAACCGCTGTGCGGCTTTGCCTCCGTTTCCTCTCTTCGTTACTCGATCTTCCTTCCGAATGGGGCAGCCGGTAATCAGTTTGGCTAGCTGGCCCCGCCACGTTCCCGAAATTGACGCCGCCGTAGAACTGCAATCAATTCCCCACCCCGAGAGGCCGCTGGCCACGAGTTTCTTCCCTCCTCTGGCCCAGCCAAGCATTTCTCGCCAGACTGCCGTCGCAACCATTCATCACCGATCAGGCTTCCCCTCCCGCTCCGGCGGGAGTATTTCCTACATTCCTTTTAAGGAGAACCGTATGTCGACTTCATCGTTTGGAACACTTTGCCTCGACTACCTGTACCGAGCATCTGAGTTGCCCGGAATCGGGAGCCGGTCCACCCGCTGGCAGGTCTTAGCCGCTTTCTTGAAGGCAGCGGAAGGACGCGCTGAACGCCTTGTGGAACACCGCAACGGCGTCCTACTCCTCCAAAGCATCCTTGATCGTCCCCACTCGGGGGCGATTTACCTCTACTCCGAACCACATCGCTCGTTCTACATGCTCAGCTTCGACAGAGATGATGATTTCAGCGGCCACGAGTTCGATGACGTTTTCGAGAAATACAATCTGGAGCGTTTGATTGCCGCAGGCCTTCCCGGCGACCAGCGCCGCATACCGCACCATCGCCGCAGCGCCAAACACCGGCCGCGCCAGCGTTCCCAGAGGAATTCAGCACCCTAAAGTAACCTTGCGTCCCAACCGGCCGTTGCACTATTGTTGCAATATATTGGATATCCATTATATGTTTTTCGTGATTTCGTGGATTGCCAGCACAACCTGACGAAAGGAGGCGCGACCGAAATGGCTAAGACGCCGACACCCATTGTAGCCAACCAGAACCTGGTTGTTACGCCCACAGCCGCCCAACCGTTTAAGCTCCCCAAGCAAAAGCCCGAGATCCTCGCTGTGACTCCTGCGATGGTCATGGATTACATTGCATGGTTCGTCAATCGTCGCGCCTTCTGTCGGCAGAGCGACGAGCCTGGAAAAAGCGGTAAACATTACTACTACCGCCCACAACACCCCGACGCCCGCAAGTGGGCCTACGCCGAAGCAAAGAAGCGCACCTCGGCCGGCGGTAGGCCCAACCCCGATCTGGTAACAAAGTTGTATCAGCAGAGAATTGCGGACCTGACCCTCCCCAGTCAGTTTCTCTCGCTCGACCGCAAGCAGATTGGGGCTCATCTCGCGGGCTTTCACACCATCAATCTGTACGCTATCAACCCGGAGACGCAGTGCTGCAAATGGGTTGCGATCGACGCGGATTATGACCGCGACCGTGCCTGCCGTGACCTTTACAAACTGAAATACGACCTGCAAGAGGACGGCATCGAGGCGGTTATCGAGCGATCCCGGCGCGGCGCCCACCTCTGGATTTTCTGCGACACTCCGCTGCCAGCCAAGACATGCCGAATCTTCATTTACAACCTCGCCATCCGCCTGAACGTGCCGATCAAAGGCGCCGGTCTTCAGGCGGAGGGTATTGAAATCTTCCCGCGCCAGGACTCCCTGGACCCGGGCGAATTAGGAAACGCGATTCGTGGGCCTTTGGGAATTCACCGGGCAACGATGAACCGCTATTGGTTCGAGGATCCGGCCGACAGTCTCGAAGCGCAATTCGATTACCTGCGAACCGTCAAGCGACTTACCGCCGAACAACTTCAACTGTTGACTCTCGGCCTCACCATTCCGGACAACTTTCAGGCCCTTCCGGAACCCGATCGTCTCCCGTACATTTCCGGCAGGCCGGCCAAGAGCCCAATGGTTGATGCCGTAAGAACCTATAGGCTATCGGTTCGCTACAAAAAAATTGGGCGCAATTGGGTCATGCAATGCCCATCCTGCGCTCGCGCAGGCAAGGATCGCGGGCGCGACAACTTCGCGGTCAGCATCCAGGAGCCCCACAAATTCATTTGTTGGGCCAACTGCACCAAAGAAATGATCCGTGAGGCGCTGAGGGTACCGGCGCCTCGCAAACGTTTCAACTAGAAAGCAGCAGGAGGGGAATGGGGCAGTCCCCTTCAGGAGTATGCGCAACCTATGGCCAAGAAATCTGTAACCGCAACCGCCAAACGCGTCTCAACGCCTCCCCCTGGTTTCGGACTACGACTTTCCGGCGCTGCCCTGACGGAGCTCCGCAAAGTTGGCATCAGGGCACAACAAAATGTCTCTCTGATCCACCAGCGGCAGACTCAGCAATGGGTTCTCCGGGGCGAGGAATCTGGCGGCGCGGTCCCTGATCTTGGTCATTACGTTGGTTTTGTTGGCAGGGACACGGAATCACTGCTCTGGTCGCAACGCGTTCAGACAATCGTTCCCAACAGCATCCATCGGTTCCTGATCGCACCGGTGCTGATCCGCTATGAGATGTACCGGTTTTGCTCAACCTATGACTTGCTCATTTCCCTTCACTGGGTGGAGGCCCAGGAAGGCAATTCCCGCCCAACGCATCAGCGTAAGGACCTTTTCGTTGGTCGCTTCGGGAAACTCGACGCCCAGCTGTGGACCGGCGCTGGCGCTCCTCTCCGCGGGAACGTCAAACCGCAATTTTTCGGCCGCTCCGGGGAGGAAATCGAAATCCCGGAGGCCCTGCACGATGGCATTTACCGGATCACGGAAGCCGCGTGCTGCCTCAACTGCAAACACTCTCATTTCCTGGATGCACTGAACATTGCGCTTGAGCACAAGCCGAGCGCCTCTGCCGAACCACAAACCGCCCCGAAACGCACTCGTCGCAAAAAACCTCCCGCTCACGCCCAGCTCCAGGCCAGTAATCCCGCACCGGCAAGCGCCCCGGACTTGCCGGCTTAGAACGCACAACTCAGTGCAAAGTCGCAAGGAGGAGATCAACACCGTGAACATAGCAGACACCGACGAGTCCATCGCAACGCTTCCCGCGGTGTGTTCCCGTCGACAACAACGCGAGGTGCTTGCTCTATGAATTCGTTGCCCGCAGCCGACGCCACTCTCTCCCGCAATTCAGTGCCGCCGAGACGTACTGCCACCATGCTTTTGGTGCTTGAGCTTGAGCACGGGTTATGGCTCTGTGCGGGCAGAACCGGCATTCCTCAGTTGATGTGGTACGAGTACGCCGACATTGCTCTGCCCCAGCTCATCCCCGCATCTGTGCTCACTTTCGAGCTAACCGCCTCCGTTCTGACGCCGTTACGCCGCCTAAATTGGCACACCGCGGCGGTCCGTTGGATAGGCAAGAGCGAGAACCAGGACTTGCGCGCCCAAAATGATATACGCTGGATAGCCGCCTACGCTGCTGAATTCCTATTGCGAGAGCTGTTATGAGATACCTATTTCGTTGCCTTCTCCTAATCTTTGCCATTTCTGTGCTTTTCACCGCCACCTGCCACACCCGCCTTCCCGGCGCCGGCACGGCACAGTACTTTCCCAACTTATCCAGGCCTTCCTGGTTGCCTACCAGCAACGATACTGTGGCGGCCTCCACCTCCCCGTTGGCGCTACATTATTCCCCTGCTGAGAATCTCGAGCACCTTGACATCGATCTTATCGAGCAATCCCGCGACCATCTGGACATTGCCATGTACGCCTTCACCGACCAAGCCGTTGCTCAGGCAATCGTCGATGTCGCCCACCGAGGCATTCCCGTCAGAATCTATCGCGATCGCCAACAGTACGAAGAAGAACAAGCTCGCAACCCGTACATCGCGCAACTCTTCGCGAAAACCAAAAACATCTCAATCCGCGTGAAAGGCTCTCGCGAACTGATGCACCTGAAGGCTTGGTCGAACGGCGCGATGCTTCGTGATGGCTCGGCAAACTGGAGCCCAAGCGGCCTGAAACGACAGGACAATTCGGCTCTCTTCACCACGGACGCCGGCGACATCCGCGCCTTCGAAGGCAACTTCAACCAGATGTGGTCCAGACGGGACAATTACGTCGTCCAGTGATGTAAAGCTTGAGCCGTAAACCGTCCCGCTTCGTCCCTCACCGGGCCCCTATGCTTCCTCGAACACCAACTCCGCCGAAGCACTGTCCAAGACAAAAACACCCTTAGAACAAAACTCCAAAAAAGGAAACTTCACCATGGCAAAGAGCGTCAACAAAGTATTTCTGCTCGGCACCCTCGGCCGCGATCCCGAGGTCCGTTATGTCTCCAACAACACAATTCCTGTGGCCAGAATCAGCTTGGCCACCGACCAGCGCTACAAGGATGACCAGGGAAACTGGCAGGATAAGACCGAGTGGCACACCCTCGTCGCCTGGCGCCGCTTCGCCGAGATCATCGGCCAGTACGTCAAAAAAGGCGACCGGCTGTACGTCGAGGGGCACCTGCAGACGTCGAGCTGGGACGACCAGAAGACGGGCGAGAAGAAATACCGCACCGAAATCGTGGTCGATGACCTGACATTGTTGGGGGGTCGCAACAGTCAAGGCAATGCCGCCGGAAACGCCAGCACCGCTCAGGCGGGCAATGGCGCCAGCGACGGCACCGTGATTACGGATGAGGACATTCCGTTTTAGAGCCCCTACTCGTGATCTGTGGCCACTTCCCCGGGCCGCTGACCTTGCATTGTGGGCGACGCAGGCGTGTGGAGGAGGGGGCCACAAGTCCTCTCTTCCCTGCCGCAGCTACGTCTTTTCCGTAATTTCACCCGAAAGGCAAATCATGATTGCTGTCTATATCAAGCGTTATCAACTGCAAACCGACCCTCGGACCGTAATTAATGAAGCGCACTGCCAGTTGAAAGCAGAAAGACTGGCCGCCAGACTCGGCTTGGCTTTTCGATACCAGATCGCAGACGACCAAGTCGAGCTGCTCGTTAAGGGGGAGGCTACCGAACACATGCGCTCCTTCCTCTTCCAACTGCTCGAGTTCGATACCACGTTGTACGGGGCAAGCATCGGCCGCACCGTGGACCTGAACAGCGATGACGAACGTGCCTTGGGAGACGTCCTGAAAAACTACTCGCCCTGCGTGTTGTGAGCGGGCACCATATCAAACCCGGCAAATTCCCACCTGATTCTTCACGTACCAGAAGCCGTAACATCCGACGCCCGGCACAAACCGGGACTCCGATTCGAGAAAGGCCCTACTCTCATGGAGCGAACTGTGGCTCTCACCCCTGAACAGCGTGACGCAGTACTCGCCAAACTAAGAGTGCCATTCGAGCCCTCCGAGGTTTTATGGCGCGTAAGCGCAACAAGCAAAACCAAGAAGAAAGGCCGCATTGTGCCTTATGCCGACAAGCGCTCATATACCGATCGCTTGAATGCCGTTTGCACGCCGGCTGGCTGGTCGCAGACGCTGGCGGTGACCACTGTATCCCCGATCCAGCGTAAAACGAAGGTGGGGATCATTCAAACCGGGAAGGTCATCGTGAGCTGCACAGTCACCATTTTTGGCATTGGCACTCGCGAAAGCAGCGGCGAAGGCTGGGCCGATGACGAGAACGCGATGACCCGTGCCGAAGCACAAGCGTTTAAGCGAGCCTGCTCAGAGTTTGGCTTGGGGCGGTATTTCTACGACTTTGGCGAGGCCTGGGTCGATCTGAACGAATATGGGGATCCACTCAGAATTCCGCCTCTCCCATCCTGGGCGGTCCCCCTAAAGACCAATTCTGCGGCGGCACTTGCCAAGAGTTTGACTCCGGGACGGGCCAACAACGGATCAGTGGCACCCGCGAACCGCCAGCCGCCCGAGCAATCCAACAACCCGAAGCGACCGGCCGCCCAGCAACCGCCCAGCAACCGCGGGCAGCGGAAGCCTCCTCAAGGCACACCCGCAACACCGCCGCCGCAAAACCGAAACGCAGCTGCCGCGCCTCAGGACACCACCGCCAACCCGACCGCGAGAAACCAAGCGGCAACGGCCCCACAGATGAAGGCATCACACTCGGCCGCCAATCCGCCGATCGTCTTGCCCGCGGAAATCGCCGATCCGAAACTGAAGGCACAGATTGCAGGCTACAGCCAGCTTCTGGGCGCAGCGCTGTACGGCAATATCGTCCACGGCACTGCGGCGGCGCTCAAGAGCGGGGTGATTACCGGAGACCTCGCGACCCGCCTGCTCGACTTTATGGGCAGGGCCGCCCGTGGGATCGAGGAGATTAGGAAGCTGGCAGAACAACTCCCCTCGGCGGAAATATTCCGCCAGATTCTCGACGCCCACAATGTTTCCAGTCTCGCCGAAATCCCAACGTTACATGCCGTGCCGGCACTAATCGCTAGCGTTCAAGCAGCAGTCGCCGGGGCGCAAGGATCTGTGGCGTGACATTCCCCGAGGTCAGGTCCGCGTGCACTTTGCCGACCTGCCTCGGGCCGTCCTGCTGACTTTCTCCGACTCCATCACAAGGGACAACCATGTCAATTCTCCATTTCCCGACAGCCAACTCCAGATTGCCCTCTTGCACCATTCCGCTCTCGCTCGCCCTGCTGTGCTTGGAATGCCAGACAGTCTTCTCCCCGCACGCCCACCAGAAGTGCGGGATATGCCGTAGCACTGCCGTTGTTCCGCTGAGTTCGGTTATTGATTCAGACCCTGAACCGCCCGATCCGCCAGTGATGCGAATGCCGTGTCCCCAAGCTCCCACAACCACCTCGACAGATATTCCCGTCATCCACCTGGTTCCGCTACGCGAGTCGACCGAGTCGACTGCCGCCTGACCAGCGCGTACAACCCCACCTTCAGCGGGAGCCGCAGAACATTTTCTGTGGCTCCTGCCCCGCCCCCCAGACGGGCCGAGAAACCCAGCAACAGGCAGCATGCCAAGTCTGTCCTCGGCCGGCAATTGCGGCTTGTTGCCACCAACCAAAGGCCGCAGGCAACCGCCGGACAATCGCTACTTCATGAAAGTAGGCGCTGGAGGACAGCTTGTACCTCCCAGGCATGAATGGGACAAACCTTATCCGGTTGGCGGTTGATGGGCGACCCAGAGGTTGACTGGAGCCAACTTATCATTACCGATTCATGCGCCGGGTAGCCCAAATCCAGGAGCCTCATAGAGGCCAGGAGCAGGCCACCCGGCCGCGCTCTATACTTGTCGTGGAACCGTGTCGTAACTCAGGATGCAATATGTGAGGTCACCAATCATCGGATCACCGCCAACGATCGGCACTCTTGGTTTCAGCGACGGAAAGAACGCTACCATCCCGGTTGGAGAAGGACTATCGTTGTCGCCGTAGTAAAACGCAAAGTTTGTAATCAGAACTGCGCTCTCAGGCGTGGGCTCAGTGCCAGCGTTCCAAATCTCCACGAGACGGTCACGAATCTCCTTCATCCAAGGAACAGTGTCGATAGGAATATTCGAGTATGACGGAAGCCCCTTCTGTGGGCTGTCGGGAACATTGGCGTCAATGAAAATCAGGAACGGTATGTCACTATCGGGCGCTTGCTGTATCGCTTTCTCATAGAGGTCAAAAACGTCGCCCTTGAGATGCGTTTCGAGCGAGACCGTACCGATGTAGTTCATTGCTCCGGGGCGTTGCCGGCTCTTTGTTTCTACGCCAACTTTCTTGCCCGTAACCTTGTGGGTTGCGATAAATTCTGGGTGCTTGCCGGATGCCTTGTTGTCATCGATCCATTCAATCTCAAAACCAGCACGCGCGAAAATGGCAGCGATTAGAACCTCGTAGCGCGCCCCTTGAAAGGCTCCAAAATCCTTCAATCTCTCGATGACGGAATCAGGCAGCTTGTGAACCAACTGTAGCCAATACAAATCGTAGCCAAAACACTGGTAGGCTTTTGCCGGGCCAGTGAGAGTATGGCCAGTGACAGCACTATCGTTTGCGTCTCCCGGCCTGCGAAGCAGCTCAACCATCGCCGTGCGCCATTTGACAATCGCGTTCTGATTCTTGAGTGGAAGTTGAAGCTGCTTTTCAAACCATTCCTTACCGAGCGTCCCGAACACAAGCGCATCAAGGAACTGATGGAATGTTTCGTGCTGTGGGTAGTGCCAAACTGTGTTCCAGACGATCCGGAACCGGGTATCATCCTTGACCATGCTGGACTGAATTTGCGATAGAGCGCCTGACACCATTCTTGGAGCCGTTCCCCGCAGCATCTCGTTCCCGGGAGCATGTACGCCTTTATCCTTGCAGCAGTCACCGTATGACTTCCCGTAGAAGCCGCATGGACAGGGCTTCGCCGGGTCGAATGGTGGCGTCGACGGTATGGCGAGAAATCCCCGCGCGACCCGGTGTAGACGAAGGAGAAACGCGAGGTCGCATCCAAATCTTTCTCGCACCCCCGCTCCCTGAAGAATGTTTTCAACGATAGCCTCAACTTCCACGCTCCTATCGTGTCCGGGCATCACGTCTCCGATCTCCCAAACCGTATCGCGCGGGCCATTGTCCTCACCTGAGAGCGTAAGCTGCCCGTCGCCGCCAATGACGAAATAGCGATTCTTGACTAGCCTCTGCTCCGGGTCAACAAGTTCGGCACCGGAAAACCGGTAGCCTTCAGCCTGCGAGTCCTTCAGGAACGTCAATGCTTCTGGACGGCCCGCGAACGTCACGGGTTCCGGCGTCCGATCCTTCGCTCGATCCGTCAAGGCCGTGGCCGTCCACTTCTGTCCAGCGCGTCCGGCTTCGAGTCCAATGGTGTAGTCCATCTTCTTCATGGAGTCCTCCATACGCGTCAAGTATAGGGCGTGGTGGCCCCGGCCTCCTCGATATTCCAGCCCAAGATGAGGTGCCCTCTGTACCTCGCATTTGAGGTCCGTGAACACGCGGAATCCCCGTCAGAAAAATATTGCTCCTCACAAACGTTAGTCCCTTCTGTCCCGGAATGAGGGAGTTCCGAATGGCCCGCTCGGACGCTGCCCCCAGCGCTGCAGCGTAGCTACCCGTCCAGTCGGTGGATGCCGAAGGGTCGCCACATCACATTCAGGACGCCAACCGTCACCACTACCTTCCCATTTTGACCTGGAGATAAACTCATGCGAAATGCTGGCCGCCTAAAACTTGGCTATTACCCCCTGCCCCCGTCCGAAGGCCGACGTATCTGCAAAATGCTTTCTTTCGGTACAGAACCAATAAGCGTCATTGATCCCTGTGTCGGAGGCGGTGACGCATTACACCTCATAACCGATGGCGCCGACTGCCGCCGTTACGGCATCGAACTCGACGCCACGCGTGCCAATACGGCCCAAGCCTCCGGCATCACCACGATCCAGGGCAATACGTTCGATGTATTTGCCAAGGTGGAGCAGTTCTCGCTCCTTTACCTCAACCCGCCATACGACAGTGAAATCGGATCCTTCTCCAACAAGCGGATGGAGTTGCGTTTCCTTGAATATACATTTCACTGGCTAAAAATGAATGGCGTGCTCGTCTTCGTCATCCCCCACGATCGGATGTACGTGTGTATCGACGTCCTCGCAGCTCATTTCGCCGATGTACGCGCCTTCCGGATGACAGATCCCGAATCGGTGCGCTTTGATCAGATCGTCGTTTTCGGCACCCGTCGCCCCCAACGTGGCCGTACCCACGAACAGAACGTCTTTCGCCTGCGGCGCTTGGCCAGCGATGCTGAACCGATGCCCAATCTGCAGGAAAGAAGATGACGCCCGCGGTTTCTACGCCGTTCCGTCGTCTGGCGAGGTCCAACTCGTCTATCGCGGCCTGCCTCTGGACGAGATCGAGGATTTGATCGTGGGCTCTAACGCATGGAAACAAACGGCTCAGTACTTCCTGTCAAAGGAAGAAATTCGTACGGGCCGCCCTATCACCCCGTTACACGGCGGCCACCTCGGCCTGCTTTGTACCGCCGGGCTAATGAACGGCGTCTTCGGACAGGGTGAAGATCGCCACATCGCGCGCTGGCGTTCCAATAAGCACGTCAGCGTCAGCCACGAAGAAGGCGAAGACGGTGAAGCAATCACTCGCCGGCGCGAGCGCTTCAGCAGTGAACTGGCCCTGGTTTACAGCAGTGGCCGGGTCCACCTGCTGAACGAAACGCAGGGAAAAACTCAATGAAGAACGCACATCTGCGGATGGGCCAACTGGAGTACCGGCAGTTCACCCGCAACATCGCTACGAATATCCGCGTACGAGTCGATCGCTACATGGGAGAGAAGGAACAAGCACATCTTCTCTCCCTGTTTGGCGGCGATACGGAGATCGGCGCCATCTCGGCCGCCATTGCGGAAAATGCTCGTTTCACTCTGGCCCTGCCCGATGGCTCATCCCATGTCATATGGATGGGAGAACATGCCAGCTGCTACCGCGGTGCGATTCCGTTGTCCGGGAGGAAACAACCCCTGCGCCATCTGCTGGCCGTCTCCCAGCACGTTCAGGGGAACGGCTCAGCCGGCACAACCTACATGCTCAATTTCCACCGGGAGCTGGTTTGGAACACTCTGGTCAGCGTGCTCGGTATCCCTGCCGTCCCTGAATGGGGCACGTGGATTCTGTCAATTCTGCAGCAGAAGAAGCTGATCAAGCGGATCGAGGGGTTGGGCTGTTCCCCCGTGCGGATCAACGTTACTCGCGCCCAGATTCTGAAGTGGGTTGGCAGAGGGGTCCATAGCGGGAAGTTGGCTTTCCCGGAACAGAACGGGCCCATCCTGTGGCCGAGCTTCACGATGCGGGCCGCACTGATGCCAGTTGGAGCGGAACCGGCCGCGGAACCGACTGACTCAACCGCAGCGTAACGACCACAACGCCAATAAGCCCCAACGTCCCCACCCCCCGGCATGCGACAGATGCCGTGCATTGGAGGGCACACATAAGGAGACGACCCATGAGTGATAGCTTTCGCCCCGTAAAGGAAACGTGGGGCCCACATTCCGCGACGTTTATTGATCGCGCCAGTCTGCTTGGCGTGTTGGGCGATGTAGCCAGGCGCGTTGGCACGGCGTGCAACGAGACTGCGTACGGGGACACTACAGCCTTTTGGATCGAGGACGGGAAGAAGTTCCTGGACTATATCCAAGACGACGAAGGTTTCACCGCCGCCGGTCTTCAGGAGAGCATGGAAGAAGAAGGATTCACATTCACCCCTGATGATTTGCAGTCCCTGGTCGAGAACATGAAGGCCCTTACCGCCGTTTGGCGTGAATCTATTAGCGGCAATGGTGAGCTGATCTTCTACGTGGATTAGCCGACGAGCTTTCGGCGAGAGACTGTCTCTACGGCCTTGCGCCGAAAGCGGCCCAAATTGGCGCGCTCGCACTCGTCGCGCGGGGCGCTGGCTACCCCAACATGTTGTGGTGATAGCGCTACTACGGGGCTCATCGACCCAACCCATTCCAGCTACGGCATCGAAATACCGCGCACCTCTGGCATCACGGAAGAAGCAGCAACTTCCAGTCATCGAATCCCGGCGTACCAAACGAAGGAAGGTGTTCCAATGTCTTTGCAACGACCAACTTACCGCACGCCAAATCGTCTGGAAATCGATACGGGCCACAGGGCGTTCGACCGTCAATGCGAGTACCTGGGCCCCGGGAATGTCTGGGGCAATGTCCAGTTCAGCAATTTCGTGCGGCCAATCTCCGAAACCGAATGCAATGGGTTCACCTTCAAGACTGGTGAATTGTGCGAGTCCGACCTGAAGTGCTTCCAGGACATGCCGGCCGCCATCTGCACATGGATTCGAGCACTGAACCGGAAGGTTATCGTTTACGAGTTCCGGCACTTCGTCGGCCCGAGTTGGCAGCGCCACAAGCATGTGCACGGGTACGTTGTAACCGACGCCGACCATAGACTGCTGCGCAGATTCCAGATCGGTCGCGCATCCCGTTCCGCTCAGGTCCTCGCAACTGTTCTGCCCTATATCGCTGAAAGCGACGCCCCGGCTGCATAAGTTTTCCGACGCTCGTGAAAAGCCAATTCCCCGGCTGTCTCTGCCAGTCGTTCTGTTTTTCCTTGGAGACAACAACCTATGTTCAAAGAGTTAATGCCCCTTTTGCGTGACCGCGCGGTCCTGATGACAATCAGCATCGAGGCCGACGACCAGATCCACGTCAATATCGTTCCCAAACAACTCAAAGAGGGGGAGAACACCGCCTTATGCACTCCCTTTTCCGTGACCGGCACCGCAGACGAACTCGACGCGGAACTGCCGGAAGCAATCAAGAGCTTTACCGCTGGCCATATCACCCTGAAGGCCTCCCTGGCAGCAGCGCAGGCCGACATGGATGCCGCAGCCAAGGCCATAAAGGAAGAGGCGGCAACGAAGGCAAAAGAGGCGGCGAAGACGAAGAAGTCCGCAACCACGCCCATGCCGGCGAAGCCCGCCGAACCACCGAAGCCCGAGGCACCGGCGCCGCCGAGTCTATTCGACGCTGCTCCCGCGCCTGCTGCCTCAAGTTCGATTGAGGCGACGTCCGGCAACAGCGCCGTCACGCCGACTACGAGCACCGCCGAAAAACCCGCCGGTGACAATGCCGACGCGGCAACTGTGCCGGCTACGGCCGCTGCACCTGTGGCAGCGCCGAACACACCTGCACCAGCAGCACCTGCACAGGTCGCGGAAAACGTCCCTGTGAAAGACGACGAAGACGAAAACTTGGGCTCGCAGGAAGAAGCAGACGCCGCTTACGCAGCCGTCCAGGCGAGTGCAGACGAACAGCTCTTCGCCTCGTATCAGTAGGCCCGCCGCGAAAAACACCGGCAAGACCTTCAGGGCAATACGCGCTGAAGGTCTTGCCATTTTGGAGACAGCAGAACAAATTCCTCACGCTTACAGAAAAGGTGATGCTTTCCTATGGCTCTGAAGACCAGCACCCTTCCTCGCCAGTTCAAGTATTCAGGTTTGAAGCTGCCTGATCCGAATCCCAAAATGACGGTTGAGCAAGTCCAACAGTTGTATGCAGCCACGTACCCCGAGATCGCGACGGCATCAGTGAGCGGCCCCGATGCCAGCGGCAATGCAATGGTTTACACCTTCACCCGCGAGATCGGCAGCAAGGGGTAGGGCTATGCCGCGCAGACCCCGCTGCCGCGTCCGCCCTAAATCCGCGCTCAGCAAAGCCGAACTCCTGGGCAAGATCGATGCTCTTGCCCAAGGTCTTCCCCCTGACGCTTTACCCATATTTGCGAGACACCTGCAATGCAAAACGTTAATCGAAACGTCCTCCCTGCTCGCGTCAGCCGCAAATCGCCGCAGCCTCGATTCCAGCGCTCGCGAATTGCCAATCCCGCCACAGTTGTTAATCCCCCTGGCGTAGACCTGCTCGCTCCCACGGCTGCATTGCAATTACCATCTCTCGCCGGCGTTCCGACCAGCTACTCACACCGGACCGAATCGCAGGCACTTTACGCCCTCTGTCGGGCGCTGGTGACGGAAGGGGTTGGAGACGGGGAGCTGTGGCAAACGGCCAAGGCCGACCCCTATTCGTTTGCTGCGGCCAGCATTACCAAGTGGATAACGCAATTCGGCAGTGACACGGTTGCAGAACACATCGGCTATGACCTGCTGATCGCCGACAGGATCGACATCTATGGCGGCGACAGCATTCTCGACGAAGGCGAGCTGTTCTTGGCGGTCGAATGCAACTGTTCTGGCTACTTGCAGATCGGCTGGATGCTCGCCGCGCTGGAATCTGAAGCCGCGGGCCTGGCCAATGCCTTCTACCGCACCTTGATGGTTTCCCTGTATCGCTGGATTTGCACGTGGGACCATTCCAATGCGGAACGCGTGATCGAGTTTGAGAGGGAATGCACACAGGAGGAAGCGGAATACGCAGTTCAAACGGGCGCTGCCGACACTGTTGAACAAGCACTCAGCCAATTTGAACTACGCAGTGACGAGGTGCTTCCTTCCTACATCGCCCCCCTCGACAGCAAGTTCTCCTTGCCAAAGGCCCTGGCGCTTCTGTCAGCGCACAAGAGGGGCCGAAACGGACGATGGATCAGCCAGTTGCTACAAATCCACGAAGCCGCCCGGGGGAAACGACATCGCGACGTGACCGTGGACTTTCGCAATGCCTACGATGACGGCCCGCTTCCCTGTGCGGTGATCGTAATGCAACAGAACGACGGGATAGAAGCCACGTTCGATGATTCCTCGCAGCACTTTTACGAAGTCGAGCATGAACCTGTCCTGTCAGTGCGTGTGGACCCACGGAACCCCCGCCAAATGAAGCATGCGCTGGCCGCGCTCCGCACGTTCGTCCAGGTCAACTATGAACTCTCCATTCTGATTAGGGACGTTAACCAACATCTGGAGAAAGAAACCCGTGAACGCACACCTCGCCCTCGGTAACAACATTACGGTGACGCTGCAAAGTGCCTTGCTCATCTACGGGGACAACAGTGGCAAGTTCTTCGTCACCCGGCACGACGTCATCAATGGCAACGATAAACAGCCGCCAGCGCTGGGACCGGCACAGGCCTTAACATCCACTTTTCTCAAGCACTTGGCGGAAGGCTTTGGACGCATGAACGAAGTGGCCGTTCTGCCCGAAAACATCGTCGCCAATGGCGATCAATTGCTGGCATGGTGGACGCCGGCGGCAAAGCGACTGATGTTCTTCAAAGAGTCAAACGACCACCTGGCTCACCTGAATGGCCGGATGTTCCCCCACCCGGCATTGCTCTTTGTGGCGTACAGACACTCCCTGCACGTGCGGGCTCTCCAAGAGAATCGGCGTCCCACAGCCGAAACACCGCTCTTCGTGGCTCCGTACTGGAATGTTTCTGATGACGGGGTTATTTGCCAAGGAAGTATGCGCTCGCCCGACAATAACGACGTCGCCTCCCATGAAATCTGGCAGCGCGCCTTTTTCGAGAGCGCGTTTACGCACGCCAATACCAGACGAATTACGGATCACCCGGATGGGTTCGAGGGGCTGTGGAAGGAGTTGGCCGACAGCGAGGAGCCGTTCCCATCGCAATTGCTGATACCAACGAAGGAAACTCTCGAAAGCTATCTCAAAATGATCCACCACTAAGCAATTGCCTACCGTTGAGGAGGGGTTATGCAGATTGACCACATTTTGCCGGAGCGCTTGCTGCGCAGCCCCATCCGCGTACTGGTCGTAGGATGCGGCGGCAACGGGAGCGCCATCGTGACCCAGCTGCCTTACCTCCACCAGGCACTGAAGGCGTGGGGACACCCTCGCGGATTAGACGTGGCCGTCATGGACGGCGATACCGTCTCGCGTACCAATTGCGTACGTCAGCCGTTCTCGGCCGGAGATATCGGACAGAATAAGGCGGAGATTCTGATCAGACGTATCAACTTGTTCTGGCGATTGAATTGGCGAGCGAAAGCAGAATTCTTCAGCAAGGACGCGCTGCTACCGCACAATGCCCGCTGCGACATTCTGATCGGGGCCGTTGATACCCGTAAGGCCCGTGTCGCCATCGAGGCAGCGGTCACCCGGCAGGTCGATGGCACAAGATACTGGCTGGATCTGGGCAACTCAGCCGCTTCCGGCCAGTTCATTCTCGGACAGCCGCGGAATGACGCGAACCCTCAAAAGAAGGAACGCCTGCGGACGGTAAGCGAGCTGTTTCCTGAAATAGTGGACATATCTGACGGCGAGGATCCCCTGCCGAGTTGTAGCGCCGCCGAGGCCCTTGATCGCCAGGAACCATTCATCAACCAAACGCTGGCTTCCAGTGCCCTGGCGATGTTGAGCCGGCTTTTCCGAGTGGGTCGCATAAATTACCACGGCGGCTTCTTTAGCGCCGCCTCCGGCCGCATTGCGCCCCTTCCTGTCGACCCGGAACGATGGACCAAATTACGGACACGCAATCGAAAAAGCATCGCGATTTGATCCTATCCTAATGAATCCGCCGTTCCGGAGAAAGCCGTCGCGGCCTGTGATCCCGCCCAAAGGCAAGTCGCGAACGCTACATCTTGCGCCGCTCCGCAAGGCATCTTCCCCGGGCAGCGATTGGCGCGACTTCCGGGCTCGCGACCTCGCGCTCATTGCGTTTGACCGATCAGTTCTAACCAACCGATCACAACCCTGACGAGCAAATACCCCATGCCAATAGAGACAATTTACGACTATATGCGGACGTATGCCCACGACTTGGGCCAGCGCATCCTGGAAACATACCCTCCCCTCCAGGGCACCAAAGACCCAATTTCGCCGGACATGCGCACGCTCAAGCGCACCCCATACCCTGCACAAGCTCTCGCGATCATGGGTGTGGCAAAATACCTAAAAACCAAGCCCTCTGCCAAGATCGTGGCCGAATGTGGCGCGGGCAAAACCCTCATGGCACTCGGCGCAGCCCACGTCCATGCGGCCAAAAAGCCTTACACCATGTTGGTGATGTGCCCTCCCCACCTGGTTAACAAATGGGCCAGAGAAGCCTTGATCACCGTTCCCGGAGCGCGCGCCTTTTTCATCGAAGATCTCCGCAATGGCGGCGATCCCCACAAGCCCCATGGTGTCTTGGAAGTTCGCATGGTCGGCGGAAAGCTTATCCGCAAGGGCCTGGCGAGCACCTTGCCGGAATTGCGCCGGATGGGCCGCGCCGGATGGCGCAAGTGCTGCCCGGAGCGTGCCTTCTTTATCATGGGCAAAGAACGCGGAAAGTTGAGCTACTTCTGGAAACCCGTTTATGGCCGGCCAAAATCCGGGCCCGACGCAGGCGGTATCGTCAATCCTGACACGGGCAAGCCCATCCCGAAAGCGGACGGCGGCAATCTCAGCAGCCTCGACTTCGCGGACATTAAGCTAAAACGAAGCGAAGTGATCACCCGCGAGAAAAAGGGGGTGTCCTTCTATTCCGCTCTGTGGCAGGCCGACCGCTCCCGCATTCAGCGCATGGCGCCGCTCGATTACATTGGACGCTACATGAAGGGCTGGTGGGATTACGCCGTTGCCGACGAAGTGCACCAGCTGGCGGGCGACACGGCGCAGGGGAATGGATTGGGCGTCCTGGCCCGCGCCGCTCGCCGTCTCATTTCCCTTACCGGGACAATGATGGGCGGCTACGCCGACGATCTGTTCAACGTCTTCTACCGCATGGATGGCCCGAAAATCGCGGAGGAGGGGTTCGAGTGGGGCTCGGCGGGGCGTCAGGATTGGCAGCGCACCTACGGCGTGATTGAAACCGTAGAAAAGACCAGCGAATCCGACAACGCCTGTTCCCGTGCGAAGAAACGCTCCGTCCTGATCCGGCGCCGGCCGGGATGCTCACCGTTGCTATTCGGCAAGCATTTGATGGAGAGCACAGCGTTCGTGTCTCTGGAGGACATTTCAGACCAACTTCCGCCGTATGGCGAGGAGGTTATCACCGTCAAAATGGACCCCTCCTTGGCAAAAGCCTATAAAAATCTGGAAGATGAGATTTGCGCGACAATCAAGGCCCACCCCAAGGACAAGGCGCTGCGCAGCATCATGCTGAACACGCTGCTCGCGTATCCCGATCATCCATTTGGATGGAAGACGATCACCCGCAGGGTGTACGACCCGCAACGGCAGGGCTTTGCGGCGATCACGGTCGCCGAACCGGATAACCTGTCGGAACAGGCCACCTATGCCAAAGAGCGGCGGTTGTTGGAGGATATACAGCAAGAGCTCCAACGAGGACGCAGATGCCAGGTCTACGCAACCTACACAGGCGAGCATGACGTTACGGCCCGCATTGAACAGGTATTGCGCCAGGCCGGCATCAAGGTCGCGGTGTTGCGGTCCACGGTCCCAACCGAACAACGCGAGGCGTGGTATGAGCGACGCCTGCGCGAAGGGGTGGAGGTAACCGTCTGCCATCCGCGCCTGGTCGAGACCGGACTCGATCTGTACGCCTTCCCTACCCTCTACTTCTTTGAAACCGGCTATTCCTTGCATACCCTGCGACAGGCCAGCCGCCGCTCCTGGCGAATCGGTCAGTCCCAGCCCGTGTGGGTGAAGTTTCTGGGCTACACGGAGACCATGCAGGAAACCTGCATTCGTCTCATGGGCAAGAAGATGCTGGTCGCCATGATGTTGGAAGGCAAGTTCTCCGGGGAAGGCTTGCAGGCGATGAACGAGGATGACGACATGTTGAGCGCCATGGCCCGGGAACTGGTTCAAAAGGCTGGCATCGGAGAATCCGCTGATGCAATCTGGCGTGATCTCGAGCGAGAGCGCAGCAAGTGCTTCCCTGCTCCAGTCGTATCCATGGCCTCGGCCGCGGATGGACCAGAGGAAGAACCTCTTATCCCTGAGATCCCGGCGATAACGGAAGTGCCCGTGTTCGCGCCGCCCGTGGCGTCAACCTCGGCACAATCGCCAGGGTCTTCGCTCTTGGCATTTCCGGCCGCTGCTTCTCGAACAAGGCGCACCAGGAAGGCTGAATATGCCGGACAGGAAATCGGACAACTCCTCCTCTTCGGCGCCTAATCGCGTCAATTTGACCGGCAGCCAATGCTTCCTTGTTGGCTGCCGGATGGCGGTTAAGAACTCCCAGTAGCGCCCGAAGGCTGCAGACCCCGCCAGAAGCAACGCCGACAGACTGGCCGCGACGCCAGCGAGTTCGTGTGGCCCCGCAAAGGATCACAAAAGGCGTGGAAAGGAATAGCCTTGTCTCGGGATGGTAAACTGACCTTCGGGAGACTTTTCGATGTTGAATGATGACGTGCGTGCCCGAGTTGTTCGGCAGGTGAAGCATTTTACAGCAGCGTACACGACGGCAAAACAGGCTGGTTACAATATTCAAGCTCTTTCCTTGCCCACATTTGATTCTCAGGATGATTTCGATCGTTGTCGGCCGGAAGAAAAGGGTACTAATTTCCAGGAACACAATGAGTTCACAGCAGAACTATTGAAAGGATTAGTCGCAAATAGCGTGCCAGCGGAGCCTGTCGTGTTCCACTACTCTGAATTCGCTAAATGGCTCAATGGCCGCGAGATCACAATGGATACCCGTGCGGCTTATGGCGGATACCTACTTGCTGAACCAGCGCACAAAAAAACATAGGGCTTCTTCACTTACACTGGTGCCCCTGCCGCAGAAAGAGCCCACGTTGTCCTCCGCCACGTGCGTCCTTCCCGCCCGTCGAACGCGCTGGACGAAACGTGAGACAGCCCTGCCGCAAATCGCCAAGGTATCGGGCGCCCGCAAGGTGATGCCAGCACGTTCGCCGATGTCACCCAACCTCGATAGCCCCGGACGTCACTACCTGGATGCCGAACGGCATTACGATACCCGATTTTGTCCGCGGGCCAATATCCCGAATCAAAATGAGAGTGTGATGCTTGGTGTCAAAAGCTTCCCCGATGCAAACCCGTTCATCCCGGTTGCGGTCAATCAGGACGATCTCTTTGTGAAATGTCATGCGCTTGCCGGCAGCGGGAATAACCGGCCCCAGCGCGTGCGAAGGGGAAATTACCAAGAAAAGGGATTCGGAATCATAAATCCTATGGAAGGTTTCCGAGGAAACGATACGCCGTACGGCGGCGCTGAAGCCACCCTCCTCATCCCGGTCGAAGGGTTCCAAGACGACCACGCAGCAAGCATGCGGACTGGTTCCTACGTACCGGCGGAAAGTTGAGTATTGCGACGCGCCGAACTTCTTGGCCAAACTCATGGGGACCTTGATTCCGAATTCCCGATCATGAGCCTCTTTGGAGAAAATATCTCCCTGGAATAAGACCTCCGACGCAAAGACATTGGCCTCACGGTCGAACAGTTCCGTAATGTCCGGATCAAGTGTTTTTTCGCAATCGTGGATGAAACGATAGACCTTGCTTTGATGAGGCAGAGTTCCGTGACCCGCTTCATGAAGCTGAAGGAAAGGAATGCGAGGTGGTGGCACCCCTAAATCGAGCACCACCAGCCTCTCTGCAACATCGAACAGCCCAAGCACTTTACTGAGAGCCGATTTAATAGTGCCAGCGCTTGCCCGCGCCTTCGCCATGAACCGCCGCAGAAAGCTCTCGTTCAATACCTCGTCACCAACAACCGTCAGCTTTGCTTGCTCCACGAGGTCGCCGATCGGCGTCGGAAACCGCCCTAGGGCGGAGGCATCGCAGAGTAGACGGTCGGCATACCGCCGCACTGTTACCAGTTGGTGAGGAGCAAGAATTGAATCGTCCGGTCGAGTCACCGTTGTCTCTTTTGCTGCCTTATGAAGGCAAGATACTCAAGCAGAGCCCTCTCTTCGTCCGGTGTGACACTGTCAATCGCAAACGTTGGTACCCTTCCTTGCCGCCGCCCTTTTGGGTCGGCCTCTGCAGAAAAATACCCTGCCCGTGCCATCAGGTCCTCGTAGGCCACTTTATAAACGCTGGCCAACGCGTGCAGGATATTAGGCGATGGTTTGCTGATTTTATCGTTTTCCAGTTGGCTCAAATAAGCGTTGGAGACCTCTTTGTCGGTTGCCTCTTCCACTTGCCGTAATGTCAGACCCGCTGCAGTACGTAGCCGTGCGAGGTGCGCGCCGAGGCGAGATTCCGGGGGACCGTCGGCGCTAGTCTTTGCCATAGCTTCCTCCTTTTCCTGGGAATATTAACGATTCTGCTCGTTTTCGCTCAATCCGTCAAGCATTGCTTATTATATGCTTGACAAACTTAGCACCGCTTGAGATAATGAGCTTAGGTCGGGGACATGCAAGCCGGCCCGAATTTACTTAATGGAGTTTTACATGGAAAATAACGAAAATCACGAAATTGAAATTAAGGAGGCTGAAGCCCATCTGAAACGGGCCGAGGCTGATTTGAAGGTTGCTCACGAGGCAGAAAAGGCCGCCGAAGGTGAAATTGAGGTGGCTATCCACGAAATCGAAGAAGCCGAGGAGCACCATCACCAAGATACGGTCGAAATCAAAGTTGACCGTGAACCTGAACGCGTTGCCCCCGGCACCTATATTGTCTCTGCATTCAAGGCACTGGTGGGCGTTGATGCCAACCGTGAACTTGATATTCTGCGGGACGGTACCCTTTGCCCGCTTGAAGACAACGCAGAGATCACAATCCGAAAGCATGAGGTTTTTGTTTCTCATGCCCGAAGTGGGGGTTCGTCGTAATGGCAACGGCCGAAGAACTTGCCGAAATGAAGGAGCTTTGCCAAGGCGCCGAGTACATGCGCGAGGGAGGCACGGACTTTGTTCATCTGCCCTCCCTCAGTATTCTTGCCGGCAGAGATATTGTGATCCGGGATGCGTTGCTTTCTCTTGGCGCGCATACCGGTTACACCAGCCGCCTTTACCTCTCCGCACTGATTCCCGGGCACGGTCAGAACTGGACCCAGCATGTCGTATTCGGACGTACCTGGCACACACCATCATGGAATAACGTTCCACCCGGTCGGCCGATGGAAATGCTCCAGCAGCACATGAAGGTTTATAAATGATGATTATCTTTCGTGCTCCAAGCGACTTGTGGGAGACAGTCCGACGGGACCTTGAGCGCCCCCACCCCTTTGCTGCCGAACGCGTTGGGTTCTTGGTCTGCCGTGCCGCTAAGCTTGCTGGCGAAGGACTGGCGATTCTTGCGACAGCATTTGACTCCGTGGCCGATGAAGACTATCTCGATGACCCCAGCGTTGGTGCAATGATGGGGCCAACCGCCATCCGTAAGGCTTTACAACGCGCCTACAACAATGGCGCAGAGGATCTAAGCATCTTTCATGTGCACATGCACGAACATCGAGGGCTGCCTGGTTTCAGCCCGATCGATGTGCGAGAAAACAAAAAGTTCGTGCCGGACTTCTTTAATGTCGCCCCGGTGATGCCACACGGTGCAATCGTGCTGAGCCGCAACCAGGCGGCCGGGCTATGCTGGTACGCGCAGCATGCTGTCCCGGTCCCAATCGATCGCTTTGCCAGCGTTGGTGCGCCCCTTCGCATGTGGGGGAGAAAAGCATGACCGACCCGCGACTCACAAGCCAGAGTTTTCTGGGTCCTGAAAGCGATGCTATTTTCGCGAACACTGAAGTCGGTGTTGTTGGCCTCGGTGGAGGCGGCTCCCACATAATCCAACAATTAGCTCATCTCGGCGTTGGCCGTTTTGTTGTCGTCGATCATGACGTGGTCGAGGACAAAAACCTCAATCGCCTCGTCGGGGGCACGGCTAAGGATGTGAAGGATAACCTTCCAAAAACGGCGATTGCTGAGCGCGTTATCACCGGTATAAATCCGGCTGCCGACGTAATGCCCTGCCAATCACGTTGGCAAGAGGCTATTGAGACTGTGCGCCGTTGCGATGTCATATTCGGCTGCGTCGATTCCTACCGAGAGAGAGATGAACTGGAGCGGTTTGCCCGCCGGTTTCTCATCCCATACATTGACATCGGGATGGACGTGCACCAAGCGGCTGACGGTTTCAGCATCAGCGGCCAGGCCGTATTGTCATCCCCGGGAGGTCCCTGCCTGTGGTGCCTTGGCATCCTGAACCATGATCGCCTCAAACAGGAAGCAATACGGTACGGCAAAGCCGGGTCACGCCCCCAGGTGGTCTGGTCAAACGGGGTCCTGGCCTCGCTTGCGGTGGGTCTTTTTGTGCAGCTCATATGCCCCTGGCATGGCACCCCGCAGTTAACGGCGTGCTGTGAGTTCGACGGGAACCATCACCGGGTCGAGACTAACCGTTTGGATTGTGTTTATGACCTCAGGTGCAGACATTTCATGCCTGACGAGCTGGGCGACCCCTTTTTCGCCAGAGAACCTTTAGATGAAACGGCCAGCCGCTAAGGGGACTCCATCGGGCGTCCGCCCCCCGTGTTCATGGTCTTGCCCCGACGCTCACGAGCGGCCGGCTGAGCGACAACCGAAGGCTTAGCCGGAGCATTGATTTGAATGTCGATGTCGGGAGTTGCGACATGCTGAATTTTGATGGATATCGAGCCGCCCTTGCCGGTACCGACAACGAAGAGCATAAGAACAATAGCGAGAATCAGGACTAACGCCGAAAGCGTCGTCCGGTTGAATGCGAACTTCATAAAAATAGGAATGGGCCGCCGGCGCTATATTTGCCCTCAAGCTCGCCGGAGCCACCTCTCTGAAGAAGGGACAGAAAGTCGAAAAACTTAAAACACTTGCGATTTCGGGAGACAGCCGCACTGGCGGCCGTTGCACGCCGATTAAAAGCTTATGGTCGTTTTGCAAGCGACAGATTTGGCCATATCTCCGTTCTCTTATTATCAGCAATCGAGTTCCTGGGCGGTCGTGGCGGAACCCATATCGCCGCTGCGGTCGGCCTGGGCGGGCACAATCTGAATACATTCAGAGCGCCCATTCAAAGAATCTAGACCGGCATGGCCAAACCGGTACGCCCGTTATCACGCCATTTCCCACGTTACCTTTGTACCGCCGTCGCCCCTTGCACTATACGGGATATGCTATATATTGCATTATGAAAGCGGGCCCTTCCAATTGGGTTGGGCCCCCGGGCTCCTCCCCCATCGGCTCAAAGGTGGACAGGTCCCCCACTGAAAGGAAAGCACCATGAGCAGTACCACCGTGGCTCACAAGGGCCTCACCATCGAGCGCGTCTTTAGCACGCCGGATCAACACCCATTCGCCGAATGCGCGTGGGAGAAGCGCGACGCAATTATCCACTCCGCAACCGGAGAACCCGTCTTCGAACAAAAGAACGTGGAAGTTCCCGCGTCTTGGTCTGCAACGGCAACCAACATCGTCGCCAGCAAATATTTCCACGGCATACAGGGCACCCCCCAGCGCGAAACCAGCGTTAAGCAGGTAATCCTGCGCATCGTTGAGACGATCACGAACTGGGGACAGCGTGACGGCTACTTTGCCACCGAAGAAGACGCCCAAACATTCGCATGGGAGTTGACTTGGCTTCTGGTCAATCAATATGGCGCTTTCAACTCCCCGGTCTATTTCAACGTCGGCTGTGACCGCTACGATCCTGATTTCGAGAGCCGTGGCTGGTTTTGGAATTCCGACTCCGCAACTGTCGGCTTCGAGAATGTCGGCTATACGCGGCCACAGGTCTCCGCCTGTTTCATCAACTCGGTAAAGGACACTATCGAGTCGATCATGGAACTGGCCAAAACCGAAGTCAGCCTGTTTCGCCTGGGTTCGGGAAGCGGTACCAACCTGTCCACAATTCGCGGCTCCGCGGAGAAGTTGTCCGGCGGTGGCATTGCCTCCGGACCCCTGTCCTTCATGAAGGGCTACGACTCATTCGCCGGTGTCATCAAGAGCGGCGGCAAGACGCGCCGGGCGGCCAAGATGGTCATTCTCAATGCCGATCATCCCGACATTGAGGCCTTCGTGGTCTGCAAGCTGAAGGAAGAAGAAAAGGCCTATGCGCTCATGCGTGCCGGCTATGACGGCTCGACCCCGGATTCCGAGGCTTATGGCACCGTCAGCTACCAGAACGCTAATAACTCGGTACGGGTAACGGACGAATTCATGCGCCTGGCTGCCGACAACAGCCAACCATGGCTCCTGAAGGCAGTCACGGACGGCCGCGTAGTCAAGCAGATTCCCGCGGGAGATTTACTGCGAAAGATAGCCGAAGCCACCTGGAAGTGCGGCGATCCCGGGATGCAATTCGACGGTGCAGCCAACGCTTGGCACACCTGTCCAAACTCCGGCCGAATCAATGCGAGCAATCCCTGCAGCGAGTACCTCTTTTTGGACGATTCCTCCTGCAACCTGGCCTCGCTGAACCTGATGCGCTTTTACTACCCAACCGCAGATGAATTCGACGTGCAGCGTTTTCAGGCCGCTGTCCGCATCTTTGTCACCGCCCAGGATATCTTGGTCGATAACGCCAGCTATCCCACGGAGACGACTGCCCGGAACTCTCACGATTTCCGGCCTCTTGGCTTGGGCTACGCGAATCTGGGCGCCCTGCTGATGGCGCGCGGCTTGGCATACGACTCGGACGAAGCCCGGGGGTACGCTGCTGCATTGACGGCAATTATGACCGGCGAAGCGTACTGCCAAAGCGCTCGCTTGGCCCGGGACCTTCCGGCACTGAAAGCCGCCACCCAAGCGCTACAGGAGACGGAAGGGGATCACGAGGATGCTCCGCGGTTGACTGGCGCTTGCCCAGGCTGGTTTGCCAATGAGGAGCCCTTCCTCAACGTGATCCTGAAACACCGCGTCGCCGCCGAACAGATCCGGCCGGTCTCTGGCGTCCCCCCCGAGTTCTACGCGACCGCCTGGCAAGTGTGGGCTGAAGCGTATGACATGGGCTCCGATTTCGGCTACCGCAACGCCCAGGTGACCGTCCTGGCTCCAACCGGAACGATCGGCTTCTTGATGGATTGCGAGACCACGGGAATAGAGCCCATGCTCGGCTTAGTCACGTACAAGAAACTGGTCGGCGGCGGCGTGATGACGTTGCCAAACACCACCGCAACGCTTGCTCTTGTCCGGCTCGGCTATGACCCTGATCGATACTTCCCGGCCATCCCGAAGTACCTGGCAGAAAACGGAACCCTCGAAGGCGCGCCGGATTTCGACCCGGCGCATCTGGCCGTTTTCGATTGCGCGCTGAAATCGACCAAAGGCACCCGCACGATCTCCTACCTCGGCCACATCCGGATGATGGAAGCCGTACAGCCATTTCTTTCGGGCGGGATCAGCAAGACGATCAACATGCCGGAAGAGGCGACGGTCGAAGACATCATGGCTGCTTACATGGAAAGCTGGATGCGTGGTCTGAAGTCCGTTGCCATTTACCGCAACGGCTCGAAGAAAGCACAGCCCGTGGCAACGACTCGGCCAGCCCCTCAGGCCGCGCCGGTTGATCTCAACGCTCCACCAAAAGCAGTACGTCATCGCTTGCCCGACGAGCGCTCGGCGCTCACGCACAAGTTCGTGATCGCGGGATACGAGGGCTACCTCACGGTTGGTCTCTACGCCAATGGCCAGCCGGGTGAGCTGTTTATCACCATGGCCAAGGAAGGGTCCACCATTTCCGGCCTCATGGACGCCTTCGCGAAATCGGTTTCGGTCGGATTGCAGCATGGTGTGCCCCTGGCAACGCTGGTCGACAAGTTCGCGCACATGCGCTTCGAGCCGTCAGGCTGGACGCAGAATGTGGACATCGGCTTTGCGAAGTCGATCATGGATTACATTTTCCGCTGGCTGGACACACGCTTTCTGCATCCCAAGCAGGAATCCTTGTTCCCGGCCGCCGTTCCCATGGTGATGACGTCAGCGGTAACTGCTCCGGCGCCAAGTGCCGGCGCGGCAACAGACCCGCCCTCCCTGCTCGATCTGGGAGACGCGCCATCGTGCCCGTCGTGCGGCGCCCTGATGTCGAGAAACGGATCCTGCTGGCAATGCGGAACCTGTGGCGGCACCAGCGGGTGTTCTTGAAGGGCGTTCCCTGCTTTGTGCCGGGGGCAATACTGTCCTTGCTCCCGGTACGCGGGAGGCACTACGTTCCCGCGTTTTTTGCAATGTAAACCACACAGGAGAACCAACGTGTTGGAATCGTGCGATAAACCGCAGCAGTCGCAACCTCCCGTACAGAACGGTTCGACAATCGAGGAACGTCCACCCGGCTGTGCCACGCACCTGGAGCGCACCGGGATATACGTTCCCGCCTATCGGTTGGGTCTCTGCCGGGCTTGTTTCAGGGGCCGATCAATATTTCCGAGTGAGCGGCTTGGTGAAAAACAGGCCTTGCACCGGAGAGCCTCACCCTCGGTTTCCGCACCGGGCAACGGCCCGGACACAACCGAGAACGCAACCCAGGACGCGGTTGCGTCTCGCGGAGAATAAGCTGAGAATAAAGGGCGCCAGATGAGATCCGATAATAATTCCAAACCCAAGCCCAGTATTCGTCCAACAGCGACAGACGTGTGCAAAGTTCACGGTAAAGCCGCTCGTGGCAGACTCTGTCCCGATTGTAACGAGGCCAGAGAACAGTGCCAGTGCGCAAGCGTCGCCAAATCGCAGCCAAGCAAAACCAGGGCGGCGAATCCCCTTGAAATCGAGTCGCGTTTGGAGCAGCTTCGCGCACGCTTTCGCATAAGGCTGACGCCGTAGCGGCTGTGATATTGGCGGGCGTATTATGTTCGTAGCCGCCCGTGAATCGATCAAGAAGCTGCATTGGCTTTTCCAGTGGCAATGCCGGGAGACCAACCTCAGCTCGCAAGGGGCCTAAACGCAATGAGTGACGCAGCTAAACAACCTCAAAATGGCGATTTCGGGGGCAGCCCAGCCGCCAAGAACGCAATCCGCGGCGCGGTCGCCTCACTTCGCGATGCTGCCGCCTTGCTCGAACGCGTCGAGCAAAGCAGTGATCCTGACTTCGACTTGATGGAAGCGGCCAATCAGACAAAGGCTGCGCTGGAATACATCTATCAGGCAAAGGGCACGCTCGCCAATCAGTCGTAGGCCCTACCAGAATTCAGAAGTCCAAGTCCCGCTTCGTATATGTCCCCGTCATGGAGACAGGCTTTCGCGCGGGCACAATTCTCCTGTTTTTCGCTCGGCCCCAGTCGCACAGAACAGGATGCATCTGTTTTGCGCAAGAAAACCATCGTAACTTGTCATGCCGTGCAATAGTTGGTATATCCCTTATATTATTCGATTCCAGCATTAAGGCAGCTCGCAATGGCCAACCAATATCGGATCGCCAATTATCTGATCTCCGCCCAGGACGAAGGCTTCGAAGAACTCCTCGCGACGATTCATAACACGGCGTACCGCCCCCTGTGCTTGTGCAAGGGGGAGCCCGGTATCCCGATGTACGTCTCCCACGTCGGGGAGCATTTCATCATCAAGCGTATGCCCGACTCCGGCAATCAGCATGCTCCCGATTGCAATTCCTTTGAGCCGCCCTGCGAGTTGTCTGGGCTCGGTGACGTGCTCGGGTCTGCCATCCAGTGCAATGAGGAGGATGGAACCACTTCCCTCAAATTCGACTTCTCCCTGTCCAAGACCACTGGACGCACTCCGACCCCTGGCTCAGGCGGGGAGGCTTCAAGCGTTCGGACCGATGGCAAACGGCTCACCCTGCGTGGCACCCTGCACTATTTGTGGGAAGAAGCGGGCTTTAATCGCTGGTTCCCGGCCATGGCCGGCAAACGAAACTGGTACACCATCCATCAGCATCTTTTGCTGGCGGCCGAGGGGAAGCTGTCGAAGGGCAAACCGCTTTCCGACACCTTGTTCGTCCCTCAACCCTTCTTCGTGGATCGCAAAGCCGAAATTGCACACCGGCGCTGGGAGCGGCTGACCAAAGTGGCCGCGGCGGATAAAGGCCCCCGCGATCTTATGCTGCTGATCGCTGAGGATTCCGAGCCATGGCGAACATCATTCCGACGCGATGGCGAACACCGTTCCGAGGTCATGGCGAACGGCATTCCGACATGATGGCGAACACGATTCCGAGGTGATGGCGAGCAGCGTT